>WNGK01001955.1_pt1 | contig 43382 bp, 32 predicted proteins | sample 5400601 | NCBI WGS metagenome assembly WNGK01 (sample SAMN13153376, study PRJNA577476) | soil metagenome | isolation source: 60 cm soil or saprolite under Garry oak tree replicate 1 | place: USA:California | collected 2016-06-15 | reverse complement strand
GATGAGGGTGCATTTCCTGCCCTCACCCGGCGCTTCGCGCCACCCTCTCCCAAAGGGAGAGGGACATGCCCGAAACAGGTTTCCAAATAGAGAATCCCATGAAACCCGCATCAATCCTGCTTCTGGAGCGAACCGCATCCCGTAATTTGGACAAGAGTGGTGCGGCCCATTCGCGTCATTCGCGCAATTCGCGGCAAAGTCTACCCCATCCAATATTCCTGCTCCGGCTCGGGATCGAGTTCGATTTCGACTTGAACCGTGGTGTCGGCCGTAACTTCCACGGCTTTTTCAAGAGCTCTGTAACCAAGCTTCCAGACAACAAGGTCGTAAGCGCCTTTCGGCAGCTCCACTTTCGCGGATCCCAAGTCGTCGGTAGATCCCCGATACGGCCCCAGTCGCACCTCCACATCACGAACCGGAACGTCCGTCTTCTTTTCAGTCACCTTCACGATTAAGCGGAGTTCCGGCGGCGGGACGGCGATGAAACCGAAGGAAGAGGACGTTCTTTCGTGCGGCGATTCGAGTGTTGACGCCGTAAGCGTGACTTCCCAGCAGTGACTTCCCTCTGCGGCGGGAGGGTCCAGGTCCACTTCGGCCCAATAAAGCGCGCTCGTGCCAGGCCACGGCGTCGGCCCCAACGTTCCGCGTCCTCTTACCTCGGTTCTGTTGTGGATTTCGGCATCCTGGCCTGTCAGTGGACAACCGGCTGAGCACTTGGCCCCAACCTTCATCTTCGCCGAACGGCCCACTACCAGTGGAGATTGGAGGTCCCACACCGCCAAACTAATTTTGTGAGGCGTGACGTCCTCGGCCGGCATGAACTCAGATCTTAGCGAGAGCAGCTTCCCGTCCCGCGACGCGGCCGAAGACACTGACCCGGGGCAATCCATGCAGACCGAAACCGCCAGCGCACTCGCCCGCGCAGTACAAGCCGGCAATGACCTGCCCTTTGATGTCAATCACCTCGCACTTCCGATTTATTTTGAGACCGGTGAGCGAGTCGTGGAGGATGGGCGTGGACCATGCCGCATAGAAGGGCGGCTTTTCGATCTTGTACATCGGGGTGGGCTTGTTGAAGTCGGTGTCCTTTCCCGCTGCCACGAAGGAGTTATATCGAGCGACGGTTTCAGTCAGCGCGGCGTCGAGTTCGTTCCAGAATCTCTGACCAAACTGGTTGACCAGAATCACGTCTTGAAAATTGAGTACAGTGAGGCCCGAAGCTCCCGCTTTATCGAAGACCGGACTCTCGGGATTCCACTTTAAATTCGCGTAACCCCACCGGCACCCGATATGCCGTGTCTTTGTAATAGGGGAGCCGGCGCCGGTATTTTGGTTTGCCGTGGCCCACAACGAGGCTCCAATGCCCATGGCAAGGATCTCGCCGTCGGCGTTTTGCCGGCTGTATGGTTCACCGGCCACCTGGTACTCTTCGGTGAGCCTTGGGTCGAAGATTCTGCGAAACTCCACGTTGCTGGTGTGGCCCCCGGTCGCGATGATAACGCCCTTCCTTGCCCGGATGTTCACTTTTCTGTTGTCGATAGTAGCGGTGATTCCGAGAACTTTTCCGCTGGAAGGTGTCTCCCGGATAATCGCCGTCAGCTTGTGCTGCAGAAGGATCTCGACGCCTTTTGCTCTCGCGCTCTTTTCTAGTGATCGAGCAAACCCGGAGCCGCCCGTTCCATTGATCGTTTCTCTCAGTTGATTGGAATACACCTGAGTGCTGAAGAGTCGCGGAACGCTTCCCTGCGGAATCGGATTCGGGGCGCGCCTCAGAGTCCCAGGCGCGCTGTCGAGAAATTTCACGCCGTTCTCGATCAGGAACTCAAACGTTGCGACGTTTTCGTCCGCCCACATGCGAACCAGGTCTCGATCGCTGAATCTGAACTCCTGGTTCTTGTGATCGGTGTGGTCGAGATAGACCCGGTCCGCCGAATCCACGACCCCGTACTTCTTCTGCAAACTCGTCCCTCCGCCAAGTGGGACATTACCTCCGCTCAGCATGGAGTGTCCGCCGACATCGATGTTCTCGTCGATGGCGATGACGGAGACGGCCTGATCACGCGCAGCAATCGCCGCGCACAGCCCAGAGGCGCCGGCCCCGGCAATCACGACGTCGGCTTCCCGATCCCATCGCGCCGGGATCTGAGCGTTCGCTTCCTGCAGGCTGAATCCGGCCATTGCCGTGGCGCCGAGGCCAGTGGCAGCGCCTTTCAGAAAACCACGACGATTGAGTGAACTCTTCTTGGGTTTCGCCACGGGTTATCCTCCTTTAATTTGTCTCTCTTTTGATTGCGCCCGAGTGTGCAGTCACATAATGAGGCGGCCCGTTTCAAACAAAAACGGCCTGGTTAAACCGTCAAGGTATGATGTCAGACAGCCAAATAGAGTCAAGGTTAAACTCAAGAGGCTCGCATCGGCCGCGGCTTTCACCAGATGGCCGGATGCTGCAGAACGGCCGATTGGGCGGTCTGATACTGCCATCTTCACTCGGGAAAAATGCCGCGGAGACTGTTTCGCTCGGTATCACCCTCGGTCTGTTCCTGGAGTTCCTTCGCCGGTCATGGTATTAGCACCCCTTTTCAAAATCACCCAGCAAAAGAACGGAATGTGCTGAAAAAAAAACAGAACGCGCAGATCAGCGAAATAATAACCTAACGTGCTTCTCGCCGTTGCAAATGTGCTTGAGTCAAGAGGACAACCCTGGGTTTTGTCCTCGGTGGTAGCGGCGGTGCAGGGAGAACTTGTCGCTCCGTGGGGAACTTCGTTCAAAAAAAGCTAACGCTTGTTGCACCGCGGCAGTGCGCAGCACAGTCTCAACATCCCAGGTTTGTAAAGTTTAAATGAATTTCTGACGTGTGGTAATTCCGTTCCCTAAAAATGGTGTGTTTCTTGCAAGTGAGCCACTCACCAAGGCTATTTGACCAGAGCTACGAACTTGGGTCGCCTTCCGATTTTGCGACTCAGTACCGGACCTGCTTCCCGGTTCTTGCGGAGGGCCGTGCATTCTTCGATGACGCCTCTGCCTCCGTAGCGCTGTTCCCAGGTTCCCCGGCACCGGGGACTAGCCACATTGAGACTCTAGTAAGGGGCCACAAGTGCCAATGGAAGGCAAATCATTCCGTACCGGATCCAGGATTGAAGCCACACGCACCACCACAACAAAAGGGTTATCGGAAGAAGCCGCGACTTGGTTCCCCACCGTGGGAAGCATCGAGCGCCTGGATACCGCCACCAAGCTGACCGTTACTGACACAGTTGTCCTGCCCGCGCCGACCCGCGATCTCCGGCCCAGCGCCAGGGGGAAATTCATTTTCATCGGAGACGAGAAGCTGTACGTCCGCGGCGTCACTTATGGGACATTTCGCCCTCGTGAGGATGGCGCCGAGTATCCCGGCCCGGAGATTGTCGAGCAGGACTTCGCCCTGATGACAGCAAACGGTCTGAACGCTGTCCGCACTTACACAGTGCCGCCGCGCTGGCTTCTCGACGCCGCCCAGCGGCACGGCCTGCACGTCATGGTGGGCGTGCCTGTGGAACGGTATGTCGGGTTCCTTACCGACAAGAAAGGAGCCCCGGACCTCGAGGGATTGGTGCGAGCCGGAGTCCGTGCCTGTGCCGGGCACCCGGCCATCCTTTGCTACGTGATCGGCAACGAGATCCCGGCGTCCAGCGTGCGCTGGCTCGGGCGCCGCCGTACCGAGCGTTACCTCGAGCGGCTCTATGAGGCCGCCAAAGCCGAGGATCCCGACGGCCTGGTCACGTACGTCAACTACCCCTCCAGCGAGTATTTGCAGCTGCCCTTCCTCGACTTGCTTTGCTTCAATGTCTACCTTGAGCAACCGAAGTACTTGGAGGCCTACCTCGCACGGCTTCAAAACCTTGCGGGCGAGCGCCCCCTGATCATGAGTGAGATCGGGCTGGACAGCCGCAGGAACGGCGAGGAGACCCAGGCGCGCACGCTCGACTGGCAGGTTCGAACGGCGTTCGCAGCGGGCTGTGCCGGCGCGTTTGTTTATGCCTGGACCGACGAATGGTACAGGGGCGGCGCGGATGTCGACGACTGGGATTTCGGCCTGACGCGCCGCGATCGGCGTCCGAAGCCAGCGCTGGCGGCTGTCCGCCAGGCATTCGCTGAAGTCCCTTTCCCGGCGGATGTGCGCTGGCCCCGCATCTCGGTCGTCGTTTGCAGTTACAACGGGAGTCGCACCATTCGCGACTGTCTGGAAGGCCTGCAGAAGCTGGAATATCCAAACTTCGAAGTGATCATCGTCGATGATGGATCGACCGATGGAACAGCGGCCATTGCGCGTCAGTACGGCTTCCGCTTGATCAGCACCGAAAATCGTGGTCTGAGCAATGCCCGCAATACCGGTATGGAAATGGCCACGGGAGAGATTATCGCCTACATCGATGACGACGCCTACCCCGACCCGCACTGGCTGGGCTACCTCGCCGCCACGTTCCTGAGCACGACGCACGCCGGTGTGGGCGGCCCGAACATCGCGCCGCCCGGCAACGGCGACATCGCCGATTGTGTCGCCAACGCGCCGGGCGGACCCGTGCACGTCCTGCTCTCCGACGATGAGGCGGAGCACATTCCGGGCTGCAACATGGCGTTCCGGAAAGCCTGCCTCAAGGCGATTGGAGGATTTGATCCACAGTATCGCGTCGCCGGCGATGACGTTGATGTCTGCTGGCGGCTCCGAGAGCGAGGTTGGACGTTAGGGTTCAGTCCGGCCGCAATGGTTTGGCACCATCGCCGCAACTCCATTCGTGCCTACTGGAAACAGCAAATCGGCTACGGCAAGGCCGAAGCATTGCTGGAGCAGAAGTGGCCGGAGAAGTACAACGGCGCCGGCCATATTATCTGGGCCGGGCGGATCTATGGTAAGGGGCTGGCATGCCTGTTTGCCCGAGTGGGACGAATCTATCACGGCACCTGGGGCAGCGCACCTTTTCAGCCCATGTACCAACCGGCATCGGGTTTGCTCGGGCTGATCCCGCTGATGCCCGAATGGTATCTGGTCAGCGTTGCCCTTGCCGGGCTTTCTGTCCTTAGCATTCTCTGGAAACCGCTGCTTCTGATTCCGGGCATGCTCATCTTCACCGTTGGCGCATCCGTTGTACAGGGGAGTCTAGGTGCGGCCCAGGCATCCTTTGCAGACGCCCCCCGATCGCGCATCACCCGCCTGAAGCTGCATGCGTTGACGGCGCTCCTGCACCTGCTTCAGCCGCTGGCGCGTTTGCGGGGGCGCCTGCAATTCACCGCACAGCGGCGATGTCGGCTCGGAGTCGCGCTCCCCTGGCCGCGGAAGTCCTCCATCTGGACAGAGCATTGGCAAGCTCCTGGTAAGCGGCTCCAATCGATTAAGGCGGCCCTCGAGGCAGACGGCGCCACGGTTCTCCCAGGAGGCGACTACGACTGCTGGGATCTCGAAGTGCGAGGCGGAATGCTTGGCACCGTTCGCCTACTTATGGCTGTCGAAGAGCATGCCGCAGGGCGGCAGCTCGTTCGGTTCCGCTCATGGCCAAGATGCACGGCCGGAGCGCTGCTACCGATTCTCCTGGGCGCCGCCCTTACTACAGATGCAACGCTCGACCACGCCTGGCTCGCTGCCGCAATCCTCGGAGGGGTTACGGCCACGCTCGCCCTGCGTACGTTCCAGCAGTGTGCCGGCGCTACGGCCGCCGTCATGCACGCGCTTCAGGAATCCGTCAGTACCATTGTCGCCGCCCTCAAGGCGGCTTGAGATCACGCTAGGAGGGACATAGTGGCCGTGCCGGCTACACCGACTTCACCGCCATTCGGCGAAGCAATGCGTGCGTCGAAGCACGCCAACAGAGAAATCTTACCGGCTAATTTACTGGATCATCGCGCCGTCAAGGCCTGGCGCCGGATCCAACCGGAATCCTTCGAGCCGCGGAACATTGAAGTGCTGAAATGGACGAGAAAGAAGTCGGCCGTTTATCGGCTGACCGGTGTCGGCTCGAACGGTTCAGCCGTCATCGCCAAACGGTGCCCGGCAAACACGGGCTCCGTTGAACGGCTCATTTATGAGACGTTGCTCCCGCGTTTGTCGTTGCCGTCGTTAAGGTGCTATGGGTTTGTGGCGGAGCCGGAGAGTGACTTCTGCTGGATCTTCCTGGAGGATGCCGGCGCGCAAGAGTACTCGCAGGACAGCGCGGAACATCGTGCATTGGCAGGGCGGTGGCTGGGAACCGTGCACCGTCTCGCCGGCGTCGGAGATCTCCATACGCAGCTTCCCGACCGCGGACCGAGCCACTACTTGCAGTTGCTACGCTCCACACGGACCCCACTCCTGGCGCGTGTCGGCAATCCCGCCTTGTCCGGCGATGAGGTGGCGCTGCTCGAAACCGTCGCGGGACAATGTGACGTGATCGAAGCCCATTGGGCAGAGCTGGAGGCGTTTTGCAAGGGTCTGCCGCGCACGCTGGTGCATGGGGATTTCAAGATCAAGAACCTGCGCATCCGGCCCGGCGCGAGCCGCCCGGCGCTGCTGGTCTTCGATTGGGAGATGGCGGGCTGGGGCTTTCCGGCGACCGATCTGGCGCAGGTGCAAAGTTGCGCGCGGGCGGACCTGGACGCCTATTACTCGGAGCTGGGGCAGGACCTTCCGCAACTCGATGTGAGAGACATTCAGCGGATAAAGGACTACGGCAACCTGCTGCGCGTACTGGACGCAATCTTCTGGGGGACGATCATTATGACGGGCGACGACTACAAATATCTACACAAGCCTCTTTGCACAATCAGAGTGTATGAACCGCAAATGGCTGCGGCACTGCTCGGACTAGGCTGGAGATAGCATGATGATGATTGAAGGATTGAACAAAGTCCTGGAAGGCAGCGGCCTGCCCGGCTTGAGCGAACTGCGGGAGTTGTTGCAGAAATTGGTCGGCGGGCGAGACGGCGCGGGCTGTTTCATCGGCCAGGACACGTTAGAGCCGCGCGGCCAGCGGGTGTTCCGGCTGCGGTTTGCCGTCAACGGCGAGACGCGTTCGGTGGTGATTAAGCGGCTGAGGCCCAACATCGCTCGCCTCAGTGAACTGGCCGCCAATCGCTGGCTGCCCGCAGTTGGCTTGAGCGAGTCGGGTCCGCCATTGCTGGGCAGCATCGCCGCGCGCAGCGGCGGCTGTGTGTGGCACGTGTATGAAGACCTCGGCCACGGGGAATTGGACCCGCGCGAACCGGACCGCGAGGGCGTACAAGCTGCTGTTCAACTGATCGCCCAAATGCACACGCGATTCGCCCGACATCCCTTGCTCGGCGAGGTCCGGTTGCACGGCGGTGACCTCGGAATCCACTTCTACGAGGCGAATGTGCGGGACGCCGTCTACGCGCTCGAAGCGTTGAATCCTGCTGCGCAGCACGAGGCGTTGCGTAACCGCATGCTGGAGCGGCTGCACAAACTGCGCGACGAGGTGCCGCAACGGGCGGACGCGCTGGCCAAAACGGGCGGACCCGAGACGCTGCTGCACGGCGATTTATGGGCCACTAACGTCTTTGCCCTCCCGACCAACAACGGACTGCGCGCGCGCCTCATCGACTGGGATCACGCGGCGGTCGGCCCGGCCAGCTACGATCTTTCCTTTTTCTTGTTGCGGTTTCCCGTTGAGCACCGGTCCTGGATACTCGAACTTTACCGGCAGGCCGTCGCGTGCGCCGGCTGGGATTTGCCCGGCGAACGCGAGTTGAATCTGCTATTCGAGACGCACGAGTACGCGCGCTTCGCTAACCGGATGATTTGGCCGGCCGTTGCGGTGGTGATGGATCAGGCCGGCTGGGGTTTCGAGGGACTGGCCGAGGTCGAGCGGTGGTTCGAGCGATTCGAGCCGGTACTGCCCGTCGGACCAGGGCTGGCAGTAGGAGGTGGGTGATGCCGACTGTGGTCATCGCGCCGTACAACGTGGCCGCCTTTCCGGAAGGAGGCGGGTTCTTCTGGCTGTATCTGCAATACGTGCTCGGCTTCCGCCAACTCGGCTGGGAGGTCTACTGGCTGGAGGCGTTCCGCACCAAAGGCCGGGCTCAAGAGGAAGCCGCCGCGCTGGATACGTTCCGAGCGCGGATGGAACAGTACGGGCTCGGTGGCAAATCCATCCTCTACCTTACGCATAGCAAACGGCCGCCACCTGAATTGCCGGCCGAATACCTGACCATGAGCCGCGACGAAGCCGAGGCGGTATACGAGCGGGCAGACCTGTTGCTGAATTTCCACTACGGGATCAATCCAACGCTGCTGGCGCGTTTCCGGCGCACCGTGCTCGTGGATATCGATCCGGGGTTGTTGCAATTCTGGATCAGCCGCGGCCAAATCAGCGTGCCGAGGCACGACATGTATTTCACCACAGCCGAAGGAGTCGGACGGAAGGACGGCAAAATTCCGGACTGCGGTCTGACGTGGATTCAAATCCGGCCATGTGTTTGCCTGGAACACTGGCCGTACGTGTTTGATGCCCATTCTGAAGCGTTCACCACGGTCTCTCTCTGGGACTCGGGAGACTGGGTCCGTGACAGTGTTGAAACCTACGAGAACACCAAGCGCGTGGCGTTCCTCGATTACACCGAACTGCCCCGGCTGACCAACTCCCCGCTGGAGTTGGCGCTGTTCTTGAGAAGGGACAGAGACAATCAGGAGCGTGGCTTGCTAGAAAGCCGCGGTTGGCGCATCCGCCACTCGGGCGACGTGGCTGGCACGCCGGAGACGTATCGATCCTACATCCAGCAAGCGCGCGGCGAGTTCAGTTGCGCGAAGCCGTCTTACATGAAGCTCCAAACCGCCTGGGTCAGCGATCGGAGTGTCTGCTTCCTCGCCAGCGGCAAGCCGGTCGTGGTGCAGCACACCGGTCCGAGCGCGTTTCTCCCCAACGGCGAAGGCATGTTTCGTTTCTCGACGCTGAAGGAGGCGGCCGACGCGCTGGCCGCAATCAACGCCGACTACGAGCGACATTGCCGCGCCGCGCGCAAACTGGCGGAAACCTATTTCGACGCCAGACAGGTCGTCGAAAAGATCGTGAGCCACGCGCTGAAAGAGGATCCTGCCGAGGCAAACGCATGATCGACTTGAGCCGCACTCGACGAGAACTCCTCGCGGAAATCGAGGCGCCGGATATACCGTGCGAACCTCCGAGCGATATCACCGACCCGCGCGTCGCAGCCACGGACGCACGCGTCTGCCTGTCGGGCCGCGGGCGAGACGATCTTTTCCCGCTCTTGAAGCTCGCGTTGTCGGAGCGGTTCCGAACCGTGCCGCGTCTGAATCTGACCCTGGATTTGCTCATGCCCTTGAAGAACGCGCTGGGCAACGCCTACAGACACGGCAATGCCACCGATCCCGCCAAGGCCGTTTCCGTGGAGATCGTGCTGACCCGCAAGGGCGCCTTCATCGCGGTTACGGACCAGGGCCCAGGCTTCGATGTTGCGCTCACGTTTCGACGCTTCCAGGAGCAACAAGACTACTTCGTGCACTTCGGGTTCGGATTCCGCAACATGCATCGGGCAATGTCCACGGTCAGCTACGAAAACGGCGGCCGCACCGTTCTCCTGTGCTACCGGCCCATAGAGGATCCGGATCATGCCTCGTCTTCCTGCTTCCCTTCCGCCTGCGAATCGACCAACACCACTGGAGAGTTCGGCCGCGGTGACGTTTTCCCAAAAATCCTTGATGCGGAATGGATGCAAGCTTGCCTGTCAGCCGAACTGCCAGAGTTCGGCAACGGCAGGGCCCGGCTGGAGTCCTGCCGGGTCTACGCGACACGTGGGCGCGCCGGCGACGACTGTGTCAACCGCTACGTACTGCGAGTCGCCGTCCACGACGGGGGACCGGCGGAGACGCGAATCCTCACCGGGAGACTTCACGCATCGGAGGCCGCGGCGCGAGCCGACTTCGAGGCCGCAGCCAAGCTGCGCGAAGCAAAGTTATCGAAGCATGTGCGGATACCCCCGGTGGCCCGGCTGACCGGAGAGCCGCGCCTCGTCTTATACGAGTTCGACTCATGGCTGGACCTCGGGGAATATCTGAGCTATCAAGGCAAACTTAGGTCGGTCCGGCGCTGTGTAGGAAAGTTTGGACGAGCGCTCGCACGCCTGCACCGCACCCAGTGTGCGTTTCCGGACGCGGAGCCTGATGGAGCAGACCTCCAGCCGATGTTCGCGCGCGCAGAGGCAACACTTCGGACCTTGCCCTCTGGACCGGAGCTCGTACATCGCCTCGGTATCTCCATTCAACACTTCCAGGAGAGGTCTGCGGACAGGCGGGCGCAAACCCTGGCCACGATCCATGGTGCGTTGGGTTGGGACTGCATCCGCTATGGCATCGATGGTGAGTTCTATTTTTTTCGCTTCGAGTCGTGCCGGCGGTCCGACCCAAGGCTTGATCTTGGAGGATTTGCGGCAGACCTGCTCTGCTTCACGCTTGCTGCCTATGATGATGCGGCCTATCGCCTCTGAAGGCAGAGCACCCGGTGCGCGAGGACGATCTTCAGCCCTACATCGTGCTTGCCCTCTGCGAGCGTATCCAACGGGCGGAGCCTCGTACGAAAGCTGGGGCCGGGCCACTGCTCGCGGCTCTGGAAGCTGTGCTATGCGGTAGGGGCATCGCGAGTGAGGCGTCATGAAATATTTGATCGTCAATGTCGATGACCTGGGCGGGAGCCGTGGAGTCAATCGCGGAATCCTGGAAACGTTATTGAGCCGCGGAGCGGTGACAGGATGTAGCCCCGGACGTAGGCCCGGGGAAGTATACGCATTTGATTGTTGCCGAAGTTGTGGCTTGAAGCGAATTCCCCTCCTTGGCAAAGGAGGGGTGGACGCGCCATCAAGAAATATTCCCGTTCCTTTGAAAGGCGCGGACGGGGTGGTTCGTTCAAACTCCAAAACAATTCTCTTGAACGAACCACCCCGTCTGCGCCCGTTAAGGTGGCTTCGCGACATTTTCTTAAAGGCGCAGCCACCCCTCCTTTGCCAAGGAGGGGAGTTTCGTTTCACGCCACAACTTCGGCAACAATCAAATGGCCCAACGGGGCTACTAACGGTTGCCGCTCCGCGGCTTCGATCGGATGCGCTTCGCGCGTCATTTTGGACAGCAAGGGTATGAGGTAGCACTATGCCAACCGTTGTCATTGCTGCCCACAACGTAGCCGCCTTCCCGGAAGGAGGCGGGCACTTCTGGGTGTATCTGCAGTACGTGCTGGCCTTGCGCCAACTCGGCTGCGACGTCTATTGGTTGGAGGCTTTCCGCACCAAAGGCCGCGCGGAACGGGAAGCCGCTGCGCTGGACACCTTCCGCGCGCGTATGGAACGGTATGGCCTCAGTGGAAAAGTCATCCTGTACCTGACGCGCAGCCAGACGCCCATGGCCAAAGCTCCGACGGAGTACCTCAACGTGAGCCGCGCAGAGGCGGAAGCGGTGTTTGAGAAAGCAGACTTGCTGCTCAATTTCCACTACGCGATCAGCCCCGGCCTGCTAGCGCGTTTCCGCCGCACGGCGCTGGTGGACATTGATCCGGGGTTGTTGCAATTCTGGATCAGCAGCGGCCAACTCCGGGTGGCACGACACGATTCGTATTTCACCATCGGCGAAGGAGTCGGCCGACCCGGCGGCAAAATTCCGGACAGCGGCTTGTCATGGATTCACGTCCCGCCCGCCGTCTGCCTGGAGCGCTGGCCGTACGCATTTGACCCGAGCAGCGAAACCTTCTCCACCGTCTCCATCTGGGACTCGTCGGACTGGGTGGTTGACCGATATGAAACCTACGAGAACACCAAACGCGTCGCGTTCCTCCAGTTCGTCGACCTGCTCCAGCTGACCCACCAGCCCCTGGAACTGGCCCTGTTTCTGCGAACCGCCCGCGACCTGGCGGAACAGCGCGATTGGCAGAGCCGCGGCTGGCGCATCCGCCACTCGCGCGACGTGGCTGCCACGCCAGAGGCGTATCAATCCTACATCCAGCACGCGCGAGGCGAGTTCAGTTGCGCGAAGCCGTCTTACATCAAGCTCCAAACCGCCTGGGTCAGCGACCGCACGGCCTGCTACCTCGCCAGCGGCAAACCCGTCGTGGTGCAGGACACGGGACCGAGTGCGTTCCTCCCGAACGGCGAAGGGATGTTTCGATTCGCAACACCAGAGCAAGCAGCCAAGGCATTCGAGGTCATCAACAGGGACTACGAAAAACACTGTCGGGCCGCGCGGCAAATCGCCGAGACCTTTTTTGACGCCAAACAAGTCGTGAGGGAAGTCCTGAGGCAAGCCATGGCATGACGGAACTCGGGAAATAAATGATGAATTTCGACCTTAAAACCATCCGCGACTTCGCGAAAAGAAACAGCCTCGCGAGATTACTCGCGTACTCCCTGCGCGACTGGCCGCTCCTCGCAGGAGCCGTCCTGTTCCTCCTCACGAACTCGCTGCTGGATCTCGCCGTCCCCTGGGTGATGGGATTCCTCCTCCTGGACCGCGTGGTCCGGGTCGGCGACCTCGGCCAGTTGCCTGTTGTCGTGGCGCTGCTGGTAGGGATCTTCGTGGCGCAGAAGGTTTCCGACTTCTTCGCGGATTATTTCCGGACGCTCACGACGCAGCGCCTGATTCACACCATGCGCTGCGATCTGTACGAGCATCTGGAAACGCTCCCCGTGCGCTTCTTCGACCAGAGGCAGAGCGGCGAACTGCTGGCCCGCATCATCGGCGACGTGGAGAATGTGGACACATTTGTATCGACCATGACACAGGAACTCGCCACCCAGCTGATTATCTTCATCGGCTCCATCGTCCTCCTATTCGCCATCAATGCCAGGCTGACCTTGTTCGTCCTGCCCACGATTCTCGCTCTTTCGCTCTGCGTGCACTTTTTTAGAGGCAGCGTGAAGCGGAATGCCCGGCTCGCCCGCAAGTTGTTCGGCGAGATGGCCGCGGTGGCCAGTGAAATGCTTTCCGGAGTGCGGCTCGTGAAGGTCTTCTGCGCCGAAAAATTTGAAGCCAAACGCTTCTCCGATAGATCCACAAAGGTCATTGACGCTCGCGTCGAGGCCGTCAAGCTGCAGGCATTGTACTCCTCGATCGTCGATGCCTGCGTGCTGGCAGGCACCATCATCGTGATCGTCGTCGCCTCCCGATGGGCGGTCGCCGGGATCCTCACGGTCGGGGCCCTGGTGGCGTATCTGGGGTACCTCAACAAGATTTACAGTCCCGTCAAAAAGCTGAGCAAAGTGAACCTGACCATACAAAAGACCTTGGTCGCGGCCGACCGGATTTTCGAGCTCATGGACCTGGCTTCCGAATCCATCCCTCGAAACACGAGCGCGCGCCAGCAGGACCGGCGGCTGCCGAGTCTGGGCGGAGAGTTTTTTGAGGAGAGCTTCCAGACTCCGCCTGGTGTGGGTGCAGCCGTCACGTTCGAGGACGTGACCTTTGGTTACGACACGGACCGTCCGGTCTTGAAGCGCTTCAACCTGGATGCGGCGCCGGGAGAGGTCGTGGCCCTGGTGGGACACAGCGGTGGAGGCAAGACAACCGTCGTCAGTTTGTTGCTGCGCTTCTACGAGCCGGCATCGGGCCGGATTCTCATTGATGGCACGCCTCTGGAAGAAATGCCGCTGGATACCTTGCGCCGGCAAATCGCGGTTGTGCCGCAGGAGACCTTTCTGTTCTCCGGAAGCGTTCGCGACAATATCGCCTACGCCTGTCCTGAGGCCACAGACGAGGAGGTGCTCCAAGCAGCGCGCGCCGCCATGGCCCATGAGTTCATCGTGCAGCTGCCCGAAGGTTACCTGTCCCAGGTGGGAGAGCGCGGCGTGAAGCTTTCCGGCGGCCAGCGCCAGCGCATTGCCATCGCGAGAGCTTTCCTGCGCAATCCCCGAATCCTGATCTTCGACGAAGCGACTTCGCATCTGGATTCCGAGTCCGAACGGCTCGTCCAACAGGCGTTGGTTAAGATCACACCCGGAAGGACGGTCTTTGTAATCGCCCACCGCTTCTCCACCATCGCCCGGGCCGACCGAATTGTTGTTATCGAAGATGGCGAGATCATCGAGGCCGGAACGCACGAGGAGTTAGTGGCTCTGAACGGCGTTTATTACAGACTCCATACCCTGCAATTGGATGTGGCAGACGAAACGGAGCACGTCGAAAGAAGTTGACAACTGTTGAGGAGGAACCGGCATGTCCGTTTTTGCAACGCAATTCTTGTTTGCAATCTGGCTCTTGCCGGCAAGCCTGGTGGCCCAGGTGGGCGTGATTGTCAGCGGAACTGTCGAGGACGAGAGCAGGGCCGTGATACTCGGGGCACAAGTTCGTTTGGCCAGTGGGGAACCCCCCCGGACAACCTCTTCCGATGAACAAGGCCGCTTCAGGTTCGAAGGCGTGACTCCCGGCAAATACAAGCTCCGAGCGGAGGCGGCCGGTTTCGAGCCCCAAGAACTGGAGATCATGGCCGGCATGGAATCCCCGGGTCCCCTCACGCTCAAGTTGAAGGTCAGCGCGCTAGCGGCGCAAGTGACTGTCGAAGACCCGCTCGAAGAGTCGACCGAACCGGACAGCAACGCAGACGCGTTGAAACTCGACGACGACTTCTTTCGCATGCTGCCCATACCCACGGAGGACGTTATGCCACTGGTCACAAAGCTTAGCTCACCCGCCGCGCAGGGGGCGGAGGGGCTCTCCATTGTAGTGGATGGGATGGAAGGGAATCGGCTCGACGTGCCTGCTTCAGCGATCTCCAGTGTAAGAATCAATAAGAATCCTTATTCGGCAGAGTTCCAGCGCCCCGGCAAAGGAACCGTTCAAGTCAGGACCGAGCGGGGAAGCAAGAGGAGCTATCATGGGAGCTTTGCCACGTTTGCCAGGAACTCGTTGTTCGACGCGCGCAATGCGTTTGCCCAGTCGACGCCCGATCTGGACCGGCGATTCGTGTCGGCCAGCTTTGGGGGGCCGCTGGGGGCCAGGTCAAGAAGGTTTTTCCTGTCGGGCGAGAACCTGACGAATAATGAGAGTGCAGTCGTCAATGCCATCACACCGGCGGGACCCTTTTTCGCCAATGTGCCCTCCCCGCAGAGGCGCGGCAGATTCCTGGCAAGGTATGACTGGAGACCGGGCAACGCTCACGCTGTCTCCGTCAGCTACGGCTTCTCGAATGATTCCAAAAAGAACCAGAGTGTGAAAGGTTTCAACCTCCCCGAACAGGGCGTAAGCGAACAAGAGCGCCAGGACCGGTTTCAGCTGAGTTATGGCGCCATCATCTCCGGGAACCTCATTAACGACCTGCGATTCGCCCTCAGGAAAGAAGGCGAAAGCTCAGGCCAGCCGGCGGCCGCACGAACCGTTGTCGTCGAGGGAGCCTTCACGGGAGGACCGTCCCCGACCTTCCGGAAAGATGTGAAGAAAGGGTTCGAAGCTCAGGATGCGGTCACGTATGTCCACGGCGGGCAGACGATTCGCTTTGGCGCAGAATCTCGAACCAGGATTACCGATGTTTCCGACGCCTCGAACTTCAACGGAACATTCCAGTTCGGAAGTCTTCAGGACTTCGTCGCTGGCACACCATTCGTATTCCGAGTCAACCGTGGCCAGGAGGCAGTGGGCTTTACAGTCTGGGAGGTCGGCGGATTTGCCCAGGATGAAATGCGCTTGAATCGGCAGTTGAGCCTCGTCTTCGGTCTGCGCTATGACTGGCAATCCAGCATCAACGACCGCACCAACTTCGCGCCCCGGTTTACCCTCGCTTTCGCGCCTGGAAAGCAAAAGACCGTCTTGCGAGGCGGCGCCGGGGTTTTCTATGAAAGTCTGCCCAGCCGAGTCACAGAGAGATCCCTGCTGTTCGATGGCATCCGGTTCCAGCAGGTCGTGATTCCGAAACCCCTGTTTCCGGACCCGTTTCCCGGAGGACAGTTGAGTGTGCCCCCACCCAGCGTGATCCGCGTGTCTCCAGAAATTCGTTTTCCGTATCTGCTTCAAACGAGCATCAGCGTGGAGCGGGAGCTTGGACCCTGGACCTGGCTTTCCGTGGACTACTCCTATTTCCGGGGCGTGCACCTATTCCGCTCCCGCGATATCAACGCGCCTTTGCCCACCATCGGACTCCGGCCGAACCGAGGCTTCTCGAACATCAATCAGGTGGAATCTTCCGCATCGTTGCGGAGCAACGCCCTCTCGGTCACCTTCCGCGGCCGCGCCGGGAAGTTTTTCAAAGGCACCGCGCAGTACACTCTTTCCCGCAGCACGAACGACACGGCCGGGCCATTTTTCCTGCCGGCGGATAACTTTAAACTGGGGCCGGAATGGGGCCGGGCCGATTTCGACCAGAGGCACCGATTCAATTTCGGGGGCTTTCTAGAACTGCCTGGGGAGTTTCGGCTTGGCTCGATCTTCTCAACAGCCAGTGGCGCGCCATTTAACATTACGACCGGATTCGACAACAACGGCGACACCACCGGGAATGATCGACCCTCCGGCATTAACCGGAACACAGGACGCGGGCCCGCGTCTGTGCAGCTTGACGTGCGATTGACCAAGACCTTCAAGCTGGCGCCTCCGTTCCACGGCGACGAGCCCCTCACGAAGCATGAATTGCACAATCTGGAATTCAGCGTGGACGCCTTCAACGCCATCAACCACACTAACCTTGCCAATATCGTCGGCACGCAGAGCTCTCCATTCTTTGGCCGAGCCAATTCGGCATCGCCCGCAAGAACGATCCAACTCTCGGTGAAGTACCTCTTCTGAAGACTGAAGCGTCCCGCCTTTCTCAGCCTCTCCTCCAACGACTCCAGTTCATTGTCAATCAATTCTTGAACCGAGTTGGGATGGGAGTAGAAGATTAGATTAGAGTGGCCATTGAGAGAGGAGTTAGCTCATGGATCAGAATAAACCGGGTTCTCATGGAGTCGTTCGTGGAATGGATTTGGCACCGCGTTCCAGCCTGTTCGAGGGACGCTTCGGGCGTCTCTTTCGCTTCCTTCCACCTGCGCAGTTCGAACTGAAAGGAGAACACGGCACCAAGCGTGCGGAAGACGATCTCAAGAAGCTGGCCGAAAAAATGACAGACGATCCGGAGTTCCCCGCTGATCCGGATGCACGAGATGCTGAGGAAAACCAAGGTATCACCGCCGGCTACACCTACCTCGGACAATTCATTGACCACGACCTCACGCTGGATCCCGTCAGCAGTCTCGACCGTCAGAACGATCCGGATAGTCTGGTGGATTTCAGGACACCGCGGTTCGACCTTGATTGCGTTTACGGAAGAGGCCCTGAAGATCAGCCTTATTTGTATCGCTCGGATGGAGTTCGAATGCTCCTTGGCCGCCGGCTGACCGGAAACGAGCAGGACAAAAACTCTCGTGACTTGCCGCGTATTGCTTCTGGTGCAGAACCGCGTCGCGCGATCATCGGTGATCTTCGAAACGACGAAAACGTGATCGTTTCACAACTCCATGCTTCGTTTCTCCGTTTTCACAATCGTGTCGCGGACGTATTGAAGGCTACGACATTCGGCGAGGTACAGCGGGCGGTGCGATGGCACTATCAGTGGGTGGTCCTTCGCGATTTCTTGCCCACCATCATTGATCCGAGCGTTTATAACGCAATCCTGCCCAACATCGCGAATCGGACGAACATTCTGGAAGATCCGCCTAAGCTTCTTTTCTATGGTCCACCGAAGAATTTTCCGTTCATGCCGATTGAGTTCTCCGCTGCGGCCTATAGGTTCGGTCATTCGATGGTGCGTCCGTTCTACCGGCTTAATCGCACTCTGCCAAAGCCTTTCGTTATATTCCCGATCGATACGAAGGCAGTCGAAAATGGCGACATCGTCCAAGACGGTGAAAGTTTGAAGGGATTCCGGGAGTTTCCAAGCACATTCGCGATCGATTGGACACTTTTCTTTCCCGAGACCGGTAAGAAGCCAGTACTGGCCGGACCTAAGGATCGAGTTCAGCCTGCTTACAAGATTGATACTTCTCTGGTGAACCCGCTGGGTAAGCTGCCCAACACGGACCCGCCGGTACTTGCTCAAAGGAATCTGCAACGTGGGTTTCAAATGGGTCTGCCTTCCGGCCAGGTACTCGCCGAGGCGATGGGAGAAGACGTTATTCCAGATGGAAACCTGAACATCGGCAAGGCCACTGTGGAAGATTCCAAAACGAACAAGCCCCTCGCGGAGGTTTTCCCTCGATTCAAGAGGAATGCTCCGCTGTGGTTTTACATCTTGGCCGAAGCTCAACAGCAGTTCAAAGATGACGATACGCCTATCCGGCTTGGACCTGTCGGTGGCAGACTTGTTGTCGAAACGTTCGTTCGCCTGCTTCTCGAAGACCGCCAATCTTTCCTGCGCCAGGCTCCAAACTGGACGCCCTTTAAAGAATTTTTGAACAAAGGCGAATTCAAAATGTCCGATCTGTTGACGCAGGCGCGGCTTGCACAGGACACGCAGAATTAAACGCGAAGCGGGACTTCACTGAAAAAAGGAGGACGGCGAATGGCAAGTCTGCACGGCAGGAAAAGCAGCACACACAAACGAATCACCGCTGGCTACGCAGTCATCGTGACGGTTGCGATTCTTTACAGTCTCAGCGCCGCGGGATGGTCCCAGGGGCGCTTCGTTCCTCAGACCCCTCACTCTCCGCGGCGGCAGCGGCTTTCCGCGCCAGGCGCAGTTCGGGGTCCGGCTGGGGTTCTGAGTTGAAAAATGGGGAAGCGAACAAAGTTATGCTGAATGCGAACGAAGCGTGGCCCGCGTTGCCCCTGAGTGCCTGGCGAGACACGTGTGCGACGCTCCACATGTGGACGCAGGTGGTGGGGAAACTTTGTGTGGCCCTCACACCGCTCACCAATCATTTCTGGAACAGTGCGTTTCAGATAACGTCCCGCGGCCTGGCGACGCCGGGCTTGACGTCAGGCGATCGCGCGCTGACGATCACGTTTGACTTCATCGATCATCAGCTCGTCATGCAGTGTTCAGACGGGACCACGGAATTGATTTCGCTGCAACCGCGAACGGTGGCTGAGTTCTACAGTTTAGTCATGGATGCGATGCGGCGTCTCGGCATCGAGGTCCATATTTGGACGAAACCGGTTGAAGTTCCGGATCCTATCCGGTTTGAAGCGGACACCGTGCATCATTCCTATGAAGCCGCCTACGCCAATGCGTTCTGGCGAGCGTTGCTCTCCATGAAGCCGGTGTTTGAGAATTTCAGGAGCCGTTTCTGTGGAAAGTGCAGTCCTGTGCATTTCTTCTGGGGAAGTTTCGATCTCGCTCTAACCCGCTTCTCAGGCCGCCGCGCCCCGGAGCGGCCGGGCGCCGACGCGATCACTCGCGAAGCGTATTCGCACGAAGTGATCAGTCATGGGTTTTGGCCGGGCAGCGGCGCCATTCAAGAAGCGGCGTTCTACGCCTACGCGGCGCCGGAGCCGGCGGGCTTCAAAGATGAGATGGTTCGTCCCGCAGCCGCGTTTTACAGTAAGGATCTTTCCATATTCATCTTGCCATACGAAACCGTCCGAACCGCGGCGTCCCCTTCCGCTGAATTGACCGCATTCCTCGACAGCACGTATGACAGGGCCGCCACTCTCGCGGGATGGAACCGCCTCGAGCTCGAGCGAAGGTGAGATCCACACGAAGGCAGCCGCGGATTTATACGTGACCGTATTTACGGGGCCAGTGGCTCGACACGGATGATTGTGCCGCCGTGCTGGTCCCCGAGCCACAAGCTCGAAAGATCTCCGGACTTCTGCACTTCCACGTGGCGAACGTTGGTTTCATGCGGTAGGAGATACTCGGTGAATTCCCCAGTCTGGGTATTCAGCCGTACAGCAAAATCGTTGTCCATTCCAGCCGTCCAGACATACGTCTTGTCATCGAACTGCGCGTCATAAGGACGCGTCCACGGCGTGGGAGCCTTCCACTCCGTGATCTTCTGCGTCTTCGGATCGAACATCGCCAAACCGTTGCCGTTAAATACGCCACACCACAAGCGGTCTTGAGAGTCGATGTGTCCTCGCCGGCAACCCGCGCCTTTCGTGGGGAAGTCATACCAAACGGTTTGCAGAGTCTTGCCGTCCGTCATCCAAATCTTGGCGTTGTTCATCTGCATCCCGTACATGTTGTTCTTCGAGTCCGCAACAACGTCGTAGGCTTGAGCGGCCGGACTGCCGGACGGGTAGGTGACGCGAGTCCACGTGTTGGTCGCCAAGTCGACATGCCACGTGCCGCCCGCCTTCCCGGTCGCGAAGGCGACATTGACCCATAGCTTGCCATCCACATGCTGGAACGCGGGGTCAATCATTGTCAGATGGCCATCTCCCAAATCCGACTCCGGTATTGGGGGCTTGAACGTCTCCATTTTTTCTGTCTTGGTGTCGAACCGAACGATCTGCATCTGCGACATGTTGCCGAAGTAAATCCGCCCTTCCTTATCCAGATCGATCTGGAGACCGCCCTGAGCGATCTGGCCCAACCGGTTTTGTGGAACGCGGTACTCCACCACTCTGCCGGTTTTGGGATCGAGCTTTCCAAGAAACTGGGAATTAAAATCCGAATACCAGACGTTCCCTTGCTCATCAAACGCCTCGTCATGCGGCGATGCATCCGGCCGCGGCAAGTCGTAGGTCGTGTAGATCACCTGGGTCGCTTTGCCTTTGGGCCGCGGCAATGTCTTCAACGGGAATTCAAATGTGTCCGCTGCACTCAGGTTAATCGAGCTGAGATATTTGCCAAAGGTGACTTGGCCGGGCGCCGGCGGGCGTGCGGGCCCCTCGGTAGGACGCATCCAGGGATGCAAGGGCGAAGAGTTGTTCGTATGCATGACCATCCGCTGGACCACTTGTGCCATCTCATCCGCACTGAAACGAGAGAACAGGACTCGCTGCAGCGTGTGGCAATTGACGCAACCCCCGAGCGGCAACCTCTGTTCCGGGCTTCCCGGCACGCTCATGAGCCACTCCGCGTTGGAGAGTTGCATCGCGAGCTTCGAGGTGCTTGTGACCTTGTTGAGTTGTAAATCCATCTGAGCGGGTTGCTGCGCCGTCACGTCGACCGAAGTCTTCGGCAGCTCATATCCTACGGCCCGTATGCTAATCGCGTATTTGCCTGGTTCTAGTCTCTCGCGCGGGAAGCTGTACTGGCCCTGGGCGTTGCTCACCACCCAGGTGGTGATGGTGGAGCCCACCTTCTTTGCACCGACGATCACACCCTCCATCGCGCCTTCCGCTTGCGAGGTCACCTTACCTGTCAGCGGTGAAGCAGACGGGGTTTCTGCCATCATCAGCCCGGCGAAGGCCAGGCCCAACAAGGTCGTGCCCACTGTGGTCAGTGGAAGAAGTGTCGCTCTACTCATGGCCAATCTCCCTTAGAAATCGTCTCAAATCGAGTTTCGGTGCCCTTTAGGATGCGCCTTCCAGCGTGTTCTGGCAACGCTTTTCAGTACCAACGCGCCACTTCCGGCAAACCACATCGCTGCAGGTCAGCTGTACGTTCGATTGAAAATGTGAACGCCGCGCGTTCCGGGTCGCTTAGCTTTCAGTCGGCGCCAGGTTCTCCGTCAGCTCGATATATGTTCCCCAGGGATCGGTGAGGAACGCCACCTTGGTCTTCGAATTGGGGATCTGTCGCGGAGGCGAATCGAGCTTGATACCCTGTGCTTCGAGCTTCTTCGCGAACTCATCGAGGTTCTTCACGTCGAAGCCGAGGTGGTCGAGCGAACGGCCTTTGGTGGCGGCCAATTTCATGTTACTCGACGAGAAAGACAGATTAAAACGATGGAAGTAATCGCAGTCGATTAAACCCGGCCTGGCCACACGCTGGCGCTTGCCGGGCAGTCCTCCCAGCACCTTTGCATACCATGCCTGGATTGTGGGAATATCCGCCTCCATCGGAAACATATGAATGTGGTCCATGCTGATCGTGCCGGGCAGTGAGGGATCGCCAAAGACCTCCACGCGGATGCCGTCGGGAGCGTACACGTAGCCCTGATTGGGGTTGATGTCTCCGACATCGTATTTGATGTTCGCGGCCTTCCAGCGGGCTCGCGCGGCCGGCAGATCCTTCAGCACAAAACCGAAGTGATCGACGATGGATCCGGCAGGCGGACCGCTGACGTCCCCTTGCCGCAGCATGATGTAGATACCGGGAAACTGGATCATCGAGAGCGGCCCATTCGTGACGAGCGTCCCACCCATCGCGCTGGTCCAGAACTGTTTCTGGGCTTCGACGTCCTTCACAGTGAGATGAATGTGCCCCAGCCTCACGCCCAAGTCGTTCGGCGGAGCCAACTGTGCCGATCCGGGGATCGACAACAGCAACGTCAGAGCGATGATCATCGGTAGTAGAGAGATTCGAGTGTTCATGCCCCGATACTCTATCAAGCGCGCGTGAGGAACAGGAAGCACGATCGTGAAGTTTTTGAGAAACCACCACATCTCTCCAACATCACGCTCGGTAAATTTTGCAGCCAGCTACTTGCTCGGCGGCTTTGCTTTTTTCGGCTTCTTCTTCTCTCGCTTTTGTTTGTCTTTGCTCATGAGAATAGTATGCCATGAGATTCAAGAGGTCACGCGCTCAGAAACACCTGCAACTCCGCCAGCGTCTGTTCGGGCGCCTCCTCGGGGAGGAAATGTCGCCCGGGGAGGGCCTTGCCGGTCACTTTCATGGCGGCGCGCGCCTGCCAGGTGGCGATGACGTCGAACATCCGCCCGGTGTTTCCGCGCTCCGCCCAGAGCGCCAGCACCGGACAGGCGATCTTGCGGGCACGGTCCGCCGTGTCGTGCTCGAGATCGATGGAAGCACCGGCACGGTAATCCTCGCAGGTCGCGTGGATGGTGGCGGGATCTTTGAAGCAGCGCAGATATTCAGCATAGGCTTCCGGCGTGACGGCCTGCGGAATCAATCCGGCAAAGCGGCCGCGCAGGAAGAACTCGGCGCTGTTGCCGATGAGCGTTTCCGGCAGGGGCGCGGGCTGAATCAAGAAGAACCAATGATAGTTGGAGGTTGCGAAGGCCTGGTCCACATGGTGGAACATGTCGTAAGTGGGCACGATGTCGAGAAAGCTGACCTTGGTCACCTTGTCCGCGTGATCGAGCGCGAGCCGGTGCGCCACCCGACCGCCGCGGTCGTGGCCGACAACGGCGAATCTTTCGAAGCCCAACTGGTGCATCGCCTCGACCATGTCCAGCGCCATGGCGCGCTTGGAATAATTCTGGTGCTTGTCGCCGCCTTCGAGCTTGCTGCTGTCGCCGTAGCCGCGCAAGTCGGCGGCAACAAGGGAGAATTTTTCCGCGAGCTTGGGTGCAATCTTGTGCCAGAGCACATGCGTTTGCGGGTACCCGTGCATCAGCAGCACCGGCGAACCGTTGCCGCCCGAGACGAGATTGATGGTCGCGCCGGAGGTCTTGATTTTCGCGGTCTTGAACCCGGGGAAGAGCGGCGCGTCCGCAGCCTGCGCCTCCGCTCGGGTAGCTTGGCCTACGGCCGCTACCGCAGCGGTCGCCGCAGTGTACTGAAGCAACTCACGCCGTGTGATCATGGTGCTCCTCCTCAAGACGGATATCGCGAGAAATCGTATCCCTCCTTGACCATCAGTTCTAGCAGAAACGGCGCGTCAAACGTCACCAAGTACAAAGCCCGAATGCTGACCCTCTCGATTCACTTGCAAATTGAATAGGTTATATAGAGAATCCCAGGCAGCTCTTAAAGTAATGCGACTTTTCGTGAACGGGCCGCAGCCTAATTCATGCAGTCGGCTCGGCATGCTGAAGTCTCGGGAGCACAGAGATCAGGAGGTTGACATGAAACGGTGGTTCACCGGGTCGGTGTTGGCAGCCATCATTGTGGCGCTATCACCGTCCCTATCCGCGCAGTGGCCTTTGTATCCTCAACCAGGAGTTCCGAAAGGGCCTGACGGCAAGCCAAATCTCACCGCACCGGCGCCGCGAACGACCGATGGCAAGCCGGACTTTTCCGGCATCTGGATTCGATATGACGATCCCGAGCCGAACGGCCCAGCATCCGGCCGGCCTCCGCTGGTGAAGGGCGGCAATGCGGGGGCGGGATTCAAAGACGGGCTGCCGTTCCAGCCATGGGCAGCGGAACTCCAGAAGAAGCGCGCCGCAGAGAATGGTTTGAACGATCCTGACGGGCTTTGCCTGCCCCAAGGTCCCCTTCAATACCACATCGATCCGCAGCCAATAAAGATCATCCAGACGCCGCGACAGTTTATCTACATCTCCGAGTCGAATTACGGCCTCCGCAACATATACATGGACGGCCGTTCTCTTCCGCCTCAGGGGGAGGTACAGCCGTATTGGCATGGTTACTCCATCGGACGATGGGAAGGCGACACTCTGGTGATCGAGTCGAACAATTTCCACGGCGTCGATCCGAACAATCTCCGCGGTGTCGGGCTGCCTGACACTTACCTTGGCGCCGGATGGCTCGATCACAGGGGCAGCCCGTATACAGAGGCGATGAAGTTAACCGAGCGATTCCGGCGTGTGAACTACGGACTACTGGACATCGAGCTCACGGTCGACGACCCGAAGGCGTATACCCGGCCCTTTACCGTCAGAGTCCTGCAGCGGATTGTGGCAGACGGCTCGGAAATAATCGAATTCATCTGCCATGAGAACCAGACGTTTCTCAAGCTCACCGGCCGCGCGCCCAAGTAGACAAAAAGTGACGAACGAAGCAAGCTCCCCTCCTCAGTTGCTCGCCATGTCCCACATCTTTTGCTGGACACAGGGGGCATTGAAAACAACTGAAGGGAAAGCCGAAGTCCCCTCCTTGGACAAGGAGGGGTGGCTGCGCCCATTAAGAAAATGCCGCGAAGCTCCTTTGGAGGCGCAGACGGGGTGGTTGGTTCAAGCCACCGATTATCGGAAGTTGAACGAACCACCCCGGCCGCGCCTCCAAAGGAACGGGACCATTTACTTGATGGCGCGGCGTCCCCTCCTTTGCCAAGGAGGGGACTTCGCCTTTCCCCGCCGGTTGTCCCAGAGACGGGAATACGTTTTCGTATTTCCAATGCCAGCGTGGTTCATCGGTCCACGGCGGCCTCCTGCATGCTACACTGAATCTCAATGAATCAGCGAGCGAAGCCATATCTGTTGGTGGTGTTTCTCTGCCTACTATCCCCAACGCTCTTCGCCCAGGGCGTCAGGATGTCAGCGGATTTTATTCCATTGGAAGTCGGTAACCGATGGGTTTATGAGGTCGTCAATGAAAATGGCCAAAAGATCGGGGACCTCGACTTCTCAATTCAGGAGCACAGGATCATCAGTGGCCGGAGCTTCTACGTGCTGACGCGATTTCCGTTTGTGGTGGAAGGCGGCAACTTGACGAAACTGATCCGTTACGACCGCCAGGAACGTCAATACTTGAAGATGACGGACAACGAAGAAGGGCCGCTGTTTCTTGCGGATGGGGCGACGGCCGAGGTCCTCCAGTCCGATCCGTCCGGTCTGCCGCTGAAGTTTGTACTTCGTATGGATCTCATGGAGTTGACGTTTCAGCGCGGCCTCGGCATCGTCGAAGCGCGGATTCGCGGGGCAAATGGACTTCAAATCGCGAAGCTGGCCAGTGTACGTGTTGGCGAACGCAGGACTGCCGAAGCTGCAGCGCAAGGGGCGCCAGCGCTTCCACAGCCGAAAGCACCCGAGCAGAAGACGAAGGAACTGGCTCAAAAGGTTGGGTCGATTTCCGATGACAATCCAGTGCTCGACGTTCGAGCCGATGCCACACCTGAGGGTCACAGATTCACTTTGACGGTGATTAACACTTCGGACAAGTTGCTGCCATTTCGCTTCCGGTCCGGCCAGACTTACGATTTCGCGGTTATTGACGCTCAGACGGGCCAGGAGGTCTGGCGCTGGTCACGCCGCATGTTTTTCTCGCAGGTCATCCGGCAGGAGACGATTCGACCGGACAAGAACTGGAGCTTCGAAATCACCTGGAACCATCGCGACAATGACCTCAACACCGTAACGCCCGGAAGGTACAAAGTCGTCGGGATTGTCGCCACCGAACCGCCGATCGAATCCGATCCGGCCACATTTGAAATCAGATAGTGCGCGAGCGTGTTGTAGCCGTACTCGCTGATGTCCGCGTCCAGCGGGCGTTTCGCTTCATTTCCGAGCACGAGCCCCAGATCGAGGCCGATCAAATCCGGTTGGCCTCTATACCTGCTCCACCTTTTGGTGAATCCGAACGCGCTCGGGCCTTCTCCCAGGAATTGCGGAACATTGGGCTCGATGCCATGTCTGACGAACTTGGAAATGTGATCGCGCCATTCGAGGGCTTTGGCCACAATCCGGTCGTCATCGCTGCGCATCTGGATACCGTGTTTCCGGGCTCCACCGTTCTTGAGCTTCAGCGAAAGGGACGCCTATTGCTCCTGCCCGGAATTTCCGACAACGGTTCAGGCCTCGTGGCATTGCTGTGGTCCTTGCGTGCGGCAAAGGAGTCCGGCTTGCGTTTTCGCCGGCCGGTGGTCGCGGTCGGGGATGTCGGCGAGGAGGCGCATGGGAATCTGCGCGGTATCCGGCATTTATTCCAGGCTCCTCCATGGGTGGGACGCGAATGCGATTTCATTGCTGTCGATGGCGCCGGAGTGCAGCGCATCACACATCAGGCCCTCGGAAGCCGCCGCCTTCGGGTCCGCATGATGGGTCCGGGCGGACATAGCTGGGCGGATTTTGGGCGGCCCAATCCGGTACACGCCCTGGCAACTGCGATTCACTTCTTTGCTGCTACCGGTGCGGGCCGGCGTTCCGGCACCTCTTTCAATGTGGGAGTGATCCGGGGCGGAATTTCAGTGAATGCGATTCCTACGGAAGCATTCATGGAAGTCGACCTGCGTTCCTCCAATCCCTCGAACCTGGACGCTCTAGATGGCCAGTTGAAGCGCGCGGTCGCCGAAGCAGTGCGGACAGCCGGTGTGGAGTGCAAAGTGGAAATAATGGGTGAGCGGCCGTCGGGAGCAACGCCGGCCATATCGCCGCTTGTCCAGGCCGCGGTGGAAATTACGCGCCACTTTGGAATCGAGCCTCATCTCGACGTCGGTTCGACCGATGCCAATATTCCGATGTCGATGGGAATTCCCGCAATCGCCATCGGCGCCGGCGGCAGCTCAGAGAACGTACACACCCCCGAAGAGTGGTTTGATCCCCAGCATCGGGATGTGGGGCTGCATCGGTTAATTGCGCTAATTGGTGTTCTGGCGGGGTTGGGGTAAGGGATTTCGGATTGCGGATTTCGGATTTGGGGGACCAGCTTGAATCGAGCGGTTCCCCCAAATCCGCAATCCGAAATCCGCAATCCGAAATCGCCCCTCACAGCCCCCGGCCTCCCGCCGTGGAGAAAAGAATTCCTTTCAGGTAGGCATCCAGTTCCGCTTTTTCGACGTTTTTCCGAATGACCGTGGAAAGTTCGGTGGCCGGGTCGTCGATCAGTTCAACGATGTCGCGGATCATTGCCTCGACGCGGGTAAGCTCCTTGGAAATCGCATCCGAATTCACGCCCCCACTGCTGTCCTTCGCTTGTGTAATCTCAGTCGTAAGCCGCGCCCGCTCGGATTCGAGCAAGCCACTCGCGTTTTGGAGCTGCTGTGCCAGTTGTGTTTTCTGCTCAATGGCTTCCTGTATCTTCAGCTCATACTGTTTCCTCAGCTGATCCACGACTTCACTGCTGATTCCTTCCTCTTTGGACACCCTTTGGAGCTGCTGTTCCAGTCGTTCGACCTGGGAAATCAGCCGGCGGCGCTCGGAGTCCCATGCATCGCGGGCATCCCGAAAAACCTGATCGAGAGCGTCTTTCTGTTTCTCTAGCTCTTCGACCTTCACCTCGGTGCCAGTTCCTGTGCGAGCGGCCGCCTCGTAGGTCTGGATTTTGGCCTGCGCCTGGACGAACGCCTGCTGGAGTTGTCCGGCGTGATCGTTCAACTCGCGGCGCTCGGTGCCCCATCGTTGCGATGCGGTCTCCAGTCTTTCGATCTCGGCCAGGAGCGTTTCGCGCTCATGGTTCCACTTGGCCAACGATGACTCGAGTTGATGCTCGATATCTTTGGTCTTCGCTTTCACTCCAGGTGTGTCGTCGCGCGGTACGGGCTTGCCCATCATCTGAGCAGCACGGCGAAGCTTGAGCATTTCGCCGGTCATTTTGAGCTTTTCCTGTTCCCACTCTGTTTTTCCTCGTAGGAGCGCTTGTTCCAGTTCCGTGCGCTCCCTTGCGATTTGGTTGAGCTGCGCCTCGAACTGTTCCCGCACGGCCTGCGTTGCCCGCATAGGATTATTGGACCGCTCGATGGCTTCCGCCACGGCGATTTCCAGTCGGACGATCTGCGATTGGAGACCACGGCGCTCGGCTTCCCATTCGGTGGCGGCTTTCTTGAGTTTCTGGTCAGCGGCGTCTTGAATACGCGCAACCGCAACGGGATCGACGCCAGCCGGCGTCTGCTCGGAGCTCCCGCGCTTGGCTCGGGTCTCCTTAGCTTCGGCAAGCGCCGCTTCGAGACGGTCGATCTCCGCGTTCAGCCGGCGCTTTTCGGTCCGCCATCGTTCGGAGGCGGATTCCAATTCTTCTTCGGCCTGTTGCTTCTGACGCCTCGCTTGCTTGAGCTTGGATTCATATTCGGCTTGAATTTCCTCTGCCACCTGCTTTCGCACGGCCTCTTTATCCATAGCGGGGGATTATAGCAAGATGCCATCCGTGGGATAATTTCTAGCTTATAGGGAGCGACCATCGAAATTCGAAATCCGGCAACTGAAGAAGTTGTGGGTCACGTGCCGGTCGCGACGGCCGGCGACATTCTCGACGCGGTATCGCAGGCTAGAGAAGCCCAGCATCGTTGGAAACGGTTGTCTTTTGTCCAGCGCGCGCAGGTCCTTGGCCGATTTCATGACCTGATTCTCGACCGCCGCGAACAGATCCTCGATACAATCCAATCGGAAACAGGCAAGGCTCGTCGCGATGCATTCGCTGAACTCATCACCGTCGCCGGCACCGCTCGATACTACCTCGCATATGGCGCGCAGCATCTTCGAGCAAAGCGCCACCGTCCGGCGGTTCCCATCATTACAAGCGCCGAAACCGTTTACAAACCGCATGGCGTGGTTGGCTTGATCACGCCCTGGAATTATCCATTCCTCCTGGGCATTGCCGACGCGCTGCCGGCGTTGCTCGCGGGAAATGCGGTCGCGATCAAGCCATCGGATCTCACACCATTGTCCGCAGTCCTCGCGCGTAACCTTCTGGTTGAAAGCGGTCTCGATCCGAATCTTGCCGTTGTGGTTCACGGAGGAGCAGATGCGGGCGCCGAGCTGATCCGGCATGTGGATTACATCGGATTCACCGGTGGAACAGCGGCCGGAACCAAAGTCGCCGTCGCCGCGGCGGAGCGGCTGATTCCGTTGTCGCTCGAACTGGGTGGCAAAAACCCAATGATCGTGCTGCAGGGCACGCGACTAACCGAGGCAGCAACCGGCTTGATCGCGGGAGCCTTCTCCAACAGCGGTCAAACCTGTATTTCAGTGGAGCGCGTCTACGTTGAGGAATCCATCTACGAGGAATTTGCCCGCCGCGTTGTGGAGAAGACAGCGGGTTTGAAGCTTGGATGGTCGAAGGCATGGGACATGGATATGGGAAGCCTGATCAGCAGACCGCACGCGGACCGAGTCCTCAGCCGCGTCGAGCGCGCGGTCGATGAGGGAGCACGCGTGCTGGTGGGAGGGAAACGGCGCACGGATCTGGGGCCGAGTTTTGTTGAACCGACAATCCTCGCGAACGTCAATGACGCGATGGCGATTTCAAGAGAAGAGACTTTCGGGCCCGTCGTCGCTCTTTACCCCGTGCGCAGTGCCGACGAGGCCATTGCTCGGGCAAATGACTCCGAGTTTGGTTTGAATGCTTCGGTCTGGGCTGGCGGAGAAAGGCGGGCCCGTGAGGTTGCGCGGCAAATCGAAACCGGCTCCGCCGTGGTCAATGCCACGCTTCTCATCTACAACAGCTTTGATGTGCCCATGGGCGGCGTCAAGCACAGCGGCATAGGCCGCCGGCACGGCGAGCACGGAATCCTGCGGTACACGCAGGCTCAAAGCATTGTGAGCAGTATCGCCTCCGGCGCGGGCTATGACTCGCTGCTGGCGCGAATCAAGAATCAGAGAGCGGCCAACGCGTTCGTGGCGGCACTGAGAATGTGGAGACGTCTCCCGTGGTTTCGATAGGGGAATTTTGGAGACAGACTCCAATTTCTGCAACTCAAGAAATTGCGATATGTCCCCAAAATTCCAGCCCGACAAAATTGGCTTCTGTCCGAGAATTGTGTTAGTTATGTCGCGATGAAAGTCCTCATTGCCGAAGATGATCGGGACTCGCGAGAGCTTTTGAGCTGGCTGTTGCAGAAGCTAGGTTATCAGGTCGTCGCGACTGAAGACGGCACCCAAGCTTGGGAAGCTTACCGTAAGGGACGATTCGGCCTGGTCATCTTGGACCTTCTGATGCCCGACATCGACGGTTTCGAACTTTGCCGCCGGATCCGTGCGAACCAAGAGTCGCAATATACCTACATCATTCTGATCACCGCACTGATCGGAAAAAAGGACTACCTGGAGGGCATGGAGGCCGGCGCGGACGATTTCGTCACGAAGCCTTTCGACCCGGACGAGCTTAAGGCGCGGCTCGGAGTCGCCGAACGCATCCTCTCCTTTCAACGACAACCCGCCCGCGCCGACGAGAGGCCGCGCAAGAACGCTGGTACGGCGTAAAGAGCGGGACAATCAAAACGGAGATTCCCTCCCCTCCTTGCAAAGGCTGTTCATTACCCACAAGTCGTCCGCTGGACACGGGCGTCTGGGACAACCGGAAGGAAAGGCAAAGTCCCCTCCTTGGCAAAGGAGGGGTGGCCGCGCCATCAAGTAAATGGTCCCGTTCCTTTGAAGGTGCGGCGCGAAGCGTGAGCCCGGTAGGGCGAAACATCAAGAACGGGGTGGTTCGTTCCACTTCCGATAATCGGCGGCTTGAACCAACCACCCCGTCTGTGCCCGCTAAGGAGGCTTCGCGGCATTTTCTTAATGGGCGCAGCCACCCCTCCTTGTCCAAGGAGGGGACTTCGGCTTTCCCTTCAGCTGTTTTCAATGCCCCCCGTGTCCAGCATCGAAAGCCCGCGTTATTTATACGCAGGTAAACCCGTGATGTATTCGCCGAGTATCAGTGTGTGGATATGGTGCGTGCCCTCGTACGTGTAAACCGATTCGAGATTGCACATGTGCCGGAACACGGGATACTCGAGGGTAATGCCGCTGGCGCCCATCAAATCGCGAGCAAGCCGGGCGGTTTCCAGGCCAACCCAGACGTTGTTTCTCTTCGCCATGGAAGTCTGGGCGAAGTGAAGCTTACCTTGGTCCTTGAGCCGGCCGAGTCTCCACGCCAATAGCTGTCCTTTCGTAATCTCCGTCAGCATGTGCGCCAGTTTGTCCTGCACAAGCTGGAACTGCGCAATCGGCTTGTCGAATTGCGTGCGGCCTTTGGTGTATTCGACGGCGCATTGATAGCACGCCATCGCTGCGCCGATGCCGCCCCACGCAATGCCGAAGCGCGCCTGGTTGAGGCACATCAGCGGAGCCTTCAGCCCGGACGAAAGCGGAAGCAGATTGGATTCCGGTACAAATACGTCGTCGAGGATCAAGTCTGAAGTCACCGAAGCGCGCAGCGAGAGCTTCGCCTTGATTTCGGGAGCCTGGAATCCTGGGGTGTTCGTTTCCACGATGAAGCCGTTGATCTCATCGTCCACTTTGGCCCAAACGATGGCGATGTCGGAGATCGTGCCATTTGTGATCCATCGCTTGGTCCCGTTCAGAACCCAACCTTTGTCTGTGCGGCGCGCGCGTGTTTCCATACCACCAGGATCGGATCCATGATCGGGCTCGGTGAGTCCGAAGCAGCCAATCTTTTCGCCCCTGGCAAGCAGCGGTAACCATGTCCGTTTCTGCTCCTCCGATCCAAACGTGAAGATCGGATACATGACCAGAGCGCCCTGCACGCTAACGAAGCTGCGCAGGCCACTATCGCCGCGCTCGAGTTCCTGCATGACCAGGCCATAGGCCACGTTGTTCATATTGGCGCATCCGTACTGCTCGGGCAGATTTGCGCCGAGCAAACCCATCTGTGCCATTACCGGAATGAGCTCCGTTGGAAAAGTTGCCTCCTCGAAATGTTTGTCGATGATCGGGACTACCCTCTCATCGACAAATCGGCGTACGGTGTCGCGAACCATGCGCTCCTCGTCAGTCAACAGGTCATCGATGCGATAAAAGTCGACACCTATAAATGGCATCTGGCCCTCCGGTTAAAGAGGCTATCATAACGGGGCCAGGGGCCAGGGGTCAGGCTTTCCCTTCAGTTGTTTTCAATGCCCCCGTGTCCAGCAAAAGATGTGGGACATGGCAAGCCGCCTGTTCCCTGACCCCTGGCCCCACAACAACATGAAACCAGACGCCGCCATCGCCGTCGTTCGCGAGCTTCGTGGTCATGGGCACGAGGCGTACCTGGTGGGGGGCTGTGTGCGCGACATGGTGATGGGCATTGAGCCCGCGGATTACGACGTCGCAACGAGTGCGTTACCCGAACAAATCATGAAAGTCTTTCCGAGAACGGAGGGGATCGGGGCGCAGTTCGGAGTCGTACTGGTGATCTATCAGGGCCACCCGTTCGAAGTGGCGACGTTTCGTTCCGACGAAGCCTACATTGACGGACGGCGCCCGAGCAGAGTCTTTTTCACGGATGCGAAGCAGGATGTGCTGCGCCGGGATTTCACAATCAATGGTCTTCTCTACGATCCCATCGAGAAACGCGTTATCGACTATGTCCATGGTCAGGAAGATATCCAGGCCAAGCTCGTTCGCGCCATCGGCGATCCTCGTGCCCGATTTGAGGAAGATAAGCTGAGAGTGCTCCGTGCCGTTCGATTCGGCGCAAAGTTGGGATACACGATCGAGCCTGCCACCTGGGAGGCCGTACGTGCTATGGCATCCAGTATCCACCAGGTCAGCAGCGAACGAATCCGCAAAGAGCTGTTGCGCATATTGACTGAGGGCCAGGCCGCTCGTGGTTTTCATATGTTGGAAAGCTCAGGCTTGCGCGCCGAGATCCTGCCGGAGATCGAGTTTACCGATCACCTCCAAAGGTGCTTGGCCATGCTGCAGCCCGGCATCGAGCGGGATTTCGCGATGGGTGTGCTGCTTCATGAGACTCCGATAAGTCAGGTGCGGGACGTCGTAGAGCGCTTGAAGTTTTCGCGCGCCCAGATGCATCATATCGTTGCCCTCGTCGAGAACTTTCCCCAGTTTTACAAAGTTCGCAAAATGTCGATTAGCAGTCTGAAGCGTTTTTTCCGCCTTGTCCGTTTCGAAAATCACCTGGAGCTGGCGCGCCTTCACGGTGTCGCGGCGGGCGAGAAGCTGGAAGAGTATGGCTACGCTTGCCGCAAGCACCAGGAGTGGACCGAAGCGGACATTGCGCCGAAGCCCCTGATTTCCGGCGAGGACCTCATCGCGCTTGGATTTGAGCCTGGCCCGCGCTTCAAGGAAATTCTCACGCGCGTCGAGGACGAACAGTTAGAAGGCCAGCTGGTCGATCATACTCAGGCGCTCAACTTTGTTCGCCGTCACTACGGAGACTCCAAGTCATGAAAGCTGTTGGCGCGCTTCTTCTCATCCTGAACCTGAATACCGCCACCGTGAAGGAACTGGAGACCCTGCCCGGTGTCGGTCCCGTACTGGCAAAACGCATTGTGGAATTCCGTCTGAAGAAAGGTGGCTACAAGCGCGTCGAGGAACTACTGGCGATTCCGGGCATCAGTGAAAGGAAATGGAAAGCGATTCGGGAGAAAGTGGAAGTCAAATGAGGGCAGGCAACAGAATGTTAGAAAGTCTCAATTCCCCTCCTCAGACGAGCTCGCCATGTCCCACATCTTTTGCTGGACACGGGGGCATTGAAAACACTGAAGGGAAAGCCGAAGTCCCCTCCTTGGACAAGGAGGGGTGGCTGCGCCCATTAAGAAAATGCCGCGAAGCTTCCTTAGCGGGCGCAGACGGGGTGGTTGGTTCAAGCCACCGATTATCGGAAGTTGAACGAACCACCCCGGCCGCGCCTGCAAAGGAACGGGACCATTTACTTGATGACGCGGCCACCCCTCCTTTGCCAAGGAGGGGAGTTCGCCTTTGCCGCCGGTTGTCCCAAACGCCCGTGTCCAGCGGACGACTTGTGGGTAACCCTCAGCTCAGACGAGGAGGGGAGTTGCCTGCACGTCCCAACCAATCACTGCTTACGCTGATCGTCCCCGCCGCGAAAAAGTCCGCCGAATAACTTTCCGATGCCGTGCACGACTTTGCCGATACCTTTTCCGGCTTCAGACACACCGTGTTCAAGTGTTTCGGAAATGATGGATCCGTGGAGAGGGCAGTGAGATACCGGAGCGGTACCGGCAATGAAGGCTTCTTGGAACGTGTTCTGGCACGAGGGATTCGCGAGCACGAGGCTATCCGCATCGAGGCGTACGAAATCGATTCCCGGTGGCGCCGCAAAATTCATCGAATCCGGATCACGAGGCGGGTACAACTGTGTGGCTTTCATCATAAACTCGGTCCAGATCGGTAATGCGGAGCGCGCGCCTTCGAGGTTGAGATCGCGATTATCGTCATAGCCCACCCATGCGATAGCCAGAATGTCTTTGGTGTAGCCGGCGAACCAACCATCACGTGAGGTTCCGGTCTTTCCCGCCGCCGGCAGCGTGAAGCCGCGGGCGCGCACGCCCGCGCCGGTTCCGGAATTGATGACGCCTTCCATGAGATATGTCATCAAATAGGCCAATTCCGGCCGCATCACTTCTTGAGGCTCATATTTGTAGGCTTTGTTTGTCGATCCATCCGCCGACGTCACGCGAGTCAGCGTGTGTGGCTGCATGCGGCGGCCCTCATTGGCAAAAGCCGTGTAGGCGCCCGCCATCTCCAGCGGCGTGACTTCAAAAGCGCCGAGAGCGACGGAAGGGTAGCCTTTGATTTTCGCATTCAATCCCATGCGCTTGGCGAACGCAGCCACCCGTCCATAACCGATTTGTTCCGCAACTTTGATTGTCGGCACGTTCAGCGAATGCTCGAGCGCGGTCCGGACCGTTACGAGTCCGCGATATTGCTGCTTGTAGTTATTCGGCTCGTAGGTGCGCTCGTTCTCATAAACAAATGTGGTTGGCTCATCCATGAATGTCGTAATGGGCGTAATCACACCCTCACGGCGGACGGAATCGAACGGGGGACTGGTGTCGGCCGGCGCCGCCTCCGCACTGGCCGGTAGGTCCGCAGGAGTGGATTCCGTAGCCGGCCGAGGACTGTCCTGCGTGTTCCCATCAAATGCCGTTTCGAATGCGGCGGCGTAGACGAAAGGCTTGAAAATCGACCCCGGCTGCCGGAAGGCTTGAATGATCCGATTGTACTGGCTCGCGCTGTAGTCGCTGCCCCCGACCATGGCTTTGATCTCGCCTGTGTGTGGATCCAGTGCAATCATCGCAGCCTGCGGACCCGGGAGGTTATCGCCGTTCTTGCGGTGTTTACTCTGCGCGGCTATCTGTTCTTGCGCAAAGCGGAGACCGTTCTCCACGGCGTCGACTGCAGCTCTCTGAAGCGCAGGATCAAGCGTGGTGTAGACACGAAGGCTGTTGTTGATGAGAGCGTCTTCGCTGAAGTCCTTCAGTAATTCCTCACGGACGAAGTCGACAAGATATGGGGCGTCGCTGGCGTCCACCTTGATCGGTGCAACCTTCACCTCCGCTTTTTTTGCATCCGCGAGTTCCTTGTCTGTGATCATGCCCAGCGAATGCATCGTTGTCAGAATCTGATTGCGCCGTCTCTTCACTTCATCGGGATGCTTGGTCGGCGAAAAGATGCCATTAGGAGCGGGGATGATGCCAGCAAGCATCGCCGCTTCAGGCAACGCGAGTGCCCCCAGGTCTTTTCCAAAATACGCCGCCGAGCCTTCGCCAAAGCCGTGAATACTGAAAGATCCGCGCTGGCCAAGGTATACCTCGTTGGCATACATGGTGAGGATTTGCTGTTTAGTGAGGCGCTGCTCCAGCAGCAGTGATATGAATATTTCGCTGAGCTTTCGCCTCATCGAGCGGTCGGGAGTAAGGAAGAAATTCCGAGCCAGTTGCTGGGTGATGGTGCTGGTTCCGCGAACCCGATCCGAATCGCGAACGCTTTCAACCACGGCGCCGACGAGGCGGACGGGATCAATTCCCCAGTGACGGTAAAATCGTTGGTCTTCCGCAGCTACCAGCGCATTCACCAGAGACTTCGGCAAGTCGTTGAATTCGACGATACGCCGCTTCTGCCGGCTCGCATCGAAAAGATTCGTCACTAGCTCGGCCGGGAGCCAGGCTTCGCCAGTTTCCCCGCCATGGAGCTTCACGATTTTTGCCAGCGAGTTCTTCTGAAATTCAAGCCGCAACGCGTCGCCCACTTGCGGCTTGATCGTAATCTTCGTGTTGCTCACTTCATAAGCGCCATCTTCAGAACCAGTTCTATCGCCCGATTCGAAGCCGGCGCGCTGAAGCCGGCTCACAACGTCTTCCACCGACAATTTCTGACCTGGAAAAATTCGATACGGCGCGGCGTAAATCTGAGCAGTGTTTTTGAAGACTTCGCCGCTGAGCCTCCGGTCGATGACCTTCGAATAATAGTTGTAATAGTAAAGGACGATGGCCGAACTGCAGATGAAGGCGAAGAGAAGGGCCGAAAACAAGACCTTGAAGAGCGCCGAGGCGTAAAGGTTCGAAAGCTTCGACGACTTCGCTTTTTTGTTAGGCTTCTTTTCAGGCATACGCGCGGATTATAGCACCCGTGACAGACCCATCACTCAACACGCAATTTTTGTGCCGAAATTCGGGGACAAACCCCCATTTCTTCAAGCCAAGAAATGGGGGTCTGTCCCCGAATTTCTCAGGGCTTGTTCCCATCCAACAATCTGGTCCTCGTAACGCATGCGCACGTCGGGGTCCTTTACGTCTGTTAGATTGATCCGCATGTTCGCGACGGCGCCGCGGACTGCGGAACGAAGCATCTGAAGTCCGACTTGAAGGTCGGAAGCCACGTTGATGTAAATGATGGACCGCAGTTGTTCAAGAACTCTTAGCGCTTCCGCTGCGCAGTTGGCGGTGCGGGATGGGATTTCAGTCGCGCGGATGAGCGCTTCCTGAATGGTCTTCTCGCGATCCGCTGATTGTTTCGGCAATTGGTAAGCGGCGATGACGCGATTGTAGGCCTCGGCGTCTGCATCGATCAGTTCCAATAATGTCGCGGTGTAGGGGGCTAGACGATCCAGGGCATCGGCATATCGGTCCGCGTGCTGCTGATACTTCTTCTTGTCCTTTGTGATTCTTATGGCCATTTGTCCCAGCGCCGCGCCTAGAGCGCCGGCAAGGGCGGCGACGCTTCCTCCACCGGGGGCCGGTTCAGCCGAGGCCACACGACCGACGAACGTACGAAGGCCTTCGGCCATGCTGCCAGGCGCGGCCGGGGCGTCCGGCATCACTTCAGAGAGACGATTTTCCAGAATCGTAGATGGCCTGAAGTTTTCAACCTGGAGATAAAACGTTGCCGCTTGTTCCAACGCCTTCTGCGGAATAAGTCCCACGATCTCGCTCCCGATAATGTGCACGCCGTATCGCTGGGCTTCGCGCCGCACCGTTTCAAAGACCAGTTCGACGGGCGTCTGCTCGAAGTCGGTAAGATTCATCGAGACCTGTGCCTGGTTTCGATCCTTCAGAAAAACGCCCATCGCCTTCACATAACGAAAGCCGCCGCTCGAGAACCGGATGCGTTTGGCGATTTCCTTGGCAATGGCAACGTCGGGTGTATTCAGGTTGATGTTGTAAGCAATCAGCGGTTTCCTCGCGCCGACAACCGTCGCGCCTGCAGTCGGGTGGATTCGTGGTTCGCCGAAGTCCGGCTTGCGGTCCGGGTTGGTTCCGATTTCATTGCGCAATCCCTCGAATTGCCCGCGCCGGATGTTTTCAAGGTTCGCGCGGCCGGGCTGAGTGGCTGCGGCCTCGTAAAAGTAAACAGGAACGTGGAATTTTTCCGCGATCTCACGGCCGACGCTCTTCGCGATCTCGACGCAATCGTCGAGCGTGACGCCACGAATCGGGACAAAAGGAATGACGTCGGCGGCGCCTATCCGCGGATGCTCTCCCTGATGCTTTGTAAGATCGATGTGGCGGACGGCCGCTTCCACGCCCCGAACTGCCGCCTGGCCGATGGACTCCGGAGGCCCAGCAACTGTGATGACCGCGCGGTTATGATCCCTATCCATCTCGCGGCCCAGCAGGTACACGTTGCTTACAGAAGTGATGGCATCGACAATCGCGTCCACCACCTCGGGCCGCCGCCCTTCACTGAAGTTGGGCACGCACTCCACGATTCGGTTCATGAAGGCTTACGTGTAGGCAAGCATGTAGTTGCGGGCTGAAAACCCGCGTAAACGCGGGCTAAAGCCCGCGACTACATGATGACTACTTCCTTTCCCAGACTATCTCTCCACGCTTGAATGCCGCGACACAGAAGTTTACCGCGGCGAAATAGGGAATCTCACGGTAATCGGACACATCGTACACGGCAATGTCGGCTTGCTTGCCGGCCTCAATGGAGCCCAAGCGATCCTGGCGTCGAACGGCACATGCGCCGTTCATCGTCGAGGCGACGATGGTCTCGGCCGGTGTCATCCGCATTTGCGTGCATGCAAGTGAGAGCACGAATTGCATGTTCAACGTTGGTGATGTGCCGGGATTGAAATCCGTGGCTAACGCCACAGCCGCGCCGCTTTCGATCAGTTCGCGTGCCGGGGCGTAATGCGTTTGGCCGAGCATGAATAAGGTGGCAGGCAGAAGCGTGGCCACCACACCGGACGCCGCAATGCGCCGAATGTCCGGCGCGGAAACAGCGCCGAGATGGTCGGCCGAAGTCGCGCCCACCTCGACTGCCAGTCGAGCCCCTCCGGATGATTGAAATTCATCCGCGTGAATCTTCACGTTCATCCCGAGCGACTTGGCTTCCGCAAAGATCCGTCTTGCCTCTTCAGGTGTGAAGACTCCTGGCTCGACAAACACGTCACAAAACTCCGCAAGCCGGCGTGTATGGATCGAAGAGAGATCATCGATGACCCGGTCGATGAATGCCGCTCGATTGTTCTGATACTCGGGTGGCAGTGCGTGCGCCCCAAGATATGTCGACACAACTTCCAACTTTGGCTCCGAGCGCATGGCTTCAAGCATTCGAATCTCGCTTTCGAGATTCAGTCCGTAGCCGCTCTTGGCCTCGATCGTTGTCGTGCCGTGCTCGAAAAACTTGTCTGCAAAGCAAACCCGCAGTTGGGTCGACTCACGGACGGCTTTCACGCTCGAGAGAATCCCGCCGCCACGCGCCAGGATTTCCATATACGGCGTACCTTCGATGCGCCACTCGAACTCGTCGGTTCGGGTGCGGGCAAACACAGCATGTGTGTGCGAATCGACAAAGCCCGGAAGCACCACCTTGCCGGAAGCATCGAACTCCGGCGCGCCTTTATCGGGTATTTCGCCTGTCGGTCCTACCCATTCGATCACGCCATCGCGAATTGTAACGGCGCCATCATGAATGATGCCGAGTTCACGGAGCTCCGCACCCCTCCGGGCCCGGGAAGGCCCACCTACTGTCACGAGTTGACCCGCGTGAACAATGTTCAATTTCAAGGCAACTTAAGGAACATCAGATCTTGACCCCTGTTTTCTTGGCGAAGTCACGGGCCTCATCATATCCAGCGTCGGCATGGCGGGCAATTCCGATCCCTGGATCATTGGTGAGAACTCGATTCAACCGTTCCTTCATTTCGTCAGTGCCGTCGGCGACGATCACCTGACCGGCATGCAGCGAATAACCAATTCCCGTGCCGCCCCCATGATGGAATGAGACCCAGCTTGCGCCCGAAGCGGTATTCAGAAGAGCGTTGAGGATCGGCCAATCCGCGATCGCATCACTGCCATCCTTCATATTTTCGGTTTCGCGGAATGGGGAAGCAACGGAACCGCAATCCAGATGGTCGCGGCCAATGACTACCGGCGCCTCGACTTTTCCACTCTTCACAAGATGATTGATGCGCTCGCCAAACAGCGCGCGCTCGCCATAGCCGAGCCAGCAGATGCGGGCAGGCAAGCCCTGGAATCGAACCTTCTTGCGCGCCAGATGAATCCAGCGGCTAAGAATCTCATCTTCAGGAAACAGCTCGAGCACCAAATCGTCGATCGTTGCAATGTCACGCGGATTTCCAGAGAGTGCAACCCACCGGAATGGACCGCGGCCTTCGCAGAACATCGGGCGGATGTATGCAGGAATGAACCCCGGAAAGTCATAGGCATTCTTCACGCCGCCTTCGAAAGCCATCGTGCGAATGTTGTTGCCATAATCAAAGGTCACGGCGCCACGTTTCTGCAGGTCGAGCATGGCCTGGACGTGCAGGGCTATGGAGTCGATCGCGCGCTTGGCATATCCCTTCGGGTCCGCCGCGCGGAGCCTCGAGGCTTCGTCGAGACTGAGCCCGCGGGGAACGTAGCCATTGAGCGGATCGTGCGCGCTGGTCTGATCGGTGAGAACGTCGGGAATCCATCCGCGCCGCACCATTTCCGGCAAGACCTCGGCGCAGTTCCCGACAAGCCCCACAGAAAGCGGGCGCCGTTCGCCGCACGCAGCCGTGACCAGACTCCAGGCTTCGTCAAGCTTATTCGTTATCGTGTCCAGATACCCAGTATCGATGCGCCTCTGGATACGCGCCGGATCGACTTCGATACCAAGAAACGCCGCGCCGTTCATGGTTGCCGCCAAAGGTTGGGCGCCGCCCATTCCTCCAAGACCGCCGGTCACGAGAATTCGTCCTTCAAGCGAACTGCTGAAGTGCTTCCGTGCGGCGGCCGCGAACGTTTCATACGTTCCCTGAACGATTCCCTGAGTTCCAATGTAGATCCAGCTCCCAGCCGTCATCTGGCCATACATGGTGAGTTGCAACGCTTCCAGCCGATTGAATTCGTCCCGCGTTGCCCAATGCGGAACGAGGTTCGCATTCGCGATCAGTACTCGCGGCGAGTGCGGAAATGTCCGGAAAATGCCTACCGGTTTGCCCGATTGAACAAGCAGCGTCTCGTCGTTCTCCAGGTTGCGGAGCGCGCGCACAATCCCATGAAAGGCTTCCCAACTGCGGGCAGCCCGGCCCGATCCACCGTACACGATGAGCTTCCGTGGATTCTCCGCAACCTCTTCGTCGAGGTTGTTCATGAGCATCCGCATCGCGGCTTCCTGATGCCAACCTTTGCACGAGATGGCGGACCCGCGTGGTGCGCGTACCGGCGTGTAGCGAACAGTTTCTGCAGGCATGTTCGGTCGTCAGGATATTAGCCGCGAATCACGCCAATGACGCCAAAGCAATGCGCGTCATTGGCGCTATTCGCGGCCATTCTCACCTTGATAAAGCAACAAACTCAGCTTCGTTCATAATTCCGGACATCTTTTCGATATCGACCGACAGCACGCGGTCGACCGACACGTGCGAAATGCGGCTGCGAATGTACTGGTATGCGGATTCGACCGTGATCCCGGCTTTGAGCGGGCGCAAATAATCGATACCCTGAGCGGCGCACAGAAACTCGATCGCAAGAATCCTTTCAAGATTCGCAACGATTGGCCTGAGCTTAAGAGCGGCGCCCATGGCCATGGGCACGTGATCTTCCTTGTTGCCTGACGTTGGAATGGAATCGACAGACGCCGGATGCGAAAGGACCTTGTTCTCGCTGGCCAGGGCAGCGGCCGCAACCTGCGCAATCATGAATCCGGAGTTCAAGCCGGGATTATCCGCAAGGAAAGCCGGCAGATCGCCGTACTCGGGATTGAGCAGCCGTTCAATCCTCCGTTCGGAGATGTTGGCCAGCACCGAAAGAGCAATAGACATGAAGTCGAAAGCGAGACCCAACGACTGGCCGTGAAAGTTCCCGCCCGAAATTACGTCGGCCGAATCTGCGTACACGAGCGGATTGTCGGTTGCGCTGTTCAACTCCACTGAGGCAACGCTCCGCACATACTCGAGACACTCCCTCACGGGACCATGCACCTGCGGTATGCATCGAAGGCTATAAGCATCCTGGACCCGCGGACAATCCAAATGAGATTGCCGAATCTCACTCTCGCGGAGAAATCGCAACAGACGCGCCGCAACTTCGATCTGCCCGCGGTGCGGCCTTGCCTGATGAATTCGTTCGTCGAACGCCTGCGGCGTGCCTTTCAATGCTTCGAGCGACATCGCGCCGGCCAGATCCGCCAAATCCAGAAGTCGCCTGGCGCGCCGCCAGCAGACAAGACCCGTTGCCAGCGTCGCTTGCGTTCCATTCAGGAGTGCGAGCCCTTCCTTCGCTTGAAGCTCCAGCGGTTGAAGCCCGATCGCCTGAAGTGCTTCGCGCCCGGTGATCTTAGCGGACGCCCTGAAGACTTCACCTTCCCCGATCAGGACGAGAGCGAGATGCGCCATCGGAGCAAGATCTCCACTCGCGCCGACGCTGCCGCGGCACGGAATGACAGGATAAAAATGATGATTCAGCAGCTCGCATAATCGTTCAGCCACAACCGGCCGCGCTCCCGAAAGCCCTTTCGCCAGGACGTTCGCCCGCAAAAGAATTAAAATGCGAACTTCCTCTTCGCCGAGAGGATCTCCGACTCCCGAAGCGTGACTGCGCACCAGGTTGTGCTGGAGCACCGTCAATTGATCGTGGCCGATATGAACGTCCGAGAGCTTGCCGAAACCTGTGGAGATGCCATAAACGATCCGATCGTCATTCACGATGGCCTCGACCACGGCACGCGATTTCGCCATCTTTTTCGCAGACTCCGGGTGCAATGCCACACGACGGCGGTCGAAGGCGACTTCATGAACATTTTCGAGGGTGAGCGACTCGCCGTTGATCAGCAGGGGTTCCATATAGTTCAATCATAGCCGTGGATTGCGCGATCCTGGGAAGCAAACGCATTTGATTGCGTCGGGGTGATCTAAACTCCCCTCCTTGGCAAAGGAGGGGTGGCCGCGCCATCCAGAAATATCCCCGTTCCTTTGAAAGGCGCGGACGGGGTGGTTCGTTCCAACTCCAAAACAATTTCTCTTGAACGAACCACCCCGTCCGCGCCCGCTAAGGTGGCTTCGCAACATTTTTTTAATGGGCGCAGCCACCCCTCCTTTGCCAAGGAGTATCCAGAGCTGTCCTGCTGGCCAGCGCCAAAACACACAAGAAACTGCGCCCTCGAAAACAAAGGACTTATCGGCGCAGTTCCTTG
>WNGK01002988.1_pt1 | contig 43417 bp, 30 predicted proteins | sample 5400601 | NCBI WGS metagenome assembly WNGK01 (sample SAMN13153376, study PRJNA577476) | soil metagenome | isolation source: 60 cm soil or saprolite under Garry oak tree replicate 1 | place: USA:California | collected 2016-06-15 | reverse complement strand
CGAAAGTCACGATGGCCCGTCGGATCGTGTAATCGCCTCTCTGCGTCGCGGTGCCATCCGCTGTGTTCACGTTTACCGTAGCCGTGCCCGTGGTATTGCCGCTGCGATTGATCGTCACGGTCACCTTGCCGGCATCTTCAGATACGCTGGCAGTGGAAGCACTGAACTGGAACGAACCGGCCGGGGCCAGGGCAATGTCGCGGAGGACCTGCGCACCATCAATCGTGCCAACGAAGGTGGCGGCTCCTGTCTGTAAATTGATGGTGTAAAGTTTCGACGACGTATCGCCCGGCGAAGTCAAAGATGCGTAAGCGGTGTTGTCAGTCTGCCGAACGTCGAAACCTACGAGCCCGGTGGTGTTCACTAACAGTGGGCCTACGGTAAACAATTGCCCGCTGTTGGGTGAAACCGGAGACCCGTCAGGTGAGCCCTGCCGCACCAGTTCGTCTAAATTCGAATCAATACCGTAAAGGGTCGTCTTCGTTGCGCCTATAAAACTGTTTGTGTAGGCCGCTCCGGTGACGTTTGGATTAACGCCGAAGTTCAGATCGCCGGATGCATAAGCGAGTGCCGTGTCTACCCCAGCGATCGCGCCTGTATCAGGATTCAGCCGCAGGTTTTGATCGTTGTCAGAGACAACCCGGATGCGGTCGACGATCGGATTGAAATCCATACCAAAGTCTGTGCCCGAGAGCGGCGTGCTAAAGGTTCCCGAGCCAACCTGGGTAGCAACGCCTGTAACGGTGTTAATGATGTACAGCCGGCTGGTGCTGCCTAGTGCATAAAGCTGTCCCGTCGCCGGGCGGAAGTCTATGTTTAAGACATTCTCGCCGGCTTGCAACCCAGTGATTGGAACAGTACTGACGATGACCTGCGGCATAATACTGTTAAAGCGCAGCAGGTTGTTGCCCGTAGTTACGGCAAAAATGTCAGGTGATACTGATTCGTTATCGAGGATAGAGAGGACTACGGTACTCTGCAGGCCCAACGTTCCGCCTCCTGTCGGCGCGCTGAGCGTCAGGTTCACAGTTTCGATTCCCTCCGTTAGCGTGTCATCGAGAATGGGAACATTGAAGCTTTGGCTCGTCACCCCTGGTCCAAACGTCAGTGTTCCGGCTGTGCTGCCATAATCCAAGCCGGCAGTGGCGGTGCCATTACTCGTCGCGAAGTTCACGGTCACAGTTCCGAGGGTGCTATCGGTGCGCGTTACTGTGATCGTGGCGGATCCGGCATTCTCAGCTACAGCGTAAGCTGGTTGGCTGAATTGCAACGTGCCGCCAAGGTCGTCGTTGATGATCGTCCCCTGGCCCTGCGAGTCCTGTATGGTCGCAGCGACGGCGCCTGAGAGATTGACGAAGAAGGTCTCGTCAGGCTCGAACGACCCATCGCCAAAAACGGGCACGTTGATCGTCTTCGTCGTCTGCCCGGGCATGAAGGTAAGCGTGCCACTGGTCGCCTGGTAGTCGCTCCCCGCGACGGCCGTGCCATCGGCGGTCGCAAAGTTCACCTGCACCGTGTTGCCGGACGTGGCCGAGAGGCTGACTGTGAACGTAGCATTCGTCGTCCCTGAGTTGCCCTCCGCAACGCTGACGTCATTGATCGTGATGAAGACGATTGCGGCCGTCGGGTCGAAGGGGTTGAGGATGCCGATCTTGCCGGCGGTGGCCTCGGTGAACCAGATGTTACCGTCCGGCCCCAGGGTGGTGCCGACTGGGCCGCTCGGCACCGTCGGGGTCTTGCTCGGGCGCTTTGTAAACAGAATTATTCCATGAAAAGATCTCTTCACTTCGCTGTCTGGACAGCCCATGCCACGCTTTTAACGCCAGAGGATGTGGAGGTATTCGCAGAGGAATGCAAAGGTTCTCCTCGGCGACCTTTGCGAAAACCTCGGCGGCCTTTGCGTTGAAAACTCTTTGGTAATCGGTCGAGTGCTGAAAATGTGGATGGAAGGTTAGCCTGTTTATGGCAAGCCGAAGCGTTGCCGATATTCAATTGAATTGACGAACCCAATCACCATCGTCCGCGGCTGCGCGCCGGTATCCAACGAGTGAATCCAATCCAGATACGCTGCGTCGGGCTCGCGCCGCAGATAACCAAAGTACTCCATCACTGCATACGCCTGGTTGAAATACTTCGTGGCCACTTCCGGGCTCTCGACTATCTGGCGCAGCACCTGCGCTCGCGTTAACGTGCTGTTGTTCAAGCCATCAATCATCGTTTGCCGGCTCGACAGAGTCACTCCCGCTGTGTTCAAAAGCGTATCCACATACTGCTGATTCGTCAGACTATTGTAAGTATTAGCAAAAGCCGGCCGTGCCATGAAGTTGGTGATGAACTGCACCTTTGCTGCTTCCAACTGCGCGTCTGAAAGAAAACCGCTGACGCTTGCCAGATCCGGCACGAACTCTGAATAGAAGGGCTTGCGCCCAAAGCTTACCGGATAGAAGCGATAGACAAAGTAACCCCGCTGCTGAAACTCAGCCGATTGGAAGAACAGTTGTGAGACATGTATGCGGTCGCACAGTGTCGTGTCGCCGGTGCAGTTATTGATCTCATTTACCCAGGCGTTGAATCCGGGCGGGTCAGGCTCGCGCCCGAGAAAATCAATGTACTGCTGGCGTACGAAGAAATTTGTGCTGTCGATCGGATTGTTAGGCGCAGTCGTGCTTTCGGTGTCGGTAATTGTAATGGTAGCCACATTCGGCGAGCCGAGAACGGCACCGCTTGGATTAGTGAGCGTGATCATGAAGGTTTCGCTGCCCTCGGAATAAGCATCATCTATAAGAGGAACCGAGATCGTCTTCGAAGTTTCTCCCGCAGCGAACCGTAGTGTGCCGAGCGACGCGACGTAGTCGCAGCGTTGCGAAGCAATTCCAGTAATGACATTGCAGTTATTCAAACCAGCGGAATCACTGGTGGTGTAATCGACGCTGGCGGCGGATCCTGTGTTGCCGATTCTGGTCACCGTGGTGACCGCGCGGCCGGCTGCTTCTGTGGTGAAGTAGCTCGCTGCGCTGAATTGTATGCTGCTTGTGGAGACGGAATTTCCAAACTGACCGCGGATCTCGCCGTTGGGAAAGTTGTTGCTATGAACGTTGATGTACAGTTGGCCATTTTTCAGATCTTGTACCTGTGCCGCACTTAAAGAAATCCGAAAGTCGCTCACCTGGCCGGTCGGAATCGGAAACAGTATGGGAGCAGAGATGCCTGGAGGAGCTGGACCATGAATGTGCGCGCCAGTCTCAGTGCTCGACAAACCGCTGAAGCTCAAAGTAACGAGCGCTGTAGTTTCATCGGGACTCAGAAGCAAGCTCGCTGTTCCCGCAGCTGTAGAGTTATTCGGCGGTGTCTCCTGCGCGCCGTTCAAATTCGCGACAAAAACTGTGGGAGGCGCGCTGGAGATCTCATAGACCGCTCCATTCGTGTTTGAGACAACGTATAAATCGCCGTTCGGACTGGTTTCAATATCAGTTGTGATTCCAAAGTCCTTACCGGCGAGCAGACTTTCGCTTTCCGTGATATCGAACTTATCAATGTTGTCGGCAACCAAATCGTTAAGACGTGGATCGCTGAACGAATAGTGCAAGCGATCGGGAGTGAGCTTGAAGCGGAAAAGATAGCCGCCATCGAGAAAAGTTCGCGCGGCGCCCACGAACATATTCCCTTCATATTGAAATCCGAGTCCCCTGCCCTGCACGAAGCCCAACGGCGACGGTGCTACGGCGTACTTCCAGGTAAATTCGGGATCGGTGTAATGCGAGCCCGGTAACATGTAAAGCCGACTTAGCGCGTCCTGCGAAGTATCGGCAATCTGCGAAGGCGGCCAGCGCAACTGCTGAAGATTTCCCGCGCCATAGGTTGTTTCGATCTGTTTGAAATCCGCGATGCGGCTTACCGGGCCGTTGATCTGAACCCAGCCACCGTTAAAGCCGGCGGTGACGCGATTCATTTCATCGCAGCAATCATCTCCGTTCTCCTGAGTCCAGAGATTTCCGGACAAAGGATCGAACGCCATTCCGAAGCCATTGCGCACTCCGTAGCCGTAAAGCTTTTTGATGTTCGCCGCCGCCTCGCCACTAAGGGTCGTCTGCGCGTTATAGAAAGGATTATCGGTCGGCGTCGAACCATCGTCGTTAAGTCGCAGAATGAATCCGGTCAGGTGATTGTCATCGGGCTCGGGACCGCCAAACTGGTCGTCGGGTGTCAGTCCCATTTGATTATTCTGCAGGAAACCGCGACGGCCGTTGTCTCCCATCAGGATGTAGAGCTTGCCGTCCGGCCCGAATCGCAGCACGCCACCGTTGTGGTTGCCGCGCAAGGGCTGATTTGCATCGGCCTGATAAGCGCGCAACCTAATCAAATTGCGATCGAACGAAAGAGTGGCGCCATTCCAGATGTAACGATCCACGCGATTACCGAGCGTCGTCACGTCAGCCAGGTTAGTTGAATCAAAGCCCGTGCTGCTTTCCGTCCAATAGAGATAGACAAATCCATTCAGTAGGAAGTTCGGGTGCAACGCAATGCCCAGCAGGCCGCGTTCGGACGCGCTGTTGACTGCCAGATCGAGCACCGTGCTTTGAACCACGCCATTCACGACCCGCTGAATTTTTCCGGTGTCTTTCTCCAGCACAAAAAAGTCGTCGTTGCCTATGAAGGCCATGGAAGTTGGCTGACTTAGCTGGCTAACAACAGTGCGAACTGAGAGATGCGGATCGATCATTGACGGATTCGTGGCTGACTGGATAACGGAAAAGTTAACCGCCGCGCTGTTGTCACTGGTGTCCGGATCAGTTTGACTGGCGGCAGCTGTTGTCGTGTTCGTAAACGAACCAGTTACCGTAGGCGTCGCGACAATCGTGAGTATCGAACTTGCTCCGCTTGCCAAACTTCCCAAAGTGCACGTCAGGTTTTGAGTGCCGGTGCACACGCCGCTCGGCGTAGATGAGACGAAGCTAAAACCAGCCGCGAGGTTGTCAATAATAATCACGTTCGTCGCGGTAGCCGGACCTGAGTTAGTAACAATGATGCGATAGGAAAGGTTTGTGTCGCGCAGTGCGGGATTCGGAGAAATGGTCTGCGTGATGCCAAGATCAGCGTTTGCAGGATTAGTTACTTTTAGCTTTACGGAGGTTGAGTGCTGCGTGCCGCCATTCATGCCGGTAATGTTAAGCGTATTCGACCCTATCGGCGTTTCAGCTCCTGCGGAAACGGTCATCGTAGAACTCTTCGGAGATGCGTCGTTGATATTGATCGATGTCGGATTGAAGGTGGCCAACGCCCCGGAAGGCAAGCCGCTTACGCTTAAGCTCACCTGACCCACGAAGCCTCCTGAAGGTGTGACGGTTACATTATAAGGCGCGTTTCCGCCCTGCAAGACATTCTGACTTGCCGGAGTGGCGCTGACGGTGAAATCAGAAACCGGAAACGACTCAGCGAAAGTGAAATGGATGAAATCGCCTGACGTATTTCCGTCGCCATTGGCCTGATTGCCCGCAACGTAGAAGGTGACGCGACCTACGTCTGTTGATGGCGCAGTCCAATTGAACGTCCAGGTGGCACCGCCTGTCTGATTAAAGAAAGTGCCGAGCGAAGTGTGCTCAATGTACTGACGTAAGCCGCCCGGGCCCTGATTGTTCAATACTTGAGTAAGGTTGTCAGTGCTCTGAAGGTCCCCTGCCTTAACCGCGCCATCATCCATCGCCGTAAGTTCAAATCCCCATCGGATGCGGCTCGGGTCGCTATTGAAGTGATGCACAGCGATTTGGTAGGTCTGACCCGGTACATAATTCGTTGGAACCGTCAGCGTGATCTGGCCGCTTCCCTGACTTTCGGGCACATGGCATTCCGCGCACGTAAATTCTCCAGGCGCGCCGGTAAAACCCGCGGGCGGACCTGAAGAATACGCATAGGTCTTCTGAGTTAGACTGGATGTGCTTAGAAAATAAAGGGGAACGCCGGTAGCGACGAAGCTAAGGACGACAATTCTAATCCAGTCTCTTCGCGCCATCCTGAATCCTAAACCCTGGTCCACTACAATAGTGCGTTCACATTAGGAATCCAAGGTTGGATGTCGAGAACCGAGAGAGATATGGGAAGACTGTTGCCAATTGGTTCGCAGGCAATCCATACCAGGTCGCCAGGGTTGCCGAGTATTGGTCGATCGAAATAGTCGGAATCCAACGACCGCGCGCACTTGAACCAGAATCAGTATCATCAGGCCCGTTGAGGGCGAGCGTTGGAAATGTTCCGTAGAAGTCGCCACCCTTCACCGCAGCACCCATGATCAGCGCGTGATTGCCCCACGCGTGATCAGAACCAACGGACCCGCCCGAGCCGGCAGGCTGGAACGTACGTCCGAAATCCGAAAGCGTGAACGTCGTTACCTTGTCAGCGACGCCGAGCTCAATCGTCGCGTTGTGAAAAGCACCCATGGCCTGACTCAATTGCTGAAGCAAACTGTTCTGACCTAGGGTAAGACTTGGGTTCTGGTTGCTGTGGGTATCAAAGCCGCCCAGTTGAGCGAAGAAGATTTGCCGCTGCATTCCCAAACTGCTGCGCAGTGAAATCACGCGCGCGATCTGCAACAACTGCCGGCCGATCGATGTATTGGGAAACAGCGTGTTGATTGCCGGGTTGGTGCTGAGTGCCGCGCTCGCCACCAACGCGGAATTGGTGGTGTCTTCGGAAGCCTTAGTCAGGAACAGTTGATTATCGAGCACGCGAATCTGATCGAATGCTGTGCGCCGCGCTGTTGCTCCAGTTCCCGACATGGTCAAGACCAGTACGTTGCTTAGTGGGGTATTCGAATCGGCGATTGCCAACTGGCGCGTGTTGAAGCCGGTCAGATACAGCGAAGTCCCCGCGATGGAAACTCCCATCGGCAATGGCGCACCAGGATTTGCACTAACCAACGCATCGGAAATACGCCCGCCCCACCCGGTCTGACTCGGACTGTTCGAGATCGAAGCCTGCTGCTGAGCTACCTGGTCAGAATGCGAGAAAAGTTGATACGGTCGAACCGCTGAATTGCTCTGGTATTGCTGTTTCGTGATCGGCTGAAGGAGCGTCCCCACATTGCACAGTACGGCTAACCTCTGTTGGATAAAAAGCGTCTGGATTTCCGGCATGTTGGGATGGAACCCAAACTTGAGTCCGGCCTGACTGAGCGGCGAAATCTGTAACAAACTCGACTGCGGAATTGCCAGACCTGAAGCTGTGCGCACCGCGCTGTATCCGCCCGGAGCGTTGTAGTCGTCGTACGGGATTACCATGTTGTTGCCGTCGTTGCCGCCTGCCAGGAAAATACAGACGAGAGCTTTGTAGTCCGGGGGCGCCTGGGCTAACGCATCAATTAATCCAAAGCGGCGCACCGTTGCAGAGAATGCGGCAGCACTCGCCAGTCCATATCCGATTTGCTGCAAGAAGCTTCTGCGTGATGTTGCCATGGTTTTATCTCGCTACCTGGTACTGAGAAGAGCTGGCCACCAAGGAGATGGCCTGTTGTGCGCGGTTGCGTCTTTGCGTCGCCGTTATCGGATTGGAAGCCGCGATTGCATTCACCGCCGTGATAATGCTGGAGCGCATTGAACTGGACATCGTGTTGTGCAGCAACAATCGATCTAATTCGTCAACCAAAGCGTTCGGATTGTCTGCCAGATTATCTAATCCAGCAAGATTGATTTGCGTGCCTGTCGGCGTATTGACTCCGTTTGGCGGCAAGCCGTTGCCTCCATTCTGCACAAACAAGGTGTTGGCCAAGTTTGCTCGTCCAAGCGCTGTGGTGGTGGTCAGGATTCCGAAAGTAGGGCCAAACAAACTCGTGCCGGGAATTGCGTAGTCGGCCGGATAGTAATTAAAAACCGTCGCGGCATTGAAAATGTTTTCGCCCAGTGGGGACGATTGCGTGTTGAGTGATCCATCTGTGGCCGTCATGTACAGGCGCAGCATGTTTGTAATGAACAGCGCCGGCTCTTTCAGGTGACCATAGTTCGGATCGGTCTTAACATCACCGCGGGCTTCGGGATCGAGCAGGATCGCGGTGATGACCGCCTTCATGTCTCCGCGCGCACCCGAGCAGGGATTGTCGGCATAAAGACCCGTACAGTTGTTATTGAAAGCCTTTGCCACGCGATCGATGTAGGCCGGACTCGGATTGCTGGTCACCAGGTGTTGAATGAGTTGTTTTCCGATAAAAGGTCCGACGTTTGGATAATTGAAAATATTGTCGAGCGCGGCGTTCAGATCAGTCAGCGTGTTCTGACCTGCCGGCAGCACGGTTCCGTTGAGCAGCGTCTTTGATCCGAGATCGTGATTGGCTTCGCGAACAATCATCGGATCTTGATAATTAGGCACGTTCACAGGTTGACCGCCTGGCGGAGTGAATTGCTTGGCCGGAGCAAATACCCATCCGGTAAACACTCGCGCGAAGTTGGTAATGCTTGTTTGATCGTATGTCGGAATGCGATTGCCGTTTGCGTCGAGCTTGATTGTGCCGTCGTTGTTTAGTTGATCGAGACCAATTGAGAACAACTGCATAATCTCGCGGGCATAGTTCTCGTTCGCGGGACTCGACTGCGTGTTTCGATTATTAACCATGTCGAGGTAGTCGCCCATACCGGGGTTGAGCGTGACGTCTTGCAGTAACGTTCGGAAGTTTCCAAAGGCATCCTGGTCGAGTTTTGTCAGATAGGGTCCGACCCAACTCGGTTGCTGCAAAGTCTGCCCCGATACCACCATGATCTGCGACAAAGCCCAGGACACGCGCTGCCGTAATTGGTCGTTACCGACCTGCGTGTTCAATGCTCGCTGATAGAATGCGACCTGAAGCGGATACATCGTGTAGTTGTCGCGATTGCAAGTCGCCGCGCTACCCGTGGGACAGCCTACGGTGTTGTCAGTCGGATACAATTGCAGCGACGGATAATTCGATATCGGCGCATTGAACTGTTCGTTAAGCCAACCTCTGTATCCGCCAAGCGCGGCGCTGCGCAAATGAGCCAGTTCAGCATCTGTTGGGCCAAAGGCAGCCTGCTCCAGAAAACGAATGCCATCCGGGCCTGCGGCAAAACTTGAATCGGTGTACGGATTCGGCGTTGCAGCCGCAACAGGTGGCGGCGGGGTTGCCGGCGCCGGGGTCCCCGCCCCCGGATTGTCGTCAGCCGGCCCACCGCCAATGTGACCAATTCCCAGGCGGACACGATTGCTTGCCATTCCATGTAGGTTCAAGCGAACCAACACATCGCCGAGGTCTGCGGGCATCAAATCACTGAGCCGCACAACGACCATGTAAATGCCGCGAAAGTCAGTTGTGATGTTGCCGTTCGAATCAACCAGAGGCGGCACCTGCCCAACGTACTCAACATTTAATGAATAGTGATTGTGCGCCGCGTCTTCAGCGTCTGCGGTAAGCGCATTCGCGCCCTCTCCAGCCAACAGATCCAGGTTCATGCAAAACAACTCTATACGCGTCCGCGGATCATTCGGGCTAAAATTGGCTTCAGAGTTCAAAAAGAAAGGTTCAGATCTCATCGTCACTGATTCCAGCGCTACCGCTCGAGTCGAGCTTGCGGAAACGCTGAAGAGAGTGGGGGCGAGCTGCGGTGCTGCTGATGCGACAGTGAACGCGCTGCAAAGGAAAGCCGCCAGACCGGCCCATACGACTGCCGCAAAACATCTGCGCGAAGCGAAGATACGGTTTCTCATAGGGTAAGCTCTGTACGTCAAAGACGATACGAACGGATTAACAATGAGGCTGGCCAATTTTGAAAAGTTGATGGAGGGGCCACCGGGTAACCGCACCAGATTTGATGAATATACAAGGGGGCAGACGCACGGTCAATACTTTAGACGACCAGGCCATGAAATTGGCTGAACCAATTTGGCGGGCAAAATTAGCGGCAATTAGGAGAGTTTTGCGCTGGCACGTATGAACTCATAGAAGCCGGCAATTGCGCCTAAAATGATCCCAACAACCAGCAGCCAGGGCCGGGTTCCCAACCAGCGATCCAGTAACCAACCAACGATCAGTCCAGAGACGACGGCGGCAAATAACGAGAAGGCAGCGGCGTAGGCGAGGCCGGTCTTACGATTGGTTTCCTGCTGATCATCCTCGGTCATCAGACGATACTTGGTATTCAGTTATAGATGTCTGCGTTCGATTTAGCCAGCAGCTTTGCCGCCCGATGTGCGGTAAGACTCTGCCTTAGGGATGCGAATGTTTCATTTCCGTGGCACGCAGCATCTCGGCAGCCAAGGCGTTGCGTAGCGATCGCTCGAAATGGGGCCGTGCCGGAAAGGCGAAGCCTCTCCGCACATCGGGTAGCATAGCCACAAAAGTTTTTCTACCAACTCGCGCGCATTAAATAGTTTTTCGGCGCTTCAAACAGCAGCGATCGACGCGAGTGCCGCATCGAGTCGTGGATGAAACAGACATGCGTGCACCAGCAGGCACGGCCTCCATCAATCGCATTGAGCTCGGCCGCTCGCTCCTGCCCGGTCCATAACGCATTGAAGTCATAACCATAGTCCGCAAGCATGGCAAACTTTTCGCGCAGCTCGCACGCGCGCACGTCTCCGTTGTAATCAATCACGGCAATGGTTTCGCCGGCGGTACAAGGAAACGGCCACGCGGTAGATTCTGCGACATTCGCATGCTGAGTGCGATAGTTAGTAGTAATTGTGCCGACGTAGGCGACGTTCTTCGCGAACCGCTTCAACGCATCGTCGTCGGCAAACATGCGGTCGCCATAACGCTTGGTTAATTGCGATGTGTACGCGTAAATCCTCGGCAGCGCTTCAGGCGGCACCTGCTTGATTTCATCGCCGACCAGCGTCTTGCCGCGCACGATGTTGAAGTAGTGGCCATCAAGTCGGAAGTTCGCCCACATGAACTCTGCGAGCTTTTCAAGCTGTTCGTAGTTGTCAGCGCAAACAACCGTATTCGCATTCAGTCTCAGGCGATCCGCGAACTTTTCTTTCAGCGGATAAAGCGCCGTGATGCAGTCCAGTGTCTTCTCCCAATGTCCGGGCACGCCGCGAACGCGATCATGGGTTTCAGCGTAACCGTCCAGCGCGATGTTCAGATAAAGATCGAGTGCCGGATGCGAGCCCAACGCCCGCTCAACAATCTGGTACACACGTTCTTTCACCAACCCGTTGGTTGGGATAATCAACCGACGGACGCCGTTATTGCCAATGAACGTATCGATAATTTCTGAAACGTCGCGGCGCAGAGTTGGTTCGCCGCCGGAAAGCCAAAGATCGGTAATCGGCGGCATCGTGCGCGAGACTTTCTCGATCTGTTCAAAGGTCATGTCACCGGGATGATTCAACTCTTCATGATAGAAACAGGTGCGACAGAATGAATTGCAGCGTGAGGTGACGAAAAGAATGACCGTGCCGAGACGCTTTTCTCGTTTAGTTGAGCGCAGCAGTTGAACGAGCTGGACGGCTTTGTTGGGCATGACTCTAACTGTCGCGCCGAATGATGACAGTTTCGGTTGCTGATTTCAATTCGTAGCTGATTCCGCGCCAGGTGATCCGTCGCGACACGGCTGCCGCCAGAGCGTTGTAAAGATAAAGCAGCGAAGCCAATGGCCAGAGAATAATGTGAGCCAAGGTGGTCTTGGGCGACCGCACTCGCGGATCACTAATCACCAGATTAACCGCGCGCAATCTGAGGTGGGATTTCATCGCTCCCAAAGTAAACATAACAAGCACCAGCACCGCCGGCATCGCGAATGAAAGTCCTATCGTTGCGCGCGCAACTACTAACGCAATTCCTCCGTAAAACGCCAGGGCGAAGAGTACACTGCCAATCAGCACTGCCTTCCAAAGATGTGCTGCGTATGCGCGAGTAATTTTTAACTGGCGCGTGGTGAATTCGATCAGCTCGCGGAAACTGCAATTCTCAAATGAGGGCGTCAGACACTGCGGGACGAACTTGATTGGCAAACTCGCTTCATGCAGGGTCCGCGTCATCGTGAAATCATCAGACACCGTTCCGCGCCAGCGTTCGGCAACCCGCAATCGTTCAAATATCTCGCGCCGGATTGCGGTTGATCCGCCCCAGCAGAAGTTCTTGTCGCCGCGCTCAGCCAACGCAGAAGCAATTGAAGCATTCCAAACAGATCGAATTTGAGAAGCAAAACCACCTGGTGAAGGAATAAACCAGCGATAACCGGTGGTCGCTCCTGTATTTTGATCGTGCAGCGGCGCTACCAAATTCCGAAGCCAACCGTTTGACGGGCGCGCGTCCGTATCCATGAACGCGAAGACTTCGCTCCTCGAATCCGCTTTCCGAACGGCGGCGCGGAGATTATGAACTTTTTGGCCAGTATCCGTCGCCGCGCCCGCGGTCACAAAGCGCATCGTCGGACCGGATTCGCCGGCAAAGGACCTTCGAGCCGCTTCAATGATCGCGAACGCCGAATCGTCTGCGCGGTCACTTACGAAGAGGATCTCAAATGCTGGATAGTCTTGTGCGAAGATCGCGCTGATGTTTTCTTTCAGACCATCATCCAGTCCCCGGCAAGGAACAAAGACACTGGCGAAAGGAGTGAAGTCTGGTTGTTCCCTTGCTAACTCCGCCTGCAGATAGCGCACAAAGCGCACGCCGCCGCGAAGCGATACCAGGCCTAACCAGATGGCAATTGCTGCGAGGAAATAGAAAACGAGGGCAGTAACAAAGTAGAACGCAGGCATCGTTCACAGGCAGACGACAAAATCGTCAGCTATTTACCGGTCCACGGTCAGTCTTGCGAGTTATCTGCTCAACCCTTTCGCGGAACGCCTTGGGATCCAAAGATGGGTATCGATAGATTTGATCTTCAATCGAGGAAAAAAGTTCGAGCATGCGATTAGGCTCGACCAAACCTGCCGCGATTAGCTCGTCGACGTCCAGAAGATCGGTCCTATGACCTCGTTCAATCTTTGCCAGCGCCTGCGCGTAGAAGTCGTAATGAAGAAAACTGATTTTTTGTTCCTGCTGAATAAAGCGGCTTCGCTCTTCCCAGCCAGGCAACGCAGGAATGAAGTCGTCTGGTGACGCGAGTTCAATATTCATCTGCAGTCGTTCCTTAAGCGCTGGCAGGCTGCGGAGAATCTCGTCGCTCTCAGGAATGATCTTTAGGTCGAGATCTATCGTAGTGTTGCGCCAACCAAGCAATACCGCCGTTGCTCCTCCAACCAGAAAAATGCGTGTTGGCGTCTGCACTTTGGCGGCCAGCGCTCTCATGAATTGTTGTAGTTTGTCCGCGGTTACCGGCTCACGCATTCGGCTGCTCGTTCGAAACTTACCAATCTGCGAATCAAAGCATTGTAACGCGAATGCGCGGAATCGGGCCCATCCTTCGCAAGCAATTCATAGAGGCGATGCTCAGGATTCTCCGGCACAACATCAGGTATTTCAATTCCAATGTGTCGCAGGCGCGGGGCACCTATCGCGACTAATAAGGCCGGGATGGTTTCGCGCTGTTCGCGCAAGTCACTGAGACCATGTTCAATTAAGTCATATCCAGGCAAAGCCAGATTCATGATCACGGCTCACTTTTCGGCGACCGGACTGGTGATAGTCTGCGCAGGGATCAGTTTTTGAGCCAAAGCAATGAATGGCTGCGGATATACGCCGATGAGAAGGATTCCGACTAATGATGCGACCAGCGCGGTGCGCAAAGCCGGCGACAGCGAGAGTGCTTCATCATCAGCGACACGATCACCAAGGTACATTACGCGAATAAAGCGAATGTAGTAGTAGAAGGAGACGACAATGTTAATAACCGCCCAACCCGCGAGCCAGTAGTACCAAGACTTGTGATCTGTATCGCCGCGCTGCAAAAGTCCCCACAGGAGAAAATATTTTCCGATGAAGCCGCCCGTACCAGGCAATCCGCCCAGGCTGAGCATAAAGATTCCCATCATCGCCGCCATGCCGGGCGCTTTCTGCGCCAATCCAGTCATGTCATCAACATTGTCGCCAATGATGCCGCGACGGCGCAGACTAATGACGATGCCGAAGGCGCCCATGTTCATAAACGTATACACAAGCAAGTAAATCACGAGTCCGATGTTGCCGTACGTGTTATTGGCAATTAGCGCGAGCAGCAAATAACCAGCGTTCGAAATTGAAGAGTATGCCAGCAGACGTTTTGAGTTTTCCTGGGTGACCGCGGCCCAGTTGCCAACAACAATGGTCAAAGCCGCCACGATGCCGAGCAAGGGTGCCCAATCGATTCGCATCGGCGCCAGGGCCACGAAAAAGATCCGCGCATACAAGGCAAAGCTCGCCGCCTTTGATCCAGTGGACAGAAACGCCGTGACTGAGGTTGGCGCGCCTTCGTAAGCGTCGGGCGCCCACATATGAAATGGCACGGCGGCCACCTTGAAGAAAAGACCTGCGGCCAGTGCAATCATTCCGAGCAGCATTATCGGCCGCAGATCGGGTCCCGTTGTAGCCAGCTTTTGCCCAATCTGGCCAAGATTCGTTGAGCCTGCGACACCGTACAGCAAAGACATCCCGTAAAGGAGGATACCGGATGAAAAGGCTCCCAGCAGAAAATACTTCATTCCTGCTTCGTTCGAAGCCTTCTGCCGCTTCGTGAACGCCACCAGCACATAGAATGTCACGGCCATCAACTCGAGTGCGATATAAAGGGAAATTAGATCGTAGCCGCTGCCGAGAAACATCATGCCGACAGTCGCGAACAGAACCAGCGCGTAATATTCGCCATGTTGCTCGCGCTCAATGTCGAGATAGCGCGTCGAAATCGCAATCGCCAACGCCGCCGCAACCAAAAAGATGGCTTTGAAGAGCAGCGCAAAACCATCGAGACGTACCATCCCGTAAAAACCATCGGTGGTGGAAAGATTTGCTAATGCTCCTAAGTGGAACGTGCCCCCCATGCTGGCGAACTGAGCGCCTAATGAGATTAGCGCTAAGCCAATTCCTGCCAGCGAGAACCACGCCGTCCACTTACTGAACTTGTAAGGAAGAATAACTTCCATTACCAGGGCGAGACAGGCTACGACGGTGAGGATCAACTCGGGCGCGATCAGTTGCAGGTCGCGGATGTTGAAGAGAACGCTGGTTTGGAACAAGAGTAGCATTCTTGAGTTAATCCACAGAGTTCATGAAAGAGTTCAGATAGAGTCCGCGAAGCGGACGATTTGAAAATAGCCCAGCACTTTAGTGCTGGGTGACGAGTTAGTAGCCCGACCGTGAGGGAGGGCTCCATGCGGCACTGCCAAGCCCTCCCTCACGGTCGGGCTACTGCCCCGCTTCGCGGACTTAATTCCGCTCAAGGTCATCTTGCGGCTCTTGTTTGAGCATTCGTTGCCGGCTGGCCCAGTATCGGATAGTTCGGCCTTATCTGCTTGACGACCGCATTGACCGGCTTTTCAATGTAGCGAAGGAATGGGCCAGGGTACATCCCAATCCAAAGCGACATGATTACGAGTGGCAGCATGTAAGACCACTCGCGCACGGTCAGGTCAGGTAGCAGCTTATTCTTTTCGTTGTTGATCTCGCCGAAAAACATTCTTTGATACAACCAAAGCATATAGCCGGCGTTCAAAATAATTCCCAGGCCTGCGAAGCCGGCCCACACCGGATTTGCTTCGAACGCACCTCGCATCGCCAGGAATTCTGAAATGAAAACGGCCAGCAATGGTAAGCCAATCGCTGTCATGGCCATCGCCAGAAAGACTGCGGCATATCCGGGCATCACGTGCGACAGACCGCCGAACTCGGCTACGTTGCGTGTATGCCGGCGCTCATAGATTATTCCCACCAAGAGAAACAGCGCGCCGGAATAGATTCCGTGACTGATCATTTGCATAACGGCACCGTTGATGCCATTTGGATTCAGCGCGAAGAGGCCGAGCATCACAATTCCCATCGACGAAACAGAAGAGTAAGCCACCAGCTTCTTTACATCCCCGTCCCTCTTCACGACAAAGTACATGGCGGCCAGCGCACCATAGATGATCGACACTATCGCCAGAAAGATCATCACACTGCGGACGCCGAATTGATGATTAGTGCCGGCGAAAAAGAAACTTTCATCGGCTGATGCTTTCGGAAACATCGGCAGATTGAAGCGATAGAACCCGTACGTGCCCAGCTTCAGCAGAATGCCGGCAAGAATGACGGAGCCCGCGGTGGGCGCTTCGACGTGCGCGTCGGGCAGCCACGTGTGGAAAGGAAACATCGGCACTTTAATCGCGAAGCCAAGTGCGAAAGCAAAGAACAGCAGCACCTGCAGCTTGTCCAATCCCATCACCGAGCCAATAGCCTGCATGTAGATGATGCTGAAGTTGCCGGTTCCGTTTTGCGCTGCTTGCTGCAGCGTACTCGCGACCATCGCGCTTGCCTTCGCGTTTCCGGCAAGCAGATCCATGGTTGTTTGAGTGATCTTCGCAGTCAGAGCCGTGTCCTGGGTAAGAAAATACATCTTTAAAACACCCAGCAACATGATGACCGAGCCCACGAGCGTGTAAAGAAAGAACTTGATCGCTGCGTACAGACGATTCTCGCCGCCCCAGATTCCTATCAGGAAGTACATCGGGACCAGACCGACTTCGAAGAACAAATAAAACAAGAACAAATCCATCGCCCCGAACACGCCCAGGATGAACGTCTGCAGCAGGAGCAAAAGGATGTAGTATTCCTTCTCGCGTTTTGCGATGTACTTCCAGGACGACAATGCTGCCAAGACGCCGAGAAAGGTTGTCAGCACGATCAGCAGCACTGAGACGCCGTCAGCGCCCATCTGATAGCGCGCGCCGATGATCGGAATCCACTGATGGTCTTCCAGAAACTGCATTCCGCCGATACTGCGATCGTAACCGAACAACCAGAGCGACACGACGAAGTCCAGCACCAGCCAGGCGGTCGCGAACTTCTTGATCAATACGTTCTGTTCCTTCTTGAACAGAGCGAAGATCAAAATTGCGCCGACCGCAGGTAACCAGGTGATGATTGAGAGAATGTTGTTAGTGAACACGTTAGTCCTCGCGAGTTGGATTCGCGTCCTTGGATTCCAGGATGCGGACGTCTTCCAGATCAACATCGCGTCCAGAGGCTCGCTTGGATGCGATCAAATCAGTCAAAGAAACAACCTCTAATGTTTGTCCCTTGTAATTCATCGTCACCTTGCGTCGCCACGCGTCTTCGAAGACCAGTCCGGGCGTTGACGTTTGAACATCCAATCGGATCCGATCGGTAAAAATGGTTATCTCTTTTGAAAGAACGTCATCAGCGCTCGTTAGTGCCGCGGTGCCAAGCCCAGCTTCGATCATGGCGCGCAACAACCGTTCGGCGTTTTGTCTTGTTGGCTCGATCAGCACATCAAGATCGAAAGTGGCGCGCGGCACGCCATATAACACAGCGGCGATACCGCCGATAATGACATACTTAACATCATTTTTTTGAAATGACGCGAATACGCTCTGAAGCTGGTCTAACATATTTCTTCTTCACGATATCAGGGTTGTTTTCCAGAATCAGATTAGTAAAAGCCACGAAGATATTCATGCGTTCTTCAAGGGAAAGCGACTGGAACCAACGCGCTTTCGCGTCCAGACTTTCATCGCGCTTATCGTGGGAAATCGATCCCGTCATATTCTTACCGATAGTCAAAATATCTTGACCAGATAGAGCGCCACGGCGACAAGCAATCCGATGACCATTACCAGCGCATAGTTCTGGGTGAAACCGGTCTGCGCCGCGCGCACTATCGGTGACATCAAACGCACTACAAAGCTGGCGATCGCGTTGACCAGACCGTCAACAAAATACTTGTCGGTGCCGCCGGTAATCAGGCTGGACAGACGCGTCAGCCATGCCGAACCATTCACACTGCCGTCAACAACTTTCGAGTCGAACGCAAAGACTCCACGAGCCAGATCCATCGTGCGTCGCGTAAAGGCCCAGCCATAAAATTCATCTACCCAATATTTGCTGTAGCTGGCCCGATACAAAGGACCCAGACGCTCCGCCCAGGCATCGGGCAACCTCGGGTTCTTTATATAAAAGAGCAGGCCGAGACCAATGCCAATGCCGGCAACAAGCAATGAGATAAGAACGAAGATCCATTCGGCGGCCGTTTCGCTGCCCAGTTTCTTTTCCGTCGCTTCAGCCAGATTGAATCCGGAGTGGCCATAGGGCGAAAGTTCCTTTGCTTTCGGGTAAGGAGCTAAGTGACAGTCGTGAAGTAACTTCTCGCCCGCTCCCCAATGGTTCCTCTTGATCGCCAAATTTGTGTGTCACGGGATCCCAAATAATTGGGCTCATCCAATTAACGATGTTCAGGCGGCCGCCGACTTCCCTGCCTCCGGTAAACGCCGTGCTGATGCCGACAAAGCCCCCGATAGTCGCCAGGACTGCGAGCACTACCAGAGGCACCCACATCGATTTTGGCGACTCGTGGGGCAGATGCGCGCCGTGCGGATGTTCATCATGTCTGGCCAAGTGTTCAGCGGGAGTTTCGTGCACAGGTCCGATGCGTTCGCCAGGCTCGTGCCGGGGACGATCGCCGGCGGCTTCCCTCCGCGCGTCATGTGGTTTTACTCCCAGATCGAATGCGTGCGCATGAGCTTCGTCAGCCTCGCCCCCGGCGGGCGCTTCACGAAAGCGTTCGTTGCCCCAAAAAGTCATCGCCACCAGACGCGTCATATAGAACGCAGTGCACGTGGCTGCGATCGTTCCCACGATCCACAGCAGCCAACCCAGCGGAATATGATTTGTCGAAGCGGTGCGCCAGAGAATCTCGTCTTTGGACCAGAAGCCGCTGAAGGGAATGATGCCGCAGATTGCCAGCCAGCCGGCGAGAAACGTGATGTACGTGTACGGCATGTATTTCTTCAGACCGCCCATGCGCCGCAAGTCCTGTTCGTGATGCATGCCGTGAATCACGCTGCCCGCGCCGAGGAACATCAAGGCCTTGAAGAACGCATGCGTCAAAACGTGAAAGATGCCGATCACAAACGCGCCGACGCCACAGGCCAGAAACATAAAGCCAAGCTGCGACACAGTTGAATAAGCGAGAACTTTCTTGATGTCGTTCTGCGTGATGCCAATCGTCGCTGCAAATAAAGCAGTCGCCGCGCCTACGATCGCGACCACCAGCATCATTGTCTGCGAATGCTGGAAGATCACGTTTGTGCGGGTGACCATGTACAGTCCCGCCGTGACCATGGTCGCCGCATGAATCAGCGCTGAAACCGGCGTGGGGCCGGCCATCGCATCGGGCAGCCAGACGTGCAAAGGAAGCTGGGCCGACTTGCCGCAGGCACCGATCATCAGGCCCAGCGCAATCCATGACATCAATCCCCAGTGACCGAGTGGCTCGATTGGATAGCTTGCAGCTTGGGCAATCACGCTGGTGTATCGCGCCGTCCCAAACGTTGCGATCAGCGCAAAGATCGCCAGCATGAATCCAAAGTCGCCGATGCGATTTGTAATGAAAGCCTTGCGTGATGCATTCGCGGCTTCATCACGATCAAAGTAATAGCCAATCAGCAGGTAGGAACAGAGGCCGACACCTTCCCAGCCCACGAACATCATTACGAAGTTCGAGCCCATCACCAGCACGAGCATGGAAAACATGAACAGGCACATGTAAGCGAAGAAGCGATAGAAGCCCGCATCGCCATGCATGTAGCCGGTGGCAAAAACGAAGATGCAAAGACCCACACCGTTGACAATCAGCATGAAGACTGCCGAAAGCGGATCGAGCTGATAACTCCAATCGACATTGAGAAGCGAACCGCTTGCTTGAGATGAGCGAGTTTCCGGGCGCTGGTTCGATTCGATCAATTGTCGAAGCTCTTCCTCGCTCTTAATCGGCGGATAGGCCGTCAGGCTCTGAGGTATCGCTTGATTCGATCCCAGCGTCGTGCGGACGGCGCCTCCGGGAATCCAGGTAAAGACCGCTTGCGTGCTGACGTAAGGATTCGGCCAGAGAGCGCCACTGCTGAAGCCATAGGAGTAGATCGCGGCGATGCTGATCAGAAACGATAGCGCGACCGATCCCACCGCGATTCCGCCAATCAGTCTTTCCGGAAAGCGAAACCAGCGGCCGAAGATGCCGTTGATGGCCGCGCCAACGAGCGGAAGCAGCGGAACTAGCCAGATGAACTTGTACATGGACTGTAGGGGCGGGGCTTGTCCCCGCCCGGTTTTTCGTACGGGCAGGGACAAGCCCTGCCCCTACAAACTCACCATTTCAATAGATCAATCTCATCCACCCAGATCGTTTCGCGATTGCGATAGAGCGCGATGACAATTCCTAAACCAATTGCCGCTTCGGCGGCGGCCACCACGATAATGAAGACCGTGAACACCTGCCCCGCGAGCGGATTTGTTCCACCCGTATCCTGTAAGTAACGCGAGAAGGTGATGAAATTAAGGTTCGCGGCGTTCAGAATCAGCTCGATCGACATGAAGATGACAATGATATTGCGGCGCGTCAGCACACCGGCAACCCCGATAATGAAAAGAATCGCGGCGATAACCAGGAACTTCGACAAATCGGGGTGCTTCATGCTTTGAAGCGCTGTGGACACGCGCCCGCCAGAAGTCTCTTGCAGTAACAGCATCACCAATGGCGAAAGATAATTCATCGTTTCCAGTTCAGCCGCGTAGCGGCGAGATGCGTTTATAGACTTGGTAGCCCTTTCGACAGCCGAGGTCCTTTATAAGCAAAATGTTCTGTCGCCCATAATGGGCTTGACGAGTTATTAAACTTAACCGGGCTATAAACATTTTGTGCCTAAGGGCACTCAAACGCTCGCCTAAGTACACACTATTTGATCGCTGCGACGCCGCTGATATCCGGCTCAGAAGCAGCGACTTGTTTAGACACTTCTGGATCGACATCATCCGCCGCCATCTCCTGCTTAAGCGTACGCGCCAACATTACTGAGCCAATGATTGCTACCAGCAAAAGCAAGCTGGCAATTTCGAACGGCAGCGAAGCGTATGTGTACAGGCTTGTGCCGACGCGTTCAGTTTCGGCAGTGAGCCGACTAACACCGGTCGCGCCGGGCGATAGATTCTGAGCCTGCGCTTCTCGTGCAATTTGTGCCTGTTGAGCCTTATCTTTTTCCGTTTGGTTGTTGTAGGCGCCGTTGATTGCGAAAAGGAATCCAAGCACCAGCAACAAAGAGAAAACCAAGGCGGCAGCCACCTGCGGGGTGCGATTGAAAATCGCGGCGCGGCCTTCTTCTTCGGCACCAACGTTCACCAGCATGATGACGAACAAGAACAACACCATTACGCCGCCCACGTAAACCAGAATTTGCACGCCGGCAATGAATTCGGCGCCGAGCAAGATAAACAACGCCGCCACGGAAACCAGTGAGGAAATAAGAAATAGCGCGGAATGCACTGCGTTCCGCGCCATGACGGTCAACAGACCCGCCAGGATCGCGCCAAGCGAGAAGATCCAAAAAAAGACTGATTCCCAGCCGGAAAGAATCATTGCCGATTTCCAATCGCCAATTGCTGATTTGAACGCCCTACCGAGTGTCCGTTGCTGATTGCCGATTTGCGGGCAAGATTGTGCGACGAGGATATGCGCGATCGCGCCATAATCTTCGCAAGCTCTTTAGCTTCGTTCAGCAACGGTTCAACTTGTTTTTGTTTCAGAAGCTCGCCTTCGATAATCATTTCCATCAGTACGCGCTCTCGTCCACTTCTTCCTCGACTGTGCCCAATTTTGCAACGAACTTAGCCTTTGATCGCCCACGACAACCAGCTCGATAATTCGCACCGACCGACGTTCCTGAACGCACGAGTTGACTACTTATCGCTTACCTTGAACTGAGTTTGGTAAAGCGGCCACAAGTTTAAGAATTCGCAATCCAAATTGCTTCGTCCGCTTCTTCAGATCATCAGCATTCATCGTTTTGCCGGTGGAAGTCTGTTCCTTTGACTACGAGCCAATCGGAAATCGGCAATTGGCGATTGGCAATCGCCAATGTGCTAGCGTTCATATTTGACCGTTTCCCTTCCCTGTTCGAGCATCTCGCGGTTCCAGACGAAGCCCGCGCGCGAGTATGTGGCCAGCTCGAAGTCCTGTGTCAGCTCGAGACAATACGTGGGACAGGCCTCCTGGCAGAGCGCGCAGAACATGCAGCGCGAAGTGTCGAAGATGAATTCGTCGAGCACTTTCTTGCGACGCGGCTTGCCGGCGACGACGATTTCGACGTCCATCGGGATGACGTCGATGCAATCTTCCGGACAGGCCAAAGCGCACAGATTGCAGGCAATGCACAGCGTATCGTGCGTTTCCGGATCCATGTTCAGCCGTGGCGCACCGTGAAAACGCGGCGCCACGTCGGGACGAACCGACGGGTACTGCTCCGTGTAGATTCCCTTGCCTGCGACGGCGTCTCTGTCGGTTAGCGCACCGAGATTGAACTTCAGGGTCAGGCCGAGTCCTTTTAATAGATCGACCATGAAGAAGCGCTTGAGCTTCTGGGCGAACGTCGGCTTGGGAACAGGAACTAATGGCATATTTAGATCTTAGATTTCAAACTTTAGATTTGCAATTCAGCAGCTAATGTCCGACAAACTTTAGTTTGTCGTCACACCTGGAAAAGAGCAACTCTGAATCTCAGCGCCAAACTAAAGTTTGTCGGACAACTGAGGTTCCCCGACCATGGACACAACTGCCGGCCGGCCTTTCGGCAAATCGACCAACCGAATCTTCCGTCGCTGCTTCTTCAAGTTGAAATCACGAGAGCGCCAATTGATCAATGACAGGATTCCCGCCGTTAGAAACAAATTTCCAAAACCAAAAACGATTGCGATTAGCTTGCCGCTGATCGTTAAATTTAAGCCGCGCGCGATTGAATCAATCGTGTGCATTCCATGCCAACCATCCAGCGCCTGCAACGCAAAAACTGCCATGGCCGAAATGCAGATGTTGATTAGCGACGCCGGCAGCATCCACTTCCAACCAAGATCCATCAACTGATCGTAGCGAAAGCGCGGCAGAGTCCAGCGCAACCAAAAATACAAGTAAAGCAACAGGCCGGCCTTTGCGAGAAACGCGATCAAGCTCACGGCTACGTACGCGTTGTGATATCCGCGCGCTTCCGTCAGGCGATAGACGAAGGGGAAATACCAGCCGCCGAGATACAAGGTCGTAGCAACCGCGGTCACGACAACCATCGCGGCGTACTCAGCCATGAAAAAGAGCGACCAGCGAAAGCCGGAATACTCAGTATGAAAGCCCGCGACCAGCTCAGATTCCGCTTCCGGTAAATCGAAAGGCGCGCGGTTATTCTCAGCGATGCCGCTGATCAAAAAGATCACAAACCCAATTGGTTGATAAAGTAAGAACCAGATCGAATCAGAAGCCTGCGCCATGACGATCCCTGAAAGCGATAACGTGCGCGCGAACATCAACGCGCCGATGATCGCCAAACCCATCGAGACTTCATACGAAACCATCTGGGCACTGGAACGCAGCGCGCCGAGCAAAGCGTACTTCGAATTCGATGACCAACCCGCAAGAATCAGTGCCAGCACGCCCACGCTGGAAACTGCCAGCACGAACAGCACGCCGATATTCACGTCAGTGATTACGGCCCAATCAGGGCCGAACGGGACGACTGCCATGACGACGAACGCGGCCACTACGGCGATGTACGGCGCTACGAAAAAGATCCAGCGGTCGGCGCTCTCGGGAATGAAATCTTCTTTCACCAGCAACTTCAGACCGTCAGCGATTGGTTGCAAAAGTCCCCAGGGCCCAACGCGCATCGGACCGAGCCGAGCCTGGATGAACGCAGAAATCTTTCTTTCCAAATAAGTCGCGTAAGCAACCCACAACGCCGTAATTGTCACGACCGCGCCGATCTGGATAAAAGGCCAGATGACATAGTTCACCGTCTGCTCGCTGAAAAACCTGAGCAGCAAACTATCGATAAGATTAGGCGGTGCTAATAGCGCTACAATCGTCATTCTAAATGCCTCTGTGACCTCTGTGACCTCTGTGGTTAACTATCTATTTCACCACAGAGGACACAGAGAGCACGGAGTTCATCTGTCAATCTCTCCCAAGACAATATCAAGCGTGCCAATTATTGCCACGACGTCGGCAACCAGATGACCGATGCAAAGTTTCTTCAGCGCCTGCAAGTTCATAAAGCACGGTGGCCGCACGCGCATGCGCCAGGGTTGCTGGGTGCCGTCGGAAACCAGATAGCAGCCTATCTCGCCTTTCGGTCCTTCGATTGAATGATAGTAGTCGCCAATCGGTGGCTTAATCAGCTTTGGTACCTTCGCATTCACTGGCCCATTCGGCAGATTGTCGATGGCCTGCTGAACGATGCGGCGCGACTGTCGCATCTCTTCCATGCGCACCAGGTAGCGATCGTATGTATCGCCGTTCTCGCCCAGCGGAACATCGAAATTCATGTCCGCATAGGCTGCATAAGGTCGTGCCTTGCGAATGTCCCAGGCCACTCCAGAGCCGCGCAGCGCCGGACCGGATAGACCAATCGCGACTGCATCCTCGCCGGAAATCACGCCAATGCCAACCGTACGACTTAACCAGATTCGGTTCTCGGAAAGAATGGTTTCATACTCATCAAGGCGCGTGGGAAGGTTATTAATGAAGCGGCGTACATCAGCTTCGAAATCGTCGTAAGCATCGTTAGGCATACCGCCGATACGCCAGGCATGGCAAGTAAGCCGGGCGCCAAACTGTCGCTCAAAAATCTTCAAAATCTCTTCGCGTTCGCGAAATGCCCACAGCAGGATTGTGACTGCGCCGATGTCCAGCGCATGCGTGCCCAACCACAGCAGATGCGAGGCAATGCGATTCAGCTCAGTGAGAATCGTGCGAATGTAATGAGCGCGCGGCGGTACATCCAGGCCTATCATCTGCTCGACGGTTTCCACCCAAACCAGGCCATTGGAAACTGCGGCGATGTAATCGAGCCGATCCCAGTAGGGCGCAATCATTGTGTACATGCGATTTTCGGAAATCTTTTCCATGCCCCTATGCAGATAACCGATGTCGCAGTCCAAATCCATTACTGTTTCGCCATCAAGCTTCAGCACTACTCGCAGGACGCCGTGCGTAGACGGATGCTGCGGCCCCATGTTGAGCGTCATCTGGGGACTGTCGAGCAGGGTCTGTTGAGTTGTAGCAATTTCTACTTGATGCATCTTTTAATCAATTCGTTTAGAGGTGGGACTTGTCCCACCCAGCGGGCACAAGTGCCCGCTCTAAACTAGGCCGTTGTTTCATTCGGCAGATAGCACCCCGTTACACTCCACGGTTCGATGATTAATCCAATTTCTTTCGCTTCACCCTTTTCTTTCTTCTCGCGCAGTTTCAAAGCTAAAGACTGAGCAGCACTCGCTTTGTTCCAAACATTTCGCGGTGACATAGTTTCCGTCACCACGAAGCCCGCGGCCTTCGCCGCGTCAGATGTATCAAAGACTTTCGCTTCGTAATGGGCAGCAATTTCTTTCGGACTCATTGATCTTTGTGCTTTGTACTTTGTGCTTTGTACTTTGCCTTCTAAACGAACGCTGCTTTTTCAAAGCCCAAAGCTCCAAAGTGCTCAAGTTCCTGCCTACTGCCTACTGCCTACTGCCTACTGCCCTCTGCCTACTGCCCTCTGCCTACTGCCTTCTGCCTACTGCCTTCTGCCTACTTATCTTTAGGCATCACTTCTTTCCCGGTGCGAAACAGCTCGCGCACTTCACGCTCTTGCGGCACTGAAAGAATCTCAAGACCATAAGCGCGCCGCTGTTCCAACTGTTCGCGCTGTACGTCGGTGAATTCCGGCAAATGGTTTTCAGTCCACTTATTTTCTACAAACTCCAGCGGATAATCTTTGCGCAGCGGGTGTCCTTCCCAATCCGGCGGCAAAAGGATTCGGCGCAAATCTGGATGATTGCGAAACGTCACACCAAAAAGATCGTACACTTCGCGCTCGGGCCAATCTGCCGATGGCCATACGCCCGTCACACTGTCGACGCCTTCGCCGTTAACCGCGACCTTCAAACGCACGCGTTGATTTGCTGGAATTGAATAGAGGTTGTAAACAACCTCAAACGGCGCATCCTTGTGATCGGGATAATGCACGCAGGTCAAATCTGACAGGTAGTTGAACGGCGTTTCGGAATCGCGTCTTAAAGTGTCGCAGACTTCCACGATGCGCGAACGATTAATACGAATCGAGAGTTGGCCCAGGAACTCTGTCGCCTTGATCACGGCCCCTTCGGCCGTGGCGCGCAGCTTCTTGACGAGCGGATGATTGGAAGCATCGACAGGCTTCGGACCTTCTTCTTTCTTCTTAACCGGAGGTTTTGGCGTGCCCGGCGCAGCCGTTCCGCCTTTTTGCGCAGCTTCCTTAGCCGCGGCAACTCGCGCCTTTGCTGCTTCGACTTGCGCGTCTTTTTCGGCGTCGGCGGTGAGAGAAGAAGGGTTCTCAGCACGCGTCGGATCCGGCGCGCGCTCTTCTGATGACGTATCCGCTTGTGATCCCGGTTCGGGCGGTTTAACTTCCTCTGCCATAACCCTCAGATTATACACTCTTAGTTAAGACGCTCTGGCTTTTGCCATGGGCGCGAGTACGCCAATCGAGTGTTTGAGGCTAATAGTTGAACAGGTCCGACCTGCGACTTGTAGCATGCGATTTGAGCCATTGTCAATTAAGTAAACTGTGAAGGAGAACCTTGCCAGGCGAGACAAACGATCGAAGCGCGCTCGCATCAAATCAAACGCGCTTGACGCATGATAGTTGGCGCTCGTATGATTGGTTGTTTGATCAAGATGATTTATTCGTGACTGTATAAGGTGAGTGAGAAAATGAAACCCGGAATTCATCCTGAATATAATGAAATCACAGTGACTTGCGCATGCGGCGAGACTTTCAAAACACGTTCGACACGCAAAGGCGAATTGCACGTCGAGATTTGCTCGGCCTGCCATCCATTTTTCACCGGCAAGCAAAAGCTGATTGACACGGCGGGACGAGTTGATCGATTCAACCGTCGCTATGGTAAGAAGCAAGCACCGGAAGCCTCGCCCGCACAATGACAAATTGCAGGGCTTTTGAAATGACGCGACAGCAACATTAGCAATAGCAGTAATCAAGATGCCGGCACTGTTTGCTGGCCGCTGGCATGTTGTCGCGGTCAGTTAAAAATCGCCGGCATTGTTGTATGTAGAAGTGTCACAGATTTCAGTCTGTAATTATTAGTGGTTGTTTAGAGGCGGGACTTCTCCCGCCAACGCCGGGTTGGAGGTCTCAATTCGGGTCAGTAGGCCGACCGTAAGGGAGGGCTCAATCGGATCAGTAGCCCGACCGTAAGGGAGGGCTCAATCGGGTCAGTAGCCCGACCGTAAGGGAGGGCTCAATCGGGTCAGTAGCCCGACCGTAAGGGAGGGCTCAATTGAGTCAGTAGCCCGACCGTAAGGGAGGGGCTCAATCGGGTCAGTAGCCCGACCGTAAAGGAGGGCTCAATCGGGTCAGTAGTCCCGACCATGAGGGAGGGCTCAGTTAACAGGAAGCAACAATAGTGAGCACTACCGAAAGAGATTTAATTGTAGGCGGCCAGGCGGTCATTGAAGGTGTGATGATGCGCACTCCGAACGCTTATGCGATTGCCGTACGTAAAGCCGACGGCACAATCGTTAACACAGCGGCAGTGCTGCCGAAATGGAGCGACAAATATCCGCTCTTCAAGTTGCCGATCCTGCGCGGCGGCGCGGTCTTAGTGCAATCAATGGGGCTCGGCATCAAGGCACTGAATTACTCTGCGAGCGAAGCATTCGCCGAAGCCCGGGAAGCCGAAGGCGCGGAAGTTGAAGTCGCCTTGACGCCTGCGGTAATCGAAGGCGAAGGCGACTTTGCCGGTTTGACTGGAGCGATCCCCGGCTTGTTCCCAGTACCGACCAAAAAGAACTCCCGAGACGAATTGAAAAAGGGTGGGACGGCGGCAGCGGCCAGCTCGATTGTCTTCGCATTGATTTTCAACGTGTTGCTTTTTATCGCGGCGCCGTTGCTATTAACTAATGCGTTGTTCATTGCGGCAGGTTGGGCGCCGCAAACGACGACTAGTTCTTCCGCTACAAGTGGGGAAGCAGCCGGCAAGGATGCCGGCGAACCGCAGGCTGGGAAGCCTGCGCTCCGTAAGCTCAGCGTTCCGGCAGCGCCATGGTACGTGCGCACATGGAACTCAGTTCGCGGCTATCTTCGTCCGGTTCGGCCGACCGTCGGTTTCAACTTAATCGACGGCCTGATCCGCATGACCTTCTTTCTAATCATGATCTTCAGTTTCTCCTTACTGAAGGACATTCGTCGCGTCTTTGAGTATCACGGCGCCGAGCATAAGACCGTCTTCACGTGGGAGAAAGGATTAGATCTGACGGTTGCTAACGCGCGTCCACAGCCGCGCCAGCATCCGCGTTGCGGCACGAGTTTCCTGATGGTGGTAATGCTGGTCTCGATTCTTTTGTTCTCTGTGATCAAGTTCGATTCCCTGCTCTTTAACTTTCTGGTGCGCATTGTTCTGATTCCTATTGTCGCAGGTCTTTCATACGAGATTATTCGGCTATCAGCAAAGAAAGAGAGCGGCGCATTCTTCAAAACGATCACGCGGCCGGGTGTCTGGCTGCAAAACATCACCACTAAAGAACCGGATGACTCGCAGTTGGAAGTTGCCATCGAAGCGCTGAAGGAAAGTTTAAAACTGGAGCCAAAGCCCGTGGAAGCGGAATTGGCGCCGTTATCGTAATCGATTTGTTTAGAGGCGGGACTTGTCCCGCCCGGTTGGCACAAGTGCCAACTCTAAACGAGAGATAGGAAAAAATGCTCGACGACAAACTTGCACAAATCGAAACGCGTTATGAAGAGTTGACGAACGAACTCTCTTCTCCAGAGTTGCTGGCTAATCCTTCAGCATACGCGAAGGCTGCGAAGCAACATCGCAGTCTGGGCGAAGTTGTCGAGAAATATCGTGCCTGGAAGTCACTGAGAGAGGAGCTGGCCGGCGCGCGCGAACTCACAGAACATGCCGAGGACGAGGAGATGCGAGAACTTGCGCGCGTCGAGATCGATACTCTTCAGGCTCAGCTTCAACAAAACGAGAACGATCTAAAACTGCTGCTGATTCCGCGCGACCCGAACGACGAGAAGAATGTAATTCTGGAAATTCGCGCCGGCACCGGGGGTGACGAAGCGTCGTTGTTTGCTGCCGATATTTTGCGCATGTACGCGCGTTATGCCGAGCGACAGCGTTGGAAGATGGAAATTCTCGACGCGTCAGAAACAGGCATCGGCGGAATCAAGGAAGCAGTTGCACTGATCGAAGGCGAGAAAGTGTTTTCGAAGCTCAAGCACGAATCCGGCGTTCATCGCGTGCAGCGCGTGCCGCAAACCGAAGCCAGTGGACGCATCCATACTTCGGCAATCACTGTGGCCGTGCTTCCCGAAGCCGAAGAAGTCGACGTGAAAATTGATCCCAGAGATTTGCGCATCGATACGTTCTGTTCATCCGGCCCGGGCGGTCAGTCAGTGAATACAACCTACTCAGCCGTTCGTATCACCCATCTCCCGACGAACGTCGTCGTCTCGATGCAGGACGAGAAATCACAAATCAAGAATCGCGAAAAGGCAATGCGTGTGCTGCGCGCTCGCCTGCAGGAAATCGAAGAGCGGAAGCAACACGAAGCTGTTGCCAGCGAACGACGTTCAATGGTTGGCTCTGGCGATCGCTCAGAGAAAATTCGCACCTACAACTTCAAAGAAAACCGCGTCAGCGATCATCGCATTGGTCTCACTATTCATCAGCTCAATCTGGTTATGGAAGGCGCACTTGATCAAATCATCGACGCGCTGACTACTCACTATCAGGCCGAAAAGCTGAAGGAAGAGGCTGTGGCTGCTTAGTTAATTCTCAAGACGTTCCGGTCTTTAACTGGCTCTCCGAGCATCTGAAAGCTCATTAGCTCGCTCGCGGCACTTGCGCTTCCGGCCTGTGGGCCCTCCCTCACGGTCGGGCTACTGACACTATCTGTTGGCTCGTGCCTCCTGCCTCCTGCGCCCTTGCTTACACGCGGGCTTCTGACACGCCCCTCCCTCACGGTCGGGCTACTGACACTGTCCTAACTACCTACTGCCTACTGCCTACTGCCTTCTGCCTTCTGCTTTTTGCCTTCTGCTTATTTCTAGGGCTCGGGTTTCCACTCAGGAATACGGCCGGGCGTCCAGGGCGCGCCGGCGGCCTCCATCTGCTTTTCCAGTCTTGCCAAATCACCTTCGATTAATTGCCGCAATTGCGAGAGTGTCAGTTCGAAGTCTTGGGCCGCTGCTGCGTATTGATTCATTTGCGTCTGCGTCGGACGAGCGGTGGACATGCGCTGCGCGCCGACGATGTCGTTCACGCGCTCATTGATCGAAGGAGGCAGATTCATATTGCGTTGACGAAGCGCCGTATCGCCACGAAGCGCTCGCAGCACGTCGTTAGTGCGTCTGTCCAATGTTGTAGCATCTGCCAGCAAAGTGTCCCCGGCTGATGGCGTTTCCAAAAGCGCGCGCCTGATCGCCGCGAGACGCGGCTTGAGAGCGTTTGCGGCTTCAAGCGCGCCGCTCACGGCCCGTTGCAAGCGCGCGACCTTTTGCTGGAACTCAACCAGCGCGATGCGATCCGGTGCCGGCATCTTTTCCTGGCCCTCGACCACCACCTGGAATTCTTGGGGCTGTGACAGCGGCGTGATCGCGCCATCAACCCGCTTGGCCACTGAAACTTTGTAGGTTCCCGGCATCACTAGCGGTCCTGTGGGCCCTTCGTTGAATGGATCTTCCGTTTCTGGATTCGGTGGCGGGGGCAGCGAGGCGGGCGGATAACGCAGATCCCACGAGACCCGCTGGATGCCGGCGGTGATCGGCCCAGTCAGACGGCGCACGACGTGACCCGTTGAATCAGTCACACTGAAGATGATTGCCGGCGTTTCCTCTTCATCTTCAGCCGAAAGCTCACTCCGGCTCGGCATCGACACCACCGCGTTCTTTTTCTCGGCTTCCTGTCGCTTTTCTTTTTTCGTTTTCAGCGTGTCCTTCAAATAGTATGTAAACGTCGTGCCGAAGGGCGGATTCTCAGCCGTGTAAAACGACTCGCCTTGAAAACTCTTCCCTCGGCCGCCGATGGGTTGAGCCTGGATGTACATCAACGCATCTTTGACGGGAAACAGCACGCCTTCCTGTTTTAACATGTCAGCTTGCAGCAATCGCAGCGGTGCATAGTTATCAAGAATGTAAATTCCGCGCCCAAAAGTGCCAACGACAAGATCATTCTCGCGCCTTTGAATCGCAAGGTCGCGCACCTGGATCGTCGGCAGACCACCCTTGAGCTGAATCCATTTCTGCCCGCCATCGATTGTGAAGAAAAGGCCGAACTCCGTACCGACGAAAAGCAAATTGGGATTCATGTGATCTTCGGCAATGGCCCAGACAGGACCGTTCGCCGGTAGGTTGCTCTTAATCGATATCCAGGTGCGGCCGGCATCCGTGCTTTTGAAAAGATAAGGCTTGAAGTCGGCATTCTGATGATTCTCGATCGCCGCAAAGACCGTGTTTGGATCGTGATTCGACGCAACGATGCGGCTCACGTAAGCCAATTCGGGAACGTCTGGCAGCTTTTCAACTTTGCGCCAACTCTTGCCGCCGTCTTCGGTCACTTGAATCAAGCCGTCATCTGTGCCGACATAGATCAAGCCGTCTTTCCCTGGTGATTCAGCCAGCGCGGAAGCGTTACCGAAGAATGCCGTCGATGCATTTTTCGCTACCGCATCGATGCTCCAAACCTTTCCCATCACCGGCAGCTTGTCGCGATCGAGTCCACGCGAAAGTTGCCCGCTGATGGTGTGCCAACTGTCACCGCGATCATCGCTGCGAAATAGTTTATCAGCGGCAAAGTAAAGCCGCGTGTGCGAGTGAGGACTGATGATGAAAGGCGAATCCCAATTCCACCGCAAAGGATCTTCGCTCCGGCCAAACTGCGGTTGAATGCCCATGCGCTCGCCGGTGCGCTTGTCGTAGCGAATCAGGTTACCGTTCTGTAATTCCGCATAGATGGTGTTCGGATCTTCCGGATCAACCTGAGTGCGAAATCCATCTCCGCCTTGCGTAACAAACCAATCGCTATTGACGATGCCTGACGCATTGCGCGTACGCGAAGGGCCGCCAAAGGCGAAATTATCCTGCGCGCCACCATACACGTTGTAAAACGGCGTCGCGTTGTCGGTGGTCACATCATAGAACTGTGTCACCGGGAGGTTGCGTTTAAAATCCCAGTTCGCGCCGCGATCATAGCTCTCATAAACTCCGCCGTCGCAGCCGACGAGATAGTGATCGGTGTTGTTTGGATCGATCCAGATATCATGGTTATCCACGTGCTTGGATTTTTCACCGAGCCGTCGCAACGTTCGGCCACCATCGTCCGAAACCATCAGAAAAACATTCATCACATAAACGCGATCAACGTCTTTCGGATCGGCGATGATGCGCGCGTAGTACATGGCGCCCGCGTCGAACTCGTTTCGTCTTTCCCAACTGCCGCCGCGATCATTCGAGCGAAAGACGCCGCCTTTGCGATCTGCGGCCTCGACCGTTGCATAAACCACGTTTGGATCGGCCGGAGAAATGGCCAGTCCGATGCGGCCCATTTCAGTCGTCGGCAATCCCGCGCGCAACTTGTTCCACGTCGCGCCCGCGTCAGTGGATTTATAGAGAGCGCTTTCCGGCCCGCCGTCGATCAGAGTCCACATATGACGCCGCCGCTGGTAGGAAGCCGCATAGACGGTGTCCGGATCGCGCGGGTCGATCGCTACATCGGTTACCCCTGTGTTTTCACTGATCTTCAAGATCTGTTTCCAGGTCTTACCACCATCGGTTGTTTTGTAAAGACCGCGATCGCCCCCGGATCCCCACAGCGGTCCCTGCGCGGCAACGTATACCGTATTCAAGTCTTTCGGATCGATCGCGATCCGGCCGATATGCTCAGACATTTTCAGGCCGACGTTCTTCCAGGTCTTGCCGCCATCGTCGGAACGATAGACCCCATTGCCGTACGAGACACTTCGCTGGCTGTTGTTCTCTCCTGTGCCGACCCACACCGTCAGAGGATTTTTCGGATCCAGCACCACGCACCCGATGGAATATGAGCCTTCACGATCGAACACTGGCGTCCATGTCGTGCCCGCGTTTAGCGTTTTCCACACGCCGCCCGACGCGGCCCCGACAAAATAATGAGAAGGATTGGTCGGATCCACTGCGATGGCCGTGACTCGGCCCGAGGTAAAAGCCGGGCCAATCGATCGCAGCCGTAATCCGTTGAACGTAGGCGTCGACATCGGATCGCGCGGCTTGCTTTCATCTTCCGGTTTTTCTTCATCCGGCTTCTTACCTTCGGCCGGTTTTTGTACTTCGGGCGAGGGTTGCTGCTCAGCAGAGCTTCCCTGTGTCGCCTTTTGAGGCTGCGCGTTTTCCGTCTTTTCCGCTTGCGCAAATGTTGAGATCGGCAGCATGACTAACAGCGCAACCTGAGACAGCGAGATGAAGAATCGGTTTGGTCTAAGATTCATTTCGGCACACTTCCACATAAGAATGACTCCTGTAGCTTAAATAACGCCGCTATGCCCTGCGTGGTTACGCGTAACGGTCTTTGATTGAGCAATGGTGGGAGCGAAACATCGGCGCCCGTGAGCAACACGCGCCCGAAAATGCCGTTGCTGATGCGCCGCCTACTGCCCGGAAGCGATCACGTTCCCAATGTTCTTCTCTCGGAGCATCCGATTGAAGTTGGCGAGGTCGCCGCTCACCACATCATCGAGCCGCTTTCTCAATGACGACAACTGCGACTCGAACATTACCTGTACTTCCTTCTGCTGCGTGTTGGGTGGATAGTCCCCCCCGCTGACGCCACCGGCCAGGTAATTGATCTTGCTGATCAGCTTAGGTGGAAATCGGACGGTGTCCTGCCCCTGCCCGGTGAACTTTCGCTGAATCAGATTGTCTTCGATGTCGGTCAGTTTCTTGTCGAGATCATCCGCACCCGACTTAAGGTCGGCGCTGCGCAATAGCGGCTTCAGATTTTCAAGCTGGCCTCGGACGGTTTCGATCTGATTGACCATGTCAGCAGCCGATTCCAGATCCTTGCGCAGATCGAAGATCATTGCCGTCTGCTTCTGAATGTCTTCGTCGCTGGCTCCAGTATTTGGATCCTTTAAAACGGTTAACGGCTGGCTGAATTCCTGACCATCGACTGACAACTTCGCAGTGTAGGTTCCAGGCGGAACCAGGACCGTCAATCGTCCCCCTTCCGGTAGCGGTCGCCAACCTTCCGCATTAACTCGTACCTCTGGTGCGTACAAGGGACTGGTCCGCAGACGAACCTCTTTCGACTGCTCGGTGCGCAGGTTCCACCACACGCGATTTAGCCCCTGGTTGCGAGTGCCACGAATCGTCTGCACGGTCTTGCCCTCGGCATCGACGATTCGAATCGTTGGCTCGTTTCTCGGCGCACTCTTTAGAAAGTAATTGATCGACGCGCCGTACTGCGGATTCTGTCCCGCGACGGGATCGTCGAACGATGTATACGGGACGGTAATCCCGCGAAGGCGATAGGCTGGATGGATGGTGAATAGATGCGCCGTTCGGTTGAGAACCTCAGCGGTCATCTGCTGAATCGGCGTGATGTCATCGAGAATCCAGAACCCACGCCCATAAGTTGAGATGACGAGATCATTGAAGTGCTCCTGAATCGTGATCCAGTAAACCGGCGCGTGCGGCAAATTCATTTGCAACGGCTGCCAGTTCGTGCCGTCGTCGTATGAAACGAAGATTCCGCCTTCCGTGCCCACGTAGAGCAAACCCTGACGCACGAGATCTTCCCGCACGCAATGTGCATAGCTCAGCATTGTGTGCGGAATTCCGTTAGTGATCGCCTTCCAGGTTTTACCGTAATCAGTAGTTTTGTAAATAAACGGGTCACGATTGTTGACCTGGTGGCCATCAACCGTGATGTAAGCCGTGCCCGCGTTGTAACGCGAGGCCTCGATGTTGCTGACCGTACCCCAGGAGAGCATGTTCGGAATATTCTTCGTGACGTTCGTCCAGTTCTTACCGCCGTCGCGAGTGATTTGCACCAAGCCATCATTTGTGCCCGCCCAAATCACGCCTGCTTCTTTTGGTGATTCAGCAATTGCGAAAACCACGCCGGCATATTCGACACCGATGTTGTCGCCTGTGAGACCGCCTGAGAAACCCTGCCGGCTTTTGTCATTCAGAGTCAGATCGGGACTAATCACTTGCCAGCTGTTCCCACCGTCGGTTGTTTGATGAACAAATTGGCTGCCGACATAGACTTTGTTGTGATCGTGCGGCGAGATCGTGAGCGGCATCGTCCACACAAACCGATATTTCAGATCCGCTGCCGTCGAGCCGTTAACTTGATCGGGCCAGACTTCGACGTTGCGCGACTGGCCGGTACGCAGATCGTAACGTTCGACGATCCCGCCTACGCTGCCCGATCCTGACGCACTTGACCAGATGATATTGCTGTCGACGGGATCGGGAGTAGCCCAACCGCTTTCGCCGCCTGCAACTCCGATCCAGGCGCTGCGAGGAATTGCGCCACCGAAGCCCCCGCCGCCGAAGCCTCCGCCAGCACCGGTGCGGCTCGGCCCGCGATACGATGGCCCGTCCTGCCGGTTGCCGTAAACGTAGTAAGGAATCCGATTGTCGGTGGTGACGTGATACATCTGTCCGTTCGGGAGTTGGATCCTTTGCCAGGTGCGACCGTGGGTCACGGAAAGACTGACGCCGGCGTCGTTAGCGACGGCCATTCGGTTCGAATCGGTGGGATCGATCCAAATGTCATGATTGTCGCCTCCGGGAGTATTGGCAAAACCGCCGCCGGCCCGCGTAGTTTCGCCGCCATCAAGCGACGTCGTGAATGCCGCGGTAAGGAAATAGGCCTCGTTCTCATTATCCGGCGCGACGGCCACTCGAAAGTAGTAATGGGTTCGTCCGCCGAGACTTCGATCATAACTAACCAGTCGCCAGTTCTCGCCGCCATCGTCTGAGCGCCAGAGTTTGCCGCGATCGGTCTCCTGTCCTTTGTAAGGCACGCCGTCGCCAGTTTCGATCAGCGCGTAGACACGGTTCGAATTACTGCGCGCGATCGCCAGCGCGTATTTGCCGGTCATGCGCGTTGGTAATCCGCGGCCGGTTAACTTTCTCCAGGTTGCTCCTTCGTCACGCGACACGTAAAGACCGCTGCCGGGGCCGCCGCTTTCCCTGCCCCAGGTGTGAATCTCGATTGGCCACATCCCCGCAAAGAGAATTCGCGGATTGTTCGGATCCATCGCGATATCGGAACAGCCGCAGTTTTCGTCGACGAACAGTACTCGGTCCCAGGTCTTGCCCCCGTCAGTCGTGCGGAACACGCCACGCTCCTGCTGCGGCCCGTAGGCGTGTCCCACGGCGCAAGCCAAAACGACGTCGGGATTCTTGGGATCGATGGCGATATGTCCAATGCGTCCGGTTTTTTCCAGGCCCATCAATTTCCATGTCTTGCCCGCGTCTGTCGATTTGTAGATGCCCGCACCAACTGAAATATGGCTGCGAATCCAGGCTTCACCTGTGCCGGCCCAAATGACATTCGGATCGGAAGGGGCAATCGCGAGTGAACCGATCGACGACACCGGCTGACCGTCAAAGATTGGCTCCCAGTGAATCCCGCCGTCGGTTGTCTTAAAGATGCCACCCGACGCTGATCCGGCGTAGTAAATGTATGGCTGCCCAGGTACGCCAGCGATCGAGGTTACGCGATTGCCAACCGGCCCGATGTAGCGATAACGCAGCGCATCCATGTTCGGTTGCTGAGCCGACACGACAACGCTCATGCTTAAAAGTGAAATGAAAAAAGCGAGCGTGAAAATGGAGAGACGTTTAGATCTTTTCATGACTGCAGGGACTCCTTCGATTTGTAATGCGAGTAAAGCGGAGTTGCTTTCTATCGAGAAACCAACCGAAAGTCAATGGTATCTCAGCACGGCGCATTGCAGCGTTCTCGAGGCAGAGCTAATCTAAGAAATACAAATGTAAACATGTTTAGAAGGGCGCTTACCATCCGCTTCGTCGGGCAGTAGCCCAACTTTAAACTCGAGCGAGGCCTGATTATGACCAACAATAAGAAGAAGGCGCTGATTGTGGTTGACGTCCAGAATGATTTTTGTCCGGGCGGATCGCTGGCGGTTTCGCAGGGAAACGAAGTCGTCGTGCCACTTAACAAACTCATGAAGGAGTTCCTCGATCGTGGCGAGCCGGTTTTCAAAACGCGTGACTGGCATCCGGCGAAGACGAAACACTTTGCGGCATACGGGGGGACGTGGCCGGTTCATTGTGTGCAAGGCACACCCGGTGCCGAATTCCACCCCGACCTTCTGGATGATCCGCGCATTACGATCATCTCCAAGGGTATCAACGAACGCGCCGACGGATATTCAGGATTCGACGGTACGAACCTCGCACAGTTGTTGCGAGACGAAGGGGTAGAAGAAGTTTGGATTGGCGGACTCGCTACTGATTATTGTGTGAAGCACACGGTGCTCGACGCCCGACGGGAAGGTCTGGAAGTGAAAGCGCTCGCCGACGCGATGCGTCCTGTCAACGTCAATCCCAATGATGGTCAAAAGGCTATTGAAGAGATGCGTGCTGCAGGGGCAGAGATCGTTGGCAGCATCAAAAAAGCGGCTGGTGGGGAGTAAGACCTGTTTCCCTGCCTACTGCTTACTGCCGTCTGCCTTCTGCTTTATCGGCAGCTATGCTTGCAATCGTCCTTGGCTCGCTTGGCAGCGCGTTCGCAGCTCTTACGCTCGTACTTGAGCGGGATTGCCCGGCATACATCTTTTCGTATGCGGTAACGATCATTACATCTGTCCTTGCACCTGTTCTTTGCGCCGGACGCAGGACTCACGACCGCAACCGTTCCCAGGCAAACGACCGACATCAGAACTATTCGTACGCAAACCATGGCTCGCTTCATCACTTAGCTCCTTTCAAGTAACTGATCGCGAAATCGATTCTGCTAGTACCGACTGCTGAACGCTTCGGGACCACACGTGGGAAGAGTTTTGAAGGGGATGCGCATAGGATACTACCGGCCGCCGGGCAGTCAAAACGTATGTCCAAGCCCGAAATCCTGGTTGCACGAGATTCGGCGAATAGCGTCCGTCCTAACGGTCGGCCTACTGGCCCGTGATATTATTTCCGCGCGATGGGCACGCTTAACTTTGACCGCTATCACGCGGCTATGGGCGACGCGTCTTACAAAGACGTCACGCGCGTTCACGGCAAGCCGCTGAGTGAAACCACAGCGAGCTTTTACTGCACGCAGCGCAAACTTCCATTCGCACCCGTACTGGGCCACGAGCGACTCATACGCCTGCTCGTTGACAGTCAAATCGATCGGCCACGTTTGCGGTTTCTCGAGCAGGACCGCGGCGGCCTGCAGCTCTTCGCGAAAGCAATCGAAGAAATTCAGTTTGCCGGCAGCATTCGGGCGGCGCGGCCGGGCACGATCATGTTTCCGCAACAGCCAATAGCAGACATCACCGGTAAGTTTGGTCTCACTCAAGCGCAGGAAATAAAATTCGAGCATGCCTTCGATCTGCCAATGACCACCGCGAGCGTTGCCATGCAATTTCGGATGGCTGCGGGTAATCGTTGGCTCTCGGATTTTTCCTTGCGCCGCAACGGGGACATCGAGCGCGCCGTGGACATCGCGACTTATGCCTTCATCGGCGGCTTCAATGACACTTCAAACATGGAAGCCGCGCATCGTCTGGATATTCCCGCCGTCGGCACCGAAGCGCATTACTGGCAGCAGGCGTATCTGGAATATCTATACGACCCGGAGATCGAGCCGCGCACCGGCCGGCCGAAGCATTTCGAGCAGACGGCTTTCGAAAGATGGTTGGATGCAAATCCAAACGGCACGACTTTGCTGTTGGACACGATCGACGTTTATATGGGCGCAGTGCACGCCGCAATGGCCGCAACTTCGACGGAAGCGCGCCGCAAAGCTTTCAAAGGCTTCCGCGTCGATTCAGGCGATCTCGCTGAGTTAGGCAAATGGTGTCTGCGTTTTTTCGAAGCGAACGGTCTGCGCGAACTGCGGCCAAACCTGACGGGCGACCTCGACGTGGCTGGGGTAAAGCGCATCGTCCAGAACTTTCCCGAAGCCGCCGGCTTTGGTATCGGGACTAAGCTTTCCAGCGAGGTGCAGAACGTCGCCGGCGTAATTTTCAAAGCTTGCCTGATAGATGGACGGCCGAGTCTGAAAGCTTCAAATTCGCTCGATAAGACAACGTTGCCCGGATGTCTGCAAGTCTTTCGCGGCATTGATACGAAGGGAAATTACCTGTGCGACGTTACCGGACTTGAAGACGAAGAAATCGAAATCAAGGGAGCGGTCCGCGTCGAACGCCTGCTGCAAGCTTTCTGGGAAAATGGCCAGCACTCTCCGATCCCTTCGATCGAAAAACAGAAAGCTTTCGTGGCCGATCAAGTGAAACGTTTTCGCGACTTGAACGATTATCCCTGTGTGCTTAGCGATCGGCTGACGGCTTTGCGTGACGATTTGACTGAGCGGATACGAGCGGATAATTCAGGGTGGGACCGCGTTTTGAAACTGCCGGAAGAGGTTGCGGAAGAAGTGCCGCAGACGAAATAGCGAACCCTTGTGCTTAGTCCTAAAAGACGTAGGTGATCGGCTAATGAAGGTTATCTACTGACTGAAATCTTCATCCCCAGGGCAACTCCCGCGTCTCTCCTGTTGCAGCGTTCACCCGAGGCGACCTCCCTGGAAATACTGACAAAGCGGCATACTCTATCAATCATCCCTAAACCCCAGAATACAAACTTCTTTCATTAGTTAGCCACTTTGGCGCAAAGGCAAGGTGTTCGGCTTGTCTGTTGCTTCGATCCACGCTAGACTTCCCCTAATCTGAGAGCCATTCAGCGTTGATCCTCGCATGGTCAATCCTCAGTGAGATTGCCTACCGAACCTTCCTATAAGGAGGAAACAAGACATGGGATTTGCAACACTGAACATCTGGGTTTCGGGAATGGACGATCCATGTTCTATTGACGACAGGACGTGGTATGTAACTATCTATAACTGCGATGGCAAAGTGCTTAAGTGGTGCAACAAGAACTATGTCGTACTACCTGCAAAGTGCGGCCACCTAGAAGTCAGAGTTCCGCCGGGCTGCTACTACCTTAAAGCCGTGTGGAGCTTCTCTTTCCTTGGCGGCATCTTCCACGTCAACCACTTTACAGATGCGGCGATAGTTTGCGCGTGTTGCGATCAGACAACGTGCGTGACACTCTTCAACCCAAGTTTGCATCGCTGTGGAACTATCGTGCTAAGGGCCATTCGAGATGTGGTGCAACAAAAGGGACTCAAGCCTGAGACCGCGAAGAATGCCGAGGCGGCCCTGAATGCTGTGCTGGCTGAGATACCAAGGCCCAGGAAGGGGTTCGAGCTTGACCATCTTGACGAGCTTGAAAAACTCGTTAGGCAGCAAGAACGACCCCAGCCGGCGAAGGCCCGTAAGAAGTAGCTCAAGGAGTAGCTTCCGCTCTCCCAGCTAACCGGAAACAGTCGCCTGGACAGAATGTCAGACCAGGACTCAACCAATCCCAGGAGTGTTTGCACGTTCCCGCCGAATGCTCCTGAGGGTGGCACGGTCTCTGTTCGTCTTCCGACGTCACTGAACCGCCAAACGGACCGCTACGTCCGACCGACCTGGCGGAGGCAGGCGACTGCCCGCTTAGCGATTGCTTGGCTGCGTTACCCGACGATTTGACCGAGCGGATGCGAGCGGAAAATTCAGGTTGGGAAGAGTTGCTGAAGTTGCCGGAGGAAGTTCCCGAACTCCGTTGCAGCAAGATTAGCCTGACAGCGGAGAACTTGATGTACAATACGCATCCGTTCTGCCTTCATCGCACGCCGCCATGTTGGAAAACTTTTTCAAACTAAACAAGGATCCGAAGGATCACAAAACGCAAAAAGTCATGAACGCCAATAACGATTAAAAATGCAAAAGCTCGCCGTCGTAGGCGCAGCCAGCTATTTCAAACTCGGCGTCGATCGCTTTCCGTCTGTTGATCTTCCCACCGTCGCCGTACGCACGAACCTGCCGGGCGCTTCTCCGGAAGAGATGGAGACGCTGGTTTCGCAACCCATCGAAGAAGTTGTCAATACCGTAGACGGCATCGACAACCTGAGATCGGTTTCGGGCCAGGGGAATTCATTTGTCATTGCTACCTTCAATCTGAATCGTGACATCGACACCGCGGCGCAGGACGTTCGCGATCGCGTGGCGACGGTCGTTCGCGATTTACCGCCCGACACAAGACCACCGGTAATCTCAAAGTTTAATAACGACACGACCCCGGTAATTACCATTGCGCTGTCAGGCTCACGTTCGATTCGCGAACTGACTGAGTATGGAGACAAGGTCGTCAAGGTTCAGCTCGAGCGCGCGGGCGGCGTCGGCGAAGTGGCCGTCGTGGGCGGATTGGACCGAGCGATCAACATCTGGATCGATGCCGAGCGATTGGCTGCGTACAAGATTCCGATCACACAAGTACGCGACGCTTTGCAGCGACAAAATGCTGACGTTCCGGGCGGCAACGTCGAGACAGGACAACGCGAATTAGTGCTACGGACACTCGGTCGTTACACCGATCCGCGCGAGATGGAAGACCTGGTAGTCGCGAACATCAACGGCGCGCCGGTCAAAATCCGTGACATCGGGCGAGTTGAGGATGGAACAAAAGAGCAGCGTTCCGTGGCGCGGCTGAACGGCATACCAACGGTCACCCTGGAGGTTCGCCGGCAATCGGGCGCCAACACTGTCGAAGTAATTCACAATGTCAAAGCGCAATTGGCGCGGGTGACCGGGCAACTCCCGCTGGACGTCAAATTGGAAGTCATTCGTGATCAGGAGCGATACATCGATGCGGCGCTGCATGAAATCACGCGCCACCTGATCTTAGGCAGCATCCTCGCCAGCCTGGTGGTGCTGCTATTCATGCGTTCATGGCGTTCGACCTTGATCGCCGCAGTAGCGATTCCCTGCTCCGTCGTCTCGACGTTCGGCATGATGCGGGCGCTGAATTTCACGCTGAACAGCGTAACGATGCTGGCGCTGGTGCTGATGGTCGGCGTCGTAATCGATGACGCGATCGTCGTGCTCGAGAACATCTTTCGCTTCGTTGAAGAGAAGCGCATCACGCCGATGCGCGCCGCCAAAGAAGCAACTGCCGACATCGGTCTGGCGGTAATGGCGACGACGTTTTCTCTGGTCGTCATATTTCTTCCGGTGTCTTTCATGTCCTCGATTTCCGGGCGCTTTCTATTTCAGTTTGGAATCACAGCGGCCGTCGCGGTGATGGTGTCGTTGCTGGTTTCATTCACGCTGACGCCGATGATGAGCGCACGCCTCTTGCGCGCTAAAGATGCGGCTGCGGGCCATGCTCCTGGTCGTACCCTTCATCACGACACTGTCTCGACGGCTGCGTCGCGTCGCGGCTTTTATTCATTAATTGACCGTTCGTATACGTGGTTGCTGCGACTAGCGATGAGGCATCGGTTAGTCGTCGCCACGATTGCGGTAGCGGTGGCCTTGTCGAGCATTCCGCTCTACCGCGTCGTCAAGCAGGAATACATTCCCAGCGACGTTGACGAAGCTGAGTTCGACGTAAACGTCAACGCTCCGGAAGGCACCAACATCGACGCGATGAACAAGGCCGTGCGCGCGATCGAGCAGGATTTGATGTCAACGCCGGGCGTGCGTTTGATTCTTTCTTCGTCGGGAGGATCATTTCTCGGGGCCGTAAATCAGGCGGGCGTCTACGTGCGCATCGCGCCGCACGATGAGCGAGTTTTTTCGTTAACGAAGTTATGGAACGCAATCAAACAGGGTCGTCCGCTGGCGGCGTGGCGCGGGAATTACACTCAACGCGACGTGATGCAGGAGGTGCGCCTCCGCATGCAAAAGTACGCGCCGCTGCGATTCAGCGTGCGCAACGCTCCCAGCTTCAACATCGGCGGCGGCAACTTTGACATCGACTTTGTGTTTCGCGGGCCGGAGCTGCAAGCCTTAGCGAAATACGCGGACACTCTGCGCGAGAAAACTAAAGAGATCGGCGGCATTGTAGATGCCGACACAACCTTGAAACTGGATAAGCCCGAGCTGCGCGTACACATCAATCGCGAACGGGCAGCCGATCTCGGAGTTGATACAGCGGACATTTCCACGGCGTTGCGCTTGATGGTTGGCGGTGACGATCAAGTCTCGCGGTTCCGCGA
>WNGK01000414.1_pt1 | contig 43451 bp, 31 predicted proteins | sample 5400601 | NCBI WGS metagenome assembly WNGK01 (sample SAMN13153376, study PRJNA577476) | soil metagenome | isolation source: 60 cm soil or saprolite under Garry oak tree replicate 1 | place: USA:California | collected 2016-06-15 | reverse complement strand
GATTGAGGGCTGAGGCAGCGCGGGCCTCCTGCTCGAAGCGGCGCACCCAGTCTCCATTCTTCGTGACGTCTTCGTAGAGCAGCTTGAGCGCCACCTTGCGCCGGAGTCGCGCGTCCTCGGCGAGATAAACCTCGCCCATGCCACCGGAGCCTAAGCGAGCAACCACCTTGTACTGGTTTAGACTGGTTCCAACAACTACGGCCATAACACTATGTCCCCGCGCGATACGGCATGAGGATACGGGCAATGCGAGCAAAAGGAAAGCAATGGTAACTCAAGTGTCGTGGAGCAAGTGAGATTACAACAGCATGGCAAGGAACCCGGTTCAGAACTCCGGAACGAACGAAGCCCCATCGGCTTTGTAGCGTCGGAGAATATAATTGAAGCCTTTGATTTGTGCAATTATTCATTCTTCGATGTCATGCCCTGAAGCCTCAGCCGCTATTCGGATTATTTATACTAGTTCCCTTGCGAATATGGAGCCGGGGCGTTTTCAGAATTCGATCTTCGTTAGACGGCGAGCGCTCGCCTACATTGTCTGTTGAAACAATTGAGGCCGCTGTCCATTGGCTGGGCACATTACCCTCAGCCAAAGGATTGATCGTCTCTATTGGTGTGAACAGATCGTCGCGCTCTGTGTCCCCTACAGTTCACACTACCGAGCAAGGCAGCCAACGACGAGACTGCTTATAAACGAAAATGCTCGACAAATAATCGGATCCCGTGCTATCAACCGGCGACGGCATGGAAACTGCAAAACCAGTACGAGTTACGAGACGCTATCCTTATGAATTGAATTTGCCGGACCTCGAGTGCGATTAAGTCTTGCCTAAAGGCCGGGTTTAGAACTCCCGAGTCTTCGCGGAGTGATGTGTTGGTTCAAATTGAGTGAGTCCAGAGATTCACTGATCACTTATTTGTAACCTATTTGGTTTACGTCTGGAGATCATATGCCTCTTCCAAAACTGATACCGAGTCAACAACCCGCCGATTTTGATGTGCAGAATACCAGTCTTAGTTATGACGTGCTGGGGCGTTACGTCTGCAATACCTGGGAAGAAATCACGACTGCCCAGGCAAACGGCGCTTACCAGTTCGATGCGGTGGTGATTGGCGGCGGGATGTTTGGCGGCTACATCGCCGAGAAGCTGTACCGCAGGGGTGGAGCGCTTGCCATGCGCATACTGGTTTTGGAAGCCGGCGCTTTTCTCTTGCCCTCACACATTCAGAATTTGCCGCAGCGTCTCGGCGGCAGCGTTGGCGGCTCACCGTTGAGACAAAGAGATGACGGCACTAAGAATGTCATTTGGGGCATGCCCTGGATCAGCAACGAAGGCTTCCCCGGTTTGGCTTACTGTATCGGTGGGCGATCGCTGTTCTGGGGCGGATGGTCGCCGCGCTTAACCGCCGAAGACTTGGCCAACTGGCCTGGTGACGTTCTTACTTACCTTCACGGCACTACTGGGAACGATGGTGCGTATCGGAAAACAGAGGAGGAGATTGGCGTTGTCCCCAGCACCGACTATATCCGGCAGGCAAGTCTATTCAATGCTTTGAGTACGGCCTTTAATAATGCCAAAGCGAGTGTCGGCCCTAATACGACGATCACTGAGGTCTCGGAAGCGCCGTTGGCCGTGCAGGGCTCGTCCCCCGAATCTGGCTTGCTGCCTTTTGATAAGTTCAGCAGCGGCCCGTTCCTGATTGATGCGATCCGCGATGATGCAAATGTCAATCAGAGTCTTCACGGAGATGTGAGCCGTCGTATCTTTATGCTGCCCTTCACGCAGGTACTAAGGTTGAACAGATCAGGGAACACGATCACAAGTCTGGAACTGCGAGTAAGCGGTCAACCACAGACTTTATTTGTCTCTCCTTCCTGCGCCGTGGTAATTGCAAACGGAACCATAGAAGCCACACGCTTGGCTCTGGATTCGCTCGGTGTCGGCTCGACGCAGTTTGGTTCCCCGCGTGTCGGCAACCTCATGGCGCATCTACGCAGCAACGTCACGGTGCGCATCAAGCGGAGTGCCGTTGGTCTGCCAACGCCGGCCACTGATCTCGAAACTACTGCGCTGATCGTGCGTGGAACCGCTCTTAAGAGACGGTTTCATCTACAGGTCACAGCGGCGGCGATTGCGGGTGCAGATCCTGAGAAGAATATGTGGAATATGGTGCCTGACATCGACCTACAGGAAAACTTGCTGGCGAACCAGGACCCAAACTGGATCGTGATCACGCTGCGCGGCATTGGCGAAATGGAGGATCAGCGCAGTCTCAATCCCGACCCGGCTCGTAGCTGGATCGATTTGAGCAACGAGACTGACAAGGGACAGCGCCGCGCGTACGTCAATCTCGTCGCCACTGCTCAGGACAATCAGTTATGGGCCGCGATGGATAAAGCGGCCTTCGATCTGGCGACCAAGATGGCAGGTACCGGTGCGAACATCCAGTATTTGACTCCGAGCGGATGGCAAAGTCAGCGACCACAGCCGGACGCGAGCGGCAAGGGCTTCTGGCAAGACAAACTTGGTACCACTCACCATGAAGCTGGTACGCTCTTCATGGGTGACGTTGGCGGTTCTATAACCGACATTAACGGAAAGTTTCATGACCTGACCAATGTGTATGTTGCCGGCCCGGCGATCTTTCCCACACTGGGCTCTGCCAATCCATCTCTCACGGCGCTATCCTTAGCTCGCCGCACGGCCCAGGCCATCGTTTCGGCGAACGCGCCCACAACCGATCCAGGTTTCACTTCACTCTCAATGGATCGGAAGGATTGGCAGATGGTACGACTGCCTTCGACGCCAAACACCACTGTTAGACACTACGGCCAGTTGTTAGAGACCTTCGATGCCTATGGCCTCTATTGGTACATCAAGGAGCAATTCGCCGACTTCACATTGAAACTTGAATGGCGCGTGGGACGCCGCGACGATAATTCCGGTGTCTACATCCGCATTCCGGCACCTAACGTCCCGAATGCCCTTCAGGAGGCCGACAACAAAGGACATGAGATTCAGATTGACGAGCGCGGGTATGATTCAAATACAAATACGGAAGGGCATCCTCTGAAAACGACGGGCGCGATTTATGATCTACAAGCGCCGAGCGCATTTGCTTCGAACCCGATTGGAATGTGGAACACCTATGTGATCGAAGCCGTCGGCCATCAGATCAAGGTGACATTGAATGGTCAGCTCATCAATACCTATCAAAGCACGCGAGAAGTTTCGGGCCACATTGCTCTCCAGGCCCATCACTACACGTCTCGCGTTCAGTTCCGGAACCTTCAGATCCAGAAGTTGCCGTAAGGTCATGCGCTTTCGGACGGAACAAAATCAAAATGTGAAATCGCGCGTCAGCTTGATTTGAAGACTGTATGAAGGGCGTTCGAGTCCAGCTCCAGTGCTCTGGTTATAGATGACGAAAAAATCGCTATTAGGCCGGTAGATGTAACGAAAGCGAATGTTGATGAGCGACAGACGCGCGGCGGAATTCAACTGCACGATGGCCGAGGTTAGCAGCTTGCGCGAGAAATTGTAGGTCAATCTTCCGGCGAAGAGACTGGTGGTAAAGTTTCCCTCGCGCAAACGCACTCTGTTGTAGCTCTCCGATAGATCGAGTAATAGGTGCGAGTTCGGCCGCCAGGTTATCCCACCAGAAGTTTCATATCTTCTACCCGAATAAAAATCTCCCCACTTCTCGCGCAAGTTGAAGACGATGCGCTTGCTGAGATCGCTCGTGAACGACACACGCGGGCGGTTGAAGTGATACGTGCCGGCTGGAATGATGATTCCCGGGCGAATCTCAAATGGCCCGGTTAGCACGTCGTTCACATCTTCGATTGGCCGGAAGAACAATTCTGATGAGTTCTTGAAGACAGTGTCCCAGGACAGCTCGGTCTGCCGAGTGGCGAGTTTGCCTGCGCGATCAGTGTAGTATTCAATCTGAGTTTCAAACTCCATCTGCTGGACGTGTGGAATAAACTTTGGCCGCGGTTTGTAAGCTACCTGGCCAAAGTATTGATGAATGGCGTTGCGTTCGATGAAGCCGACTTCGGGGTTGAACTTTGTGCCGACGTCTTCATAAACAGTGATAAAGCGATAAAGATCGTTCTCAAAGATCGATTCAATGCGCGATGAGCCGGCGCTTGAGCGAACACCTGACGTAGCCGAGCCCATCCAGAAGGCTTTCAGTTTGTAGTGATCTGTTAGATTGAACTCTGCATCCACGCCACCGACGCGATTGTAACTATTGCCGCTTGCAGCCGTGCCGCCTTGACGATTAACAAGTATTGCTCCGAGATACGAGCGCCGAAAGATGTCGCGCTTCACTCGGAGGACGGTGAACTGTTGCCGCGGAATGCCGAGACCGGCTGAGTCCTGGGCCAGCTTGCGCGTCTGCACCTGCAGGAATCCGACGTTGTATCGACCAATCTTGCCGGTGACTTTCGCGCCGTAATCGATAGGCACGGGTGCGCCATCATCCGTCAGACCAATGCGCCGCGTGAAGAATGCCTGATTCGCTCCCTGCCTGCCGAACAGAAAGATTCCTGAGTTCTCGAGAAAAAAGTCGCGCTTCTCGGGAAAGAAAACAGAGAAGCGCCTGAGATTGACTACCTGATTGTCGACCTCTGCCTGGCCAAAGTCAGGATTGGCAGTGAACTCTGCGGTCAACGACGGCGTGATTCCGAGCTTTGCGACTTCGAGTCCGATGTGGGCGCGCACACCGGCGTCAAATCCGCTTGCGCCGATTAGAGGCACACCCTCGCGCCAGTCTCCGGATGCGTAAGGCTTGATCTCTCGCAAGCGACGACGGCGAATCTCTTCGACTCCTGTCAACTCGCCTGCTTGCGAGACACGTTCGAGGCCGAATGAACGCTGCCAACTAGTCCAAAGATTCTCTTCGTTCTTGCGCCGAATGATGCGCGAGATGTTGAGACCCCACGATTCGATCCCTTCTGTAAAACGAAGCGTAGTCAGCGGTATGGCCATTTCTACAACATAGCCTTTCGCGTCGATACGTCCTTCAGAGATCCACGATCCATCCCACGAGACATTGACGTCGCGACCTTCATCAGTAATTAACGCGTCTTGTTGTGTTCCCAGCGGATTGACGGCAAAGCGAAAAGCGTTGCGCCGATCGTGATAAGTGTCGAGAAGAATCTCGATTTTGTCGTCATTGGGAAAATTTGAATCACGAACGAGGTCGCGAGCGTTAATCTGAGTCGCGTCAGAATCAAACGCGCAGATGCCGATGTAGATGTTTTTGTCGTCAAAGAGTACGCGCACTTCGGTGCGCTCAGAAGCAGGCGCACCCTCGGTAGGCCGCTCCTGGTGAAAATCAGTCGCGGGTTGGGCCAGCGACCACGCCGGTTCATCGAGAATACCGTCAATCTTGATCGCATCTGTGGCGCGTACGGCCTGAATTCGTCGTGGAGCGGTGTTCTCTTGCGACACCCGGGCTGGCGTCTGTGACGTAGATTCGTGCGTGTTCCCTCCGGTTGAAGGTTGCTGCGCCTGAACGGCGACGCCGAAGAGGGATACGCTAAACGCAAAGATCAGCCGCGCCCTGAAGCGTCCGAATCTGTGATCGAAACGCCTGGAAGCTTTTGTCATGGTAAACAAGTAATCAGGTGGGCTGCAGGCGATAGTTCATTGAGCCAGCCCCATGCGGCGTAGGAGGACTTGATAGCGCGGGTCTGAACGTAAGGGCTCCAGCATCGGCTCGACTTTGAAGTAAATCATTTCGGTCGAATGGTCAGCATAGGCTTTCTCCAGCCATTTGAAAGCCTCGTCGGTTTCACCCAAACCAGAATAGATCAGAGCGATATCGTAAGGGGGGACGTACTGCCTTGTCGCGTGCTTTTCTAATTCACGGAGGGCGGCCCGCGCTTCGGACTGCTTTCCTGAAAGGGCTAAGACACGAGCGATCTGCGCATCAACTTGAGGAGTGTCGCCGGAGATCTCGCGAGTCCTGCGATACTCAGCGAGAGCCTCTTGATACCGGTGCTGTTGTGCGTAGGCCATACCGAGCCGGAGATGTGTCCGCGAGAAGTTCTCGTCTAGCTCCACCGCGCGCTTGTATTGTGCGATGGCCTTATCATATTGGCCTTCGTAATAATCAATCCGACCCAGGTTCACATTAGGGGTGAGCAGGAGCGGATCCAGCTCGAGCGCACGCTGCATAGCCGCGCGAGCCTCCTCCAGACGCCCCATCGCCATGAGGTTGAGGCTGCGCCAATGATGCAACAAGGGGTAGTTGGGATTAAGGGCGATCCCCTTTTGAAACTGCTCTTCTGCTCCTAGCCAATCCCATTCATAGTAAGCCTTGACCTGGCCAAGCGCGGTATAGGCCTCTGCGAGAGTGTTATCAATTGTCAGCGCCTTGTTAGCCGCCTCCCTTGCTTTCGGAAAGGTATCTTTCGGCGCGTCGATAGTAAAGAAACTCAGCAGCGTGTAAGTGTCCGCCAAGCCAACGTAAGCAAGTGCGTAATTCGGGTCAAGCTGGGTGGCTTGCTGAAAGTACGCCAAAGCCCGCCGCAGGCTGTCCACCGTTCGCTTATTCCATAAGTAACGGCCCCTAAGGTAAGCCTGGTAAGCTTCATTGTTTTCGGTGTAACGTCTGGTCAGCCGCTTCTGCTCCACGTCGCTGATCTTCCCTGCCATAGTTTTGATCACGGTGGCAGCGACCTTCTCGGCGATGACATCCTCGACGGCGAAGATGTGCGTGAACTGCTCATCGAAGTGGTCAGCCCATAGTGAAGTCCCATCGCTCGTGCGCACAAGACGCGCGGTCACTCGCACGCGCTCACCTATTCGTTGCACTTGCCCGTCAAGCACGGCTTCGACATTCTGTTCACGCCCTGCCTCCACTGGATCTTTGTCGGCACCCGCGTACTTCGTCACGGCTTCCGTCTGACGCACGACAACCTGTCGAGTCTGACTAAGACTGGTAATTAGCGCGTCAGCCAAGCCCAGGCTAAGGTATTCGTCACCCTTTTCGCTGCTCAAAACTCTAAAGGGTAATACAGCTATCGATTTCACTGGTGCGGGCGCCGCAGCAACGCGCTCCGCAACATGTCCCCGGTTTGAGCGCCACACGAAAAACGAAACAGCGGCAATGACGACACCTAACAAACCCAATGCCAAGGATCTCAGGAGTGGTCTATCGAGGAAGTGACGAATCGAGAACGCGCTTACACGGGAAGACGGAGCGCTAATCGTTTTGGGATATGCAAAGTGTGGATCCGGAAGTGACTCGCCGGTGGCTGTCAACTCATCGTTCAAGCTAACTTGGCCGCCGATCTTGCGCACGTCTGCAACGAAACGGTAACCGCGCTTTGAGACCGTCTCTATATACTTGCTCTGGGTCGGATCGTCGCCCAGCGCCTTCCGCAGGGTGTGAATGATGACGTTGAGATTGCTTTCTTCGACTATTGTATCGTGCCAGATTCGCTCGATCAGTTCGTCCTTTTTGACTAGATGGCCGCTCTTTTGAACGAGCAGAGCCAGCGTCTCAAACGCCTTTGGCGTCAGCGCCACCGTCAGATCGCCACGAAGCAGTCTGCCTTCGCCTGGGTCAAGACGAAAAGGGCCGAACTCGTATATCTCCTGAACTTGCAAAAGCATGCTCGTCCGCAAGAAATCCTTAAGACTTATTTGAAGATTTTAATCCATTTATAAAGATTCTCTAAAGACTATTCCCTGGCGTGTCAGGTTACTGTTGCGTGTTTGCAACTTGTCTGGTTCTTAACCACAACCACGCCGATTCGCGGCATGCCGTTCAATTAGTTCGCTTACCTAAACAAACGTCCGGGCGGCTTTACGGGCGCAACTGATCTCGACGCTGTGGAAGGCGAATGATATATCCGCATGCGGCACTGGCGCAAGCTATAAGAAAAACACGCAAACCCAATCCCTTAAGGAGGGTCACATGACGAATTACGGTAGCTACGACTCAACATCAACCTCGGCGGAGGTCCAGGCGATTCGTGGCGGCTTCGCCGGTAAGATCGGCGTGTTGCTCGTCCTTTTGGCCCTGTGCCCTGCTGTCCTTGCACAGGGCACTGGGGGAACCCTCAGCGGCACAGTGACTGATTCTGCGCAACACGCAGTTCCGGGCGCTGAAGTAACCATCCTAAACAACGCTACCGGCCAGGCACGGAAACTGGTCAGTAACGAGCGCGGTTACTACAGCGCGGCTAACCTCCCGCCCGGCAGCTACGAAGTTACCGTTTCGGCCCCTGGGTTCAAAATAACGCTGCACAAGAACCTGCTGATCGAGGTGGGTCAAGAATTAATGGTCGACACCCAGCTCCAGGTTGGAGATGTGAAAGAGACAGTGCAGGTTACAGCAGAACCGTCGGCGGTCAACTCGTCATCTTCGACCTTGAGCAATGTAGTTACCGGCCAAGTTGTACGTGACTTGCCCATAAATGGCCGTGACTGGACACTCTTGGCGGCATTGGAGCCAGGTGTCCACACAATTGAGGCTCAACTTTCCATCGCGGGCGGCGGCAACACACGCGCGAATCGCGGCTACGGAACACAACTTACTATTGGCGGCAATCGACCGCAACAGAATAACTATCGGCTTGACGGCATCAGTATCAACGACTATTCCGGCGGCGGACCAGGCAACGTCATCGGCTCCGCTCTCGGCGTGGATGCTATCCAGGAGTTTTCCGTCGTCACTGGCAATGCCTCAGCCGATGTTGGCAGAACGTCGGGTGGAGTAGTTAATGCCGTGACCAGGTCTGGTCAAAACCAACTCCACGGTTCCTTGTATGAGTTCCTTCGTAACAGCGCCCTGGACGCGCGAAATTTTTTCGACGGAGCTACAGTCCCGCCGTTCAAGCGCAATCAGTTCGGGGGCTCGATCAGTGGACCTGTTTATCTGCCGCGTTTTGGTGAAGGCGCCCCAGCCATCGGCTACAAGGGCAAGAACAAAACATTTTTCTTCGTTGATTACGAAGGACTGCGCCAGAACTTGGGCACCACCACACCGCTAACGGTGCCGTCGCAGAACGCGCGCGCCGGGCGGCTCACTTCGGGTACGGTCAATATTCACCCCAGCATCCTCCCATTCCTCAACATCTTTCCCCTTCCAAACGGCGCGGAGACGGGAGATTTCGGTACGTTTACTTTTGCCTCGCAAACCAAGACAACAGAGAACCTTCTTACAGCGCGCGTTGACCACAAGTTTTCCGCCGCCGATTCTCTGTTTGGCACATATTTTACCGACAACTCGCAGTCTCAAGGACCGGACGGTTCCAATTTCGTAAACATCGGTCAGACGGCGAATCGGAAGACAGTGTCGGTTGAGGAGACGCACATCTTCAGGCCCAATCTCATAAACATCGCCCGTATCGGTTACAGCCGAGTCGTGGTGAATGCGCCCGTCGCTCTCAGCGCCATCAACCCTTTGGCGGCTGATAAAACGCTCGGCTTCCTGTCAGGTAATAACGTCGGTTCTATCCAAATCAGTGGAATCACAAGATTCGATGGTGGCGTAGGCGGAGTCGGCGAAACGGATTACTTCTACAACAGCTATCAGCTATATGACGATCTTCTTTATGTTGAAGGAGACCATTCCTGGAAGTTTGGCATGTCCGTCGAGCGTATCCAATCGAATGAGTTTGCCACTAGCGATCCCCTGGGCAAATATACCTTCGGGTCGTTGAAGAACTTTCTCATAAACCAGCCCGCCACTTTCAATGCGACCATACCCGGGTCAGCTCAACGCCTCTACCTTCGTCAAACAGTTTTTGGGGTTTACGCCCAGGACGATTACAGGATTCGACCAAATCTGACTCTGAACCTGGGATTGCGCTACGAGATTGCTTCGGTACCAACCGAAAAGAATAATCACCTGGGTACTTTGGTTAATCTGACTGACAGCGCGGCCACGATCGGGTCGCTGAATTTTAGTAATCCAACCTTACGGAACTTCTCCCCGCGTGTGGGCTTTGCCTGGGATCCTTTCAAGAACGGGAAGACATCCCTGCGGGGCGGCTTCGGCATATACGACACATTACCACTCACCTACCAGTTCACGTTGCTGGTCGTCAACACTAAGCCGTTTACACAGGCAGGCAGTATTTCAACTCTGCCTGTTGGGTCGTTTCCGACGGGTGGTTTCCCCCGTCTCACTGCCAACACTTCGACCTTCGCTTATGTGCAACCAAATCCCAAACGCTCGTATGTGGAACAATGGAGTCTAAGTATTGAACGCCAACTTTTCGCTGATATCGTGACGCACGTAGGTTACTCAGGCGAGCACGGGGTACACCAACCGTTTCGCACCAACGATGCCAACGGCGTGGTCCCGACCGTGACGGCGCAGGGATTGGTCTATCCCCAGCGGAGCGCCACCGGCGCTGCCATCGGCACCCCACTCAACCCCAGCGTGGGACAAATTAACGCCATTGCCTGGCTGGCGTCGAACACCTATCACGGCCTCAATGTGGGAGTGACACGCAGGCAGAAAGGACTACGATTGGGAATTTCCTACACTTGGGGGAAGAGCATTGATAACAGTTCGGCTTCAATGACGGGCGGCACCTTCCTCACCGGGGTCATTTCTCCTCTAATATTGTTCTCACAGTACATGCGAGGTCTGTCGGATTTCGATGTGCGCCACAACTTTGTCTTCAACTATCTTTGGGAAATTCCCGGTCCAAAATCTGCTAAAGGTGCTTTTAAATGGACGACGAGCGGTTGGCAATTGGGCGGCATCTATCGCGCGGCATCCGGGCTGCCATTCACGCCAGCGATTGGTGGCGACGCGCTCGGCGTGAGAAATGTCAATCCTTTCAACATGCCCGACCGCGTAAACTCTCCCGAGTGCAAGAATCCTGTTAACCGCGGCAATCCAGACCACTACATCAAGACTCAGTGTTTTGTCGCTCCGAATCCGGGTAGTGCCGCGGTACCACCTACGCAACCTCCCCGATTGGGCAATGCCGGACGCAACAGTGTCATCGGGCCGGGCATTAGGAACTTCGACCTGTCGGTGATTAAGAACACCAAGATCGGCGAAAGATTTAACCTCCAGTTTCGGTCGGAATTCTTCAACGTTTTCAACCATCCGAATTTCCAGGTACCTGATAGAACTGTGGCCCAGCTTTTCAATCAGAGTCTGGCGCCCATTCCGACTGCGGGGCGGCTAATCGCTACTTCCACGACTTCCCGTCAGATTCAATTCGCTTTGAAGCTGACGTTCTAGGCGAAGAGGCTCCGACGAGTACCTAATATGGACCATGAAAAGGGAGAATAACGATGCAACGATTTCTCAGTAGAGTAGTCGTACCTATTGTGATTGCGCTCGTTGCAAGCACGCTGGCGGCCACCGCCAACGCTCAGGCCGCGGGCGAACGCGGCAAGAACCGTGGGGGCGAAGGCCCAACGCACCTGGTCCTCACCTACAGTTGCACTCCGCAAAACCGCGTCGCCTTCCGCGAGTTCATGGAAACGAAAGGCGTAAACCAATTCGAGAAGTGGAAGAAAGACGGTGTCGTCAAAAACTACCTCATCCTGTTCAGCACCTTTGTCAACGAACAGCTATTCGACATGTGGGTCATCCTCGATTTCGACAAATTCGCCGATGTTGCCAACTGGCAAAAGGTGGAGCATGCTTTCCCGGGCGGCCTGTCCGCGGAGGGCTTGGCCCTCGCGTCACCGCGCACCTGTGTCTACACTGACCTCGTCTGGAACGGCGGCAAGCAGAGCGCTGACCTCAACAAGTCGATGTTCATGATCATTCCTTACGTTACCATGGTCAGTGTCGACAAATATGATGACTTTGTAGATAAATATGTCATTCCGCAGCTCAGGAGTTGGGTCAAATCAGGCATCATGCCGTCGTATCAGATTCACATGAATCAGAATCCCACCAATGCGCCCTGGCATTCGCTGCTGGTTTTTGAATACGACGGCCTGCGCGGCATCGCTCAGCGCGACATCGTCAAGCAGTCCGTTCGCGATAAGGATCTGAAGGACGATCCAGGTTACAAGCAATACAGCCCGATCAAGCAGACCATCCGAAAGGAACTCGAACCGACCACCTTCGTGGCGATTCTCCCGAAGAACTAATCTTTGGCGTGGGTAATCGGGGACGGGCGGCGGCGCGTGCCGTCCGATTCCGAAGCAATCATTCACGCGCAATCCCAAATGCAAATGCTCCTAAACCGCACCAGCCGATCGAATTCTCGCCTTGTTGTTGCTCTGCTGGTCTGGTTCACACCGCTCTGCGTGCTTGCGCAAATCAAAGACGACGGTCCTGCGGCGATCGTAATCACGTACAAAACCTCTGTCGACAAACGTGCGGCCTTTAGATCTCACATGGAAACCGCGGGCGTGCGCCAGTTTGCGCAGTGGAAAAGGGAAGGGGTTTTTTCGCGCTATCGTATCTTCTACGGGACCTATGTCGACGCGGGTGCAGACACCTTCGACATGATGGTGATTCTCGACTTTCCTTCGTTTAGCGCCTCAGCCCGCTGGAGGGAGATCGAGAAACGGATGCCAGGTGGATTGTCTCCCCTGGGCCTGACGCTCGGCGCCCCTGATCGCACCAGCCTTGTCTATCCCATCGGTGAGGGAAAGGCCGCGGAGCGCGACCCAACAAAAACTGCTTCTGTGATCGGGACGTATCAGGTCCAGGTCGACCCCCTTGTATACGAAAAATATGCCAAGGGCTACATTGAGCCGCAGTTCAAGGGCTGGATTGTCGAGGGTGCGTTGTCGGCCTACTCAATGTATCAGCGCCAACCTTATCAGAACCCGTCCGACCAACCGTGGACATTCCTGATCGTGCTCGAGTACCGGAATCTAAAGGCGCTGGCTGAGAGCAATTTGGTCAAGGATCGTGTACGGGAAAGACTCATGCGCGATCCAGCTTGGAAGGCCTTCAGCGATAGTAAGGAAAAGATGCGCAAGGCCAATGGCTTTGTTTTTGTCGATGCGCTGCGTCCACCATCACCCTAAGAAATCTTTAAGACTTATTGCAGCGCCTTTTTATTCGTTTACAAAGCTTTTCTAAAGACTATTTGGGGTCTTTCAGACTATTGTGCCGCCTCGCAACAAATTCCAGCCGCTACCTGGGTATAACGAAACACAAAGCGCGATTCGAGAATTAGCGAGTCGTTGCCTCGTCTTGAATCTGACATCTATGACGGAGGAAAAGTTATGAAGCGAGTACACCTACCAACCTGTATTCTTGGTCTCTTTGTCATTCTGATGCTACCGCTCCTTGCCCACGCTCAGGTGGCCGGCGGGAGCATTTCTGGCAAAGTAACGGACAGTAACGGAGCTTTGCTTCCTGGAGCGCAGGTGGCGATCCGTAATACGGCCACCGGTGTCACGACGCAACTGGTAGCGAACGAAGAGGGCGTGTATCGGGCCCCCAATCTATTGCCCGGCGATTATGAGATCACTGCCTCCGCGGCAAATTTTACCTCTTTTCTTCAGAAAGGCGTCATACTCACCGTTGGTGCGGACTTAACGATCGACCTCAAACTGACAGCCGGTGCGATCACAGCATCAATCCTGGTTTCCGACGAGGCACCGACGGTAGATACCACGACTCCCACCATAAGCGCCGTAGTAAGTGAACGGACCATCGTCGAGTTGCCACTCAATGGTCGCGACTGGACGACGCTTGCCACATTACAGCCTGGAATTTCGAGTGTGCGAACACAATTCGCGAGCGGCGGAACGTCCTCCCGCGGCAACCGCGGCTACGGTGATGAGTTGACTATCACCGGTCACCGCCCGCAGGAGAATAACTACCGAATCGACGGGGTCAGCATTAACGATTATACGAATGGCGCGCCTGGCAGTGCTGGTGGCGTAAATCTGGGTGCGGACGCCGTAAAGGAATTCTCAGTCCTGGCAAGCAACTACACGGCGGAATATGGAAGGACGTCGGGAGGTGTAATTAACGCCATTACCCGCTCCGGGTCGAACTCGGTTCACGGCTCGGCCTACGAATTCTTCCGCAACGACGCGCTGGATGCTCGGAACTTTTTTGACGGTGCTCAAAAGCCACCGCTGCGGCGCAACCAGTTTGGAGGTTCCGTTGGCGGGCCAATCATCAAGAACAAGACTTTTTTCTTCGCAGATTACGAGCGCATTCGGCGGTTGCAGGGTGTTCCAAGTGTGGTTACTGTGCCCTCGCCGGCTGCCAGACTTGGACAGCTCGCGGGCGGGACTGTGCCGGTACACGCTAATATTGTCCCGTTTCTCAAGTTGTACCCACTGCCGAATGGAGGATTGGTAGGAAACGGCGATACGGGGATTTTCACCACTTCCTTAAGTCAAAGATTTAATGAAGACTTTTTTACAACCCGCATCGACCATAGGATTTCTAGTAAGGACAGCCTGTTTGGCACATACATGTTCGACAATGGGAGCTTAACCATCCCAGACGCTTTGAATAACGTAGTCTTTCCGAACCGCACCCGGCGGCAAATGATTGCGATCGAAGAGACTCACACTTTCAATCAAAGCTTCATCAATTCATTCCGGTTAGGCTATAACCGCACTAAGGGCGCTGTTAATGTGACGGGGCCCGCACTTAATCCTGCAGCCGGGGACACTGCTCTCGGGACCGCGCCTGGTCGAGCATCGGCCATTATCACAGTTCCAGGAATAAACGATTCCGTGGGTGTTGGGGGGAACTCTTTCTTTCGTCACGTTCAGAACTCGTATCAGATCTATGACGATGCTTTCCTCACGCGAGGCAATCACTCGCTCAGATTTGGTTTCGCCTTCGAAAAAATCGAGTACAACGAACTCGGGCTGAGGCGACCGAACGGTCGGATCAGGTTTCGATCGCTATCAGACTTCTTGCAGGACATTCCGAGAGACTTTTTCGTTCTCGATCCGTCTCGTACGCGGGAGGTCGGTGTGCGCACAAACATCTGGGCCGGTTACATCAACGATAGCTGGCGCTATAGTCCGAGGCTGAATCTCAACTTAGGGTTGCGCTATGAGATGAGCACGACACCGACAGAGGCGCACGACCAGTTTCAGGCCATACTGAATCTCAACGGCGGATCGGTTGCCAATGTGAAGACGCCCTTCACCCATAATCCCACCCTGCGCAATTTCGAACCGCGCGTCGGCTTTGCCTATGACGTGTTCGGAGACAGCAAGACAGCCATTCGTGGCGGCTTTGGCATCTACGACGCTTTGCCTCTCCCCTGGATATTCGCGCCCAAGTTCGCGCAGGGAACGCCCTTCAATACAGGCACTACGGTGAGCGGTCTTGCGCAAGGATCGTTTCCTGGGGCGGTCTTCAGCGGTATCAACTTTAGTACTGCCCCCCTTGACGTTCCGTTTGCCGAGCTGAACCCCAAGCGCAACTACATAATGAATTGGAATCTGACGCTACAACATCAGATGGTGAAGGACTGGACCTTGACGGCAGCTTACGTAGGGTCGCGCGGCGTCCATATGGCATTTGGAACGGACGAGGTTAACATCGTTCCGCCGATAGAACAGACCGCGCTAGGCCTGAGATGGCCTACGCCCGCTGAATGCACTGCAAATCCCAACTTGTGCAAGCGAATAGATCCGAATGCCAATCAGGTTCGGGGCACTTTCTGGGACGGGAATAGTCATTACAAGGGACTCCAGCTTCAGCTCCTCAAATCTATGAGTCACGGGTTCCAGGCACAGGGTTCCTACACCTGGAGCAAGTGCATTGACGAGGGATCAGAGGCTTCCCGCGGCGACCAATTCCTGAACGGTATTATCTCGCCGCTATTTGTGGAAAAAGTACACCGTAGGGGACGCTGCGCCTACGACCTCCGTCATGTCTTCGTCGGCAACATGCTTTTGAACATACCCGGTCCCAAAGAAGGCGTTGCTTCCAAGCTCCTGGGCAATTGGCAGCTTGGCGGCATACTCAGCGCCAGCAGCGGCGTGCCGTTTTCCGTGATCATTGGCCCCTTCGGTGCAGACCCGCTGGGGCTTAAAGGCACCGACGTTAACGGCTGGCCGGACTATGTGCCAGGATGCAAAATAGAGAACCCGGCTGATCCCCTTCATTACATCAATACCCAGTGCTTCACTGTGCCTAACCCGATCCAGCGAATAGGAACTGCTGGCAGAAACATTGCGACCGGCCCCAAATTGTTCAACCTGGACCTCGCGGCCTACAAGAACATACCCATTTCCAGTATCTCAGAAGGGTTCCGCGTACAGCTTCGTGCCGAGTTCTTTAACATCCTGAACCACCCTAACTTCGCCCCGCCTTTAGTCAATAACGCAGTGTTCACCGAGACGGGCGCCCCGATTGGAGCTGCGGGCCGAATAACATCCACCCAGACCAGCTCACGTCAGATTCAGCTCGGAATACGGCTGAACTGGTAAGGTCGATAGTCGCATCGTTGTCGCGTAGTAAGAGCGGGACACGGGTCCGGGAAAAATGCTGGAAGACTCGATTATGCAAAGAATCGTTTGTCGTATGAGAAGAATCATCCTCGTCCCAGCAGCGGTACTAGCCTTGGTCTTCCCACTGCTCGGACAAAGCGGCCCGGCGCCATTGCGACTGGTGCAGACGATTCCGCTGTCGGTCGACGGGCGGATGGATCATCTTTACGCGGACATCAAAGGCATGCGGCTCTTCGTGGCCGCGCTCGCGAACAACAGCGTCGAGGTGATTGACCTGCGCGTGGGCAAAGCGATCCGCAGCCTTACTGGACCGCAAAAACCTCAGGGCATCTGGTATGTTCCTTCACTGAAGAAGCTGTTTGTCGCAAGCGGTAACGACGGGATCTGCCGCGTGTACAACGGTGAAACCCTGGAGTTGATCGAGAGCATCAAGTTGGATCTTGGTCCAGACCTCGTTGGGTACAATCCGCGGACCAAGCTTCTCTACCTCGGATACGGTGGTGAAGACGCGAAGAAGGAATTTGGCGACCTCGCGATCATCGACGCGCGCAAGAACAAGCATGTCGGAGATATTCAGACCAGCGCCCACCCTGGCGGCATTCTGGTGGACGATTCCGGCCGGCGCATCTACATCACGATTCCCCAGAATAGCGAAGTCGCGGTCATCGATGCCAAAAGCAACAAGATCATCAAGACCTGGCGGGCAACAGAAGCGCAGCGAACGGTGTCGCTAGCTCTCGATGCGGCGCACGGCCGGTTGTTTGTCGGCGCGCGCAACCCCGCCCGCGTCATCGTCTACGACATCAATTCCTTTCAGCGAGTGGCGGACTTTCCCACCGTTGGACTGATGGATGGAATGTTTTTCGACGGCGCGCGGAAACGTCTTTATGTTTCCGGCGGCGAAGGGTTCGTGGATGTCTTTCAGCAGCAGGACGCCGATCACTACCTACCGCTGGCGAGGATTCCCACGCGGCCAATCGCGCGAACTTCTCTGTTCGTGCCGGAACTCAACCGGTACTATGTCGCCGTTCCGCGCAAGGACAACGAGTCGGCTGAGATTAGAGTTTATGAACCGCAGTGAACTGATTTGGTTTTGAAAAACTATCGCGCGAGGTGGATATGAAATTCCTTTGTGGTTGCCTTCTTCTGGTACTGGGAATTTTCTCGGCGCTGGCCTTTCAGAAGAGTTCCGCTCAATCTGGTACTCAACAGACCCTGCAGCACGCCGAACAACCCCTGCAGCTTTATGAACAAGTGCCTTTGCCGGGACTCAAAGGACGCATTGATCATTTTACCGTCGACAAGAAGCGAAGAAGGGTCATCTTCTCTGCCTTGGGCAACAACTCGGTGGAGGTCGTGGATGCTTTTGCCGCGGCCACCATTCACTCCATCAAAGAGGGTTTGAATGAACCTCAGGGCGTCCTTTATGTCGATGCGATCAATAAGTTATTTGTCGCCAACGCCGGTAACGGAAAGGTAATGATCTTTAACGGCGATTCATTCAAGCTGGAGAAGACGATTGATGTCGGCGACGATCCGGACAACCTCCGCTATCACGAGGCGACGAAGACAGTGATTGTTGGTTACGGGAGTGAGCCAGGCGCCTTCGCCACGCTTGATGCCGCGACCGGAGAACGTGTCGGCAATGATCTAAAGATCGACGGTCATCCGGAATCCTTTGAGATCGAACAGAAGGGAAATCGGATTTTCGTCAACGTACCCGACGTTCGTGCAGTCGAGGTGGTCGACCGCAAAACCGGAGCCGTCACCAAGTGGCCGCTTACCGGAGTCCGCGGGAACTACGCGATGGTCCTTAACGAAGAGGATCACCGCCTGTTTGTTAGTACCCGGAAGATCCCGATGCTGCTCGTCTACGATACCGAGTCCGGCAAGGAGATCTCCAGGATGCCGGCAGTCGGGTCTTGCGACGACGTTGCTTTCGACGCCCTCCGCAAGCGGGTCTACGTCATCGGCGCGCAGGGGTTCATCAGCGTCTTCCAGCAGGTAGATCCAGATCACTTTCAATTATTAGCGAACGTCCCCAGCGCCGTCGGCATACGAACTGGTTACTTCTTCGCCAGGCGCGACAGGCTTTATGTCGGGCTGCCGGCAAAGGGCAACGAGCCCGCCCAGTTGTGGACCTATGAAGCCCAGGACTAAGCGCCGTCACCAGAAGAGAGCAGTCTTCATGCTGGCGGCAGCGCTCGTGCCTGCCGCCTTTGTTTAGGCGTTCACGGTAGAGTCGTGGGACTCTATTGTTTGACGCGGTTTAGAAACCAAAGACCGATGCAAACCGAAACACAAGCCGACGCCAGACCGCTGGTTACCAGTGTGCAGCCGAAGACCTCCGCACGCCTCTGGCCCCAGGGTTGGTGGAAGCTGATGGAATTCAGAATCGGAGTTGTTCCTCTGCCAGTGTATTTGGTCTTGCTGGGATTGATGGCGGTCTTTGTGGTCATCAAGAAAGTTCCCAGCGAGATCTCGATGGTTCTTGCCATCATGATGGTCGGCGGATTTACTTGCGCGGAGCTCGGCAAGCGGGTACCTGGCCTTAGGAGCATCGGTGGTGCGGCCATCTTCGCCACCTTCATTCCATCGTGTTTGGTCTATTACCATCTGATACCCACTTCACTGGTGCAACCCGTTTCGGATTTCTTCAAGACGACAAACTTTCTCTATCTTTTTATTACAGCCATCATCGTCGGCAGTATCCTGGGCATGGACCGTCGGGTGCTAATCAAGGGGTTCGTCAAGATTTTCTTCCCGCTAGCCGCTGGTTCGATCGTAGCTGCCGTCGTTGGCACACTCGTGGGCACGGCGCTTGGCATGGGCGCACGACACACTTTCTTCTTCACCGTTGTACCAATCATGGCCGGAGGAGTTGGCGAAGGAGCAATTCCGCTTTCCACCGGCTACGCGGAGATTTTGCATCAGAATCAGGGCGACATGTTTGCGCAGGTACTGCCGCCGGTAATGCTTGGCAGCTTAATGGCGATTCTTCTTGCCGGGCTGCTGAATCATGTCGGCAAGAGGTACCCACACTTGACGGGCGAGGGGCGTTTGCAGCCGGGCGAACATGACGATATGGACCCTAAGCAGGAGGAGATTACCGCCCACATGGACGTGAGCCACATCGCCGCCGCGGGCATCATGGCGATTTCGCTGTACTTGATGGGGATACTCTCGCATGAGCTGTTCAACTTGCCCGCGCCGGTGGCGATGCTCTTCATTGCCGTGATCGTGAAGCTCACGCGCGCCGCGTCGCCAAAGCTCCAGGAAGGAGCCTACGTTGTATACAAGTTCTTTCGCGTGGCGGTGGTTTATCCATTGCTTTTCGCCGTCGGCGCAGCCATCACACCCTGGGACAAGTTGATGCTGGCCTTTCATCCGGCCAACGTCATCACCATCTTCGCAACCGTCGCGTCGTTGATGGCTACGGGCTTCGTTGTCGGGCGTTGGTTGAAGATGTATCCGATCGAGACCGCAATCATCAACGCCACTCACAGCGGCCAGGGCGGCACGGGCGACGTCGCGATTCTGACGGCGGCGAACCGCATGGTGCTGATGCCCTTCGCCCAAGTCGCCACCCGCATCGGCGGCGCGATAACGATAACGCTGGTGCTGATTGTACTGAGCCGATTCGGATAGCGAACAAAGGGGGGGCGTGATGATGCTTCAAGAATCAGACTTTGCTTCCAACATTGCGCGCTTTACAGGATTTGCCGGACTCTACGACGAGTCTCGCCCGCATCCCCCTCCCGTCTTGCTTGATCTGTTGACTCAGTTGGCAGGAGTAGCGACTCCAAGTCTGGTGGTAGACCTCGGCTGCGGCACGGGATTGTCCTCGCGATTCTGGTCCGCGCGCGCGCGTCAAGTTATCGGTGTCGAGCCGACGGATGACATGCGTCATCAGGCTAAACTTCGAACCGCCGCCGCGAATGTTTCCTATCTCAGCGGTTTCTCGCACCGGAGCGGCTTGCCCGACAACTGCGCCGACATCGTAACCTGCTCTCAGTCGTTGCACTGGATGGACCCGCTTCCGACCTTCAAGGAAGTTGCGCGAGTCTTGCGACGTGGCGGAGACTTCGCTGCTTATGACTGTGATTTCCCGCCGACGACCTCCTCCTGGAAAGCTGATGCAGCCTACGTCAGATTCATGGAGCGAGTAGCGGAGTTGGAAGAGGACTACAACGTGTCGGACGGATTACAGCGGTGGTCAAAAGCGGAGCACCTGAACCGAATGAAAGCGAGCGGATGCTTTCGGTTTACGAAAGAAGTGGTGCTGCATCATGTTGAGGACGGAAACGCCAAACGGCTTATCACGCTAACACGGAGTCAAGGGAACGTGGCCACGTTATTCAAAAAGGGGCTGAGCGAACGAGATCTAGGGATGGATGAGTTTAGAGCGATTGCAAACGAGACTTTGGGAGCAAACGCCAATCCCTGGTATTTCAGCACCAGGGTGAGATTGGGAATTGTGTGATGTTCAACCGGTTAGACGTTTTCGCGGAGCGCGGTCCTCGTTGCCGTAGTCAGGACTTTCTGGAGTATTCTGGGTCTCTCCGCTGACCCGAAGAAGGAGGTAAGCATATGAAATTCAAGATCTGTTCTTTCACTCTGTTAGTTTTCTTGCTGTCGGGAACCGCTGTCTCGGCACAGACGACTACCTTTGATTTCAACAGTGACAAGGCCGGCGAAGCGCCAAGCGGTTTTTCGACGGCGCTTACTGGCAGAGGCAGACCTGGCAAGTGGGCGGTCATGAAGGACGACTCCTCACCTAATCAGGGCAATGTCCTTGCTCAGACTGACTCTGATCCGACGGGCTACCGCTTCCCGGTGTGCGTCTATGACGGGCTGACCGCAAAGGACGTCGACGTCAGCGTAAAGTTCAAGCCGGTCTCGGGCAAAGGTGACCAGGGCGCCGGCATCGTGTGGCGTTATCGGGACAAGGACAATTACTACATTGTTCGGGCCAATGCGCTGGAAAGCAATGTCGTGCTCTACAAGGTCGAGAACGGTAAGCGCACGGATCTACCGCTCTTAGGAAAGGGCCGCACCTACGGGATGAAAGAGAGAGTGCCGTCTGGAGAGTGGGGCACGCTGCGGTTAGTTGCCAGGGGCAGTCACTTTGAGGTCTACCACAATGGAAAAAAACTTTACGAGGTAGAAGACCAGACTTTCAAGGAGGCAGGCAAGGTAGGGGTTTGGACCAAAGCTGATTCCGTGATCCATTTTGATGACCTGCAAATCATGGTGCTTTAAGTCAGGTTGGCTTCAGGCATCGCCGCTTTCAGGCTAAATACCCGGCCTGCAATTCTCCATTGGATCGAGTATTTCAGCGGCGCGATTAATGAAAAGGAAATGAACAATGGTTCGTCGTACAGATCATCTGTGGTTTCTCGCGTTCTTGAGCCTTGCGCTAATCTTCGCGGCCTGTGGCGGTCGGCCGAAAAATAGTAAGACCAATGTTTCAAACGCGGCACCAACCGAGGTGACCATTTATGTCTCGACGGATCGTGTTTTCTCAGAGCCCATTCTTAAAACCTATGAGCAGAAGACCGGTGTGAAGGTCAACGCTGTTTACGACACGGAAGAGACCAAAAGCACCGGCCTCGCTAATCGGCTGCTGGCCGAAAAGAATAATGCGCAAGCGGACGTCTTCTGGTCCAATGAGCCGGTCCGCACGCTCGTGCTGAAAAAGCGGGGCGTACTTGCGCCTTACAAATCGCCGGCCGCAAACGGAATCCCTGCTGCCTTTAAAGATGCGGAAGGTTACTGGACCGGTTTCTCCGCGCGGACGCGAGTGCTCGTCTACAACACAAAACTGGTGAAGCCGGAAGAAGCTCCGCAATCGGTTTTTGACCTCGCAGATCCAAAGTGGAAAGGGCAAGTTGCTATTGCCGACCCGCGCTTCGGCACCATGTCATTCCATTCGGCGGCGCTCTATGCCGAGTTGGGCGATCAGCGAGCGGACGAATTCTTTCGCAAGCTGAAGGCGAACGACGTGCACGTCGTGGCCGCGAACTCTGTCGTGCTCGACCTGGTGGCGCGTGGCGAAGCCAAAACCGGATTGACCGATACCGATGATGTGAACGTGGCGCTTGAAGACAAGCAGCCGGTGGCGATGATCTTCCCGGACCGCAACGGAATGGGCGTCCCCATTATGCCGAATATGGTCTCGCTCATAGCGGGCGCGCCGCATGCAGAAGCGGCAAAGAAGCTGATCGACTATCTCTTGTCGCCGGAGGTCGAGCGCCTGTTGGCCCAGTCAGAGGCGGTGCAGGTTCCTTTGCACGAAGGCGTTGAGCCTCCGAAGAATATTCCAGCAATCAATTCCTTCAAGCCAATGACTCTCGACTATGGTAAGGCGGCGGACCGCGTCGAAGACGTGACGCGTCGCTTGCAGTCGATTCTTGGCCTCTGAAGAATGTATCTTTATCGTGGGAGCAGCAATCAACAACACGGCGACCCTCACGCGCACACCGTTTCTACCGTCGGTGCGCAACTTGACCGTTGGTGTAGCGGCGATCCTGTTTGTCGCGCTGTGCGCGCTGCCGACCATTTATATGTTCGTCGTCTCGTTCTTCAGCCCGGATGGCAGTTTCAGTTTGGCTAACTATCGGCTGCTGCTCACTGAATCGCGCCAGCGGGAATTGCTCTTGACCAGTGTTCAGCTCGGGACAGGAACAGCGGTGCTGGCCACTGCCATCGGTGCGCCGCTGGGAATGCTTTTGGCTCGTGCTGACTTGCCAGCAAAGCGTTTCTTAAGGGTGGCCCTTGTCGTGCCGCTGGTGCTGCCTTCCTACATGCTTGCTCTTGCGTGGATCTACGTGGGCGGTTCCGCCGGTCTCGTGGCTCAGTTAATCGGACGCGACTTGCTTTCTCGTTGGACCTATAGTCTGACCGGCGCGATTTTGGTGTTAGGTCTGAGTCTCTATCCACTTTCGATGCTGGCAACCGAAGCCGCCGCCCGGCGCGTCGAGGCCAGTCTTGAAGAAGCGGCGCTCCTGGTAGCGGGCCCGCGCCGCAGCGTGTGGTCCATCACGCTGCCGCTGATTGCTCCCAGTATGGCCGGCGCAGCTCTCGTTACCTTCGTGCTGGCGTTGTCGGAGTTTAGCGTTCCTGGAGTCTTGCGTGTGCATGTCTTTACCACGGAAGTCTTCACCGCCTTTGCGGCCCTTTACGATTTCGGCGCCGCCACGGCGCGCGCCACTCCGATGCTTGCATTGGCGCTGATCGCGGGAGTGGTCGTCAATCTGGTCGTCGGCGATCGCTGGCTGACTAGTCGTCGCAGCACTCGCACGGGCTTGCCTTTGCCGCTTGGGCGTTGGCGCGCATTGGTAATTGCGGGCAGTGCGTTAGTACTGGGCCTTGCGGTTGTCTTACCGTTAGTGGTACTGGCACTTGAAGCGGGGCGCCTGTCGCGCATCACAACCGCGCTCAGTCCTTCCGTTCAAGCGATAACCAACAGTTTATTGCTGGCCGTCATCGGCGCTACGGTCATTTTGGTTTTGGCCCTTCCGCTCGGCTATGGCCGGGGCAGGGCACGAACCCGCTTCAAGGAGTTGGTCGACTTAGGCTTCATCGTTGTCTTCGCCGTGCCCAGCACAGTAGTCGGTGTTGGTCTAATCGGGCTGTGGAATAGATCTGGATGGCCGGGCCAGGTCTATAGCAGTTCTGCGATTATTGTCATCGCCTACCTTGCGCGCTTTGTGCCTGTCGCGGCGCTCATTCTGGCCGCCAGCGTGCGCCAGATTCCGCAATCATTCGAGGAATCCGCGGAACTGAGCGGCGCTAGTTGGCCGCGTGTTTTCTTCCGTATCGTGCTCCCGCAAATGAAGACGGGACTTGCCGCCGCGTGGGTTGTGGCTTTCATCTTCGCCTTCGGTGAGCTGGGAGCGACCGTGCTGGTCGCTCCTCCCGGCGAGTCCACGCTGCCGGTGCGCGTCTACACATTGATAGCCAACACCAGATCAAGCGAAGTAGCGGCGTTGGCCCTCATGCAGGCTCTGGTCATCCTGATTCCCCTCGGCTTGCTCGGCACGTTGGCCAGCAACGGAGGTAAGCGATGAAGCACGGAAAGGGCTTTCAGGATGACCAGGTTTCCAACAGTCAGCGGCTGTGAGTAACGCATTTCTCCGTTTGATAGAAGTCACGAAGCGACATGGCGATCAAGCGGCCGTCGATCGCTTATCGCTGGATGTCTCCGAAGGCGAAATCCTGGCGCTGCTTGGTCCGAGCGGCTGCGGAAAAACGACGACATTGCGCCTCATCGCCGGACTGGAAACGCCAGATGAGGGCGAAGTCGTAATCGCTGGCGAGCGCGTTGCCTCTAACGGCCACAACGTGATTGCGCCGCGATCGCGTAGCATTGGTTTCGTCTTTCAGGACCTTGCGCTCTGGCCTCATTTTACGGTTGCGGGCAATCTCGGTTTCGTTCTGGCGTCGGCAGGCTGGCCCAAGGCTGAACGAGCGAAGCGCATTGCTGAGGTGTTGCGCCTGATGAAGACGGAGTCATTCGCCCAGCGTTACCCCAGCCAGTTGTCAGGAGGTGAACAGCAGCGCGTAGCACTTGCTCGGGCGCTAGTTGGCCGTCCGCGCCTGCTATTGCTCGACGAGCCGATGTCGAGTCTTGACACTGAGCTGAAGGAAGAGTTGCTCGGGGAACTGACGTCGATGCAACGCTCCCTTGGTATCACAACGATCTATGTCACCCACGATCAAGGTGAAGCCGCGGTTCTGGCCCATCGGGTAGTTTCGATGCGCGCGGGAAGGATCGAGACTCCGGAGAGTCGAAACGTCGAGCGGAAGCTCTGAGCAGGCAAAGCAAAATTAAGAATGAGAGTGGCTAGTCGACGTCAAATATTTGGCATAGTTACGATCGGACTCTCGCTTGTTTCTTCCTTTTCTAAAGCTCCAGAATTTTCTGATACACACTACCTTTCTTTGGTTTATTCAAAACTTACTTCAAGAAGGAATAAGTGTACTTTACCGTGAAGCGCTGCTCGCGGGTCAGGACTGGATTGCCGGCAGCCAGACTGTTGAATTGATTGCCAAGCGTGTAGATAACGAACAGATCGCTGTCGGGACGATAGTTGTAACGCAAACGGAAATTCATGCTCACCGGATTCTTGTCGATCGAATTGATCTGGATCAGCCGGCGACAAAAATGTGGTCTGAGACTGCATCGTACTGCGTATTTCCCGCTCCGCCGCCGAGCGCAATCGTCGTCGTTACGTGCTCATTGGTCCTGGCATCGATCACTGTGTCTGTCTTGCCATGCAAATCGGAGACGTAGATCTTATTCGCCTTAATCGCATAGGCAACGCCGTCCGGATAATCTCCGGCCGGCACACGCGCGACGATCTGCAAAGTGCCATCGTCAATCACGGCCAATTCGTTCGTGCCCGTTGCGGAAGCATAGACACGATGAAGCTCAGGAACGGCGAGCACGCCGTGCACGCGCGACAAGTCTTTGACATCGCCGATGACTGCTTCTTTGTTGGTATCAAAGACCGTCATTAGGTTGGCGCCGAGATGGGCGATATAGAGCCGGCCAGTGTTTGGGTCGAAACTCTGGTAGTCAAACCGCGACGCGCCGCCGCCAAGCGGCACGTCGCGTAAATTGCGTAAGGGAAGATTTCCCGCTGGCGAAGCACTGCTGAACGGTACTTCACTGGGCGTACGTGAGGAGAGCTTTCCCGTTGTTACTTTTCCCGTACAGGTGACGGCAAAAAGAGCTGCGAGGACCAACAGAGAGATACTAGTAGTCAGCATCAGGCGGTTCATTAATGATCTCCTTCCCGTCATTGTCCAATCTGCGGTTGACAAAAACGCGGGCAGGACTTCTTGTCACGGACCGTATGAAGCATGCGTGCTCACACCCAGGGTGTGATTTAGGAATGAGCGGTCATGCCACGCCCCAAAGCCGCGCTAAGTAAACCTCGACTTTACGCGAGAGTGGCCTCAGCCCTGCGAGACGCGCGGCGCTCTACCCACTCGTATACCATAGGTAAAATCACGATCTTGATCGGGCGCGTTACCAGTCCGCCAACCACCACGATCGCCAGCGGCTTCTCGATCTCGGCGCCGGTCCCGGACGAGATTATAAATGGTAAGAGGCTTATGCTGCCTATCAGCGCGCTCAACAACTCGGCCCGCAAGCGAACGCTGGCGCCGGTGATCACGGCCTCGTGCAGCTCCAGGCCCTTATTGCGAAGCTTGTTGATGTAAGACACCATCACCATCCCGTTCTGCACCGCGATCCCAAACACCGCGATGAATCCAACTATCGCCGGAACGCTCAAAGGGAATCCCGAGATCAGCAGGAACGTGGTGCTGCCCACCAGCGCGATCGGGATGTTGAAGATGATCGTCAGCGTGTTGCGCAGCGAATTGAAGCAGGCATACACAAAGACAAATACCAGCAGCAGCGCGATCGGTATGGCAATCAGCAGCCTTCCCACAGCCTGCTGCTGGTTTTCGAATTGCCCGCCCCAGGTGATGAAATATCCGGGCGGAGTCTTGACCTGCGCTGCGACCAGCGCCTGCGCGTCGTGAACGAAGCCGCCGATGTCCCGCCCTGTGACATTGCACATTACCACGACGCGGCGCAAAGCGTTCTCGCGGCTGATGACCGAATCCCCACTCGATAGTCGAAACGTCGCCAACTGCCCTAGCGGTATGCGTCCGCCGACCGGCGCGGCAACGAGAATGTCGTTTAGCTTTTCAACCTGGTTGCGATAATCCTCTTTCAGGCGCACAAAAATTGCAAAGCGGCGCTGACCTTCGAGCACGTCGGTCGCCTCGTCTCCGCCGATAGCAATCTTGGCGACTTCGAGCACGTCGGCGATGTTGAGTCCGTAGCGAGCCAGTTTATCGCGATCCAGAGCGATCTCCAGATGCTCCTCACCCGCGACCTGCTCAACCGCCAGGTCTTTCACTCCGCGAACGTGAGACATGGCGTCGCGAATCTCTTCGCCCAGCTTGCGCAAGGTGTCCTGATCTTCACCAAAAATCTTGACGGCAATCTGCGCGTTGATGCCCGAAATAAGTTCGTCATTGCGGGTCTGGATGACCTGTGAAAAGTTGAACTGAACGCCGGGGAACCCTTCCACTCGACGGCGCATGGCATCGACTAATTCATCTTTCGTTCTGGCCGTTACCCACTGCGCCTTCGGTTTCAAACGCACGTACAGTTCGTCGTTGCTGACGCTCTCGGGATCGCCGCCCAGCTCAGCGCGCCCGATCTTGGCGACGACGGTTTCGACTTCAGGAAACTCGCGCAGTGACTTTTCAATCTGGGACGAGACATCGATTGCCCGCGAAAGCGAGATGCTTGCAGGCATGGTGGCCCGCACCAGCATATTGCCCTCATCGATCGTAGGCAGAAACTCACTACCGAGTATGAAGACATCGGCAACGCTCCACACGATCAAAACCGCAGCAAGGATGAGCGTGAGATACCGGTGGGCGATCGTCCACTTAAGCACGGGCACGTAAATCCTCTTGAAGAATCCGATGATTGGATTTGTGCGCACCTTGCCCTTCTTCAGCCGCAACCACAAAGCGCAAAGCATCGGAGCTATGCACAAGGCCATCAACATCGAGCCGATCATCGCGAAGGTAACGGCATAAGCGAGCGGCTTAAACAGCTTGCCTTCGATGCCCTGGAGCGTGAACACCGGCAGAAAGACGGCGATGACTATCAGTATTGCGAAAAACATGGGTCGCCCGATTTCCTGGGCCGCGACCAGGATCGCTTCGCGCGTGGAGTGTTCGCGATGTTCTTCAAGATGGCGATAAATGTTTTCGACCATCACGACCGTCGCATCGACCATCATGCCGATACTGATGGCCAGCCCGCCAAGCGACGTGAGATTGGCCGACAGCCCTGAGTACCACATCAGTATGAATGCGACCAGCATGCAAAACGGTATCGCGGCAGCGGTAATAAACGAGCTGCGAAAGTCGCCCAGCAGCAGCACCAGAATCAACAGCACCAACGCCTCGCCTTCGATAAGCGACTTGACCACCGTGTGTATGCTGTTATCGACAAGCTCCGATTGATCGTAATAATCGATGATTCTCACGCCTTCCGGGAGCGCCTTGTTGATTTCGACTACCTTTTCCTTTATGCGCTCGATCACTTGCTTGGTGTTCTCGTTGATTCGTTTCAGGACTATGCCGGTTACGACTTCGCCCTGGCCGTCTTTGGTGACCGCACCCTGGCGTATCTCGTTTCCAAGTTCAACCTTCGCTACGTCGCTTACGCGAATGGGTGTCCCGCCGCGCGAGTCGAGCACGATGTTCTTGATGTCCCCGACGTCCTTGACCAGTCCGATTCCACGAACGATATATTGATCGTCGCCGTGCTCGATGAAGTTCGCGCCGGCGTTTTGATTGTTTGCCTGGATGGCTTCGAAAAGCGATTTGAGCGGGATGTTGTAATTGACCAGCGCCTGCTGATCGACGATGACGTGGTACTGCTTGACGTCTCCGCCGAAGCTCAGCACATCGGCGACGCCGGGTACTGTGCGCAGTTGCAGTTTTACTATCCAGTCCTGGATGGTGCGCAGTTCCTGTCTGCTCTTGCCACGACCGACGATCTCGTAAAGATAGATCTGGCCGGTTCCGGTCGTGATCGGTCCCATCGTCGGTTGGAACCCGGCCGGAATCCTATCCTTTGCAAGCGAAAGCTGTTCGAAGACTTGCTGGCGCGCAAAGTATATGTCGATGTCGTCGCGAAAATAGACCGTGACCACCGACAGACCGAACTTGGAAATCGACTGCACTCGCACCACTCCGGAGACGCCGTTCATCACATTTTCGATGGGAAAGGTGATGAGCTGCTCGACCTCCTGTGGCGCCAGTCCCTGTGCTTCGGTGTCGATTTCTACCTGCACGGGGGTGACATCCGGAAAGGCGTCGACGTTCAACCTGGAAAGCGCCAGAATGCCGCCCGCCATAATGAGCATCGAGACGACAGCCACAAGCAATCGCTCGCGATAAAAGAAGGCGATGAGATTGTCGGTCATAATCGGACCATGTGTTGCAGTACAGAACCGGGAGCGGGTAGCGACCGGGTCATAGATTCATCGTTGAGTGCACGCACCCCGTCGCTACCGCTCCGGGTTCTGTAAAAGCCTATTGCTCGGGCTTGCTTTGTTGAAGCAACAGATAGTTACCCTTCACCACGACCTTGTCGCCGGCCTGAAGCCCGTCCAGAATCTCAACCCGGTCGCTGCTTTGTATCCCCGCGGTGACCGCGCGCTTCTCGTACCCGCTGCCGGCCGCCACGAAGACGACCGTATGCCCGCCATCGTTGAGCAAAGCTGATTGGGGGATTGAAATGGCGGCGCGACGCAGATCGGTGATTATCTCCACATTGGCAAACATATCCGGTTTGAGTCTGCCGTTGGGGTTTGGCACCTCTGTGCGAACCTTCAGACTTCGCGTCTCCGGGTCCACCACAGTGGAAATCAGAATGACCTTGCCTGAGAAGTTAGATTCGGGGAAGGCTGGAACTGAAACCTTGACCTCCTGACCGCGCCTCACTCGCTCGAGGTCCTTTTCAAATACGTTCGCGTCGATCCAGACGCTCGATATATCGACTATCTTGAACAGGTTCGCGTCCGAACCCACGGTAGCGCCAATGGTGGCATTGCGCTCGACTACAATGCCGGCGATTGGAGAGGTGAGGGAAAAGACTGCAGCCAGGCCCGGTTTGCTTGCCAGCGCATCAATATCTGACTCTTTCAGACCGAGTATGAGCAAATGACGACGGGCGGCCGTCAGCGCCGCTTTCGTTCCCGCAACCGAGCTTTCTGCCGAGGCCTTCGCCACCTCAAGGTCATGCTCGGCAGCCTGGAGATTTTTTCCGGCGGTGATGGTCTTCTCATAGAGCATCCTGGTGCGGTCGTAAGTGGCCTGGGCGAGCTTGACCTCGGCCACAGATGTACGACGAGCATTCTCATAGTCCGCGAGCGCCTTGAGATAATCGGCTTCGGCCTGATCGATGTCTGCCGATTCAAGGTCGGCCAACTTCTGGCCCTTCTTCACAGTGCTGCCCTGGCCGGCGTAAAGACGCACGAGCCTCCCTTCATTAACAGGGCCGATGATTGCGACGCGATCCTCAGGGACAAGGATCTTCCCCGTCGCAAGTATTGCTCCGGCGATAGGCTGCGGTGCGACTGTCTCGGTCTCGATGGCCTGGCTCTGCGCTGACGGCGGACCCTTCTGTGGGCTGGAAGAATTCGAGGGAGCGTCGGCAGCCTTCCTGCAACCTCCATACACCATCGCCATGAGCAGCGGCGGAATCAGAAGGGCATGAATTATTCTTCGGTTGAACATATCGGGCATCCTTTCGCCGCGGCTTACTTTTGCAGCGGTGTTGCGGTCGCCAGCTCAAGGTCCAGCAGCGACGCCTGGTAATCAAAAAGCGTTTGATAATAACTGGCGAGCGTTTCGCGCCGCGTGCGGATCGCATCCAGCAAGTCAATCGTAGAGCTTTCGCCGGCTTTCAACGAAAACTCCGTCAGGTTCTGAATGTCATCGACCTTGGTAAGCACGCCGGTGCGGTAAAGCTCAACTCGCCGCTTCTGAATTCCGAACGCCACCAACGCCTTGTCCACATCGCTCAGCACCTGATTAGTAATAAGCTGCTGTTGGTTTTGCGCCTTCCTTTTTTCGATGAGGGCCTTAGCGCGCTCGCCCTGATTGCGATTGGACACCGGCAACGCAATGCCGACACCAAGAGTATAAGTGTTGGTGCCCAACGGAACCTGGTCGATGCCTGTTCCTAAGGTGAGATCAGGGATTCGCTGAGCATTTTGCAGGCGGATAGATGCGTCGGCGGCCCGCTCACTGAGTTGCGCGGCCTTCAAGTCAGGTCGAGCCGTCAGCGCTTTGTCGCGCAGCTCGGTCAGCGAGAACTCGTAAGGCTGATAGTCCAGCGTTCCGGCAACATCTATCTCCATCGCTCGATAATCTCCGCCGAGCGTGACTCGCAGGTCGCGCACGGCGACCTCGTAATCCCTTTCTGAGTTGGCTACGTCCGTATCGAACTTGAGCTTTTCAACTTCGAGCCGCTTCAGGTCCAGCCCCGAAATCTCGCCAACCTGGTACAGCTCAGTCGTGTGCTTGATTGTTTCCGCAAACGTCTTCTGGTTCTCCTTTGCCAGCTTGAGCAGCGACTCGGCCAGGAGCACGGCGTAAAACTTTTTCTTCAGATCGTTGGTCAACTGCCACACGACCGTTTGAAACTCTCCCCGGGCCAGTTCGGAATTTGCGCTTGCGGAATCGATTCGCTTGCGTCGCTTCCCGCCAAGCTCGAAGGTCTGAGAGATGGCGTAGGAGTATGTCTGCTGTTTGAAAAAGTCCCCGCTTAAATTAAGAGGGAGATTCGAGGAGCTTACGCTTAACTCAGGGTTCGGACGGAGCCGCGCTGTCAGTTTCTCCGCGTCGGCCGTATCAATGTCGTAGCGGGCCGCCACCAACTGAAGATTCTGCTGCAGAAAAATCGACACGGCGTCGGAGATAGAAATAGACCGTTTCGCAGGAGCCGCCGCCGTTTGCTGCTGAGCGGGGACCATCGCGGCGATGTTGCCATTGATTCCCTGCAAAGGTGCTGACGACTTTTCTTGCGCCAGGATCGGATGAAGACGCACGCATAGAATGAGCGTCAACACCAGCGAGCTTGCGACTGTTTGGATTCCTTTTTGAATCATCATCGACTTGCCTCTCTGAATCATCTTGACGGGAAAGCTAAAGCCCTCGCCTGAGACGTCCGAGGTACCGGAACGATCTAACGAAATGGATCGGGTGGCGAGTGGTGACTGGCTTGATTACAGCAGAGAGGCGAGAGGTGGCGCGCGACCGCGTCGGATCGTAGTTGAGATTGAAGGGTAAACAACTGCCGGAGCGCAGTCAGACGCAATCTGCGCCGAAGGCGTCAGTGCGAACAACGGCGCGTGGACAAGGCCGTTGAAGAGTTGCTGCTGGAACTGGCACATCAGACACTCTCTCTGATGAGCATGGCTCGCGTCTGAAGAGTGTGATTCGCTCGCGTCGCTTATGGCAGCAACGCCCGGACGATCCGCCGAAACCCAGCCATGACTATGCACCGCCTCGACCGTCGTCCCGTAAGCGATCAGGAGAAGCAATACGTAGCTTAGAGCGCGGCGCCAGTTCGCGCGTCGACGGCTCAGTGCTGATGTGATCGTCCTATTAATCACGTGTCGCGTATATTAATACAATTCGTGGACTGAAACCTATGCGGCGCACACAGCGCGAGGCTCAGGCACCCCTCACGGATATGGCTTACGCGCCAGAGACGGCTTGATTACAACAAAACTGCGGCATTATCCACTACCGTGGTCGAATAGTAAGCCTACTTTGCCTGAGTCGCAACGTTCGTCTTATCCAGCGCCGCGCGCAGGCCGCGTGCCAGCTTAACGGCATCGTCGTTGGCCCAGAAGTGCATGAAGAACAAGCGCGGGGATTCCGTTAACATGTGGCTGTGCACTGCGGTCACCGCGATACCGTTTTCGCGCAGCGCGTGAATTACGGGATTGACTTCGCTGGCGATCAGCACGAAGTCGCCGGTGATTGCCGCCCGGCCGTTTCCCGTTGGTTGAAAATTGATGGCGGTCGCTACGCTCATCGCGGGCGGCACTTCCATTTCAGATGATTACTTCCTTCCTCTGCTCGATCACAGATCTGAATTATTGCCCGACTATCCGTTATGCGTTATGCGCCTGGCTCTCCATGATACTCGCATAGAGCGAGTCGTACACAAATGCAGCGCGCTCGGCGGTTTCGTGATCATCATTCGTCACCAGCGGGAACCCCTGGCTGATAAGCTGCAGTCCGTGCGCGGCCGGATGATCGTCTAAATGCCCGGCGATGTCCGCAGCCTGGACAATTCGCGCCACTTCCATGAGCACGGGATCGTGCGCAAGCCGCTCGTGAACGAGTGCGGCAAAAGAGCAAAGACCCTGCTCGTCTTTGTGCGGGTAGGTCGCGCCCAGAGCATCGAACCCCGTGCTGCCGCTTTCATCCTGAATTGAGGCGACCTCCTCAGCCGGCACAAAAACAAATTCTGCTTCCTTGTCTAGAAACCGTTTGATGAGCCAGCAGGTTGCAGTGCGGTTGACTCGAATATTTTCGCGTGTAATCCATTTCATCAGTTTCCCCTCCGTTTTCGGCACCTAACTTGCGAATCGCTCCTCGACCGTTGCGGCGAACACGAGCGTGCCAATAATCCCGATGACGCCTGCCGTCACAAAAGGCACCTGCGGCGCGATCTTCCAAAGCAGACCACCGATGGCGGCGGCCGGTGTGATCGATAGACTGCGCACCAGATAATAAAGTCCAACCGAGCGCGCGCGTACCTCCTCTTTCGCAAAGTCAACAATCATGGCTTTCCGCGCGGGCTCGCCAATCTCGCTCAACCCCCCGATGACAAAAGCGACAAGCAGGAGGGCGAAACTCGAAGCCATCATCACGGCGAGGGGAAAAAGCGCAAAGCTCAGGAAGGTAGCAATGACGAATGGCTTGCGCCCGATGCGATCGGCGATCTTGCCCGCGGGAATGTAAACCAGAATCGAAGTTGTCATTTGTACCGCAACGAGCGTCCCATATCGCGCGACGCTGAAGTGTTGCACATTCGTTACGTAGAGAATCGTCAATACGCCAGTCATCCCTTCACACATTCTGATGATCACGTCAGAAATCAGCAGACGTTTGAGCGCGCCGTGAAACGATTGCCAGACGCCGCGGATACTGGTCGGTTGCGACGGTTTGACCTTGAGGTTAATCCTGAGCACAAGCAGCATCGTTAATGTCGCCAGTGCCAACGTGATAACCAGACCTGTGTGCACACCGCGGAGGATCCCAAGCGAGGCAATCAACGCGCCCCCGATAATGGGCGCGACGACAATCGGCACGCGCTTCAGAATCGATTGCAGCGTGAAGCCCATCGCACGACGTTGCTGCGGCAGCGCATCGCCTATCACGGCAAAGATCGCCGGTGAAGCCATGCTCTGCCAGGCCATCACAAAGGCAAGACCCAGGAACACAAACGGCCACGACGGACTGAAGAGATAGATAACATATCCGGCCGACGCAAGCGCGATGAAGATCAAGAACGCGCGACGACGGCCAAGTTGATCTGCGAGCCAACCACCCGGATATTGATAGATCGCATCGAAAAAATCTTCAGCCGTCCCAAACAACCCGATGATAGGCGTGCTGGCGCCGAGCGCTTCAAGATACTTTGGGAGAAACTTTTTCCAGAGCTCCTCTCCAAGTCCCAGCAGGAAGACCGCCGCTGAAGCGATCGAGACATTGCGCTCCAGACTGAGGTAGTCTATCGCGCGCTCGCGCAAACGTAACGGTTCATTGACAGAAACTTTTTGCGGCATCGGCGGCGTGTTCCGTAACTGTGGTCTAGAAGGTAAAGCCTAACGCGATTATACTAGGCGCCCAATGAATGTCAGACAGGCCTGCTGTCGCCGATCGCTTTTTGGTTCAAGTAGAGTTTAATGAGACTCATCTTCGGACTGTTCTGTTGAACCATACCAACCCTGGACCAATCATCGGCAACATCGCCTCGCCGCTGTTCGGTCAGGCCAACCAGCCGGCGGGTAGTGGTAGTTTCAGAAAGCGCAGACAATCGACGTCTTGAGCTGCAAGTGCGCTTTTCCTTCTAACCACGCTCGGACAAACAATTTCAGTGACCGGAGACGTTCGTCCACGATAAACGCCGTAATCCAAATATCACGGTTCTATCCGACCAACGTAATCCTAGGGCGACAAATTCTTCCCCAAACTAACAAAGATGTGGTATAGAAAACTCGAACCCCCGCAACTGAAACGGCATTGAGGCTCAAGGCGCAGTCCCCATTTGAGGAATTCATACATCCTCTGGAGGGAAACACCCGATGGCCAACACAACCAGGTGCTTCACCGTTTTCTTTGCGTTGCTGGTGTTACTAGCGGCGAGTAGCTGCCTGCCCCAACCGCCCGCTGAATCTGGCGGACTCAACATCACCCTGTATGGCTTCTCGATCATGAAGGAATCGCTCGAGAAGGCTATCTATCCGTCCTTTGCTGCCAAGTGGAAGCGGGAGCATGGCCAGGAAGTGCGCTTTACGTCTTCCTTCGCCGGGTCGGAAACGGTTGTTAATCAGATTCTGCAGGGCGTGAAAGCGCAGATTGCGATCCTTTCAATTGAGCGCGATGCGCAGCGGCTCAAAGACAAGGGCTTCGTTACCTCGGATTGGCACGCCTTGCCGCAGAAAGGAATCGTCAACAAGACGCCGTTCGTAATTTTGGTGCGCAAGGGAAATCCGAAGAGCATTCACGATTTTAATGATCTGGCGAAGCCGGGAATCAAGTTGATTCATCCCGATCCCGTGAGTTCCGGCGGCGCGCAGTGGTCTATTCTGGCTATCTATGGTTCGGAGCTCGTGAAGTCGGAAAAGCAATCCGGCGAGGCTGACCACGCGCGCGCTGTGCAAATGCTGCAAGCCGTCTGGCGCAACGTGATCTCGACGCCGGGCTCGGCCCGCGAAGCGCGCACGCAATTCGAAAGCGGATACGGTGACGCACTGATCACCTATGAACTCGACGCCTTGCTGATGAAACAGGGAAACACCAGGGTCGATGCCGAAATCGTTATCCCCGAGGCGACTATCCTCAGCGAGCACCCGGCCGTAGTAGTTGACCGTAACGTTTCGGCTTCTGACCGGCCCGTGATTGATGCCTTTATGCAATATCTCTGGAGCGAAGAGGCGCAGCGCGCGTTCGTAAAATTCCATTTTCGCTCCAGCACGAATGAGGCCCTGGATAAAGAAAACAAGGAACTCGCAACCATCAAGTACCCTTTCAAGGTCGACTATTTCCGCGGCTGGGACAAAGCTTATCCCGAAGTGATTGAGGGAATCTTTCGGGACCAGGTGCAAAAGAGGAAGTAACGCCATTGCCGATTTCCAATTGCCGATTGCCGATTAGGCGCGTAAGAAGAGCGTTGAGCGTTGGCAAAAGTGCTGAGCGAGAACCCGCGTTGCTTAAATCGGCAATCGGAAATCGGCAATCGGAAATGATTCCATGAGTACCGTCATACCGACAATGCGTCACGTGCGCGGATTCGACGTCGTGCGGCCGTTAAGCATTGGCATGCTCGTCTTCATGATGTTGCCGCTGGTCTTTCTGCCGCTCCTGTCGATCTTCATCTTCGGCACGAGCAAAGGATTGAGCAGTTTCTGGGCGGCGCTCACCGCGCCTGAAGCCGTTTTTGCGCTTAAGCTTTCAATGGCCACAAGCTTCTGGGCCACAGCGTTCAATGTCCTCTTTGGATTGTTCGCTGCTTATGTACTGTCTCGTCATAACTTCTGGGGACGCAACGCGCTGATTGTCACGATCTCTTTACCCACGGCGATCCCAACGGCCGTAGCAGGTTTTGCGCTGCTTCTTTTGTGGGGGCCGTACGGCACACTTGGCCGTTTTCTCGCGCCGCACGGGATCCAAATCATGTTCACTGCCGGCGCAATCATTCTGGCAAATATCTTCGTTACGTTTCCTCTGGCGTTTGGGGTCATCAAGCCAGTGTTCGATACCATGAGCCGCTCGCTCGAAGAAGCTTCAGCAACCATCGGCGCGACACGCTGGCAGACCTTCTGGCATGTGACGCTGCCGTCATTGCGCGGCGCGATCGTCTCTGGCGCGCTGCTAACATTCGCGCGCGCGGTGGGAGAGTTTGGTTCCACGATTTTGGTCTCAGGTAATTTGGCAAGCCGGACTCAGACCGCTCCGCTGTACATTTTTGCGAAGTTCAATGAAGGTCAAATCGAAGCAGCGAATGCGATCGCGATCGTGCTGGCGCTGTTTTCATTTCTGATTTTCAGCGTGCTCTTCTTCGCGCGCGATTGGCTGGATGTTGACTGAGGTGACTCTATGGCAGCCAGTGCGATTAGAATAATACCCAAGATGACTCCTGCTTCTGTTTCAGGCCCGACGGCGACGCAGGCAGCCGCGAGTGTGCTTGGCGTCAGCAAGCGTTTTGGCAAGACGAGTGTGCTTGAAAATATCTCTTTCGACGTCGCGGAAGGCGAAGCATTGGTGTTGCTCGGGGCCTCAGGAAGCGGCAAGACAACGATTCTGCGCATCATCGCGGGCCTCGAACAGCCCTACACCGGAAAGGTCATTCTTCATGGCAAGGACGTGACTGAACTGCCGCCACGAGAGCGTGGAGTAGGCGTGATCTTTCAATCGTATGCACTGTTTCCGAAGATGACTGTAGAGAAGAATATTGGTTATGGTCTCAGGATCAGAAGACGGCGTCATAAAGAAATCCGGAAGACTGTGAACGAGTTGATTTCGCTGGTTCAGCTTGAAGAGCATCGCAAGAAATATCCTTCGCAGCTCTCGGGTGGGCAACAACAGCGCGTGGCCATTGCACGCACGCTCGCTTACAAGCCTGAAGTCCTGCTCTTCGACGAACCCTTCGGCGCGCTCGATGCCCAGACGCGGGTGCACTTGCGCCGCGAAATCCGCGCCCTGTTGAGGAAAGTGAACGTGCCCGCGATCTTCATCACCCACGACCAGGAAGAGGCTTTGGAGTTGGGAGATCGGATTGCGGTGATTAACGTGGGCCATATTGAACAGATCGGCACGCCACAGGAGATTTACAATCATCCCGCCACGGAATACGTCGCGACGTTTTTGGGCGCGGCCAACATTCTGGCTGGTGTGATTCGCGGTAACAACATAGAGATCGGCTCCGTTTTGGTCCCAGCGCGATTTGACTCAGCCCGGTTCAGCGAGGGCCAGTCCGTCAAGCTGGCCTTTCGGCCTGAGGACGTCTCGCTCTGCACGCCCGATGTCCTGCCGCCGGGCACCTGTCGCCTTTCCAAAGGAATCATCGAGGAGATCAAGTTCGGTGGAGCTTACGAGCGCTTGAGTGTGCGACTCGATCTGACTCCCAAAGATGACACTAGCGAGACGCCTTTTTATCTGACTACGGAGCCACCTGAGAGCCAGGCGGCAAAACCGATTATCGCAATGCGTCCCAAGCCTGAGGCCGGCGCGGTGAAGTTCAATGTCAGAGATCACGTGCTGGTGGGTCTCACCTCTTTCACGGTATTACCCGGCACAAACTAACGAGCCGCTCCTGGCCCAGCGCAGTTAACAAATATTTCATATCGTGTTCACTTCGTGTTTAGTTCGCGGCATATATACTTCATGCCTTCCATTGCAGCCTGACCTCCGAGTGTTGAGATCACGGCGAGCCCTGCTGTTTAAAAACTGTGTAAGTCGAGGGGGACCAATCATGCGAGTTTCAAAGCGAACAAGACCTGTGAAAGCGAGTGTGCCAAGGCTGCGCTTCCTGCTGACGGCTTTTATGTCGTCAATCGTGATAATACCTTCGTCAGCTCTCGCCCAAGGTAAAGCCACAGCCAGTGTTGCAGCCGCAACCAACGCCAGCGCCCAACCTTCAAAGGAAAGTAGAAGTGACCCTACCACCGAGGAACAGATTGTTGAGCTAAAAAAACAACTGGCCGAGCAGCAAAAGCAAATTGATGAGCTGCGGCTGCTGGTGGGGGAGCAAAGAAAGCTGGCGGGTGGTCCGAGCGAATCCGCACGTCGAAGCTCTGCTGCTGACCCAGCAGAATCTCAACCAGGTACCTTAGCCGCCGATATGAACCCGGCGCCCTCAACACCAGGGCCGTCAGCAGCACTGGGCCATCAAAACTCCGAGAGTCCAGAGGCGCCTCTGTCATTCCGCATCGGCTCAGCCTACGTCACGCCGGTTGGATTCATGGATTTCACGGCGGTCTTTCGCTCCACCAACCCGGGCACGGGCATCGGCACTAATTTTGGCAGTATCCCATTCAACAACACGAGTGCAGGAAAGCTTACCGAAGTTCGCTTGAGCGCGCAGAATTCGAGGATTGGGCTCCGCGTAGACGCCAACGTGAAAGGCGCGAACTTGATTGGCTACTTTGAATCTGACTTTCTGGGCGCTGTGCCGGGGAACGTCTCCGCTTCAAGTAACAGCGTACCCAACCGCCTCCGCCTCTACTGGGTAGATGTGCGCAAGGGAAAGATGGAGTTCATGGGCGGCCAGTCGTGGAGTATGCTGACGCCGAACCGGAAAGGGATCTCGCCAATCCCGGGCGACCTCTTCTACACCCAGGACATAGACGTTAACTACCAGGCAGGTTTGGTGTGGAGCCGAGACCCGCAGTTCCGCGTGATTTATCATCCGAACAATAACTGGGCGTTAGGCGTGTCGCTGGAAAATCCTGAACAGTACATCGGCGGTTCGGCTGGCGGCGGTCTGGTGACGCTTCCTTCAGCGCTCGTAACCCCTTACGCCAACGAATTGAACAACGGCAATACGAATCTCGCCGTTCCCAACGTTCACCCGGATATCATCACAAAAATCGCCTTTGATCGTCCGCTAGGTGATCGCAGTATGCACATCGAAGCAGCGGGCGTCGTGCGCACCTTCAGGTTGTACAATCCGCTAAGCCAGCAGTACTTCACGGCGACGGGCGGAGGCGGCTCAGTAAACCTCAATTTCGAAATAATCAAGAATCTCCGCGTCGTCTCTAATAACTACTATAGCGACGGAGGAGGCCGCTGGATCTTCGGGCAGGCCCCGGATCTTATTGTCCGTGGCGATGGCAGCCCATCTTTGATTCACTCCGGCTCGACAGTGACGGGATTTGAGTCTCAAGCCACGAAAGACACCCTTCTCTATGGCTACTATGGCGGAGTTTATGTGCAGCGCAATACGGCCGTTGATCCTACCACCGGAAAACTTGTAGGCTACGGTTATGCCGGCTCACCCTCTGGTCAAAACCGGGTTATCCACCAAGCGACTTTTGGTTTCACCCGTACGTTTTGGAAGGATCCGAAGTACGGAGCGCTGCAGCTCATGGGTCAGTACTCTTTTCTATTGCGCCGTCCCTGGTCCGTCGCCGCCGGACAACCGAGCGAGGCGCACTCAAACATCGTTTTCCTGAACCTTCGTTATTTGCTTCCGGGCTCGGCCCCGAAGATCAAATAATCCGATGGCGTGAGGGATGGATCTCAATCAAGCTGAGCCTTGGACCCTTTCCAGTTGCTTAGTTGGTGGGCGGCAATTCGATTTCGACGACGAGGCCGCCGTTGGAGGCGTTCAGGGCGACGATGGCGCCTTCGTGCATGCGCACGATGCGGTTCGCAATGGCCAGACCCAGTCCGGCGCCGTCCAGTTGTGAATCAGACGCGCTGTCCCTCTGTGATTCAGAATGATCCGATTCAGCATCAACTTCCAATGGTGATGGAAAAGGATCTCGTGACTGGAATTCGAGTGGTCCGTTTGTTCCGGCGCTCGCGTGCTGGGGGGTGCGACGGAAGGGAAGAAAGATCTCGCTGAGCATCGCTTCCGGAACGCCCGGGCCATAATCGCGTATGCGAAGAATTGCCTTCGTCCTACCATTTCCGCTTCGGTTCCAGGGTGTGTTTCGCTTCTCTAAGGTGACGTCTAGGGAGGTGCCATCGGGAGTGTGACGGATCGCGTTACGTACGACGTTCTCGATTGCGCTTCGTAATAACTCCGGCAAACCGGACATCGTGCAGGCGTCGGTGAAGAGAAGTTTGACGCTGCGTTTGCGTGCGCGTGCTTCAAGTCTCCGTCGGCGGCAACCTCCTGGACCAGGTTTGTCAAATCGAATGTTTCGCGCAGGTTGGCATCGACGCCACTGTCAATCCGCGTGAGCGTCAGCAATTGCCCGATCAACTTGTCAAGACGATTCGCCTCGAGTCCAATGCGGTTCAGGTATTCGGGCGCTTCGTCTCTGGGGCATTGCCGCAACAAACTCAACGCCACAATCAGACGTGAAAGCGGAGAGCGGAGTTCGTGCGAAACATCTCCGAGGTATCAAAGCTCGATGCACCGACCGCTATCAACTTTCTGATTTGCGACTCCTGTCCATCCAAACTTAAGGACTATGAGGTCGGAACCGACTTGATTAGCGGTATTGGTCTGCGAGGTAACGGTTAGCGTTAGCAACACAAACGTCAGAAGTAGTCTCATTGGCCCTCTCCGTTTGAAAGACTCATTAATCAACCGACGTTTGGCGAGCGGATAGGGAAGACCGTCCGTGAATATCAATCATTACAAAGGAACTGTCAACGAAAAGGGTAGCCATCAGAGCATTGACTCTTAGCTACAGCCTGCGTCAGGTTAGCGATAAGAGGTTTCGATTACCAACTACCAGGTCTTTCTGATCGGATGCGCCTCGGTGTTGAAGATCACTTTATCGAAGTCCAGCGTCTTTGGTGGAGCAAATAACAGATAGAAATATTTGAACGTCTCGGCGAAAAGAAAACTTTGCATCGAGTCGGATTTTTCTTTCGTTACGACGCTCTTCAGCGCCGCGTACCCTTCGTCGGTACGGCAATATTTGACGAGATCTTCGAACATCATCTGGGCCATTTGCCGATACTGTTGTTCACTTGAGCTGACCGTTCCGTCGACTCTTCTAATTAGTGTCGGAAGGCCTGGCGATCCGATCGAAGCATAGTGATGGAGGTAATAAGTCGATTCAACGATTTCCGGTCGCAAAGGATAGCCGGGGGAGACAACTTCCATTGTCTGGTAATTAATTTCTTCGGGCTCGATGTGATGCTTCATCCACATCTTGAATGAAGATGCTTGCAGTTCTCGCGCGCGGTAAAGATCGCCCGACAGCGCCAACACCGCCGGAAAGAAAGCATCGAGAGCGCCGTACGTTGTCACTGCGCGTTTGCCGGTATTCATTTCGGCATGGCCGTACCAAAGTTCCGCGCCGGCAGCCGTTCGAAGCTCGTCAGCGAGATACTTATTTATCGCAGTGATGCTCTCGTCCCACATGCGCTTGCAATCCTGATCGTCGAACAAAATTGAGCACTTCAGAAGATATTCGTAATAGCTATCGATCGCGCCGCTGATGTGGCTGTCAGTGTTGGTCCACTGACCGGTCTCGACGTTAATCCATGTTCCGACCAGCCCAATTGGTGAGCGGCGTTTGTAGATTTCAACCAGCGCCTGCTTGGCTTTGTCGTAAAAGACAGGCTTGTGCGTAAGCTTGCTGAGAGTGCCGAACTCGATCAGCAAGGTTCCCGCCTCAGCCGGATTGGTTTCGGCGCCGCGCACTTTGCCGGTCTTGAGATTGACGAATCGATATGGCAAGCCTGTTGGCGAATCGAAAACGGGCAACAGCCTGTTTCCCAGGTCCTCTGCCAGCGCAAGCAATCGTTTATCGGCGGTGAATTGATAGTTGGAAAGCAGGCCGCCTAAGAGTCGAATCGTGATTTCAAAGTTTTGCACATAAATGTCTTTATCGAACGAGAGATTCCTGGCGATGTATTCGCGGGTGCTCGCGGCTTCATCCTTCAAGCCCATGATGATCATCGTGTCGAGGGCATCAACCGGCGTCATCAAAAGTGGTTCGGCATACCAATCGTGATAGCTCTTGCTCAATGGCCGCAGATCGTCATGTCCCCAGGCGTATTTCTTGTATCCATTCCACGCATGTAAGAACTCTGATCGGACCTGTGCCGCGAGCGGTTGTTTGTCGACGGGCTGGCGTTGAGCGTGATCGATCGGCGCCGAGAGAGAAAGAATCAGGAGGAGAATTATTGATTTCCGCATATCGGACTTCAGCGGGAATACCAGAGCGCGGCGACGAAGTGGCAAGTCGTACCCACCATGACAAAGATGTGCCAAACGAAATGACTATAGCGCACGCGGTGGGCCGAGAAGAATGCCAACCCGGCCGTATACGCAAGGCCGCCGGCGACCACCCAGGCAATACCGGCAAGCGGCACGTGCACCCAGATTGGTTTCACTGCTGCTAAGGCCAGCCAACCCATCCCCAGGTACAGCACGATCGAGATCCAGGCGTATCGCGTACCAATCAGGGCCTTCATCGTCACGCCGGCAATGGCCAGAGTCCACACCAAAACGAGGAGTGTCCAGCCCCATGGGCCACGGAGCACGCCCAAAGTAAA
>WNGK01002401.1_pt1 | contig 43465 bp, 42 predicted proteins | sample 5400601 | NCBI WGS metagenome assembly WNGK01 (sample SAMN13153376, study PRJNA577476) | soil metagenome | isolation source: 60 cm soil or saprolite under Garry oak tree replicate 1 | place: USA:California | collected 2016-06-15 | reverse complement strand
TCGCGTCCACCGACACCACCGGTTCCCCCGCGGCCAGGAACGCGGCCGCTTGCGCATTGAGGTGTTCGAACTGCCCGTCGCGATCAGGGTGCTCGCCGCCCTCGCGGGTCTTGCGGTTCGCCTGCAGGCTGTAGCCCAGCCCATGTAACAACTCGCTCACCAACTCATGCGACACCTGATGGCCCAGCCGCTGCAGTTCCTTGGCCAACTTGCGCACGCTCTTGCTCGTCCATCTCAGTGGCGATTCTGGGTCTCCCCTCGTCATCGGCTCCACCAACCGCTCTAAGTCCTCGCTCAGCTTGGGATCTTTGCTCACATGGCTCTTGCGTCCACCTCCTTTTCGACGGACTCGTCCCTCCTCCCCTTGAGTTCCCCCCTGCAGTTCTTGGATCCCTGCACTGATCACTTGTCGCGAAAGCCCGGTCGCTCGGGACACGGCCGAGATCCCTCCCCAGCCGAGCGAGAGCGCTTCGTTGGCGACAAACAGACATCGCGTCCGTTCCGTGAGATCTCCGGCTATTCGCTCGTAGCGCTGCTTGATTTCTTCTTCTTTTGACATGCCTCACAGTTTATCATCTCCTCCCCCATCTTGCAAACGTTATTTCCTGACGACTCCTAAGACAATCACCGCTATCACTAGCAGGATATGGATCAGACCGCCTCCGATATGTCCGACGAGCCAACCCAGGAGCCAAAGGATAACAAGAATGACGACCACGGCCCAGAGAACATGTAGGGAGCCGTTCCCTACGAGGGAAGAAAGATTTCATCCCCTCCTCTCATCACGAACGAGGAGCACTATTGGTTTTATGCGACAGGTACACGATGCGTCTCAGGTGTACTCGGACTTTCTCCAGTGAGAAGAAGTACGGTCATTTCCCCATGACTCACTGATCGTCTCTCTCCCAGCTCTTCCGGGTTTTTCAAAAGGTTGAAGCATCTGAAATCCTTGCTTTCCTAATCTCTCCAATTTGTTTATAATCCTCCTCAGGTTCGCACCTTAAGAACAACCTCCTGATCATTATCTCCTTGCAATGTGGCCTGGCTCCATCCGGTAACAATTCTGTTGCCGGATATTAGTCAGTGCGACAACTTCAGGAGGAACCTATGACTCAGAAGCCAACCCTCTATTCCCTGGCAGCGCGTTATCCCAATAAGAACTCAGCAGGCAAGGCCTACGATCCCATTCAGGCCATCATCTTTGAGGAGGATTGTGACCTCTCTGCCTACCGCTTCTTTGAGCAGAAGGAGCGGAAATGGTATGTGGTTGTGATTGGTGAAGAACCGTCACCCCAGCTTCAAGAGCGTCTTGCAACAATCCTTTTCTCTCTGACAAGAGGGCAGCGGATCACGCTGGATAGCCAAACGCTTGCTGCTTTAATGGTACGCCGAGCAGAACAGACACAATTCGGTCCATGGGTAGAACGCCACTACCATATAGATCAGGAGTAGTATATGGAAGGATTCACAAAAAAAGGGGAACCGCTCAGCAGGTTTGAAGCACCGCTTTCTAAAGAGGATGCCCTCTCGCAGGGCAATACCTGGCTTGTGCTGAGAAACAAAACTAGGCTACGAATTCTGTATTTGCTGAAAACAATATGGTGGACTCCTATGTGTTTCAGAGATTGCGAGGGTCCTTGATGAGAATGCTGCGACGATTTCCCAGCATTTGGTGATGCTGAACGCTGCGGGACTTGTCACACGGGAGCAGTATCACAACTACACCTATTATTCATTGAAAGACGGCGCATTTGAAGCGTACAAACGCTGGTTTGAGCAGTTCTAGTCTTCGCCCATTCCTTGCTTTAGGGAATGGGCTTTCCCTTTGTACGAAGCCAATATGTATCCACACGAACCATTTGCGCCGCACATACCTATTGTGTGTCCTCACAGAATAGTACTTTGTATTTGATTGTACCCTTCTACAAAAATGCATACGGGGGAATGCTGCTTCAAGCAACAGCTCCTTCTTTCATCATCGAGGGTTCTAGTGCAACGGAACAGAAAAGTGGATGAAGCGAATCCCTCGCACGGATGGAAACCTCGCCTACTTGGTATTCATTTATCTAGAGGAAAAGAAGGAGCTGTAAGAAGGAGCTTGGGGGAATGCTGCTTCTGAAGGTCAGGGTGTGGGGGCACCCCGAAGAAGATCAGCACAGCTCCTTCTTCTCATATAGAGACGCCTCTCCTTGCCATGAAGTTCCCAACAGACAACGCTAATGGATCTGAAAGTAACTTGTGGGCATTTTGTTAAGCATCATGACGCTCATCATTGCGCCAGGAAGGGCAAACAGAACAGTAGCCTGCACCTGTTTTTCGGTTACTTGACAAACCTGCTCGATAAGAGTATTCCACATTGCAGAATATGTTCTGCTCTTCCCTCTCCCATAATCCTACCTCACTGTCGGAAATACCTAATTGTGCGAAATAATACTCATTCTTGAAGTCAATAGGACGATGTTACTACCCAACAGACATTTTCTCGACTTAAGCAGAACGACATGTTAAGCTATACTGCATTAATAAAACCAAGGTACAATCTAATGTCGTAGTGAGGAGACTGGTCATGATCGTATCGGATTTAGAAAAATTTCCTTTCTTTTTACGCTCCTATGAAAATCTAGCAGACCATCTAAGTAGTCAATTTGAGAGTCTGACAGCCAAAGACAAAGGTGATATGTTTGTTGACATTACAACTAGGCTCATTCCGTTAACTGATATTGGTATCAAATCGCAGTTTGAAGTGATAGAACGTTGCCAACATAGCTATGATGATGGAGTTGATATAATATGCCGAAATGCTGAGGGCACAAAAATTTTATATGTCCAATGCAAATTAACTCTGAAAGGGGCTGATGCGTTTGACTCAGTAATATCCAAATTCTATAACTACCATAAAAAGCATCATCCCTCACCGAATGGATTTTTACCTTTAATAGAAATGTATGACCGAGAAGACAAAAAGAAATATCCTGATGTATCTTTTATGATTGTTACATTAAGTAAGCTTGAGAATATCTTAATTTCTTATGTGAAATCGGATGCCATACCAAATGTTGTGTAGTGATGCAGCGTAGAGAAAGGGTCCAGTCCCTCAGCGCTTTAGCCTTTCTCCTAGTGACTTCAAAATCCTCTCGGTTCTCCTGTTGCTCCTGCTAAAGAGGAACCGCTTCCCCCCTGTATTCCTGGGAAGCGGGTCTCTTGAGGCGCAAAAACCACTCCCTCCTAAACCACCTCTCTGGCTGGTTGTTGACCCACCGATTGCTCTCAGCCTTCAGCAGGATCAGAGCGAGATTTTGTGCAAGCGGATATCCTGGATGGTCGCCCAGACAATTGCCAGGCAACTGGTCTCCGTTGTGAAGACGTCGATCTGATCGGTGCGTTGGCGCACATTACTGAACAGGCTTTCAATGGCATTGGTGGTCTGAATGTGTCGGTGCATCGACTGAGGAAAGGCATAAAACGTGAAGAGATGCTCTTCGTCCTCAGCCAGACTCCGTACCGCTTCGGGATAGCGCTGAGTATACTTGGCTTGGAAGGCGGCCAATTGCGTCAACGCCTCCTGTTGGGTCGGTTGCTCCCAAATCCCAACCAATTCGGCTTGGACATCGCTGCGCTCTCGTCTGGGGATGGCGGCGAGCACATTGCGTTGTTTATGCACCAGGCAGCGTTGGCGAGGCGTGGCTGCAAACAGTTCCGCGACGGCACCCAGCAATCCATCGTGCCCGTCGGTGACGATGAGGTCGATTTGGGTTGCCCCCCGTCTGCGCAGATCGTGCAAGAGGCCGAGCCATCCCTCTTTGCTTTCTTCGGCGCACGAACGCCTCGCCAACACCTCTTTGTTTCCTGTTAGGTCCACTCCCAATGCCGTTAAGATGATGGTGGAATCGGCCTTGTCTCCGTGACGAATGCTGAAATGGACTCCATCCAGGTACACAATCCGCCAATGGATTGGCAGAGAGCGCTCACGCCAGCTTTCAAATTGCTGGGTGAGCGTTTGATTGAGACGACTGATCGTACTGGCACTGGGAGCGATTCCCATCAACGTTTGGGCCACTTCTCCTCCTTTGTGGGTACTCGTTCCGGCTACGAACATCTGAGTGAGGCCTTCTGCGATGTGCGGTTCAAAGCGACTGTAGCGTTCAAAGGCCTGCGTGTGGAATTGACCTTCACGATCTCTGGGCACTTTAATCTCCTCCAACTGACCCGTCGCTGTCGCCAGATCACGCGTGTACGTGCCGTTGCGATAGCCTTTGCGTTTGGGGCTACATTCTCCCCAGGCCGCTCCAATGAAGGCATCTAACTCCTCGCGCATGACCAGTTCCAAGACCGTCCGTATCGCGCTTTGAGCCAGGGCACGCAGATGGTGGTGAAATTCTTGCTGTTCCGGCAGCAGTGGGGAAGATGGTTCCGACGTTGAAAGCGCATTCTCTGCTGTGATACGCTTTTTCTTAGGGACAGGCATAGTTCCCTCCTTGTGAGGATTTGAATCAAAGGGACGATCTCTTCCAAAGGAAGAGTCTATGCCTGTATTATCTGTTTTGGAGAGGCTTTTTTCCTACCTCTCCTTTACACAACATTTGGTATGGCATCATAGTGGAGTCAGCTCTCCTAATTGTTACTGGGCACACGTTTAAAAATGTAGGGGCGCTTTTTCAGAGAAGGTTTGTAGCTATGCCGTTTCCCAGCCCAGCAGATGATTATCAAGAGCGAACCTTACACCTGGATGACCTCATTGTTCATCCGAGTGCGACGTTTTTTATAAGGATCAGTAGCCGCTCAATGGAGCCGACATTTCACATGGGCGATATCTTGATTGTTGATCGTGCCCTCCCTCCATTGGATTATCGCGCCGTGCTTGTGGTCTACCACGAGCATTATTATGTGAGGCGCATTATCACCGAAGATGAGCGCATTATTCTCAAAGCAGATAACCCCTCCTTTGTGGATATCGTGGTCAGTCCTGATGAAATTGAGCTGTGGGGCGTCGTCACGTATGCCATTCACAAAGACACCGCACCCACGCGCAAACTACCGCGCCGTGTGAAGTAACAACACTCCGCGACTGTCTCCCCTCCCTGCATCTGCGAAATCTCCACCCACTCCGCGATGTGTTTTTACGGCTTTCGCCGAAGCGACCGAGCGAAGTAGACTGCATGGACACTCGGCCTGGTCGCTTCGTCTTCCAAGCCTAACACATCGCTACGGGGTCGTATTTCGCAGATGCCCACCCATTCAGCCTCGCTCCCTCGCTCGTGCCAGCATGGGAAGGCCACTACCACCACCCCGATTGCTCTTCTCTTGTACGAAATACTTTTTCTGTTCCTTTTGGCTTCGCTTGCTTGCAATACGCTCAACACAGGTATAAAACGAGAATGCTCTCATTGCAGAGCGTGTTTTGTTGTACCTTGATAAGTTTGTTGCCGTCGTGTTTTTCCGCAGCAAAACGAAAGGAGCACCTATTGGATTCCCTCGATTGGAGTAAGAAGTATGAAGTGCTGAGTATCAGCAGATTGTATCTTCGTTCGCTCGGGTTTACCACCGAAGGGATCAACAGCTTGAGTGATGATGATATGCAGCGGATTGCAGAAAAACTCAATAACGACTACTTCATTGGCTTTGAAGAAGACGTAAAGTTTGTCGTTGACCGTGAAATTGTTGAAAAGTCAGGAGGTAGGAATGGAGAGTCTCAATTGGAGCCGCACGTTTGAAATCCTGAGTATCAGTCGACGTGTCCTTCGCGATCTCGGCTTTCGCGTCGAGCAGATCAATTCCTTAACCGAGGAGAATATGCAGGCGATCGCTGAGACGCTTGCAGAAAATCTCGTACATGGAGCAGGAGTTGATTTTCATGAAGAGGTGAAATCCCTTGTGTCCTATTATGTTGGTGACATGGTTGAAAAACGAGGAGAAACAACCGCATGAATTATGTGTACCTTGAGAGTAAGTACAATGAGTTTTACCTGAATGACGAGGCATATGCTCAGGTTGTCGCTATCGTCCAGGCAAACAAGTCCTGCATGTTTGACTATCGCGACCGCCATCCCTTTACAGCGGAAAATCCCTGCGTCGGGAAAAACATCTGCCTGGAACATGTACTTCAGAAACAGCGCGCACTTACCTACCTGAATGTTGTTGGGAGCAATGCCGACAGGCCCATGTACTACTTTGTAGACACGCAGGGCTATGTCTATACCTCCATCGAAGACAGTTCGGATGAAGCCCGCAAAAATGTGTTGGAAACACTTTCATATTACGGGTTTACCCCGCCCAAAACAGTCGAGAGCCGCGGGAAGACGGTTGACTTTTACTCACACTACGCCACCCTTCACGGCGATATACACAGTGCATCAGTGATTGTTCTTTCCTACCAGCACTCACAGGAGAAAGTAAAAGCACTGTTCCTGCTGTATAAGGGAGGCCAGGCAGTTGCACTCCAGAAACGGGGAGATCATAAGTCACTGTATACCAAAGCTGAGGAGTTGGTTGAGGCGACCAAAGACGCGAACAATGAGTATCACATCGGCGGGTATTCCCATTATGGCCGCTATGAGTCGGATACCTACGAGGTCATCTCACAGCTGGAGAGTGCTTTGTATGACGTCACCCGGAAACTGCAAAACGGGAACAAGGAAGCGGAGGAAACGCACAGTGGCGAACAATCCCAGCGCCAAGCGAGTGACGCCTGAAACAGCCTATGAAGTCTGGCAATCGCCAGACGGACGCTGGACGTACTTTGTCCTGAAGAAATACCAATCCCCTGAAAAGGAAGCCCAGAACCCGTTTGCCCGGTGGTTTTGCATGATCCAATCCCCTGCTGCTCCTCGCGGAGAGTACGGTGATGTCTATGTGGCAATCGTCAAAGAAGGCACACGGCACATTGACAATCCCCTGCACCGCGTTGTGTGCGTGAAAGGAACGTCCATCCCAACCCTTGCAGCGATCGGATTGTCGAATTACACCGTTACCGAGCTGGTGTTGAGCGATGAAAGACTCTCGCACTACCTCAAACTCAGTATCCCGCCGAACGACTTTGCCAAGGTGAAACGGCTACTAGAGGAGCATGCAATTGCGATTGTCTGCATTGATGCACCCGATCTTCTTAACCGTTGTCTTACTGATGTCCAGTCATCCGGATGAGAAAGGATAGTTTGATGCGAATGAAGCGTTCCACACGCAGACGCTACCCGAAAAACTGGAAAGCCATAGCCACGGTTTGTAAAGAACGTGCAGACTGGAGATGTGAGGAGTGCCAGGAGGAACATTTCACCCAGAAGGTGTCGAAACGGACCGGGCTGGTCTATCTCATGCGCCTTCACGCAGCGCACGTTGGACACTATACACAGACTCCAAAGCTGAAAGCATTATGTCCGTCGTGCCATGCTCGAATGGACATTGCCCGCCGCAGACGTGAGGCCTGCGTAAAGCTGGAACGGCTGAAACACAGACGCTTGCTTCTTCTTCGTCATACTCGCACCACTGTTTCTCCATGAGAGTACCTATAGGCCTGGGCAGACTCACATTGTTTGTCCAGGCGTTCTTTTTCCTCGCTTCCCTCCTCATGTTAACGGTCAATAGAAATAGGACTGCGCATTGCCTCACGGGAGAATCTTACTTTGGGGAGAGAGGATGCCTCATGAATAATCTTACTTTAGCAAGGTTCGTTTGACCCGCTGACTCATGGAATATGGGTCATTACCTCATAAGATATCTTACCCTTTAGAAGACATTTCCGCAAGCGCTCCTTCCCAGCGATCTCAGGGAGTCTGAGGGACATAGTCCCGAAGCCTGGTCCAGGGGCTGGCCCCTGGTCACAGCGAAGCGCGCCCCAGCCCTAGCGCGGAAGGTAGGAGAGAGTTTCAGAGAGAGGGAGGGAACGCATCGCAATGCATGGTTCCCTCCCTCTCTCTGAGGGTCAGAAGGCAGCTCCTACGACTTCAGCTCGCAACTCGGGAGTGGAAGGTTGTCCATTGACGACTTCCTCACCCCATTGGTCATCAAAGGTCACCAGCAGACGTGCCCGCAGCGAGTGCCCGCCTCGCCGTAAAGTTCGAGCTTGAGTGGGTCGATAGCGTCCTGGGTAGAGGCGTTCCAACTCCCGGAAGATCTCGGCTGCGGTGAGTTCCGGTCTGGCAAGCAGAAAGGCGGGTGATTTCCTCCCACACTCCCTCGAAAGGATCTTGCCGCGTGCGCCAGTCATGAAGCCGCCCACTTTTTTGATACCGTCTTCTGCGCTTCTGTTTGAGCAGCGATGGAGGTGTCCCAGCAATGCCATCAGCAGGAAGCTGATCTCGCGTCACCTGGTTCACTGAAAATTGGAGGGTGGAAGAGGGCTCTTGACTCGAAGCAGCTTCTGGCATGACGGCATGGCGCCACAGCGCTTGATGTCGCGTGTTCGAGTTGTTGTAGTAAGCGCAACGGGTCAAGAGCCTGGGTGATCCGAAGTAACTCTTGCTGCTTGTTGGCAGGCAATGCTTCAGAAACGAGTAACCGTTGCATCGGTGTTTGCGCTTCATCATAGGTACGGCGTAGCTTGCTGCCTTCTCGCTGCTTGGCCTGTAGCAACACCCTCGGTTGAAAACAATTGACGTAGAGCCGCAGCGCTCGGTACAGTTCAGTGAGCTGTCGATACGCCAGTTCCCCGACAAAGCGATCATAGCCGACCACTTGCCGCACAATCTGCCCATTTTTCTGTTCCACATAACATTGATCGTTGCTGTGTCGGGGACGTCCTCTGGTAAAGGTGAGCTGCTCTTGTTCACAAAAGGTGAGCAGTTCGACATTGATAAACTCGCTTCCATTATCGGTGTCAATGCCCAGCATGGCAAAGGGAAGTAAGTGCTGAGCGCGCTTGAGGGCAGCAATGACCGTCTCCTGACTTTTATTGAGCAGCGCAAGGCATTCGGTCCAGCCAGTGGCAATATCGGTGAGGGTCAAGGTCCATAAGAACGACCCGTCAGCCTGGGTTGCACAATGAGCAACCAGGTCGGCTTCCAGAAAGCCGGGTGTGACGTCATTCCACTCCTGGAAGGTGCGGATGGGGATCTGCTTTTTGAGCAGCGTTCCCGATTTCGTCATCGAGAGCCCATGCCGCTCTTGTTGGCGATACGGTCGTAAGAGCCGATCAGCCGTGGCCGCACTCATGGAGAGCAACTGGAGACGACACGGCTCACTCAGCTGCAGATGCCCATGCTGTTCCAAAGAGGTTACCAGCGTGGGTAAAAAGGGAACGAGTCGCTTGGCACAGATGTGGTTGGCTGCCGTCCATGCCAGGTGGAAGGCCTGTTGGACTTCTGGGCCGTAGCGTGGTGGGCGTGGGCGGGCGATGGTCAGTTTCAGGTTGGCAGGGTGGTTCAGCAGCCGGATCGCATATTTGCGCGCATATCCTGTCGCTGCGACAAACTCATCCAGGATCACCTCCTTGAGCATTGAGGATGCCTCTCGATAGCGAGGGGCGATTTGCAGCAACAATTCGCGTTTGGCTCGATAGCTCATACAAGACCTCATGTCTTTCCCCCTCCGCTGTATGGACAAACAGACGTTGGGTTACTTTATTCATGAGGCAAGTGCTCTGTCAAGAGTAAGCTTTCCGGTGAGTCAATTCGATCGGTCATTTCTATTGTCCATCAACACCTCATAGCAAAAATGTCAAAACACCTGTTTTTCATGCCCCTAGACCTCACAGGATTCGATTTGAGGCCATGGTTTGAGGAAAATGGATAACATTGCCTCTGTTATAATCAACAGGCTTATGAAAGACAAAAAGATTACATATCTTGTCAACGGAAAAATGAACACTTATTTTCGATCAGCGAATAAGGAGAAAAACTGTGCCCTCTGCGATCCCACATTCCGCACTTTGATTGACAGTTTTTGTGAAAATTGGTAGTGTGGAGTCCACCATAGCGGAGGACTCTTGATGACCACAACGGACATGTACCTCAATGAACGCCTGGACCACTTAGGCATCGTGGCAGGCGTGTGCCAAGAGATCGGTCTGGCGGCGGTGCTGGATGCCCAAGACCCTGGCAATCGAAAGCCGGGTAAGCGTGGGAACGGCGACCGTCGCCATGATCCTGAATGGATTGGGGTTCAGCAACCGACAGCTGTATTTGGTGCCGCAGTTCTTTGCCAACAAACCCGTCGAGCACTTGCTCGGACCAGGGATCACTGCTGAGAGGCGAGAGTGTCGACTGTTTGGGGCGCACCTTGGACTGGTTGTACGCGCACGATCTCACCAAGCTGTTTGCTGGGATTGCAAGCCGAGCACGCCAGATCTTTGGAGTCAAGGCAGATCAGGTGCATGTAGATACGACCTCGTTCTCGGTGAGTGGAGAGTACGCCGGTACGGCTCCCAGAGCGAAGCAACGAGATGAGGCAGAAGAGTCGGCAGTCCCCGAGGCGGCGCTCATCGCCATTACGTATGGGTACTCGCGCGACCACCGCGATGATCTCAAGCAGTGGATGTTGGCGAGGGCTCCGACCCATGATGGAGATATCCCCCTGTTCTTGCACCCACTCGATGGCAACAGTAGCGACAAGGTGAGCTTGCTTTCGGCAATCATTACCATCCAGACGCAATTGCGTGAAGCCGATGGGGAAGCGAGCGTGTATGTGGCGGATAACGGGGTCTACAGTGAGCCAAATATGCGGCAGTTGAACCAAGCCGGAGTGAAGTGGGTGAGCCGGGTCTCGGAGACCTCGACTGAGGCCAGAACGGTCTTGCAGGAAGGCAGCGAGACGTGGCAGCATTCCGAGGATGGGACCCTGCACTGGTTTGTCCGAGAGATGACCCTACCGCAGGGTACCGAACGGTGGGTCATTGTGCGTACACAGTCTTCGCAGCAGCGAGCACAGCAGACCTTACAGCGCCAGGTGAGCCGTGCCCAAGCCAGTTGGGAGCAGAAGTGCTGGCACCTGGGCAACCGGCGCTTCGCCTGCCAAGCCGACGCACGAGCTGCCTTGGAGCGCGAACTGAAGGGCAAGCCCCCATGGCTCCACGTCCACACGCAGTTCGTGGCTCATCCCCAGTATGCCGGGAAAGGGCGTCCACGCAAAGACGCCAGCCCTCTGACTCACCACTGGCAGATCGTGGCCACCGTGGCAGTGAACCAGGAACAGGTAGAGCAAGAAGCGGCACGCAAGGCCTGCTGGATCGTCGGCACCAATGTGCTCGATCCAACGGTGCGCTCCGACCAACAGCTGGTCACGACCTACAAAGAGCAAGGTGGAGTGGAGCGTGGTTTTCGCTTTTTGAAAGATCCGCTCTTTCTCGCGTCCTCAGTCTTTGTGAAGAAACCGGAGCGGATCATGGCTCTGAGTTTCATCATGGTGCTGTGCCTACTGGTTTATCGCTTAGGCGAATTTCGGCTGAGAGCCCGCCTAGCCGAGACGCAGCAGACGATTCCCGATCAAGTGCGCAAGCCAACCGCCCGTCCGACCATGCGCTGGGTCTTCCAATGCTTTGAGGGCATTGAGTTGCTCCATGTGCAGCAGACCTCCACAACCACACTCACCATTGTATTACGTCTTGAAGCGGTTCATTGGCTGATCTTGGCCCTGTTAGGACCGCTCTATGAGAAAATCTACAATCCGTCTGGGTGAAAGTGCGGAATGTGGGTGCGATACGCCTTTTCTTCCAAATAGCGGTGTGCAGAGATAGTGCGAGGAACACAAGCGAAAACAGTGTGAGAGTTTTCTCCAATATCAGCTGAGGCGTGACGCTGTCACAAAAACCAAGACGATGAAAAAAGGGAGAAAAATGAATAGCAATTCTATTGGTGTTGTCAAATATGGCTGTGTAATGTGTCACCTCGCAATAAAAGAGACTTCTTTGCAACAGATGCAACAGTTTCCCTCTTGACAACGGATTGCAGAGTTACTATTGTGGATGTATGAGGGTGTATTTGAATGCGTCTGAAATCGCCAAGCTCCTAAATGTTGACCGCGCAACAGTTACCCGATGGATCAAGAAAGGAGTGATAAAAGGGGTCCAACGCCCAACCAATACGCAACAATGGCGTATTCCGATGTCCTCATACGAGGACCTCATGAAATACCGTGAAAGTCGTTAGTTTTTCTATCTTCAAAGGAGGCACAGGCAAAACTACCAGTACTGTCAATACTGCTGCTGCCCTCATGAGAAAAGGCAAAAAAGTCCTCTTAGTTGATTTGGACCAGCAAGCGAGTTCCACTCGCTACTTAGGCTTAGAGCCGGATCAGTCCCCCAATCTGTACGATGTTTTTATGGGCACAAAACAAGCTCCCCTTGCTATACGCCATACGAAATTTCATATTGACGTGCTTGCGTCTCACCCACTCCTCGCTGCGATTGAAGAAGCGTTAGAGCCAGGAGAAGAAATCAGGTTGCAGGAGTTTCTTAATCCCCTGAAACCCATCTATGATTATATTCTTCTTGACTCGCCGCCAGGCAAAGCCATGCTTGCGTTTAATGCACTTGCCGCCGCCGACCTCATTGTGATCGTCGCGTCTGCCGAACGCATGGCCGTTGATGGTGTCGCTGATCTGATCAACCACGTCCAGCGTATTATGTGGAATAAATACTCGTTGACGCACCAGGAACTGAGAATCTTGTTTACGATGTATCGGTCGACGACTTCCCACTCCCCTGCTATCATCGCCAATGCCCGGAAAATTTGGCGGGATAATGTGTTAACAGTGAAAATTCCCCATTCGACTATTTTCAGCCGGTCGTACGATGAGAAAACACCCGTTGCCATGCTCGATGCAAAACACCCAGGAGCCATCGCCTATGACGTGTTTGCTGACTGGCTGTTAAACTATGAAAACGCCTAGAGTCCATGACTTCGATCCAAACGCCAAAGTCCCAGAATTGACATCGCCTCTTGATGGCATGCCGACGATTGAAAAACCCCAGGCTCCCCATACGTCACCACCCGTTCAACCGTTTCCCTCTTCACAAGCGGAACCCGCTGCTCCTCCTCAATTAAGGCAACAAAAAACAGGTTTACCCGCAAAGATGCAAACCCGCAAAGATGCAAACCTGCAAGCATCTAAACCCGTAAACCTGCAAACACGTTTGCATGCAAACCTGCAAGCAGGTAAACCTGCAAGAATTGAGAAATACTCAACGTACCTGACTCCGGCGTGTAAAAAGGGGTTAAAGCGAATAGCGTTTGAAACGGACAGGAAAGACTATGAAGTGCTGATCGAAGCGGTTGAACAATACCTGGAAAAGCTGAAATAACCATTGTTTGCATGCAAGCATGCAAACCCGCAAGCATACAAGCATGCATAGATACAAACAGGTAAACCCGCATGCCCGCAAGCAGGTAAACATGTATGCATGTATGCCCGTAAAAGTATTGACAGCAATCTTACCGCAGTGCTACTAATTGATGTGGTTAGTACATACCCACAAAAAAACGGTCGGGGAACAACCTGTGTGAGGATTATTCCAAAACCGCTTTCTGCGTGAACACCAGAAGCGTAGCAAATTCCCACACAGCTTGTCAATGACCTATAGATGTTTATGACAAGCACAACGATATCACACCACCTCCAAACGAATCAAATATATAACGTAGGTTCTCTTTTTCCCACTGCCTCCAGATACAGCAACCGTCTTTTCCCGGATGGGTTTTGAGGATAATAAAGACCTGGCTGGCCTGACTGAGTGACTGAAGCAACGGGCTTGCAATATGCAAGATAGGGAACCAACATCCCGACGGTTGGACGACCTGAGTTACCTCACCGATATGGTGACGAGTTGCTTTGCAATTGAAAATAATTTTTTTTCGTTGCGAAGCAACGGATATGGTAAGCGAAAGGAGCGAGGGAAACGAAGAAGGGAATGGATACAGAGTAGGGAAGCCTCCGAGGGGGACTAAGGGGTAGGAATTGTTGTGCGTATGTGGATAAAACCGGCACTTTTGCACACGTTATAAACAAAACAGACAATGAGTGTTTTTGATCCTTAATACCTGGCTTTCCCCCACATTGATAGTGGTGGCGAAGTCGATTTTCACGCTTGCAATTCTATGGATTCAAGCTCAGAACGAGCATCATTTTTGACTTCGCCACCACTATCACATGACGTGTGTCTGCTTGCTTCAAAAGGTTCCGCTTGCCACCCATCCCTTGATGTCCGCATGACCCGCTTCAACGTTTGCAAAAACGCGAAGACGACTGCTTTGTTAGAGGACCCGCTTTGCTCCTGGGACCCGCTTTGCTCCTGGGGGGTGCTTGCTTGTCTCACTTGCTCAAAGGCAACAAGGAGTTCATCAGTTGGCATCTCCGAGACTCGCCCATCGCCTCGAATGAGGTACGCACATAGCTCTTGATTCATAGTTGATCTGCTTCTAGGAAACAACAAACGGATACGCTCGATCGGAGAGCGGGGAAGCCACACTGCTTCCCTAGCTGCCCGATCTTGCTCGTCAATCAAAGAACCCTTCACCAACTCGTCCCTTGTCGACAGACGGCTTGAATCTGATTCTTCCATCTACAATCTACCCGGTCTAGCTGAACTGACGCTGAACTGAGGCTGAGATGGAGCTGAGAAAGCAAGCAGACACACGTAATGTGGGGGAGAGCCTAACACCTGGGTCAAAAGTTTCTCTGCATGAGGGCCCATTTGCAGATCAGCTTTTGAAACTGTTCCTCAACACCTGAACCAGTTGTTCCTCATTTGAGCCACCCCCACTTTATTTTCAAGCAGATCGCACGTCTCGCAACGACAAGGAACTCGGCAGCAGCACACCACCGAGCTCCTTGGAAAGCACGAACGAGCCTGTCCCATCGAAGGCGACGGATTGAGTACGAACGCTAGGGCTTGATAATCCTATGGGCAGGCCAGAACTGTGGTTGCGGTATCGCTACTCCTGCCTCTTGCAAGACCTGCCCCAGCCTTTCGTGATAGAACAGATCGACTGCTTCCTGTGACTCCCAGACGTCAACCACCCGCCACCCTCCTTCTATCGGACCCTCAACGTGATAGAGTAGCCCTTGTGGGGCTCTGCTGCCAATCTTCTGCGCAACCTGGTGAAATTGCTCTTGCGTGGCACCAGGAAACTCAAGTAAAAGCGCGAGTGCCATGTTTAGTCTCCTCCTATGTGGTTATTGCTTCTTTGCTCGTAGAAATGGTGACGCGAAAGCTGAGATACGAAGGCTTAACAAAAAAAACGACGAGATGTGCAGAAATCGGGGCCTCCATCAGAGAGGATACACGAAGAACACAACCAACGCAAGAAACAAGCCATCTTTCTCGCGCACACGGGTGTCTTTCAAAGCTTGCTCCTGGCTCCCTTACGGGCAGACGTGAGCACAGATGGGGGAGTGCGAAGCGCAACCAGTGCGGGAGCATATCAATGTTCTCATATGAGCCATTAGGAACCATTGAGGGCAAAATGAACACGTGGCTCAAGTATGAAGGAACAATTTTTTGAAAGATTGGACGAGGTCTTGAGGATCATCATCAGGGACAGTTAGCGGTTCAGATAATGGATCAAAAACACATGAGACATGGAACCGGCGTACCCGCCGTGATTAATGCCACTGTGACTTCATAGAATAGGCCTACAACAAATCTTTCCCCAAAAGACGGATAATATCTCGATACCCTGTCTCAAATCGCATTGAAATGCGTCAGAAGGGGAGCGCCAGACCAATCAGTACAGAAAGTACGAAAGAAACCATGGTGAATATCCATAACCAGACAATCACGCACAACCTGTATTCGATGGTATTTTGTCCGCAACGTCAATTGAGAAAGAAAGCTGTTTGAACACATTCGTAGTGTTTTCAGCAGATGCTATGCAGGAGCATCCTTCGTACATACCATACTGAGCATTATACGAAGGACCCCCGAACGCGGGCTGTCAAGTGCCGAAGCTAAAAAAACGTTCCCCAAACGCTTTTTCATCTTCTAAAAGGACCGAAAAAAATAATCCCCCGGATTGTTTTTCCCGCTCTTTTTGCCCTTGACAGCCCGCGCCCCCCTCATCGCCGTCTTCGTGCCTCAGACGGCCACCTGCCTCCTTCGTCGCAGGTGCCACCCCGCGCGAACGGTTATGGGAACCCGACCCATAACCGCGCTTCCCCCCGCCATCGACAAAACACGCAAGTACGTTACCATTGAACAGGTTTTTTCCTGTTCATTCCCATGACGCGTTTACAGCAGTGACACAGGTTTTGCAGCAAACGGCTGGTACCACACCTTTTCCAGGAAAAACGTCCGGGGGACAATGCAGCCTGTGGCAAATGGGGGAGTGGCAGCAAAGTAAAAGATATTGGTGTTCTTATACCGCTTCATCATGCGTCTCGCCTCAGTGGAAAGCGCAGTCCCCCTCTCTTTTTGTCCGATTTCTGCAAGCACGTCTTCTGTCCATTTGCGCAGCTTTCGTTTGCGGTACTCACCACCGGAGGTGGTAATCGCCACCTTGAGTGCCTCAACATCCAGGAGCGTTCGATACGCGCCGGAGCCAATAATCTCCAGGATCGCCCGGATTTTGGGCTTGAAGCGTTTTGCCCCGCCTGTCCGGCTATGCTCAAGCCAGATCCCCACACGGTCATACGGCTTACCAGGAATACGACTGGGCCTTCGTCTGAACTCCAACAGCGCATCAGGAATAACTTTCATTGTCTCTTCACGCCACGTCTCTTTTATGACCCCCTCAACGAGTGCTTTGACGCTGCGCTCAACCGGAATATAAAACGGATCGTGCTGGAGATCAAGATCATGCTGGAACTCGACAAGGGAATAGGCAGGCGCGAACTTGGGGAAGAGCTGTGCCGCGATGACCACATCATTGAGTTCCAGCAAATGCAGCAACGTGGCATAATGTTTCTCTTTTTCTTTGCCCGGCCGGTAAAAGTCTTTCACATCCTCTTCAAGCTCCTGAAAGTAGTCCCGTCCGTTCCGCGCCAGGAAGTACAGATGCGGTCCGTTTCCCTCGGTTGTCGGCAGCGTGAGATAGCCAACATATTTTTTCTGCGTGAGAACGGTTAAGCGGTTTTTTACCGTCACGAGCGACCCCGCTTTATAGTACCGCCGGGTGAGTTGTTCAGCATTGAGCAGCTTGAGTTGCCGGATTGCCTCAAGCAGCAGGTGACGCACCGGTGTGACGATAAATGGCGTAGTCTTTGGCTGATATTTCTTCCCTGAAGGAGTGGTGCGTGTTGCGCCTTTGTGTGGCGCAGGAGGGAAGAGCGTCTTCCTCATCAGGCGATGCTACTAAAAACACCATCCAGATGCAAGGAAGCTATATAATGTGTTTTCTTGTCGGTAGGGGAGACTCATGTACTTCTTGCCGTTTCCTGATTTCTTCTTCTACCTCAGCTCGTGGCATGCAATATTTCTTTCTGGTATGCTCGATAATTTGCTGCTTTTTAGGAGAATCGGCATGAGAGGTAGTGGAAGGAATGGTTTCCATGAGGTATTCGCCAATGGGGAGTTTGACCATCGCCTGTCTCTGCTTCAAGTGGACTAACTTATTTGCGATTTCATTGCATTTATCTGCATAGGTTTGTTGTGGAACTCTATCTGTTTTATATCGCATTTTTCGTTATTGTATGCTTGCTGTGGGGCTAAGAGTGGCCTGGATGCATGCTCTTATTGTGCTATGTAGGATATTTTGTAATCTGCTGTAGTTGAGGAAATATATGTCTATATGCGAAAAGATCATCTGACTTGCGTTCTTCTTTTGTGGCTCGTGTGACTTGACAGCGATTGGTGGTCGTAGGTTCTGCTTGGAGTTGTTTGGGGAGTGTGTAGTTCGATTCGTTGTAGTAGCTCTGTGAGAGGGTTGAAGCTGTGATGATTTGTTAGGAGGTTTAGTGCGATGCAAGGTATACGACGGTTTTTTAAGTCTCTTAAGCTTAGAGATACCTGGGATGTTTACGTCAATATCCTTCTTGCTATTGCAGTTGGAGCTTACCGGGCTCTTGGTGGTGCGGATGATCGGGTTGTTGTGTCTTTTACGCTTGCTATTCTGGGGCTTCTGGCGATAAACATACTTAGGAATCGCTGGACAAATGAGAGGCTGCAAACGACCCTTAGTGAGTTTGAGGGTAAGTTGCCGGCGGGTGACCAGGTTTTTGCAACTCAAAATGCAGCGGAAGACTTTCTTGAGTCATATGCTAAGAGTCACCGAGTCTTGGAGGCTGTTTTGGTTCAGTATGGTGTTACGCCAAATTCGTTCTTGGTTGGGGAGTTGTTAGAAGCTGGTGCAAAGGTTACTCTGTTTTTGCAGCATGAGAGTGTAGCTGAGAAGTTGGGGAGTAAATTGCAAGTTAACCGCATTACGGACTATAAGAGCAACTTGGCAAATACGCTGTCGAGGGCGGTAGATCAGTATCCACTAGAGGTGTATGCATACTGTACTCCAGCCTCGGTATATGGTGTGAGGATCGATGGAGAGGTGTTGTGCATGAGTTGGTATACGTACGAGCAGGTTGATGAGAGTAATATGCATTGGCTCGGAGAGCAGTACCGAGAAGATAATCTTTTGGTGTTTGGACATAATAGAGCAGCAATACTGGTTGATAAAGGTGACAGAAGTTTTGAGTTCCTTAATCAGATTTTTGACGTGTTAGTGGAAAATTATCGGAAAAACGCTTTGCGCGTTTTTCCCGCCGTGCAGCAAGATAGCCGTCAAGCGATTGCTTCTCCGTAGTGGTGGGAGCGGTTGATTTGTTCTCGACCTCGTGAAAAGGAACTACTGATGTCGTGATAAGAAACTAAACTGGGTAGCCACATTGCCGAGAGCACCTGCCAAAGATGCCGCGTTTGTGTCACTAGTTCTTTAGCGCGACTGATCCGCTGATGCCAGTCGAGTTGCGCATGAGGCTTGGTGTGCGCATGTGCCAGAAAATGGCGTGCTCTTTGGCTGGTATTTCTTCCCCGAAGAAGTGGTGTGTATTGTACCTTTGTGCGGCGCAGGAGGGAAGACCATCTTCCTCATCAGGCGATGCTACTAAAAACACCATCCAGATGCAAGGAAGCTCATATTTGGAATCATAGCTCGTGCATGGCCTCGTTTGCCCTGGACGAGTTCATGAGCCTCCAGGTTGGACAGCTCGCAGATTGCAAAACGTTGGGAAGAAAGATGTCTCTACAGGTGAGAACCGAACCATACCTTTGTATGGTGAGATGTGCGTTCTGTAGGTAGTCAGGCGAAGAATGGAAGGGTATTATGACTTCTAGAGCCATAGGAGCAGATTTTCTCTTGGTGGATGAAACACCAAAAAAAGGGGAATATTCACCAGGTTATGCACCACTGTGTTACGGGGTTTCCACCAATGCAGAAGGGTTACCGGCAAAGGGTGAAAGAAAGGTGCTCTCCAAGAAAAAGCGTTCAGGGTCTAGTGAGACAGGGGAGACCGCGCCGAAGAGAAAGAGAGAGGCAGCATCTTTCTTCTTTTCAAGTGCTTGCTCTGCCCAGGCCATCAGTTGCTTTACCCGCTTTTGCCCGCCATCTGTGACGCAAAAAGCAACTGTCAAGCTTGAAAGTCCTCCAAAGGCTTTTTGATAGCGGTCCGATGATGCTAATGCTACATAATTGTTGAGCTTCGTACCGATCTTCTCTTTTTGCACTTCAGTATTGCGGTCTATCTCAAAAGCGATCCCAATGTCCTCAGTATTGTTAAGCCGCAGATGAACGAACCCATCAGGAACCAAGAACACACCATCAGATATTTTACAGGGATTGTTTTTCAGCGTACGCTCATGTCTCAAGTTTATGAGCGTAAATGACGGCGCGACTTGAGGCAGAAGAACCGATTGTATGAGAATATCAGAACATTCAAGGGTATGGTCTAAATACCCATGTTTTTTATCACCAGTTGGAAGATACGCAGGGACACCAAGAGTATCAGCAACGCGCTTTATTCCTTTTGCCGTGAGGTAATATATTGTCGGTGGTTTACCAGCAGAGGCACGCGCTAAGGTTGTCGTTTCGACAAGATCATCCTCGACAAATTTAGTGAGCTTGCTGCGTACATGGTTGATGCTACTTTCACGATCTAAGAGCTTGCACAATTGGCTGAGCTTCACATAGTGGAGGTAGTAAAGTGCGTTGAGTATATCATTCTCAAGAACGCCGGTGAGTAATCGCAATGGTTCACGATCCACTTGTATTGCTGAGGCTCCCCGCCGAGCTACACGCGGAGCAGAGGAAACAAGAGCCAGGTGTGACACGGTTTGCTCTCTCTCAATGTGGGAGAGGGGAGTAAGAAGTTTCCGAGCATATGTTTCTTCAATTGCTGCCAGTTTTCGCGGATCAACGTTGACAGAGGGAACGGTGTGCGTTCTGATATGCAGCGCTTGTTTATTCATGGTAACTAGGGCCTCGGCACGCTCTATGTTTTCAAATATCTGTTTTGCGTCTTGCAGGGTTTTCACCTGGTCAAATGGTGAGGACACAGAAGGATTCATGCCAAAGAGCAGATCAAGAAACCCTTGCTCCTCTTTCCCCTGTTTTCTCACGAACCGTTGCGCAGCCCAGGAGCTATCTTCATAACCGAGCTTAAAGAGTATTGAGATCGCGTTTTGCAAACTGCCTGTTATGCCTTTTGATAATTGGCTGGTTGTCTGGTGACTGAGATATAACACGCCTCCGTATTTCCGGCATTGTTCTAGGACAACAGCAAATGAGTTTTCAGAGGCACAAAAGAGGGGGAATTCGTCGATGATACAGTGATACGGTGTCCGTTTTTCGGCTGGCATATGTGCCCACGATAAGAAGGCTTGCTCTAAACTGACCATCAGTAAGCAGCCGAGAAAGCGCTTTGTGTTGTCATCTAACCCGCCCAGGTTAACAATGCAGGAGGTTTGACTATCCATCAGTGCGCGGAAGTTGAGCGTATTCTCTTTTTGCCCGAGTGTTTTGCGAAGCGCAGGGGAGAAGGTGAGAAGAAAACTCCGTCGCAGCGTACTATCGACTAACTGGCTGTTTACTTTGTCGGCAAATTTCGACTGGAAAAACTCGACGATCAGCGGATCGGTGACGTTTCGGAGGAGGCCGTCACGAAAGCGACTGTCTAGAATGAGGTTGTTGAGTGCGGTGAATGGCAACCTATTCACCACAAGCACCAATGTTGCAGCGAGGATCATATTATCCAGACTGGCCGTTGTCCCAGATACAGGGAACGCTCGATGTGTTGCTTCAAGGAGGTTGTTGGCTATCGTATGTGGTTCATACGGCTGGTTGAGGACATTGAATGGTACAAAGCTATCTTCTCGACTCCAATCAACATACCACAGGCGATCATAGGCTTTCGGGTGACGAAAAAAGTCACTGGACACCAGGAGTGAAAGGATGAGCTTACAAAGGTCACCATGTGGATCAATTAGGGTAAATGGTACTCCTTGTTTGAGCAGGAGCAGAGCGCAGGATGCAAGAAATGAGCTTTTCCCACTGCCACTAATGCCGATGATGTGCTTATGCCGTTCAAAATCAGTACCGGTGAGGGTAACAAATTTGTTACCCTCAACAGTGTAGCCTAACGGAAGCGATGGTTGGACGTTACGCTGCGAGTTGTCCATGTTCCTGCTCCAACCGTGGCGTATCTTCTGAGCCCCACCAGGGAGTGTGAAGCACCTCATCAATAAGATTGACGTTCTCACGCATGAGCGTATCCCTGTTCTTTAGGTCAACAGCCAGGCAGGTAATCAGCAGCACTGCGATGCCGATACCTCCCAGTGCAAATGCGCCGCCGGATGCAGTGAGTTTATACAATACCCCTGCCCCAAATATAGGCATCTCTTGCGCAAATTGAACGTATGTGCTATGCTTGTCATATGAAGCTGTCTGCCTACGCGAAGCAGGCGGGGATTAGCTATACCACAGCCTGGAGGATGTGGAAGCAGGCTACCAGTTGCCAGAAAAGTGGCCATCTATGCCCGCGTTTCCAACAGGGAGAACACAAAGCATTTGGAGACCCAGGCTGAACGGCTGCTCGTGTGGTGTACTGTCCAGAGATGGTCTGTTCATCAAGTCGTCAAAGAATGTGGCAGCGGGATCAACGATCAACGTCCCCGGTTTCTGGCGCCGCTTGCTGATCCCACGATGAGCCATATTGTGGTGGAGCACAAAGATCGTGCTAGCCGTTTCGGGATTGCCTCTATACAAACGCTGCTCGCTGTCCAGGGCAGGGAACTGGTGGTGGTCAATACGGCTCAGACGGCTGAAGAAGATCTGGTGAACATTATTCCCTCGTTCGTAGCCCGTCTTTATGGGCGCAGACGGGCCAAACGCAAAACTGAGCAAGTCCTGGCTGTCTTGCAGCGGAATGGATCAGAGAGCAGTGAGCCAAAAGCCATACAAGGATCAGAAGAAACGCCAGCGCAAACGCAGAACCAAGCGCACGCTGACCCATGCAGTGACCCATATCCGACTGATCGAAGTCAATCCAGGGAAACTGGAGGCGTTAGATCAGCTGGTAGAAGTCTATCTCGCCCTCTGTCAACAGTACATCATCCATTTCTGCACCCAGGCTGACCCCAATAGCTATGCGGTTCCGGTTTACGCGACCGAGCTTTCGGAGCGCTGGCAGCGCGTCGCCATCCAGCAGGCAGCAGGCATTGCCCACGCCTTTCGCACCAATCGGCAAAACGCCTATAACGCCTATCTAGAAGCCCTGGCGGATTACGCGCAAGCTGAGGCCAAAGCCACGACATCAGAAGTGCCCCTTGACCGACACGCCACAGAACCACAGTGGCACGAATGGAGCCTGCCTGAGCTACGCGTCCCAGCTCTTCAAGCCAATGCCAACGTCGTGGTGGTTGAGAAATCAGAAGACTCCACCTTCGACTACTGGCTCCGCATTTCCACCCTGGACAAAGGCCATCCCTTGCGCGTTCCGGTCAAACTTGCCTCCTATCACCGTAAAGCTCTCGCTGGACGCACGATCAACACCTCAACCGCTCTGCACAAACGCAAGGGGATCTGGTGGCTCACCCTCTCGTTCGATGAGAACGTTTCTCTGACAACGGAGCCACAAGCCCCTCGCGTGGGCGCTGATGTGGGGATTGCCAACTTCATCACGACCTCGACGGGGAAAACCTACGGAAGCTTTCACGGCAAACTGGCCAGGCGGCACAAGCGCGACCGAGAAAAACGCCGCCGCAAAGCCCAGCTCAGAGCCTGCCTCAAAAAGAAAGGGGTGGAAAAGCTCCCATCCACCAGCAGCGCCAATGGGCAACGCCTTGGGCGGCATGTCCGTCAGGAGATCAACCGGGCAATTAATCAGATGCTCGCGGATTGTCCTGATGCGCGCATCATTTACGAGGATCTCTCAGTGGCCTCCATGCGCTTCAAGGCACGCTCCATGAACGCCTACCTGTACGCTTCCAATCTCGCACACATCCCGGAACAGATCGCCTGGGCGACCTCCAAGTGCGGGATGGCGGCACACACGGTCAAAGCCTCCTACTCCTCACAGGAGTGCCATCGTTGTCACTACCCAGATCGAGCCAATCGACCGGACCAGCAGACCTTCAAATGCATTATGTGTGGGCATCGGAATCACGCCGATCGCAACGCCGCGCTCAATTTGGCGCAACGCTTTGGGGATCAAGAACTGGCAACCTGCAAAAACCGAGGCGAGGTCAAAGCCTTGCTCCTGCGGCGACATGGCGAATGGAAGCAGAAAAATGGGTTGGCCGTAGTCCAACCCGCCGTCCAGTTGGGTCTTTGGGATTACCCACGGGCTTCAACGGACGTAGCTGAAGGCGAAAAGACCCATCAATGCAATACTTGATGATGTTTTTAGCAACTATATACCAGTTTACCTGATCTTTCTCTGGAGGATGGTGAACAAATCGAGATTTGTACAATCTTCCTATTTCTTTGTTTTACCTCTTGTTGTCTTGCAAAAAAATGTTATGATTCCATCAATGACAATACCTACCTGTATAGATCAGATCATAGAGAATGACAATACTCATATGGAAACAACAAAAACGCATTCTTCTACTGCACCCGTAAAATTTCAAATGGATGTGCACAACCGGCGCCTCCTGCAAGACCTTCCCTGGAACGCCCTCCTCCAAGAATGGCCGTCACATGGAGTTGTGCCGCTCATGGTACGCCGTGGCGAGTCACGCCACCCGGTGATCTTTGTGGAGCGTGAAGGCGTTCGTTACGCCATCAAAGAGACGACACCGCACATGGCGGAGCGTGAGATCGCCAGTTTGCGCGAGATCGACCGTCGCGGCATTCCCGCCCTCGACCCCATCGGCAGCGTCATAGTTCCGGCGCCTCCCGTCTTGCTCGAAGAAAACGGTCCTAATGGCCTCCCAGTGTATACCAGTGGGGATCGCGGGTATATGGTGACACAGTTAGCCCCCCGCGTTATTCCCCATTCCTTGCTCTATCGCATCCCTTTTACCCGCAAAACCAAGCGCCGCATCCTCTCGGCCATTGCGATCCTCCTGATCGAACTACACGAACATGGCGTCTACTGGGGCGATCCATCACTGGCGAACGTCTTGATCCGCATCGCTGGACAGCGCATTCAGGCTATTCTCGCTGATGCCGAGACTGCGGAATTCTTCCCCCGGCCGGTCAATGAAGGCTTACGCGAACAGGATCTGGAGTCTTTCGGTGAGTCGTTGATGTGGCAGGCAGAAGACCTCCGTTACGCCCGTGGGCTGCCCGAAGATGAGGAACTGCTCGATGATAAAGATTTTCGCTACCTTGAACAACGCTATCGCATCTTGCGTCGAGAACACAGACTGCTGCATTCCTCCTTTGCCTCAGAGACACGCTTCCAGTTCCAACATATGCTCGAGAGCCTTAACGAGCGAGGATTCTCGCTTCTTGGCATGGGAGGGCAAGCCTTTCAGCAATTCGCCACTGTACTGCCCGGCTGGTATCAACGTCGTATTCACGAACTGCTAGGTATCCATGTACCACGCAGGTATGCGCGTCGTTTCTACAACACCATCCTGGGCCATCAGTATCATCTAAGCCAGAATGAGGGGCGCAATGTGAGTCTCGAGAAGGCAGCAAAGGACTGGTATACTCACTATCATCTCCCCGCCATTCTCTTCCTACGCCAGCATCTCACCAAGGGACAGGATCCCTTGCAGGCCTATTTCTCATTCTTGGAATATAGATGGAAGCTCAGTATGAAGGCAGGTTATGAGGTTCCCCTGGAAGAGGCTGCCTTGTCATGGTTAATCCAGCAGGTAGAGACCGAGAAGCTGATTGGTGTTGATCCGGCTGATTTGGCGAGGTGGTGGCACGAACGCGTACCGGTCGCGCAAGTCCTTGAGCCCCCTCTCATCGAAGGAAAAGAATTGGAGCCGCTCCTCTCTAAAGAGGAGCAGCCCCTTGTACATCTTCCAGCGCCTGAATTGGACAAAAAACTAGATCAGATTTTGGAACACTCTGAGGAAGAGTGACGCCAGCTTAAACTTCTTCTATGTCGTCGTCGAGAAGATCCTCTTCCTCGGTGCCTTCGACTTCAGCCACATTGAAGGAGGAGATATTGCTGCGGATCTGCTCTTCGATGGCCCCGGCAACATCGCTGTTCTGGCGCAAGAAATCTTTGGCGTTCTCTCGTCCCTGACCCAGGCGAATATCGCCCACGTTAAACCATGCGCCACTCTTTTTGACAAGCCCCATCTCCAGGCCAAGGTCTATCAGTCCACCCTCGCGAGAAATACCCTCGCTGTACATGATATCGAACTCGGCAACACGGAACGGCGGAGCGACCTTATTCTTGACCACTTTGACGCGTGTACGGCTCCCCATCACCTCCTGACCCTGCTTGATCGAGTCGATACGACGAATATCCAGGCGCACAGAAGCATAAAACTTGAGCGCTTTACCACCCGCGGTCGTCTCAGGGTTACCAAACATGACACCTATTTTTTCGCGTAACTGGTTGGTGAAAATGACGGAAGTGTTGGAGTTGCTGATGGCGCTCGTCAGCTTACGCAGTGCCTGGCTCATGAGACGAGCCTGCAGGCCAACATGCGAATCGCCCATCTCGCCCTCGATCTCGGCACGTGGCGTCAGAGCCGCGACAGAGTCGATTACGACCACGTCGATTGCATTGCTGCGCACAAGTGAATCGACAATCTCCAATGCCTGCTCGCCCGTATCGGGCTGCGAGATCAACAGGTTATTCGTATCGACGCCGCAGTGAGCAGCATAGAGACGATCCAGCGCGTGCTCAGCATCGATGAAAGCGGCATAACCACCAGCATGCTGCGCACTGGCGATGATATGCTGGCATAAGGTCGTTTTACCAGAAGCTTCCGGTCCATAAATCTCAGTGATACGGCCTCTCGGCACTCCCCCTATACCCAGCGCGAGGTCGAGCGCAATTGACCCTGTAGGAATAACGTCAACGTGAATGTGTGAAGCCTCTCCCAGCTTCATGATCGCACCCTTACCAAATCGGCGCTCAATCTGTTGCAATGCAAGGTCTATCGCCCTCTCACGCTCAGATGTGGCGACAGGTCCGGCTGAATTGCTTCGGTCCGAAACGGGTTTTTCCTTTTTATTCATTCGCTTTACTGTTTACAGGGTGTGTGGCACAGACAGGGGTTGCTGCCTTCCCGCTCTTCACCGCCCCTGCATTCCTCCTTTTTCATGACGAGAAATAAAAAACAAGCACATAGCCAGATGCTGCACTTCTTCAGTTCCTTGGTTGACACACATAGGTATTCTTCTGCAGGGTTGAAAAAGCGGAAATAGACCTCTCTCTACGTCTATGCTCCGAAACTAGAACAAGGGTACCATACATGCATGAGTATGTCAAGCCGTTTTTCCACGGATTGCCCCTCCATTTTACATGTTCCGCCGGCCCTCGAGGGCGCGACTCAGCGTCCCTTCGTCGGCATACTCCAGGTCACCACCCATCGGCAGACCACGCGCCAGGCCCGTTACGCGCAAGCCCAGGGGAGCCAGTTCCCCTTTAATATAGTTCGCGGTGTATTCTCCCTCGAAGTTAGGATTCGTGGCGAGGATCACCTCTCGTACATTGCCCGTGCGCACCCGCTGTAGCAGCTCGTCAATACGCAGATCCTTTGGTCCAATGCCCTCTACCGGAGAAATCGCCCCGTGCAATACATGATAGAGCCCCTTGTAAACGCCCGTTTTCTCTAACGCCAGCAGGTCGAGAGGTTCTTCTACGACACAGATCAACTCCTGGTCACGATTGGGATTGCTACAAATAGCACAGGGATCGGTCTCGGTAATGTTAAAACAGCGCGAACAATAGATGATGCTTTCCTTGACGCGCATGATAGCCTCTGCCAGGCGGCGCGCCTGGTCGGCAGGACTGCGCAGGATGAAGAAAGTCAGGCGCTGCGCGGTCTTCACACCGACACCCGGCAGTTTTGAAAATTCTTCGACCAGTGCCGCCACTGGTGGTGCAATATCACTCATAAGTTAAAACATTCCTGGAATTCTTAGACCACCCGTCGCGCTACCCATCATGCGCTGCTGAGCCTCAGTTGCCTTATTAAAAGCATCTTTCGCCGCTGCCAGCACCATAACCTCTAACTCCGCGATGTCTTCAGCGTTAAAGGCTTCGGGATCGATCTTTACATCGGTGACTTCAAACTTGCCGCTCATGGTGATCGTCACAGCCCCACCGCCCGCTGTGCCAACGAAATTGCTGGCTTCCAACTCCTCCTGCATCTTTAAAAGCCGCTGCTGCATCTTCTGGATATCACGCATACTCATAGAAAAAGTGCTCCTTACTTCGTTTAGTAACTTACTTCAGGCGAATATCGACGATTTTCGCTGAAAATGTCCTCATGACTTCCTGCACTACTGGATCACTGCTCGCCTGCTCCCTGACAGCCTCGGGCGATAATCCCATACTAATATTTTCGCTCACAATGTTCTTCTTGGCAACTGCCGGGGATTGCTCCACCGCGGACGCGTGTCCATTGGTAGCAGGCGGTTCCTGCTGAAACTCAGCTTCGGCCTCTGGCTCAGACAATCGAGGAGGTGAGTCAGCAGCAGGCCGCTCGAGGTGCGCTGAACGTGGCGGCGTCTCCTTTACGGCAGTATTCAACGAGAAGCTGCCGGACTCAAATATCAGAGAAGAAGGCGGTAGTGCTCCAGGAGCAAGCAAACGCACCCGGCATTTCTGCTTAAATTCTGTCGAGAGGGCCCAATCTACATCCTTAGCGCGGTCGCCCTCCTGCACATATTTATGGTGAAGCTCGTAAGCTGCCTGGATGACGACGACGGTCTCTTCCAATGTTCCCTCGACCCCCATGACCGTGAAGCTGTTGAGCATCGCTGCAGTCTTCGGATTTTTTGGCCGCACACGCTTCTTTACATTATCCCACGCCTCCCTCACTTGCTGCAGCGTTAATGAAGGCTTGCTTTCCACGCCTGCTGTGGTTGGAGTAGCCGCGCGTTCATTACTTTGGCTGGAGCCGGCAGGGACAGGTGATCTTGACGTTTGCCCGGCTACCTCCTCGTTCTCGGTAACGGGGAGGATGTGATCGGCGCCAGGCGCAGCATTACCCTTGTTGGCCCTGGAAGATGAAGGCGTGGGAGGCAGCACGCTTTCCGGCACAAGAGGCATTGGTGGTGTCGCCTGGGATGGAGCGGATCGCGCTTGCGCGGAGGCAGAGCGAGGCTGCAGCGAAGGATCAGCAGTCGAAGGGCCGGCAGATTGACCACGCTGGGAGCTGCGATGGAGCTCAATGCTCTGCAAAAAGGCCAGTTCCAGCCCGAGTTGGGGTGTTCCCTGGTTCTTTTGCATGAGATCGTTCTGTGCGAAGATGCGAGCCGCTTCTGTCAACTCCCCGAGATCGAAGAGCCGCGACATTTGCTTGATCTCGCGTACCTCGTCCTCGGTGCGGTCAAGAATGCTGGCAATATCTGCCCCTGCTTTCGCCAGCATCAGCGCGCGCCAGTATTCTCCAACCTGGATGTTGAGTTGACGCAGGTCAGCTCCAGCCTCTGAAAGTTCGTGAATAAGATGCAAGACGGCAGCGCTATCCAGCTCAGAAACATGCGTGATAAGTTTCTGTATGGCACGCGGGTCAGCTACACCCAGCATCGCCTGGACTTGTACCAGCGTGATTTCATTTCCCGAGTAGGCGATCGCCTGGTCCAGCAGACTGAGCGCATCGCGCATCCCTCCTGCTGCTGCCCTGGCAATCAACTCAGCCGCGGAGCGCTCTATTCGCACGTTCTCCTGCCCGGCAACATACTCAACGTGTTCAACAATCTGCCGCGTAGTAATGCGTTTGAAGTCGAAGCGCTGGCAGCGAGAGAGTACAGTGGGCAACATTTTATGCACATCCGTTGTCGCCAGTACAAATACAGCGTATGGCGGCGGCTCTTCCAGTGTCTTGAGCAAGGCGTTAAATGCCTCTGTGGTCAGCATATGCGCCTCGTCAAGCACATACACTTTGTACTTCCCGGTAGAAGGCGGCATCATGACTTTTTCACGCAGATCACGAACGCTATCGATACCGCGATTGGAGGCCGCGTCGATCTCGATGACGTTGAAGGAGTTCCCAGCGGTAATCTCGCGGCACTGCTCGCACACATTGCACGGCTCACCATTGACGGGGGCGCTACAATTGATCGTTTTTGCCAGCAGGCGCGCGGTGCTGGTTTTGCCCGTTCCCCGCGGTCCCGTAAAGAGGTAGGCATGGGCAAGCTTACCGCTGCTGAGCGCGTTTTTGAGCGTGCGAATGACGGGTTCTTGACCAACGAGATCGCCGAAAGTCTGCGAACGCCATTTTCTGTAGAGCGATTGTGAAGATGAGGACATGGTACACTAACTCCGCCTGTATCCCTCTCCTGGATACCCGCGCCCTCAATGGGCTACAACCTTCCGCCAGCACTGAAGAGCGTGCGATCACACAGAAAACCGATTTTCGCCCGGCCCTGCCGATTAGCGCAATCAGGCACCCCTGCAACACCCAGAGAGGTCCACTTACCGTTGCTTCCTCACGGACCTAGCGGGGTTCACAGACATCTGCCGCGCAGGACCCAATTGCGCCAATCGACAGGACCGGAAGAAAACCGGTCTGTTCCACTGACTCTCGTCTCAGGAACAACGCTATTTTACTCCTGTTGACTTCGTTTGTCAAGACAGATATTTGCCAATTAGCAGGCTATATTTCTCCTTTGCTTCCGCGGGAATCGTGCTGCGCTCGGTCATAATTGCGGTCGAGAGCGCGCCGGGACATTCACAGGTGTTGGCGCTGCGATCAGCAGGAATCTTCTGCGCGACGCTGCGCAGGATGCGCTGTGCGTTGGCTACATTAGCGCTGAGATTGCCAACCACCATCTCGACGGTCACGGATTCCTCGGATTCGTGCCAGCAGTCATAATCGGTGGCACAGGCCACCATGGCGTAGCACAACTCTGCTTCGCGAGCCAGTTTCGCCTCCGGCAGCGCGGTCATCCCGATGATATCCATGCCCCAGCTTCGATAGACTATTGACTCGGCCTTGGTAGAGAACAATGGGCCCTCAATACAGACGTAGGTCCCACCCTCGTGTACTTTGACGTCGCCCAGCTCGTGGGCCGATGAGAGCAAGAGGCCACTTAAGGTTGAACAGAATGGTTCTGCAAACGTGACGTGGACAACGATGCCGCCCTCGAAAAAGGTGTTGACACGGCTTTTCGTACGATCGAATAGTTGATTGGGAATTACGAGATCACGGGGAGCAATATGTTCACGCAAGCTGCCAACCGCGCTGACTGAAATAACCCACTCGACACCTAGGCTCTTGAGTGCCCAGATATTGGCGCGTACGGGTATCTCGGTAGGGCTAATGCGGTGTCCCCGCCCATGGCGCGGCAAAAAGGCCATCGGTACACCCTCTACCTTGCCTATGGTAATCACGTCGCTGGGATCTCCAAAGGGCGTCTGTACCGCAACCTCCTCAACATCGCTCATCCCTTCCATCTGATAAAGGCCACTACCACCAATCACACCAATCCTCGCTTGTGGCATTCCTAACTACCTCCTTACAAGCGCTCTATGCGGTTAAAACACATGAGGGATAACGAAATGGCACCTCTCCAGGTTTCGGGGTGCCATTCCTTATCCTTTGATCTTGATGTAATGCAATTTGCCCACTTTGAGTATTGCACCGTCCAGCACCGGCACAATAAAATTGACATCGTTCACGCGCACCGCCTCCCCTGTCTCTCCGTCCGGGAAAAATGAGACGCCGCCCTGCTGCACAATACGCCTTGCTTCACTTTTACTGCCCGCCAGCTTAGCATCAACCATAAGCGTGATAATGTTCGTAGGCTCGCTCAGCCGGTAAGTAGGAATATCAGTTGGCAGTTTGCGCTCGGAAAACTGGCGGATAAAAGCCTCTTCGGCCTCCCGTGCTGCCGCAGCATCATGAAATTCGGTGACAATTTCACGCGCCATGCGCAGCTTGACATCCCTGGGATTTATCGAGCCTTCAGCCATCTTACGGCGCAGCTCGTCCAGTTCAGCTTGCGGAACATCCGTCAACGTCTCAAAGTAGCTCATCATCGCGTGATCCGGCAGCGACATGAGCTTCCCAAACATCTCGTGAGGGGGCGCCGTTATGGCAATATAATTGCTCAGGGACTTACCCATCTTTTTATAGCCATCCAGCCCAACGATCAGCTCCACGGTCAGAATCTGCTGCGGGGGCTGCCCAAAGACCGGCTGTAGTTCGCGCCCAACCAGCAAGTTGAAGGTCTGATCCGTGCCGCCAATTTCCACATCTGAGCGCAGCATGACCGAGTCATACCCCTGCAATAACGGGTACATAAATTCAGAGAGATAAATCTCCATACCACTTTTGTAGCGATTGGCAAAATCATCTCGCTCGAGCATCTGGGCCACAGTTTTAAGGCTGAGCAGTTTGATGGCGTCACCCAGGTCAAACTTGTCAAACCACTCGGTCTGATAGTGTACCTCGGTCAAATCGCGATCAACGATCCTGAAAAACTGGTCAAAGTACGTTTCAGCATTTGCCTTGACTTGCTCCGCCGTAAGCGGTTTACGCGCTTCTAAACGATCACTTGGATCACCCAGACGAGCAGTCCAGTCACCGATGACGACAACAGCCTTGTGGCCCATTTGCTGAAACTGGCGCAGCTTGCGAAAGACCACGGCATGGCCAATCGTCAATTCATAGTGCGTTGGATCCACGCCGAGCTTGATACGCAGAGGCTCCCCTTTATTCCCTTCCAATAGCAGGCGGCGCAGTTCGTCTTCCTTGACGATCTGTTCTACACCTCGCGTCAAGACATGCTGGATCTGTTCTTGTGTTGGTCGTTGTATCACCGTCACGACTCGCTTCCTCCCTGATAGGTATCTTTATTTCTCCTGAGCATTGTAGCAGAATCAGCGCCAGCCGTCGAGTGGTAAACTTTGATGTGCCTGCTATCAAACTTTCTAACATATTTCTTACATATCGTAAACGCATTTCTAACGAACTATGGGTTAACCTATGTTCAGAACAAAGCTAACACTACAGCAGGAGTGCAGAGTACTACCACCCCTGCCAGGGCGACCATACGATGGATCGCCTTGCCCAGCCCGTGTATAGTAGGGGCGGGGCTTGCCCCCGCCCTCAAAAAAAGAAAAAAAGGAGAAACACCTATGGCAAATGTTACACGTTACAACCCGTTCAGCGAAGCAGTTTCACTACGCGAGGCAATGGATCGCCTCTTTGAGGATAGCTTTATCTCTCCACGTACATTTGGACAGTTTGGCGGGCGCGGTGTAGGAACGAATCTGTTTGAGACACCCGAAGGTTTTATCCTCCAGGTTCCCATGCCAGGTGTAAAGCCAGAGGATGTTGAGATTACCGTACAACAGGACACGGTAAGCCTGAAGTGGGAGACGAAAGTCGAGGTTCCCGAAAATGCTACCTCCCACTGGCATGGTTTACAAACCGGCCAGTACCAGCAATCCTTTACACTTCCTTCCCCAATAAATTCAGAGGGCGTTGAGGCCTCCACCAGCAATGGTATATTGACCTTGAGGCTGCCAAAGGCTGAACATGCCAAAGCGCGCACCATCAAGGTAAGCCCGCAGTAGTGTGAAGAGCTTAATTCAAGAGTAGGAGTGACTTGGTAGAATATCAGGTCACTCCCAATCACCTCCTCCTTTTCCTCGATCCCTTTCCTTGCGGCTGTTTATTCCCCTGCGAGAAAATCTTTGCTTCTTCCTCGTGGCCATGGCTCATTAACCACGCTTGCGCCTGGGTGTGCAGATCTCGCAAGCCAGGAGATCCCGCGATCATCATCCACATCGCAAACTCTGGATCAGCAGGCTCCCCAGGCTTCCATTGCCCTTCAGCGATGAGAAAATCCTGTACCTGCTTCACATCCAGCGTCCTCAGCACGACATCTAATTGTTGTCGAAAACCAGCATAATCAGCCATAAATCATTCTCCCTTTCCTTCATGTGCCTTCGTCTTCTCCCATTCCTGCCGCGAGGATGCAAGAGGATTGCCATTCCCAACTGTCTGCTGGTTGCCAGTTCGTTCAGGTGTACGTAACCAGAGTGAGACATGCCGTGGTTGCATCGTCTCTCCGATTACCGCGACCAGGTGCTCCTGTAACTGGCTTAAGTCCACCTCATTGCGCAGCATGGCGCTGAAGGCTTCCAGGGTTTTAGCCGTGTCATACTTGCGACGATAGAAGCGGCGGTCGATGAATTGCTGGATGCGATGGCGCAGGGGCTGGAACAAGGCAGCAATGACCAGCGTGGAGGCGACAATGGCGACATCGTTCGTCTTTATTCTTGCTGAATACAAAGTCCTGGTGCCTGCACAAGTGCTTGACTCTTGCACCCAAAGTACGTACAATTCGGAAAAGCCACTTATACGCTAACTGCATCCTCTTTGGAAGCAGGAACCGCGAACACACCTTATGAGGTAACACGTGCATAATATACGTATCTATGCCGCGCCATCGCTCTCAGTGGTCATCGATCAACTTTCAGTCAACAGTTCTACCGGTGTGCTCACTATATGGCGCGCAGTAGATACGCGTCAAGAGGTTGCCAGGATCACCATCGAACTGGGCCGCCCGCTGTATATTTACAGGGGCTCATACTGGGAAAACGCTACTGAGCCTTTCCTGGCCCAGATAAATACGTGGGGTAAGATACACTTCTCATTTCAGCCCACTGAAGCACGCTTACAGTTACCCACTCCTTCACCCTCTGCCAACGGGCATAGCTCTCCACAGCCCGTGAGCGAAAAGACCATTGCAACCCTCACTACTTTTGGGCGAACCTATGCTGCGGCAAATCTTCCCCGTTACGATCGTACCATCTTCCTCCTCATCAACGGCAGAAGAACAGTCTCCGACCTCTCGCAACTGATCAGGCGTAGCCCTGAAACCAGCAACTCATCACGTTTGAGACATTGGCGCCCCAGCCATAATCCATCACCCACCTGCCTACAGTCGACTAATTCAATATATTGTGATCAGCGTTCTGACTTCCGATAAGCATCTGCCGCATAAATGGCACTTCTCGACGCAAAATGACCAACTCCTCTTTCAAACGCTCCAGGGTCGAGGTAAGTTCTAATAAGTGCTGCTTCTGCTCATTCTGCAAATCTAAAAAATAGGCGATAAAGTGAGAAAGCTCTTCCGGTCTGCCTGGCAAATGATTGCGCATATCCCTATCCTGCTCATTAGCAGCCTTTAACAACAAATCCACATACGTACCGAACATGCTATACGCCTGCTTGAAATGAAACTCCACGTCCTCCGCTGGTTCATCAACATCCTCGTATAGCTCGACCAGCGCGCTGAGGTAGGGCTTCTCGCGATGCTGGCTGAGTATACGGAAACGTTGCACACCAACCGCCATCAGGACGTAGCGTCCATCCTCCAGGCGATCCAGTTCACGTATCTCTGCCATTGTACCAACAGGGTAGGGCTCTTCCAGTAAAGGCTGACTCTCAGGACGCGCCAGTACAATACCAAAGGGCGTTGTCTGTTCCTGGCAGTCGGCTATCATCTGACGGTAGCGTGGCTCAAAGATATGCAGCGGCAGCACCACCCCTGGAAAGAGCACTACATTTAACGGAAACAAGGGTAATTCGCTTGCTCTAGCAGCCATCTTTATCAATCTCCTCTGGTAAGAAACCGCCACCACCAGGTGTATTATAAGCATAGCTTACCGAATATATTCAGGCTTCGGCAAGAGAGGCGCAAGAACAGCCATCACCTGGACGCTTCATGGTAATGCGCGTGTGAATGCGAATGGTCTGGCCAGTGCCGGTGTTCGTGAGCATGCATCACGCCAGGCGATGGCAATTCCTCCGTAGTGTGAGCATGCTCTCCCGCGACGTGATGCGCGTGGTCGTGCCCGCGCCACCAATGCTCGGGATTGAAGTTCGCCACCAGCAGGCTCTCGCCATGATGCCAGCGCGCGCGAAAGATGTCATAATTTTTCTTACTCTTGGTCGCACGTTCTTCCTCGCTCAGGCTATACCATTCGCGATGGGGATGCTTCTCAATTCGCTGGGTCACAATCTGGGTGGTAACAGCGCGATAGCCAGAAGTTTTGAAAAAGAAGCTGAAGTAAATATCCATCAAGCGATAAAAGCGGAATTTCTCGTCAATCCAACCAACTTCAGGCAACAGCTCGCGCCGGAAAGCCATCAAGTATCCCTCTATCGCGTCGACATCTGGACCTGTCGCCTCACGAAATTCGCGCAGGTCATCGGTAACCAGCCCATATGGTCCAGCGACCCCTATACTGGGGTCAGCAAACGTCTTCTCTAACGGCTCCCAGATATCCCCGGTCACCTCTATCGAGGTGTCCATAAGGATAATAAAACGGCCTCGACTGGCGCGCATAGTCGCGTTGCGTCCGGCGGCAAACCCCATGTTGTGATCGGCAAAAAGCACGTGCAAAGCAATTCGCTGCCCATACGCTCCCACCAGGTCACCACCGCGCGCCAACTGCTGGAGATACTCCAGCGTATCATCGGTCGAGCCATTATCGATGATCACCAGTTCGACATGCCGATCATACGCGTGCTGGCAAATACTCTCAATACAGCGCTTAAGATCTTCACAACTGTTGTGCGCCAGCAGGTTCACCGAAAATTCATAGAGGTCGGGCAGCTGCGTAGCATCCGCTACATCAGCAGAGCTGGAAATCACCGTGAATTCATCCTCTGGCCGGCGGGGTAGCACCAGCGTACCACGCGTAGTATCTCTCAGGGCATAGCCGGCCGAGCCAAGTTCCTGTCTGACCTGGTCGGCCTGTGCATAATCGCGATGTGCACGCAGCTTTCCGCGCTCGCGTACTTCCATCGCAACACCGGAGGGCACCGACACCAGGTAGCTCTCCGGATCAGCCTTTTGTTGTGGCCGTTCACTCAGCAGATACCCCTTCAAGTCAAAGCCGAGAATACGATCCCAATCCAGCAGCAAACGCACCCTGTCAACAGGTTCTAGCTCTTTTGAACGCAGCATCTCCCATACAACGGACATGGCACGAGGCATATTCAAATCGTTCTCAACCTCTGCCAGGAACGCATCACTCCAGCAATGTTCAGCCAGCGGTTCCTCTGAGAAAACGCGTTCTCTATCAGACTGCGTGAATAATCGATAGGCCAGCCCTCTCAACCTCTCAAGAGCGGTTTGCGCCGCTTGCAGAGCACGGAAGGTAAAATTCAAGCGACTCCGGTAGAGCGCGGTCGTGTAAAAATACCGCAGCGCCATTGGATCAAAGCCGCGCGCCTCGATCTCTTCGCAGGTGTAGGCGTTGCCGGTGGATTTCGCCATTTTCTGGCCATCGGCCAGCAGGTGCTGCGCGTGAACCCAATAATTGACGAACTGTTGGCCCGTGAAGCCTTCGCTCTGGGCAATCTCATCTTCATGATGGGGAAATATGTTATCCACTCCACCGGTATGCACGTCAAAATGCTCGCCCAGGTATTTGATCGACATAGCGCTGCACTCGATATGCCACCCCGGAAAACCAGGTCCCCACGGACTCTCCCAGGTCATCTCGCGCCCCTGCTCAGCCGGTTTCCACAGTGGAAAATCCTCCGGGTTATGCTTATTTGCATCAACCCCTTCGCGCGCACCACCCAGCATGTTCTCAAGCTGATTACCTGAGAGCTTCCCATAGCCTGGAAAACGCTTGATATCATAATAAACATACCCACCAACTTCGTAAGCAATACCCTTCGCCAGCAACCCTTGTATAATGGCAATCATCTCAGGGACGTGCTCGGTAGCGCGAGGGAAGATTTGCGCGGGCAAAATGTCAAGCTTGGCTTCATCGGCGTGGAAGGCCTCGGTATAGAACTGCGCGATCTGCAGCGACGTTTTCCCCTCTTTTCGCGCCTGCGCCACCAGTTTGTCCTCCCCGCGGTCCAACATCTCCTGTCGCATATGACCAACATCGGTAATATTTTTGACGTGCAAAACCTGAAAGCCTCGATATTCAAAAGTACGGCGGATCCAGTCGGCCATCGTAAACGTGCGCAGGTTGCCAATATGGATGAAGCGGTACACAGTGGGACCGCACGAGTACATCTTGATCTTGCCATCTTTTATCGGAACAATCTCTTCAATCCGTTTAGTCAAGGTATTATAGATTTTCATTGTTGCCGCATACGACCTTTCAATACGGTATCTCTGAGTTGATTCAGGCTATATATTTGAACAGGCATCCTATACCATATCGTAGGAATTTATATCAAGGTTTGTCAAGCATAATTTGCTTCACCTGGACATTTGGAGATCATGCCTGTCACCTTGAGCGCAGCGAAGGGTCTGGCGAGATGGACAGAGAGATCCTTCGCTGCGCTCAGGATGACAAAACCCCAGGCTTGTCATCCTGAGTGCAGCGAAGGATCTCAGGTGCATTCGTCCAGCCAACCCGCCTCACGTGGCCTTGCGGACTTCTGGGCAATCACCAGTTAAATTCCGTAGCATTTTCGTAACGAACCTATGGTAATATGATATAAGTGAAAGTCTCTCTTCTTGTCGTTGAATCTATTTTTGCGTTTTGGTATCTGACCGGCGATGTGACCAGGAGAAGCGCATGAGCCTTAGGCATGCTCCGACACCTACTTCTACGAACCACAAACTCAGCATTTTTACCCTGCTGCTCTACGTCATCGGTACACCTGTCTACTTTGCCTACCTCCACACCCTCTGCACTGACTGTCTTGACGACCGCCTGAATCCAGACAAGCTCCAGGCGCTTCACGCGCTGGGCATCTCAATCACCACCTACGCTGTCTACATGGTGGCGCTCAATCTCTTGTTCGCCCTGGTGTATTTCGCAGTGGCAGCGCTCATCTTCTGGCGCAAATCCGATGACTGGATAGCCTGGTTGGCTTCCTTCTCGCTCGTTGCCTTCGGCGCCTCCTTTCCCAGCATCCCTGCTGTGCTCGCCGCTGTCCATCCTGTCTGGCAGTTACCAGTCACCCTGGTTAGTGAAGATGTGCTCGGCTTTCCATCCCTCATTATCTTCTTCTTTCTTTTTCCCACTGGCCGCTTTGTGCCCCGCTGGACACGTTGGGTGGCCGTTGGGACTGCTGTTTTGTTTGTGGCTACCTCTTTCTTCCCAGTTCCATTCTTCAACTTTTCGACCCGGCCAGGCCTGCTCTTTCTTTTGGTACAACTTGTGGTGTTTGGCTCGCTGGTGTTCTCCCAAGTCTACCGCTATCGGCACGTCTCAACGCCTGTGGAACGGCAGCAGACCAAATGGATCGTCTTTGGCTTGGCAGTTGGGCTACTGGGATTTCTGCTGCTAGGAGTTTTCTTGCCAGCATTTCTGCAGTTGTTCATCCCTTTGCAGAACTTAGATCTACTCCTGGTTGTCATCCTGGTCACGAGTATCATGTTTGTGCTCCTGCTGATCCCGCTCTCGTTTGCCATTGCCATCCTACGTTACCGACTGTGGGATGTGGATGCGCTCATCAACAAGACCCTGGTCTATGGGACGCTCACCGCCACCCTCGCTCTGCTCTACATTGGCCTCGTCTTCGCGTTGCAATCCCTGTTGCGTGGTCTCATCAATCAGGACTCAACCATTGCCATCGTCGCCTCTACTCTCGTGATCGCGGCCCTCTTCCAGCCGTTGCGCCATCGTCTCCAAAAAGTCATCGACCGGCGCTTCTATCGTCGCAAGTATGACGCGACTAAGACGCTCACCACTTTCAGTGCCACTTTGCGCAATGAAGTTGACTTGAGCCAGTTAAGCGAGCAGTTGGTGGCAGTGGTACACGAGACGCTGCAGCCCACCCATGTTTCGCTCTGGTTACGCACTCCTGAACAGACCACTGAACGGAAAACTCGGATGCTACCACGAATCGATGAGGAATAAGGAAAGCAGAGAGAAACGCCTTCTGCTGTAACAGGCAACTCTCTCTGCATGTGGATCACTACTTTAGCAACAAAAACATGGAGAAACACCGTATGAGCTTGCTCTAGAAGCCAAACTATTTTCTTACTACATTTGCAGAAGCCTGGTATTTCCCTCGCGCCGTCCCAGCAGCACGAAGTGCACACTCAATGTCGTCAGCCTTGGGATGGCTCGAGCGATTCGTGCCAGGCTGCCCGAACATGTCTGTGAGTTGGGTCAACCTGTGTCACCCGCGTGATCTGGAGCACGCGATTGTTGCTCACCTGCTCTAAAATATGTGCCGTCCAGCCCACTACTCGACCCACGGCGAAGGTGGGGGTAAAAAGGTCAGCAGGCAACCCGACCGCGGCTAAGAGGATAGCGGAGTAAAAAGCGACATTGGTGTGCAAGTGCCGACCCGGCCTCTGCTTTTCTAGCAAGCGGAGTGCCACTTCTTCGACGCCACGGGCCAGCGCAAACTCCCGCGGGTTGGCAACGCGGGCCATCTCGCGCAACGTTTCGGCTCGCGGATCTTCTGTCTCGTAAACGCGATGGCCGAAGCCCATCACACGTTCACCCCTTACCAATGCGTTGTATAGCTGGCCCTGGGCTTGATCAACTGTCCCGATGGCCTCGAGCATGGCCTGGACTTTGGAGGCTGCACCCCCATCCAGCGGACCCTTGAGCGCCGCCAGCGCTGCGCTGACCGCCGATGCGAGATCGGACTCGGTACTGACTACAATGCGGGCCGTGAAGGTCGAGGCGGTGATACCGTGCTCGGCAAGGAGAATCAGGTAGGCATCCAGCTGCTTGACTTGCTCGTCCTTAGGCACCTGCCCGGTAAGCAGATAGAGGTAATTGGCAGCATGTCCCAGCTCAGATCGTGGTTCGAGTAGCTCTTCCCCATGGCGGAGTCGGTGGAAGGCGGCCAGCAAGAGCGGGAAGCGAGCCGTTATCCCAATGGCTTGCTCAAGGGTCGGCTTCCCTTTGAGAGCGATGGCACCCCAGAGCGAAACGGCAGCTCGCAGGGCATCCACCGGTTCGATCGTCGATGGCAAGTCTCGCAGGAGTTGCACGACCGTGGCGGGCAGGGTGCGCTCTGTCGCCAACTGTGTTTTCAGCTGGGAGAGTTCTGCCTGGCTTGGCAGGTGCCCAAACCAGAGCAAATGCGTGACCTCCTCGAATGTTGCTGTGCTGGCCAGGTCGTGGATATTGTAGGTTCGATACAGAAGTTGCCCGGTCTTTTCTTCAACCTTACTGATTGTGGTCGTGGGCACAACCAACCCTTCGAGCCCTCCTCGACTCTGTTTGGGCGCTACAGTGGCAGTTGTATCTTCCTGTGGCTGACTTCCGATTTCTGGCATCGGTGTTGACATAGCATACTAGCTCCTTTGCTTTTCAAGTGAGCGAGCTCAGAGGCCAAACTCAATATCTTTGAATCCCGGGATATATACTGGCGCGTCAGTAATAAGTGCGTCTGTTGTTAGAAGCAGGGCCGCGATACTCACGGCATTTTGTAGGGCAACCCGTGTTACCTTCACGGGATCGACGATGCCAGCTTTGAACATATCTACATACTGACCGCAGGTCGCATCAAAGCCGTATCCAAACGGTTTTTCGCGTACATTGGCAACGACTATAGAGCCATCATATCCGGCGTTAACAGCGATCTGACGTAGTGGCTCTTCCAGGGCACGCCGCAGGATATTTACCCCTGTCATTTCTTCTGGCATCTTTGTCTTGACGTTGTCCAGGGCTGGAAGTGCAATCACCAGGGCTGCACCCCCACCAGGAACAACCCCCTCTTCGAGAGCAGCGCGTGTTGCCGACAATGCGTCTTGCATGCGCAGTTTCTTCTCCTTCATCTCAACCTCGGTAGCGGCCCCCACTTTGATTACACCAACACCCCCTGTTAAATTTGCCAGCCGCTCTTGCAACTTCTCGCGGTCATAGTCACTTGCACCGTTAGCAAGCAGAGCGCGGAGTTCGCGTATGCGTGACTGAATAGCCGTTTTACTTCCGCCGCCGTCTACAATCAACGTTGAGTCCTTTGTTGTGGTTACGCTGTGAGCAGTCCCCACGTCTTTCAAAGTAGCTTTCTCTAGCCTGAGACCTACCTTCTCGCTGATGACACGCCCTCCTGTCATGATGGCGATATCTTCCATCATCGCTTCACGACGGTCACCAAAGCTTGGTGCTCTCACTCCTAGAACACAAAAGGTACCACGCATTTTGTTGACCACCAGCGTAGCCAGGGCTTCTCCCACAATATCCTCAGCAATAACCAGCACCTCTTTCTTGCCTGTTGCTAGCACACGTTCTAGCAGCGGGAGCAGTTCTGTAATGGTGGTGATCTTCTTGTCGGTAATCAGGATAGCGGGGTTCGATAGTACGGCTTCCATGTGTTCTTGATCGTTTGCCATGGAGGGGGAAATATAGCCACGGTCAAACTTTAGCCCCTTGATATACTCTATCTCTGAGATCAAGCCCTGCCCTTCTTCTACCATGACGATGCCGTCTCTACCCACCTGATCGAGTACTTCAGCAATCATTTCACCAATATCGGGATCACCGGAGGCTATCGTGGCGACCTGTGCAATCTCTTCGTGCGTCTCGATGGATTTGCTCATGGCCTTGATCTCTTCCACCAACGCCTCTGCCCCAAGTTCCAAACCGGTACGTAACAGCATCGGATTCGTGCCTGCCGCTATGTTCTTCAAGCCTTCGGCCAGAATTGCCTGAGCCAGGATCGTTGCGGTTGTAGACCCATCTCCAGCCATATCATTTGTTCTGATTGCCGCCTCTTTGACCAGCTGCACCCCCATATTGGCAAAGGGTTCTTCGAGATCGATATCGCGAGCGATGATAACACCGTCATTGAGAATGTTGGGTGTCTCAAACGGTTTGTCTAATACGACGTTGCGACCTCGTGGTCCAATTGTTACCTTGACGGCATTCGTCAGAGTGTCCACGCCCTTCTTAATGGAATATCTCGCCCTCGCGTTGAACTGAAGTCGCTTCGTCATGAAACCGTGCTCCTTCTCTTAGCATCAGGGAACGAGAATACCGCGACCGCGCAGCTTGCCACTATCCAGGTCATGGATGGCGTCGGTAGCGACATCAAGAGAATACATCGCGGTGTGTAGTTCCACTTTGCCTTGCGCTGTCAGGGTCATCAGCTCTGCCAGGTCATTATAGGTTCCCACCAGGTTGCCGATAAAGTTGATCTCGGTCGAGATAATATCGATGGTGGGCACATTGAGCTTGCCGCCATAGCCGATCACATAGTAGCTTCCGGCACGCCGCAGCATGGCAACCCCATCCTCGAGAGCGCCCCCCTCACCAACAAAGTCAATCACTGCCTCGGCACCTTGCCCATCCGTGATGTCCTTGACCCTGGCAACCTCGCTGCCATCCACGACGACGGTATGGTCAGCCCCCCATTGTCGGGTTAATTCAAGCGCCTGGGGAGAGCGATCGATGACGATAATTTCCGCAGGGGTCAGGGCCTTGAGACACTGGATCCCAATATGACCAAGGCCACCGGCTCCGATCACTACTGCTTTGGTTCCAGGATAGAGGATGGTCGCGGCTTTCTTGACCGCATGGTAGGCGGTCAGACCGGCATCAGCCAGGGCAGCAATATCTTTGGGAGCAAGACTGGGATCCAGCTTGACGACTGAACGCGCAGAGGTCTTCAGGAAGGTGGCCATGCCCCCATCAACCGAGATCCCTGGAAAGGCATTGTTGCTACAGTGCATATCATTGCCTGCACGGCAAGCGCGGCAAAGCCCACAGGTGATCAGCGGGTGGACGATGACCGTATCGCCAACCGCCACGTTGCTGACTGCTGAACCAATTTCCTGGACCCAGCCGGCGTTCTCATGACCAAGCGTGTAAGGCAGAGTCACCCCGGACTTCTCCTTCCACTGCCCCTCGATGATATGCAGGTCGGTGCGGCAGAGGCCAGCACCGCCAATGCGAACGATGACATCGAATGGACCGGTCATCTTTGGCTCGCTCACCTCTTCGACTTTGGGAAGTTCTTCATACTGGTGCAAACGGACTGCTTTCATCTGTACTCCTCCATAGGTAGTTCTTCTGGACCGACAAAGCGCGAACCGGGAAGGCCCCACTCGCGAAAGAA
>WNGK01001424.1_pt1 | contig 43496 bp, 40 predicted proteins | sample 5400601 | NCBI WGS metagenome assembly WNGK01 (sample SAMN13153376, study PRJNA577476) | soil metagenome | isolation source: 60 cm soil or saprolite under Garry oak tree replicate 1 | place: USA:California | collected 2016-06-15 | reverse complement strand
TACAGTTCTAAACGATAAACTTGCCCACCGGTCGGCATGGCAGCGGGACCTGTCGGCTATGCCCTTGCGCTGGCGTAGGCCGCCTGCCCTGATTGATGTAACGGGAACGCATCCATATCCATAGCGGGCTCGAACGTTTCCCCGACAAGACACATCGGAGCAGGTAAAGCGGTGGTTCCAGGAGGCCATCCGCGACCTTTGGCCGGTTGCGATGGGGGTCGCTATCGCTGCGCAAGAGCCCCTGCATCTGGGAGCACTGCCGGCTTTGCCAATCGGGTGAAGGTCACTCCAGCTACGCACTCTATGGCCGAAAAGGGAAACGGCGGTTCTCGATTTACGTGCCGGATGAGCTCGCTCCTGAACTGGAGCGCGCCATCCGGAATGGCCGGCAACTGCACGAGTTGATGGTCGAAGCAGGCCACAGGTACGCCCTGGCGCTGAAGAATGAACGCCGCTGGCGCCGGAGCTGAATCAGGGTTAGGACACCCGGTGTCTGCGAGGTACCCGATATGTTGAGTAACGAGGAGTTCCTGCTTTGCTGTGGTCGGCTCGGACTATCGCAAGAATTATGAGCGCGTTGCCCGAATCAGCCACCTGGCAGTGCATCTACAATGTCGAACCTGCGACTGCCGTGCCGGGGTGGCTGTTTGGCGCCCACGTCCCATACAACGCTCACTTCGTTTTTGTGGACGATGACATCGATCACCGGGTCCTCGTAAACGTTGACTCCTAGCCCTGCAAGCCAGTCGTCAAGTTCGAAATCTAAATCACCGTACAACCGGGCGGTCTCCCAAGCTTTCATCGCGTCGTCCAGTCGTTCCATTTCGTCGCTGAGAGCGTCTTGCAAGTCCCATATGCTGTTCGATTTCGCCATCTGACGCTCAACAAACTTCATGACTCGGGTGACCCGCTGTTCTGAACGAGCCAGATACATCGAGCAATTGCTAGCAAGGTCTTCAATCAACCATTCCATGTAATCCATAGTTGTTTCTTCGCCATACTCTCTGGCTTCTTCGATGCCGCTTATGAACAGGCCGTGAGCCCACCGTTCGGCTTTGTCGTCCCCAGAACCCTTCACCGGGAATTCGTAGAACGTGAGGTCTGGTGACCATGCACGATGCCGAATGCTGGACTGGCACATCGCGATAAAATCTGCTTCAAGTTTGTCTACGATACGACGAGTGACGTTGAGAAACGGTCTGTATGCTTCCTCGAACTCTCTTGCCGCCGTTTCTGCCGCTGCTCTCTTTTGTTGCCGCAAAGCGCGATTGTGTTCACGTTGCTGCCGTTTCTCTTCTGCACGACGCCGAGCGTTTTCGCGGGCTCGTTGACGCTGGACTTCACGAATAGCTTGCTCTTCAGGGATCATCCTTGGCCCGTCGTAAATGAATCCGGTACCACGGCTATGTTTCTGTTTGCCGCTGCCCATCCCGTGAGCGGCGTGTTGCAGCTTCGGCTGACCTTGGATTAGCTGCGCAGCTTGCTCCCTTTCGAAGTCGTTGATAGCAAGTACCAGCGGCTTCGCGGGCTCCGCTATACAACGCTTCAGCGCTTTAAGCATGTTGAACCCAGCCCGCCAGTCGGACGGAGTCGCAGCCGTGACATAGACTTTGCCTTCAGGATTTCGATAGACCTTGTGCTTGTCGTCACGCACCAAAACAAACTTATGCTGGCACAGGAGAGCATCGTGCTTTGCGAGTGCGTTACTCATCAACCTTGCTGCTCCTTTGATGCGGCCCTGTGCCTCCCGAAAATCTCGAAATGTCTGAGCAGACGAGGGTTATCCTGCATCATCTTCCGCCGATGCTTTTCCCGTGCGCCAAGAATCCCGCGGAGGCCGCGGCTGTTACAATGTCAACAGCACCCGCGGGCAACCCGCTGATGCTAAGCCCGGTCGTCATTTTCGGAAGGGACAGGACGCCGCCGCGCACTTCCAGTCCCCTCTTCGTTGAAGTTTCCGCAAGGCCTTCAGTCCGCGCCAGCAGTTGCAGGCTCTCTACTTTCAGTCCCTTCTTCGGCTTTCCTCGTCTCGGCATTGGTTAACCCCTGTAATCCTGGTGGGGGCACCTTATCGCACTCCTGGCCGCATGTCATCTGGCCGCCGGTGGTCACGGTGGTCAGTCAGCAGCAGAGGGAGGGGGAGGAGGCTGTCACTTAGCAAGAGTTGGCCATTTCTAAATCTAAAGCATGAGTTGGCCGGACCCACCACGGCGGCAAGTCGTTTATTGTCACCGAAAGGGGTTCGTGCTCTGGGATTCCTGATGTCGCCAGGAACGTGAAATAAAGTATCATTACACGGGACCGGGAACCCATCAAGGATGCGGCCAGTATCAAAGCCGCCCTCCATAAATGGATACTTCCGGCCATTGGTGACATGCCATTACATTAGGAAGTGTTAACAACATTACGGTCAAACCGGTAGTTGACAAGATGAAGAAATCAAAGTCCCTGTCGGCGCGAACCGTGAATAAATATGTTGAGTACATCAAGCAGGTAGTCGCCTCCCTCAAGGATGGCGAGACGGGTGAGCCCATTCACAAAAGAACGTGGGATAGCAGCGTCATGGACTTGCCTATGGTCAATCAGAAAGAGCAGCGGCGTCCTTCGCTCAAGGCTAAGGCAATTACTCAACTCGTTGAGGAAAGTGGGGGCGAAGAGAAGGCGTTGTATGTTTTGCTTGCGGCAACCGGGATGCGAATCTCGGAGGCACTTGCCCTTGAAACAAAACACATTACGAACCATGGACGCACTATTGAAGTTCGGCAGCAAGTCGAGCGCGACACACCCCGCATCATCACATGCTTAAAGACAAATGCGGCTTATCGAGATGTCGACTTGCACCCGGACGTTGCGGAGTTCCTGCAACGTTATATTGGCGACAAACCCGGTCTATTGTTCGCTACCCGGAATGGCACGCCACACTTGCCACAACAACATCGAAGATCGCTGGCTAACGGAACGGCTCAAGGCGATGGGATTAGACGAGCCGGGTATGGGTTGGCACGCTTTCCGTCGTTTCCGCAAAACGTGGCTGCTTGGTAAGCGGTGCCAAGAGGACATCAACATTTTTTGGATGGGTCACAAGCCAAAAACCATGTCAGAGATTTACTCGCATCTGTTCGAGGAGATTGGCATGCGCTTGGCTGAGGCCGAGGCCGTTGGATTTGGTTTCGATCTTCCCAAGAATCCATCCGAAAAGGCCGTTGCTGCACCGATTGCACCGAGATTTAAAACTGAAGTTGTAGCTCAGTTGGATAGAGCGTCTGCCTTCTAAGCAGGGGGTCGCCAGTTCGAGTCTGGCCGGGCGCGCCACTCTTTTGGAACTCATTGAAACAGTACGAGTTGGATAAAACTGTGTTCACCCCGGCCATCTGCTTTTTGGACAGATGGTCGGAGACGGCAGGACTCTCGCGTTTTTCCTTTTTCTTCTGTCGATCCAATTGCTTACGTGAACTGAACCCGATCCGGTATCCGCTCAGAATCAGGTCCTGTCATAGAAATGCGTAATACACGCAGAGCACGCCAAGAGGGCGCTCGGGAAGTCCTATTCGTTCAAACTAACCTTCGCGAATTGCACGTAGCGTGCCCGTGTGGCTGGTGATACGGCCCAAACTTCCCACAACCCCGTCTCGCCAGTGACAGGCACTTTTCCGAGTACCCCACATAACTAACCAGGCGTTGGCAGCTTGGGGACGCTCTCACTAACGACTGAAGGCCGTTTATCCATCAGGAAACAGGAAAGCACTTTTGGGTCGGGAAGTTTCATCTTGGCACCGAAAGCCGTCGGATGAAATGCCCCCTCACGGGCCATCCAACTGAGACAGTCTCTGGTTTCTTCTTGTGATGCTTGACGTATCTCGAAGTTCCAACGGGTCTTGGCGAACTCGTCGTACCGGATGAGGTCAGCGTGGTGGATGTATTCGACGAGGACGTACCTCTCCTTATGAGGCTGCGACCAACGGTCCACGCGAACCATGTATATTTCTCCCAGGTCCGCAAATGACGCCGGTTCGATTAGTCTTGTGTCTGTTTTGCCTGCCTGAATTGCAATTACCACGCCCGCAGCCGACACGAACTCATTGTCTGGGACAGAGGACGTTGCGCACACTAGCCAGAGGAAAACAATCACGCCAAGAGATATGAGTTTCCTTTCTCTTAGGAAAAATGGCCACATTAGTCGTCTCTCAAGTAGAATATCATCGTCGTAGTATATCGGATGGACTGAGTGCCTTGTAAACGCTTGGCAGTTCTAATCCATCTCCAGCATAAAAATCAGGTAACCAACGAACAGATAGGCTGCTGCCCAAGCAGGAATGAGCAATTTCCACCTGCCTTTTCCGAACGCGCTTAGAACGACACTGCCGACAAGAGTCCAGAAAGAAATCCGGCCGACGAACCTCCAAATTCCAGGAGATGGCATCATGCCATGTGGGCTGCCACCATTGTGAAACCAAGAATAAAAGAAGATCAATTCCAACAGTGTCGAGCAAATAGCAAGTATTAGTGCCGACCTGCCGCAGTGTGCCCTCCAGCTTTGAGGTGGTGCTTCTCTTGCGCTTCGGGCAGAGCGTCTCCACGCCGTCCAAAGCAGCGAACAAGGCAGCAGAAAAAGCACCATCGTAACTATAAACACAAACTATCTACCTCCAGGCGTCTGGGCAGCCGTAGCGCCCTCGACAGACCTTGCGAAGGATTATATCGATTTCCGTTTGCAGTACGAACGAGTTCGGTCCAAAGTCTGGTAACAGCGATTCCGGACAAGTCCGTCGCGGAATCGGGCCGGCCACTTCTACGAGTACGCCACTAACCGGAACTTGGCAGGATTTCGAAAGGAGGCTATAAGAGTTGAGGTGCGAGTTGCCGATTGTCCCAAGTGTGGCGTCCGTGCGAGGCCAGCCGGCAACACCGCCTATTGCGCTACCTGTGGATGGAATCGACTGAGTGCCTTGGAGGATGTTCGCCAAAGCCTTTTGGCTTTGCCTTTAGCCTTCTCAGTATTCTTCGTCATCTCCCTTCTGACCAAGCGATGGCTTGGAATCGTCTTGATTTCTGGACTATGTTTGCTTTGGATTGCCGTCAGCGCAGTTAAACTGGTTCTGCAAAAGCGCGAATTACTTAAAAGCGATTTAAGGAGCCCCGTTATTGTGTCGGTGGCTGCGCAAGTCGCGGATGGACAAAACGAACAGTACGTCGTTCCCTCACGATTCGGTCACTTTTCTTCGCTATCCGTACCACGCAAGTTCAAAATGAAACGGGTCTTCCGTTGGCTTGCGATTCTGCTATCCATAATTGCGCTTGCCTTCACGGATGTTACGTATTCCTTGCTTATTCCCCCTCACAAGGCGCCGGATGACCCGCAGTGGGGCGCAAGAATGGCGCTCCTCACGGTGGGAATTTACGGCGCGATTCTTTGGGGCGGATTGCTAGAACGTCGCCGTAGGCGGCTTCTACAATCAGGCGATGTTCGATTCGCCTTAATCTTGAAATCCAATGCGGGGAAAGGCGCCTTGCTGCCAGGTATCACCTACAGATTCTTAACAAAAGACGGAAAGGAAATCGAAGACTACGACCATGACTGGACTGATAGCTATCACCAAGGGATGGTCGTTCCTGTGTTCGTCCACCCGCTCCAGCCGGAGAATCATGTCGCGATGTGTGCGAGTTTCTACGATGTGATTTGAATGCTTGCCCCACAGCCCGGGAGGAGCGCCTCCAGTCGCAGACCGTAGCAGCGCCTGGCAGTGACCGCTAAGTCCTGGTATACAGCGATTGCGGGCAAGTGAAATCCGTCGCGGAATCGGGCCGGCCACTTCTGCGAGTAGGCGACTTACCAGAGTTAGCAAGTCCCGCAAAGCCAAATACTCTTGGTGGGCGCGATGTTCGATAAGAGTCAGTTGCGGAGTGGACGCAGAAAAAGAATTACGAAAACTACCGCGCTAACAAACGCGAACGCGCCGCAAAGGCGAAAAAAATATACGTAATCCTGTAGTTCAGTTCAGTTCCGGCATTTTGGGAGCCGGGAAGAACTTTGAGCTTCGGGAATCTCTCGTAGCACCTCACCGCCCAGCTATTTAGCGCCCGTGCCATTGGTTTGGACCAATAAAACAGTGCAGCACCCAACAGAGCGACGTTTGCGTCGAAGATGAACTCTTGAAGGTAATTCCAGTTGGTCACCGGATTTGCTGCACTTTCAGACCTGTTCTATCTGCGGCTGCATCCTAGCACGGCCTGCCTCCTCTCAAAATGCGGATCGCGCGCCTTGGCACCAATCGGCAAAGGTCCTGGTGAACAGCGAAACCGGAAACGTGGCTCGCGCCGGAATACTGGTCGGTCTTCGTAGTTGGTGCAATCGCCTGTTCTCGACAGTTATGCTCTAATGCCCCTCAGGTGGTGGACGCTACCTGAGGGGAAAAATGAAATCGTTAAGGCGTTTGCTGGGATTATGGTGGATCAGTTGGTTCGGGATCATCGGTGGCTTCCTTATGGTCGGCATTGGTGAGTACAAGCACGAGTCCCCTGCCGCGTCTCATTTCTCGATCACCCTCATGATCGTTACTATTCTTTTGTGGACTGTCTTTTTCATAGCGGATAACAGGGCGAGAAAGAGAATCGATGGCGAACGGAGCACGACAGTAGTCGTGGACCTACTCACATTGACTGGGACATTTCTAGCAGTCTTTACGCTGTTGGGAATTGGCTTCTTCGTTGTTATCGCGCCCCGCGTTCCGTGAAAGGGGTGCTGATAGGTGTCGTAATATCCTGTTTGCACTCACGGCAGAAGCTTTTCGCCGTTCCTTGTGGATGGTCGTCAACTCGGATTTTCCGCCTAAGTCCCGTGTAACAGCATACCCGTCCATATGGAATTTCAAGTTTCCGAGTACGCTACACAGGAGTTGACCGCACAAAATGAAGTAGAATCAGGGCGAAACAAAGTGCGAAAGAGAATGCGGAGTCAGGGCCGGTCGCTATGAAATATGAAGGCCTAAGAAAACTGAGGTGGTTATTTTGTTTGGCGGCAGCAATCGGAATTGCATACACTCCATCCGCGATTCTAACTGCGATTTCGTCCGCTAAGTCAGACCACCGTCTAATAATTCCATTCGCAGGGGCAGTCGTGATTCGCCTGCTAGTTATAGGCTTCTTTCTGAAAATTTGGTGGGAAACCAAAAAGAAGTCTCAGGCTTCAAAGCAGGGCAATGCTACCGCCAAATGACCGAACTTGCGGACAGCTCCGCCGCCATAGTGCCTACTCGCAGCCGATGCCCGAACGGTATGTTTTTTCAGCCACGCCGACAGCACTGGCTACTCGCACGATATAAATGCCAGCCTTCTTTTTCGAGTAGGCTTCTTTCCATTCTTCGTAACCCTCGCGAAAGTTCGGCAACGGTCGATTTGACGCGAGCTTTTTTGTCACGCTATCGTCCAACGCTTTCCGTGCAAACGGCATGTGCGGTACTGACTCAGGGGACGGCCCTCCGTGACAATTGGCCAGCTTGATCCTCTCAACGCCAATGTGGACAATCACCCCCAATTCCGGGGAATTCTCCACTTTGAGAACCGTAAGTGTTGAGTGTTCCTCGCCTTCCCGCGTCGCGTACTCCCAAACATCTCCAGGTGTGAACTTGGCGTCAGTCGCACCCTGCAAGGTTGTGTCTTTCTTCGGTGCCACTCCAATTTGCGCAACGGCAATGCCAGCGAAGGCAAAAACGAATACTACGACAAGGAACCGTATCAAAGGTTTCATGGCGACGGAGTTTACACCACAATCAAGACTTTGCTCAGTGCGGTTACCGTTCAAGTGGACACCAAGTGTGTAACATCAGAGCTCCTGACATACCCCTCTGGGAAAGCTGCCCAAAATCACCTTAATGATGAAGTAGACGAAGCCACCTCCTTTTGCATTGTAGCTTTATCCTCAGTCCCAAGCAGCTGTGCGTGACAGCGGAAGGCACTCTCAGAGGTCACATCCCAGCCGCATCTGGCTTGGCTTGTCGCTTCCCGGGGTGCGGACCAAAACCTGTCCGCTTTTTCAATCTCCCGCCGAGTGTCGCTCGCGTCCCCGCGACTATTAACGAGAAATCGCCGTGTGCGACCTGCATCCCAGCCGCATCTGGCTTGGCTTTTTGCTTCCCAGGGTGCGGACCAAAACCTGTCCGCTTTTTCGATCGCTCGTCAGGGTGCGGCTAGCATCGTGCGCAACTGTTGATGGGAGATTCTCGTGCGAGACCTGCGTCCCAGCTGCATCTGGCTTGGGGTTGTGCCCATCAGGGTGCGGACTGAAACCTGTCCGCTTTTTCGATCATTTGTCAGAGTTGTTTCGCTGCATGAATCAAGGGAATCAGAACGGCATAGAGCCTGAGCCTTCCGGCCAGTATTGGTCCGCTTCTTTGTTCCGTTGCCGTTGCTTTTGCTGTTGTGTTCAGGGAGCTCATTTCCGACCCCAATTCTCCAAGTCCACAATTTCATGTTTACCGGTGCAAAGTCCCTTCGAGTCCGCATGGCAGTACACGGTGTTCTGGTTTTCTTGAGCTTCGTCCAACGTCCCGAACAAATAGACATCGGAATACGTCATCCTTCGCGCACTTGGGTGGAAGAATGCGCACGTGACCACTGCAAACCGTCCGTTCCCATGCACGTCACTTCGCGGCCAACGGCGGCGGGCATTGCCGTCCCATTTCATGGAACCTGCATCCACAAAGCACCTCCAATCGCGACAGACGGCACGTGTGTGTGTATCACTAACCTTTTAAGAGGTACGCGCTCACATCCAACACCACAGTCCATCTCCTAATAAAGATAGAGATTATGCGTGATCTGTGTCGCCAATTAGTTTGCGGCCTACCAGTCCGCGATGGCGCACGCGGTCTTGGCCTAGCCGCGTCGCGCGCTTTACTCCGGGTAGATTCTTCCAACGGCCAATTAACATCTGCTCGTCCACCTCCGGCGCGTAATCGTTGTCACGCAGAAACGTTGAATACGCTTTGACCCGTCAGAGTTCCGCTCGCATCGTGCGTGACTGCCGGCGGGAATGTCTCGTGCGGAACCTGCGTCTCAGCCGCGTCTGGCTTGGCGTCTCGCCCCTCCGGGTGCGGACCAAAACCTGTCCGCTTTTTTCCTCCAGAAGGCTGGGGCATCCTATCCGACCATGAAGCCAGGCCATGAATAATTTCCCGCTGCTGGCCGTCTCAGTTGAAAGTCATTCTATAGATGTCTATACTAGATATCTATACATCATGCTCAAAGCTGATAACCTTCAAGGAGCCTTACAATTGCTCGTGTTGAAGATCCTCCGGCGGAGAGCTAACCACGGATTTGCAATTTCGTCGTATATCCAGCAGACGTCGGACGAGGTTCTCCGCGTGGAGGCAGGTTCTCTCTACCCGGCTCTGCATCGGATGACGGAGGCAGGCCTTCTCAAGGCTCAGTGGCGGATGTCGGAAGCAGGACGCCGTGCACGATTCTACGAACTCACTGCCAAGGGGCGCCGCAAGCTCGAAGCAGACGAAAAACGATGGCGCACCGTTTCCGCGGCGGTGGCTAGGATTCTTCGAACCGCATGATAGGAGGTGCCTCATGGGGCTGTGGTCGAGACTTAAGAGAACGTTCCGCAGCAGTCGTTATAGTGCCGATATCGAAGAAGAACTTCAGTTCCATCTCGACATGGATGTCGCAGATGGGCGCGATCGCCGCGAAGCTCGCATGCGCCTCGGCAGCATGGCGCGCATTGAAGAGGAGACCAGGGCAATGGGAATTATCGAGTGGCTCCACTCTGCGCTCCAGGACGCTCGCTACGGAGTGCGCCAACTGCGCAAAACACCTGCTTTGATGCTCGCGGTGGTGCTTTCACTAACCATAGGCGTGGGCGCGAACACGGCGATCTTTAGCCTCCTTGATGCCGCCATCCTGAAACCCTTGCCCGTCAAGAATCCGGACTCTTTGCTGATCGTTGAATGGACGAACCAGGAGTTTCCGGAAGGAGTAAGCAACATAAACGGTGATTTCAGTCGCATCTCCGGAGGTTGGGTTCAGGCCTCCTCGGTTGGCGCGAATCTGTACCGGAAGTTAGCGCGCGAACAAACGGTTTTTGCGGCCCTCATGGGAATTGCGGACCCTAATCCCGTTGCAATTGCCATCGACGCGTCTCCTGCCGAGCAAGTGAGCCTGCAATACGTCAGCGGCAACTTCTTCCAGGGGCTGGGCGCTTTACCCGTTATTGGGCGGCCGTTCCTAGACGCGGAGGACCGCGTCGGCCAGGAACCTGTGGTGATCGTGAGCCATCGTTTCTGGATGGGCCGACTTGGGGGTGCGAGAGATGTGTCGGACCGCACCATTCGAATTAATAACGTGCCGGCTCGCATCGTTGGGGTGGCGCCGCCTGAGTTCTTTGGTCTTAGGGCTGGCCAGTGGACAGACGTCTACACACCGCTCGCGATGAGAGTTGCCTTTGAGCCGAGTCAAGGCATCGGCGCTGTGCGCGGTGAAGACGACACAGATTGGTGGGTCCGGCAAGTGGGACGGCTAAAACCGGGGGTGCCAGAGGCGGACGCGAAGGCACAAATCGCCCGTCTGTTCCGGAACCTGGCCGCGAAAGACATGAACATCGAAGCAAAGAAGATCCCCGAGCTGATCAGTTTGCCCGGCCGGCGTGGCTTTGATGCACTCAACACCAAGGATGCCAGTGCACTGTGGATTCTGATGCTGCTTGTTGGAGTGCTGCTGCTTATCGTGTGTGCCAACGTGGCGAATCTTTTGTTGTCCCGTTCGGTGGCAAGGCTGCGCGAGTCGGCGGTGCGTCTGGCGTTGGGAGCGACGAGAGCGCGGTTGTTTCGGCAACATTTGATCGAGAGCGGAGTGTTGGCCTTAGTGGGGGGCGGTGCCGGACTGGCCTTTGGATATATTCTTGCGAAGTCCATACATCTACTTCTTCAGTCTGGCCGCGATGCGAGCAGCGCATTCGATCTCCGTCTAGACATGCGAGTGCTAGGATACACGGGCGCACTTTCGATCCTCACGGCTCTCCTCTTTGGCGTGGCACCGGCCGTGCAGGCTGCACGCGCCGAGCTTAACGACGCTCTCAAGGCTCAGACGAGATCGGTGATGGGTGGGCGGCTGCGTCTGCCGCGGTTTTTGGTTTCGATGCAGATCGCGCTGTGTCTGACGGCTTTGGTCGCGGCCGGCCTTCTAGGGCGTTCGCTAGAGAACCTGAAGTGGATTGATATCGGATTTGATAGGGAAAACCTCGCGTACGTGTCCGTGGATCCCGGGCACGCTGGATACTCGGCTGAGCGCATGTGGCCCTATGTTGATCGTGTCCGCCAAGAATTGGCCAGACTACCCGGAGTCATCCGCGTGAGTCCGGTCGAAGTGCGATTGTTATCGGGCAACGGAAACCTGTCACGCATAAGTATTCCTGGACGCGCTTCTTTGATCGAGAAAGGCGTTGTGGCGCCGACAGAGGCAGCTAATGTGAACAGCGTGGGAGACGGATTCTTCGAAACGATGCGCATCCCTCTCTTAGCCGGCAGGGCTATTGAGTTGCGCGACATTCACCCGAACGCAGAGGCGGTGGTCGTCGATGAACTCTTCGCGCGGCGATTCTTTCCCAACCAGAATCCGTTGGGCCGCCGCTTTGGATTCAATCCGAAGGAGAACACTCGCTACGAGATTGTCGGCATTGTGCGAGACACTCTCTACAACAGTCTGCACAGGGATCTCATTCCGACCGTTTACGAAGCTTATCTTCCGGATCTGAGAGGCTCGATTCACTTCGCCATCCGCACCACTGCGGATTCCGCACGCCTTGCGCAAGCCGTTCGAACGGCCGTTGCTTCCGTCGATCCGGCTGTACCGGTAACCGAGTTTCACACGCAAACTGGTTTGATTGATCGGCTCCTTCGAACCGAGCGGCTATTGGCCTTCGTGTCCGGTGCTTTTGGCCTCGTGGCGTTAGCTCTCGTGGCGATCGGCATAGGCGGTTTATTGGCTTACGCGGTGGCTCGCCGAACCAATGAAATTGGAGTTCGAATGGCACTGGGAGCTACTTCCAGCGATGTGATTCGGATGGTGCTGCGCGATTCGCTGAGGATAGCGGGCGCTGGGATTCTCATCGGACTTCCGTGCGCCTATGCCACCGGGAAGATCTTAGAGAATGCGCTTTTCCGGCTCAAGCCGTTGGATCCTTGGACAGCAGCTCTGTCATTCTTCGCGCTGTTGGCCGTCGCTCTCCTCGCAACTTGGTTACCGGCGCAACGCGCCGCCAGAATTGATCCGATTACGGCCCTACGGGAGGAATAGAATTGGCGTCTTGCTTCCGCAAGCGTTCTAAGATAACTCCATGGACCCTACCAATATTGTATTGAGGGCCCGGCAGGCTTTCGGTGGTGCAGCCCGAGTGATGGCGTACTCGGGAACGATACGGGCCAGAAGTCTCGATCTAGGAAGTGTGATTCCGCTGAATGCTGCTCGCACTCCGATCGATATCTTGATGGGCCCCACGATTTTCTCTGTCATAAAAATGCGTAATACACGCGAGGCACTCGAAGGCGCCCATGCTAATTGGTTAAATCCAATTTGTCTCCGCGATGACGCATAATACGTGCCAATGGCTGGCGATCCCACCCAAACTTCACAGATCGCCGTTATCGTCCACTTGGAGCGGGCACCCGAGACTCGATGAGTCGCACCGTATGGGCGGGCGGAGGGAAATGTATGCGACGGAAGCTAGGATGTTTGTCCTTGGCCGGATTTGTAATTTTGTTGGCGATCGGCGCGATTCCTGTTGATGCGGGCATTCGGCCGAGTTTCAGCTTGGATCATTGTTCGTGGAATGCCACGTATATTGTGCTGGTGCAAACGACACCCAGGGATGGAGTCTTTTCAGTCGTGGAGTCCTGGAAAGGTGACTTGAAGCCGCGGGACTCGCTGGAGGTTCCCGAGCTGAAACCAAACAAGGATGCAGTCCCGATATCGAGCTATCCAAAACCACAAGGATTTGGTTCTCAGGACACGCAAGGAATTAGCGAACAAATCCCGAGGCAGCCCGTTGGTTCACGAATGATTTTGTTTCTGAAGAAAAAAGAGGAAGGTGGCGTAGCCTCCCCATCGGTAGGGAATACCGCGGGGACACGGTGGGAACCCGCCAATACGTGGGGCGGTATGAAGGTTTCGGCCCTATGGATTGACGGCGAGAAGAGCTATTGCTTCGTCCAATGGATGAACCCGGGTCCGAGCGCACTCTCGGAATGTTTGTCGTTTCAGACGATGTCTTCGGATGTGGCTGTATTCACCGCGCGAATCCAGCGGGTCTTGCAAGTGCAGAAGCATCTCGCTGAGACCATGGCGATGAAGAACAACCCGGAAGTAAGGGCGGATCGGCTTGGACGCATCGCGCTGGGCGACGTGTGGGAGGCGCAAAGAGAAGCGCTGGGTGTTTTGGGAAAGTCCGGAACCGTTGCGTTGCCGGAGATCCTGCAAGTGATGGATGAGCCCCCCGTGCCCTATGACGGCAACGTGACGATCCGGGCGTTTGTGGAAGCTGCCGGGAAAGACAGCGGAAAGCTATTGCATGCGAGGTTGTAGCAGGACCTGATTTACTGGAAGGCTGTTGGACCGACGTTGACGCCAAATTGGTTGGACCAGCTGGGCGAGCCGGGGGCGTCCCTCTTCGTGAAGTTCGATGAAACTGAATTGCTGATTCGTGAGTTGGATCAGGAGCATTACGCTCCGGCAGCACAAACCGCAGCCGAGTTGCGCGATTTTTGGGTTTCGCAGCCGCTGCTATACGATCCGAAATGGGGCGAGCGCGATCTCCGCAATGGCGGAACCGCTCTTGAAATGATACGTGCCGAGTCGTTCGAATTGGCCAAGCATTGCGATAATTTCGTCAAGCACGTGGCGACCGAAAAAACTCACCAGCGACGCTAACCGCGTAGGTAAACGTCGTGCGCAGCGGCACGGGCGGTGGGACATTGCAAAAAGGAGGAGTCGTCCCGCCGTGTAGTGAAGGATGAATGAAGGCCAATTTGAATCGCTAACAACCGGCGGAGTTAAGGTATTCGTGCTGACTCCTAGTAAACAGTAAACAGCGTTTCTCGCAGACTTGAAATCCTTCCCCAATGCTGGTCGGTCAAATGGACGGTTTCGCGACTACACGGCCAAGTGAATCGACGGCGTCCCGGCTATTGCCACTCCCGAAGAATTCGCGCTTTCTGCTTCGAAACCGCACAAAGGGGCCGACAATACTAGAAGGAGCTTTTCTCATGAGCATTCCCGGTCAAGATTTCAGACAGGCCGCTCGGTGGAAGAGCGTCGCCTTGTATGTTGGGTTCGCACTTTATTTCGTCAGCTTCTTCCTGCCCGCCGTTGACCAGTGGAAGGGTTGGGACTGCGCCTGGCTGGCGCTTGAGTACTGGCATGACGATAAGGTTTCGCCGCTCGTCTTGTTCGGCGGCCTCATAAATCCCCTCGGAGTCCTGTATCTTCTTGTCAGCGCCCTGAATGCGGCCAGCAAGGTCCGGGCATATCTCGCTGTCGCCATCCTCTTCTGCATCCCGCTGACTTGGTTTGCACTGGACCGTATGAATGTTCAAGTGAAAGTGGGTCACTTTGTTTGGATCGCTGGAGTCCTGCTGATGTTATTGCCTGTCATAAGTGGAATCACCCAATTGCCGGGCGCAAAATGGTTGGTTGTGGCCAGCTTGGTTGTCTTCTCGTGGCTGGGAATCCCTAAAGCAATCAGTCGGACCATGCATGCGCCAACCGAGCGAGACGATTTCTATTATGTTGTCGCCTGGAACTTCCACGAACCATCAGTTTGTCGAAAGATTGATCCGCACGCGATTGGGCGCGAAGATCAACGGGATGACCATGATCTCACCTATATGCAATCGGATTGCTTTCGCAATCTCGCCGCCATGCTGCGCGCTCCCTCGCTCTGCGACAATATCCGATCCGCTGGCATAGATCGCGTGGTGGGAAGCCTGATTGCTAAATGGAATTGCAGAAGGCAGCGCTATACATGGGGAACTGCTTCGCCCGCGGATGGTCAAAGCTTTGTCAAAATGATGCAAGCGGTTGGATATAGTGAAGAGCGGCTTTCGGGTTTGATCAACCAACGGGATCCCGGCAATTCAATCCACCGCGGGAAGCCAAGAGGTGAAGATTACTGGGACTACTTTTGGTATCTCGCAAGCTATGACAAAACCTCGGCCCGCAGTGATTTCCTGACACGAGTGATGGAACTGAAGTAGCTCACGGCCTGAACAAGTGCTTGTCGCCAACTGGCTAGCGTAAGAGTTGTGGTACCAAGGGGTCAGACATGGGGTCACGAACTTAAACGATCCGGGGAACAGTTGAAGTATCGGGAAAAATCTTCGACGGCACGGATGTATGAATCTATGGTAGTCTCCGCGTAATTGCGACGTTGGAGTTCTTCCGACATCATTTTTCGTAGATGGTTCACGGCGAGACCTCCTGTGACCCACACTTACATCAAACCGTCGAGCAACCAACGCTCCACTACCTCACGCGTAGCGTCCGCCGCCGGGCGGCTTGGTTCAAGTCCCGATGGGAGAAGTGACGTTTGGCCGAAAGTTGCCTGCGCCTTCATCTCCGCGAATGCCGTTTCTGGGCCGCTAGGTCAATAAGCCGAGTCCCCGAGGTCGGGGACTTGAAGGAAGCCGACCAGCTCCGAGTCGCCCCCCAGCCTCGGCTTCCTCCCCGGTAAGCGCCAATCTAGTTTGCGCGCAGGGCTGCCATGGGGTCGATTCGTGAGACGCGAAGGGATGGGAAATAGCCTGCGAGTGCGGCAGCGGTTGTAAGTACGAACAGCATCGCGGCAAAAGTTGCAGGGTCGGTGAACGTGACGCCGAAGAGGAGACTGGCGAGGGTTCGTGCAAAGATCCAGGCGGCCACACTGCCAAGAAGCATTCCAAGGCCAGCGAGTCTGAGAGTCTGAAGCACGATTCGCTCTTGCAAGTCGCGGGCAGACGCGCCTAGCGCCATGCGAATGCCGAGTTCTGCAGTACGCTGATTGACCGAATACGAAATGACCGCATAAATTCCGAGCGCCGCGAGAATCAGCGCAAACGCCGAGAAGCCGCCGAGCAGGACGACGACAAAGCGGCGGGGCGAGACGGCTTTGTCCACAAGTTGTTGAAGTGTCTTGAACTCGGTTCCAGATAGATCCGGTGTGATGAGATGAAGAGCGGTGCGAATCGTAGAGGCTAGAGCGGCCGGCAGAAGGGGCGTACGAACGACCAGATAGACAGGGCCAGATTCATCTCTCTGTCGAGTCGGGAAATAAAGTTCGTTACCCGATTCCTGTTCAAGCGCTCTGTGTCGTACGTCTGCGACGACACCTACAACGCGGCGGCCAGGATTTGAGCCGCCTTCTCCGATCACAATTTGGTCCAGGGGATTCTGGCCGGGCCAGAGCGTACGCGCCAGCGTCTCGTTGACCATAGCGACAGGCTCACTTGAAGGTGTGTCTCGCTCTGAGAATTCGCGGCCAGCGCGCAGAGGAATTCCCATGGCGGCCAGGTAACCGTCACTCACGATACGGATATAGCCTTCCGGAAAATGTCCGCGCGCGTAGACCTTACCCTTCGCAGTGACATCCCAGCTGCGATCTCCAGCGAGCGGCAGCACATCCGTGAGACCTGCACTGCTGATTCCCGGTAACGACCTCGTGCGAGCCAGGACCTCGTCGAAATAAGTATTCCGTTGAACTCGAGTGGAATAGCTGTTACTCGGATCAATACGCAGCGCGGCAACTCGCTCCGGCTGAAATCCCAAATTCTGCTCTAGAACTTTGAGGAAGCTGCGCGCAAGAAGTCCTGCTCCCACCAGAAGAACACATGCCAGCGCGATTTCAGAGACAACCAGGCCGCCGTGAATCCATGTGTGCCGCTTGCTCCCGGTGGAGGCACGACTGGTGTCTTTCAACGAGTCGTGGACAGAAATGGATGGGACTTGCAGCGCTGGAATGAATCCGAACAATAGGCCGATGAGAGCAGCGAGCAGCACCGAGAAAACGAGCGACGCTACATCCATCCTAACCGTCGAGAGGAGTGGGATGTTGAATGCCCGCAGACCGTCCAGGAGGCGCGTGCCGCCTATCGCCAAGATTACACCCAGCAGACCGCCGCAGAGTGATAAGACGACGTTCTCGGTCAATAGCTGGCGGATCAAACGACGGCGTCCAGCGCCGACGGCGGCACGAATGGCGATCTCCTTTTGTCGCGTAACGCTGCGAGCCAACTGCAGATTGGCAACATTCGCGCACACGATCAACATCATCATGGCGACCGCTCCCGACAGAATGAGGAAAGCATTGTGCAGGCTTCCAGTCACGTGCTGGTCTAGCGACGTGAGTATCGGGCGAAGGGTGTTGCGCTCCGGGTGCTGCTTCTGGATTTGTTCCGAAAGAATCTGAAACTCGGCGCGGGCGGTTTGGAGTGTTATTCCTGGTCTTAAGCGGCCGATGACCGCCAATGTATTTCCCCAACCGTTGGTTTCTTGAGTCAGTGGCATGGGCAGATATATGTCAATCGGATTGCCAGGGGCGAACACCGTGGCGAAATCGAAAGTACGCGGCGCGACTCCCACGATTGTGACCGACGCATCGTTGAGGGTGACCGCGCGGCCGACGATATTCGGGTCGGAGGCGAAACGCCGCTTCCACGTGTCGTAACTCAGTAATCCCGCGTGAGGACCGTTCCATCTGCACTCATCAGCGGAAAATGATCGGCCGAGTTGCGGAGACACGCCGAGGAAAGAGAAAAAGTTTTGAGAAACCTGCAGACTGTTCAGGCGCTCCAATTCTCCGTTTATGAGCATTTTGGCGTCGGCTGGTTGGGAGAATGTGGCATAGGCCGCAAGATCGGAGAACGATTTGGTTTGGTCCCGCAGATCCAGAAAGTGCCCCACCTGAACGCTCCACTCCTTGAGGCCATCATCCGCGCGATTGGAAATCCAGACGAGATGCTCGGAATCATGGAATGGCAAGCCGCGGAGCAGAAGAGCGTTGACGACGCTGAAGATTGTCGAACTTGCGCCGACGCCGAGGCCCACGATTGCGATCGTGAACAACGTGAAACCGGCGTTGCGCCGCAGTATGCGAAACGTGTAGCGAAGATCCTGAAGGAAAACGTCCAGGAAGGGGAGTCCGCGGACCTCCCGATGGGCCTCCCGCAATTGCGAGACGCCGCCCAGTTCGAGCCTGGCCAACCGTTTGGCTTCCTCTGGTGGTGTGCCTTTGCGTATGTGATCTTCGGCAAGCAAGTTGAGGTGAGCGTCGATTTCTGCCTGAAGGTCTCGATCGAAATCGCTGGATTGAAAAACGGCGCAAATCCGGGCAAGTACCCGGTGAATTGAACCCAGCATGATCATTTCGCCCCTTTCAACTGCAGAAGACGGCCGATGGTGCCGGACACCCGCTGCCAGTTTTCCGCTTCCGCGACGAGTTGTTTCTGGCCCGCCTTGGAGATTGAGTAGAATCTCGCTTTACGATTGTTCTCGGAAGTGCCCCATTCCGCCTTGATCCATCTCTTTTGCATTAGACGAACGAGGCAGAGATAGATCGTGCCCTGATTCACTTTCAAGGATTCGTCGCTGATCTGCTCAATGCGGCGAGCGATGCCATACCCGTGCAGCGGCCCCATCGCTGCGAGGGTCTGCAAAACCATCAGATCGAGTGTGCCTTGAAGAATATCAGCCTTGTTCTCCACTACGTGTCTCCTGTGGGTTGTATAGAGGAGTCTAATACCATACCTGTGGGATGTAAAGAGGAAGATTATGATGCGAGTCTGCCGAAACGGTCCAGAAGTCCCGATCTAGGAAGTGTGATTCCGCTGAATGCTGCTCGCACTCCGATCGATATCTTGATGGGCCCCACGATTTTCTCTGTCATAAAAATGTAATACTAATTGTGACAAATCGTAGCAAAACGGCTGCTTAAAGGTGATGAAAAAGGAGTAAGTAGTTTGTCACCGTTAATCACAAGTTGCTGATTTTCCCTCGCTTTACGCTCGCTCCGGCAAGATCTGATTAAAGTGGTCAACTGACTTCTAAGCAGAGGGTCGGGAGTTCGAGTCTCCCCGGGCGCGCCATCTCATTGAATAGAAAAGAGTAAGGAGAATTGCTCTTCGTTTTGACCCTCTGCTGTCCAAGCAGGTGCTCTCCTATATGAGCTACCCGCCCGCGCGAAATAACCGTAGGATGCTCAAGCATGTACAGTCACTACCTCCACGCCATCAGCATCGTTTGTCGGTCCATTCGGTCCAACAATGGTTCGAATCACACAATTACGGCCGGATTGCATTCTATGCATCCGGTCGAATCCATTCTTCAATCGATCGCCTGGGGTCAGGCTCAGTGCGCGTTTCTCGCCCGTGGCCGCCACTTTTCCGAGTACCCCAAATCAGGCACATTCGAGGATTCTGCGACTCAAGCCGGATTGTTTGTTTCCCAATGCCCATTGATTTCTGGACGTTCGGAGTTCAAAGTCTAGTCATCCGGGCGCGGATGTTCACTATGAGACCCTTTGCTCTTCGACTTGTGGGGTTGTGTTTAGTTCTCGCAGTGAGCGGGTATGTTTCACCGCTTTCAAACGGCTTCGCTTCTCAGAATGGGCGCGGAGGGATAGAACCCGTACTCCGCTTGGAAAAGCCTCGATACGTCGAAGGCGAGGCAGTTCGTTTCTGGGTTGGAGTAAAGCCTAAGAACTCGCCCACCATTCCGCGGGAACTCTGGAAACCATGTTCGTTGAGCGTCACGAGACCGGATGGAACTCGGAGAGTTGATTCGATAGGATGGCCGATCGACGGAATGATCGATCACGCGTGGTCTGGTGGGTGGGGTTTTGGGGACGAAAAGGTAGAACCCGGGGTTTACGTACTGGTTCTGGAGTGTGCCGGCGAGAAAACGGCACCGCTGGAGCTGATTGTCGAGCAGAGTGAAATCTTGGCGCAGATCAAGGCGCAGTTTCGGTTTGAGCGCGAGGGAGCGATAACAAAAAGTACTCACGTTCCGATCGTTCTAACAGTTGATAATGGCTCTCAAGAAACAATTCGATTCCCGCGGCGCGGCGCAATGGCGGAGGGCATCAGTTTAGAATTGGTCCGGAAAGAGCCTGCCTTCCACTCCGGCTTGTTCTTTCCGTGGGAGAAGCTGAGCCATTCAAATACCATACCTGACACCTACAGCTGGGACTTTCCTGAAATTCCGTCTGTGACGTTGAAACCCGGCGAGCACTTTGAGCAGCACTTGTTGCTTGAAGATGCCTTCTCGTTTGACCAAGCTGGGGATTACCATGTCACGTTCGCAACCGTCTTTTCCGTGTTGGTGGGAGAGAAGGATGGTCCGTTCGCTGACGTTTGCCCAATTAGAATCTCAGCCGGTGGCAGCGCAAGCTTTGTTGTGACCGACGCTGACAACACTACAAGCTCCCGGTACTCGGAGAAGTGAAAATCTGCTAAAACCACAAGACTAATCGGGCACTACAAGCCCAGTTCTGACAGGTCTCATTCTGTGGCATACTCTTGCCGATGAGGCTGAAGTCCCGCATTACGGAAGTTCTGCTCGCCTTTTTGTCGATCATCTCGCCAGCGATTGCTTTTGCGCAGGTGAACCCCACCTCACCGGTGCCCCAGCGAGAGTCCATCCAGGAACTCCTCAACCGGCTGACTCCGCAACAGAAGCAGCAGTTTGACAACGCGGGAAAGTCCTACAAGGAAAATCAATTCGTTGAGGCATTCGCCATCTACAAGCGATTGCTCACCGAGCTGTCGGGCGACGCGATCCTCTCCAAATTTGCCAGCGAGGCCGGCCTCAATTCCGGAGACCAGAGCTTTGCCCTAACCATTCTCAAGCCCCTCGCACAAGCCGATCCTGACGATTGGCAAGCTGCTGCACTCCTCACGCGTGCCTGCGCCGAGTCCGGCGACATGTCCTGCCGAGACTCCGGAATGGTGCACATGCTGGATCTGCACCGCCGTGGCATCACACCACCAAACATGCAGCAATACGTTGTCGAGCGCGTGAAGACGGGTGAAAATATCCTGCTGATCCGTATGTCGCTCGAGCCATGGGGGCGTTACAAGGTGTATGCCCTGGGCCAGCTTTTTAACAGCGAAGGCAAGATGCTTTTCCGCGTTACCCTCGAAAGCAATGACACCGATCAGCCCCTGTTCGCCAAAGAACATCCGGAGGAGGCTTCTAAGGGCGTTCGCAGATTCTCGCTAGACGGTTATTCGCAAACTGAAGTCAACAGCAACGGGCAGGGCGCCTGGTCCCACTCCACCTACAAGTTTTTCGATGGGCAGCCATCCTACGAAACTGTTCGGGACGAGTTTGTCAAAATCGCGACTAGTAAGAGTGCCTCTCTGAGCAATCGCGCAAATGTAGTTGTCCCATAGCGCTGTGCTTCCCTCGTCCCTGCCTCCTGAGGCGCAGAAGCAAACTGGACTAAGTCCTGATAAACAGCGTTCTCGTCCACATGGAATCTGCCCACATGGAATCTGCCGCGGAATCGGGTCGGCCACTTTTCCGATTTCGTCCACAGGACCTAGCACATCCCCATGCATCGCGTTATACTGGCCCAGCTGGGCTACTCATCACACTTCAGTTGTGAGGACACTTTGGACCGATTGAAACTACTCGTGCCCTTGGTCGTGCTGCTCAGTCCAGGTCTGATTCTTGTTGGACTCGCGCAAGACCAACTGACAATAGACGCCTCGAAACAGCCCTCTCCACCTGCACGAGGGCGCGGCCCATTCCCAAGCTCAGTTAGTCCGGGCAACTCCACCCATCTGCCCATTCGGCTTGAACTCCGGATTCCAAGCGGACCGCTGCAACCAGACGGAACTACCCTCGTCGATTTCGTGATCACCAACATAGGAGACGACGTAATCTTGTTACCGTCATCTATCAAGGAAAGTGATGGGCCGTCGGCATATCTTTTGACTTTATGGTTCACTTCAGACGCGGTCAAGGATGCGTACTTCAAGGACAAAGCGTCGGGCCGTCCAGTCAAGATTCAAATCGTTTCGACCAGTGCGGAACTCTACGGCCGTATCAACGACCCTCACAGCTTCCTCTGGGTTGCTCCGAACCAGAGCATGAAAGTGCACGCCTCTCCTCGCGTACAATTGCAGCCCGGAACATATACTGCCACCGCTCATGCCGAACTTTTGCACCTTGCAGCGCACGATTCCTCGGTTTCGTCGGAAGTTGTCGGCACAGCTGATTCGGAAACTGTCACAACGACACTCACGGCTACAGACCCTACTCCCCGATAACAGCATTCCCGTCAATTTGGAACGCTCGCCCGAGCCAGTGCCAGATGCATTGCCAGTTTCCACGTTCGCCACAAACCGGACAATTTCGGTCCCAGTACATTCCGCCGAATCGCCCAGCTAAAAACGGGTAGGCGGTATCTGGCGGTCATTCTGAGACTTTTCATGCCCATGCTTCGTAACCATAGGCAAGGGAGCAATCGCGATGAAATCCTCTTTGACTTTGCTTGTGCTTGTCCTGCTGCTGGTCATTCTGGCTGGATGTGCTCCGGGACCTAACCAGTCGAAAGGAACGGCGAGCGAACACAACGTGGTTGCAGGCTTCTGGCTTGGGCTCTGGCAGGGCTTTATTGCGCCGTTCGTATTTGTGGCCTCGCTGTTCAAAAGCAACCTCAGTATCTACGAGGTCCACAACAACGGTGCTTGGTACAACTTCGGCTACCTGTTCGGCCTGGCCTGCTTCTTCGGTGGTAGCGGCAACCGGGCGGCGCGTCGGAAGCAAATCCCAACAATCAGTGCCCGATGAACAACGAGCGCGGAGAGGTGGACTAGAAGGACTAGCGATGACAAATAGGTGGGGAATTTCATCCTGGGTCCTGAGAAATGCAACGAGGTACGAGATTCCGGACCGAGTTGTGAGACATGCAGCGCGGAGAGACAAGTCCTGCGTGAACTGTAAGCTGAGATTTAGGGTTGGAGGCTGTCATCGATCATCTGAAAACGTAGTTTTCTGAAGTCCTGCCGGATCACGGCATTTGAATTGCTTATCACTTCAGAGATAAGGACCAGCATCATCCCTCCACACATCATCCGCGTCTTCGCGTATCTTCGTGTGTGCGGTGGAGTTTGTCGACTGAGTTGACTCCGCTCTCACTCATCAGGCGCTCTGGCCGGTTTTCCCTCCGGCCTCGGTTGGCGGGGCAGTTAGGGGATGTTGGCCGGCTCCAAAAAATACGTTTTTACATGATCGCTAACAAGCGCGGAGCCGCAACAATCTGGCAAGTTGGGAGCATATGGACGATTACTCCGTCAAGCATCCAAAAGTGTGGAACATCGCTCTGTGTTGTGGCCGTTGCAATACCAGCAGAGGACCTTATAGTGACCCTAAAGGGCTAGCGGAATGGTTCGATTCCGCATACTGCAGGAAGAATAATATCAGCAGGCAGACCGTTGCCCCAGTTATACGAAGGTATCTAGGCAGAGGGTTACGAGGTCGTTGAAAAATATGGCGATCTACTTGTGTCTACCGAAAATTCCATCTGGCCCAGCTATCATTCGCCAAGGCCCATGTAATGTTACGTGCCTTGGTTCTTCGTAACCCTCTCATCAGTGAGCGCCGATCTCGATGTCGCTGATTGTTAAGCTTTTCGTCTGCGATATCATTTTGGCGAACCACGGGGATTTCCGGGCGCAGGAGGCGCGGCCTCGATATAGTCCCCAAATCCTAATTCGCTTGTCCTTCACCGCAACCAGAGAGTTCAACAGCGCCCGCCGTTCGATCAGCTGCGCGGGACCGCGGCGATTCGAACTGCCGGCCGCCGTGGCGCGGCTGAATGCGGGGGCTGCTCCGTGGAAGGTGGAATTTGTGGACCTGGAGAAACTGGAAGCGCGAAGATGAACTGAGATTTTTCGCGTGCGAACGCGGCACATCCGCACGATTCCACACCAGGTCCGTTTGTACATGCGAAGCCCGTTTGCACCTCTTTACTGGCACGGGCTGCGTCTTTTGCGTCTTGTGTTCGAATGACCGGAGCGGGGGCTGGTGGTAGACTTGCGGCGGCGGAGGGTACAGATATGGTGAAGAACGCGAAGCAAAAGAAAGCAAAGCGGGGCGCGAAAAAAGTTACAGCCAAAACGAAGTTGAGCGCGAAGAAGAAGGCACCAAAGCAGAAAGCGGCGCGCAAGCCGGCGGCGCGCAGGAGACCCGCTCGCCAGACGCAGGTCGTGGTGGGCAGCCAGAGCGTGGAGACCGTGCAGTTGAAGCGTCGCGCGCGCGCGGCGGCCGCGGGAGAGAGCGGCGGGGATTTTGGCGGCGTTTCCGTGGTTGAGGGCGCCGACTCTGAAAGCCCGGACGAATTGCTGGAGGAAGGACAAACGTTCGAAGCGGGGATAGTGAGCGGAGTGGAAAACGCTCCGGACCCGGACCAAGGCGAAGTGCGCACGCACGAAGTGACGCAAGACGACGTGCCGGAAGAGTACGACGACAAGGACCGTCCTTAACATTCCGAAGTTGTCGAGAGCTCACCATCGATCACTGTGTCGGCCGGAATATCGGCCAGAGCTTTTACAATGAATTTCTGCATTTCTAATTCGTTGAGACGCCCTGTCATTTATCGACAGGAGATCCGAGATGGCCAAGCCAACCGACCTGGTCCAAGGCACCCTCGACCTCTTGATTCTGAGGACGTCCGCGCTCCAGCCCATGCACGGCTGGGGCATCGCGCAACGCATTCGTCAGGTTTCGAACGAAGTCTTGCAGGTCCATCAAGGTGCGCTTTATCCCGCGCTGCATCGCCTCGAGCAACAAGGGTGGATTCGCGCCAAATGGGGCGAATCGGAAAACAATCGCCGCGCCAAATTCTATTCGCTGACTCCGGACGGCGTGAAATACATGCGCCAAGAGCAAGCGCAATGGAAGCGCCTTTCATCGGCCATCGGGCTGGTCCTCGAGATGTCTTAAGGAGCCAGAACCATGCGTTGGTATTACAAATTTTCGCCTGCGCTCGCTTTTCCGCAAGGACAAAGCGGAGCTGGATCTCAGCGACGAGCTTCAGTTTCATCTGCAAAATCAAATCGACGGCCGTGTGCTCGGGCTGAGCGGGACCATTTGCCTCGTCGTTACTCTTGCTGTTGGGTTGGTCCCCGCGTTCCAGACGCGCCACCTTGCCCTCGCCGACACGCTCAAAACCGAGGCATCCGCTGTCATGGGCGCCCGCGGCCGGGCATGATTCCGCTCGAGCCTCGTGATCCTCCAAGTGACGCTCAGCTTCATCTTGTTGGTGGGCGGGACCTTGCTGATGCAAAGCCTGCGCAAGATTCGAACCACCGACCCGGGCTTCTCCACAAGGCGGGTGCTCGATACCTGGATACCTTTCGCCGCCGCCGGCTATGACGCGCAGCGCGCCAAAACTTTTCAGGACGAATTGATCCAGCGTGTCCGCGCGCTGCCCGGTGTCGAAGCGGCCGCTTACGCCCGCGCTGTTCCGCTCGGCTATGGATCATTCTCTTCGACGCCCATTGCCGTCGACGGCTACGAGCCGCCGCCGAACGAGCAGCCCACGGCGGAATATAACGAAGTCAGCCCCGACTACTTCGCCACTTTGGGCATTCCGCTCATCTCCGGGCGCGAATTCACTCGCGCGGACGATGAAAACGCGGCGCGTGTCGCCATCGTCAACCAAACCATGATCGCGCGGTATTGGCGCGGGCAGAATCCCATCGGCCAGCGTCTGCAAGTGAAAGGCAATTGGGTGCAAGTTGTCGGCGTCGTCAGAGATTCGAAATACTACAGCATGGATGAAGCGCCCCGGCCGTTTTTCTATGTTCCGCTCCTCCAGTATTTCTCTATAGAACCTGACATCCACATTCGAACGACGCAACCTCTGCAAACCGTCCAAACAGCGCTGATTCGCGAAGTGCGCTCCCTCGATCCCAACCTCGCTGTATACGAAATGATTACGCTACAGGAGCAAGTTGACCGTTCCACTTCCCACGAACTTGTGGCCGTAGCTTTGGTCGCCCTGTTCGGAGGCTTGGCGCTGCTGCTTGCCAGCATCGGCCTTTATGGGGTGATGTCGTACTCCGTGTCGCAGACCACCCGAGAGTTGGGGCTGCGTATGGCTCTTGGCGCCAGCGCATCGAACGTGCTGCGTCTCGTGCTGTCACGCGGTTTGCTACTGACAACGACAGGCATGGTTATCGGGATCGCCCTAGCACTCTTTCTAACGCGCCTGCTCGGCAACCTCCTGTATCAGGTGAGTCCGCGAGACCCGCTGGCTTTCGTCGTGGCGTTTGCGGTGATGACGCTTGCGTCGACTGGAGCGTGTTTCTTGCCCGCTTGGCGCGCGACGCGAACCGATCCCATTCGAGCGCTACGGGCGGAATGATTTTCTCACTCCGCTTAGGCATATGAAAACGATCTTTATTCTTGACGGGCAATCCGCAAGTAGTGAACGTATTTGAGGATTAGTACCTACAAAACGGGGTTCCCTGAGAGTTGGCAGTGCAACGCCATCCATGGTCGCAAAGGACGGTGCCACTCCAAGGGGTTCAGCCCACCCATTTCAGTCCAAGTTCGGTCCAGTTCAAGGTCGAGATAAATGGCGCGTTCCCCTGTAAGCGACACCAGAAGCGGCACTTAGAGTTTTATACTGCGTACCTTCTAAGCAGGGGGTCGCGAGTTCGAGTCTCGCCGGGCGCGCCATTACCTTCGATCTAATTGAATCGGAATGAATTAGAAAAAGTGGCCTTCACACCAGGTCCACTGCGAAAAAAGCAGACGGTCGGGTCTTCGGGGAACGCACGGACACGTCGTCTTTGCCGGTTTTCTCGAGTTTTTCGTAGGGTCTGTCTCGCATTTTTCCGCCAAAATGCAAACTGTCACGAAATCGTAACGCCTATTCTTGCTTTTGTTTTGCGAAATCTGCTACGTACGGGCGTGCATTGACTTTCCGACCGTTGCTAACTATTCTCGCATCGCTCCAATGAAAGTGTCGAATGGTCCCAAGCAACCCTTCCACAGACGTCTCTTGAGCCTCTTTCTCACAATTCTTGTCGCTTACCTCTTGGTTCTAGCGTTTGTCCGCATGTTCGAATCGCGCCTGATCTTTTTCCCAAACTATCCCGGCCGCCTCGACGCCGACTGGCATCCTCGCGGCCTGAATGTTGAAGACGTTTGGCTCACAGCCTCTGACGGTGTCAAGCTCCACGCGTGGTGGATCCCTGACAACAAGGCAAGATTTACTTTTCTCGCTTTTCACGGTAACGCCTCCAACGTCGCCAACCGCGCACCGACCTATGAATTTCTCCACGGCACACATGTAAATGTATTTGCCCTGGAATACCGCGGTTACGGCCGCAGTGAAGGAAAGCCGAGCGAAGTCGGAGTCTACCGTGATGCCGAAGCCGCCTACGAATACCTTGTGAACTCAAAAGGCATCGATCGCAAAGCGATCATTTCCTACGGCCAATCCCTCGGCACTGCTGTCGCAACTCACTTAGCAACTCACCGCCAAGTTGCTGGTGTGGTGCTTGAGGCTCCTTTTCCTTCCGCTTCTCGGGTGGCCCACAAGGTTTTCTGGTTTCTTCCGGGCGTCAGCCTTCTTGTGCGGGGACAGTTCGATACACAAACCTGGCTAAAGGAAATCCGCGCTCCCATTCTGATCGTCCACTGCAATCAGGATCCCGTTATTCCCTTTCAATTCGGCCAGGAAGTGTATGCCGCCGCACTTCCTCCCAAAAACTTCCTTCAAATAAACGGCTACTGCCACGAAGAGTCCTCCCTCATCGCCCCAACTCAATACCGCACTGCTCTACAGCAGTTCCTGATCAACCTTTAGGTCTGCCCTCGGATGCATGGAAATCGTCCACTAGAACCAACTTTTCCGAGTACCCCACTTTACATCCATGTGGAAAAGGATTTTCAGAGTCATCATATGCAGATTTACAGCTCTACACTCATGGGTGGTCAGGAGAGGGAAAGAAAATGTGTGAGGAATGCTTAGAGAAGTGTTAGTTTTTCGGGCTCCGCCTCCGGACAGGCTCTGCACTCATGGAGCATTGTATGCTGACGAGGGCGGGTGTACGTTATCGGTCGGGCCGAGAAGTCAAATTGGAAATCCCGGCTTCATTTTTTCCGACGGCCGGTCAGCAGGGTCTGGTCATGTTGACTTTCGCATAAAGGAGGGCCAAACGGTATGTCGCTGAAGGGCAAGTACGCCTTGATCACGGGATCTTCTCGGGGGATTGGCAGGGCCATAGCACTGAAGTTGGCAGAATGCGGCGCGAAGATTGGCGTTCACTACTATAAGAACATTGACGCCGCGAATGACACGCTCGCAAAAGTACGGGAGCGCCGCTCTGACGGGTTCATTGTTCAAGCGGATGTAAACCGGACCGATGACATTCGGGGAATGATGGATCATGTGAAGAGTGAATTCGGGAAACTCGATATCTTCGTCAGTAACGCCCGGCCAGAAATTCCCGAGTTCTACAAGCCGCCCATGGAGATTCGAGTCGAGCAGTGGCAGCAAGCCATCAATTCGCAGGCAACTGCTTTTTTGTTAGGGGCCCAATTGGCGGCTCCCTTGATGGGAAGAGGTGGCCGAATCATCGCCATCACCCATTCACCTGGGGCGCGGTCGGGGAGTTGGCAACCCTGGGTGGGGATGGGATCGGCAAAAGCCGCCATGGAGTCTCTGGTGCGCTACTTCGCCGTCGCCCTTGCCAGGCGTGGTATCACCGTGAACTCACTCAGCCCTGGCGTCATCTTCGGTGCAGCTAACCTGGTCGATGGCGGTGTATTGGTTGGTCTCCCACCTGAGGTGCAGCAAGCGATTAAATCCTGGCATGAAATCGGATGGTGTCCCTCGCGGCGAACTGGGACCCCGCAGGACGTCGCGAATGCAACGATGCTCATCTGCATGGAGGAATCGAGTTGGATGACCGGCCAGATCTTCTACGTGGATGGAGGCGCTTCGATTATGGTACAGGGAGCCGCATGAATACCCGGCGCGCGTGTGCAGGAAGGCCCCGAAATTAAAGGCATGGCACCAGGCGAAATGATTTATGAAGGGCCTCCAAGAAAATGAGTCCGACGGACTTGTGCTCCTGGGGCCACTCGTCATGTAGTGGGGTACGCGTAGAAGGACCTCCTTTGCCGCCGACTGACTTCACCTCTCGTGATTTTGCCCGTATCAAGGCGCACTCTGAAATGATTCACTCGGACGTATAACAGCGTACGCGTACATGTGGAATCGGCCCGAAACCACTTCTCCGCGAACCCCACTATACGTGAAATTGGATTCTCGAGAGATCTATCGCGGGATGCTCATAAAGGAAGAAATGGATGTCGGATGGCGGCAGTTTTCAATCCAAAATGGCGATCTTGGTTCGGTCGATACCTCCGCTTACACAAGATTTGCTAACATTGGGAAGTAGGCCGATGTCCGGAACCTTGGGATTGATCTTGATGCGATTACTTCGGTTATTCATCGGTTGTTCGCTCTTTCTTCTTCTTGCGTCGCTCGTGCTCGCACAGTGGCAGCGCACCGTATTCAGTGGGAAGGGCCAGTTCACAGACGTCCCCACACCTCATCCCCTGAGCTACTTCACCGCAGACCCATTCTTGCGGGACGATGGCGGTGATTTTTGTGAGGTGTGCACTCCCCCAGACAAAGAGCGCTATGTCATCACGAGCGAAGTGCAACGGCTAGGCACTTTGGCAGGCTTCCCTCTCTCCGAGGTGCTCTACAGAATTAGCAGCCGCGAGAAAGGTGAACCGGCCGAGATAAAGTGGAAATCCATTTTAGTGCAGACCGGGGACGATTCTTATCGCGAGATCTATCACCTCCAATCCAGCGGCGGCGGGCCCAGCACGCTAACCCCAGCCAAGATAGTCAAAGTCGGGGATGAAGAAGTACTCGCGACCAATGACCCCGATGGTGGAAACGGCGGCGGATGTTGGGACGCATACTGGTGGTTTGACTCATCCGGACCTCACCAACTCGATTTCTCTAAGGTGAGAGCGGCCATCACAAAGCAAGTCGCTTCGGGCGCCTTCTTTTGGACGACGTGCTGGGCGATGAATCTCGAACAACAGGAAATCAAAAGCGTTGTGCAGAAAGGTGATGCACGTTGTCACGCCTGCGACATGCTGGGAGAGGTGACGGCACATTTCCGCTTGCACGGGGCTGTTGCAGAACCAATCAGCGTGGAATTTGTGGCTGATCCACCGGTCGCGCATTAAACATTGCGCAAGTCACGCTCGGGAAGTATTGCTCCACTGGGGCTTGGCGCTTGTGCGAGGTGACGAACAGCAACAAAATGTAGTGCTCCCCGCTAATCTACACAGTTAGGGCTTCGTCTTCTTGTCCGCTTGCCGGTGCAATTTTGCCTAGGTCCTGGTAAACGCGCTACTCGTCAATGTGAACTCAGCCGAACGAGCGAGAAGTACCGTTGGAGGAAATGCGTGATATGGAATGCTGCTCGCGCTCCCATCTCCTCGAACCCCGTTTCCGGCCAACTTCCGGTTGGCCGACAACACGCCCGCAATCGGCCAGACAGATCGGCTTTGGCTCACTTGCTGATATGATAGACACTCGAACTTTCAGTCACCCACACGGGCACTGACGCCTTGGCCGTGCTGGTGCAGGGTGGACTCAAATTCGTCCACGCGAACCGTTGCCGAGGCCGTGACCGTATTGATGCCGGTGAGAGCCGCCGGGCCGCCATTCAGCACCACGATATCAGTCACCGTAGCCGGTACGCCGGCCTGCCCAGCGTTTATGGTTACGTGAAAGACGCACTGACTCGGCGTCGTGGAGATGCCGGTGTTCGTAGTCTTGTCCATTACGGACACCAACGCCACACCTGCCTGTCCAACCAGGACCTTGATGTTGTCAGGAGGAGCGGCACCGGGGTGGCAATCGCTGCTGGAATCGGTTATGGCGATGTGGGCCTGAGCGATTTTGTGAGGAGTAGTGTCGATAAATGGAAAGGCCGCGCCGGGCGCTAAGCCGGCAAGTAAAGAACTCTCAGCGATGAACTGGCTGTCGCCACCATGTGCAGACGCCTTTTTGGTCGGGTACGCAATGGCGACGGCAGAAAGCACGAAACCAATTAGGAAAAACATGAAATACTTTTGACGTTTCATTGAAATACCTCCTACGACTCAGTTTTTGATGCGACTTAGTTCTTGATGAAGGTGAATACCATGGCTACCTTTGGTCGTGTGGCACGCTGACCATTGTTGCGCAGTTCGCGGTGTTGCCTGCTTTGTCGGTCCCCCGGTAGGTCAGGCTGTAAACGCGACCTGAACCCAAGCCTGAGCGTTCGGCCCGCAGCCACCCACTAATATCTGGCGTGCCGATGTCCCAGCCTTGAATATCGTTCGCTGTATCGCCGTCGCCCAACCCATCATCGGGTTCGTTGCTGGTAGTCGACTGCAACAGAAATCCTGCCGAGCCCGACAAACTGTCAATTACGTTTACCGCGGTGCTCACGTTTACCAGCTTGTGATCCGGCGGCCAGAGTACGCTCGGCGTGGCGCTGCATGCTAAGGTTGGTGGTGTCCTATCGATGCTGATTCCATTCACAGTCACGCTCGCAGTGTTGCCCGCAAGGTCTACGGCGCTCGCCGAGCGCGACTGATTCATTCCATCTGAAGTTACAAGCTGCGACACAGGCCCACAGGTCGCGATTCCCGAAAGGGAATCCGAGCAAGAGAAGTTTACCGTCACATTTGTATTGTTCCAACCAGCGCTGTTTGGCAGTGGAGTCCGTGAGCCTGTGATCACCGGCGGTGTCTTGTCGATGTTGATGTTCGACAAAGTTGCGGAAGCCGAGTTTCCTGCGAGATCTGTGCAGGTGCCGCCGACCGATTGTCCTACACCTTCACTCGCCAGCAGAGTGTCCCTGGGCGGGCTGCCCGCCGACAGTCCGGAGAGGCTGTCGGAGCAGGCAAAGCTGACCGTCACATTGGTGTGGTTCCATCCGTTCGAGTTAGCAGCTGGTACGCGCGAAGCGGTGATCGTAGGCGGTGTTTTGTCGATGTTTATTCCCGACACAGTTACGGAAGCAGAGTTGCCGGCAACATCCACGACCGTTGCGGTTAAACTTTGATTAGCTCCTTCCGAACTTAGAGTCTCGGGACCTGGACACTGTTTCACCCCAGATTGCTGATCTGAGCACAAGAAATCCACTGTCACATCGCTGTTGTACCAGTTCGCCGCATTTGGTTTCCGCATCCGAAATGCGGTAATTGCCGGTGGCGTCTTATCAATTCTCACCGTGATCGAACGCGTGGCGCTCAGACCGGCAGCATTGGTCGCGCTGCATGTCAGGGTAGTACTTGGATTCTCATCGCTCAGTGTAGTTGCCTGACAACCCGTAGATGAGGCGATTCCCGATTCAGGATCCGCGACTGTCCATGTAACCGTTACAGCACTATTGTGCCAGCCAAATGCGTTGGGAAGAGAGGAAAGCGAAGGCGCAATCACTGGTGGAGTCGTGTCTTTGCCGGTCACCGGCTGAACGCCTGCGGTGAAGTGAGTGAAGATAACGCCGCCGGTCAGCGGAACTGACAATCCCGTTGCCCCACCTTTCCAAACCAGGAAAGCGTCATTTCCTGAAGCGGTGATTTGCACTGCATTTCCGTCACCCACATTAGTGGCGCTGCCAAAAGATGTTCCAGCATCAGTACTGAATTTGACGAAGAAACCCGGTTGGGCTGTGCCATCAGACCCCAGCTGAGCGTCGTGCCATACCACAAAGACGTTCTGGCCGGACGCTCCTAGTGCCATCGGTCCGGGAGGGATGAACGAGCTGGCAGAGTTTGAGCGAAGACTGACCGGCGCGCCGAAACTCACTCCAGCATTGGTACTCGATCGAACAAGCAAGTCCCCCGATGGTGATGAGAAGAGAGTCTTAAACCAACTTACGTAGACGTTCCCAGCAACCGCTATCAGGTGTGATTCTCCCGCACCAAATGGAAACGCTGTGTTAGTCAGGTTGATCTCACTCCCAAAAGTCGCGCCGTTGTCATTGCTGGCCTTCAATAGCAGGTTTGCAACTGCGTCCAGGTTTCTGCGCCACAACAGATAAATGTTGCTTCCGTCGTTCGCGATATCCGCGAGCTGATTGCTGGGACTGTCCACGTTTACAACTGGTTTGACAACGTCGCCAAACGTGGCGCCGCCATCGCTACTGGTTCGTACAAAAATGCCATCCTCGCCGGGAGAAAACTGGAACTGGTGAGCGATGCCGTTCCACGCCACGACCACTCGGTTTCCCGCGGCCGCAATTTTGGCCGAAGCGTCACAGGAAGATCCGATTCTCACGCATTCGCCCATGAAACCGAGGTTCGATACGGGAGCAAAACTCTGCCCGTTATTGCTACTCGCTCGCAGAAAAAGGCCGCCGCTTCCAGTGAAAACGACATACACATTCGCGTCAGATGCAGCCACTTTGGGCAGGACAAAGTTCTCTCCGGAAAGATTAGTGGTGGGTCCGAAGGTCACGCCAGCATCTTGACTAGGTTTGAAGAATACGGTGGGAATTCCTGTTGGGTTAGCGGGAGTAATCTGATTTCCTGCCCATGTAACGTACACGCTGTTACCAACAGAGGCGATATCGACGCGTGTTTCCTGATGGAGCGGATCGTTGCTGAGGTTCAGAGGACTACCAAACGTGGCTCCGCCGTTGGTGCTGGCAGCGAAAAATACATCTTGCCCAGTTCCAGCTCCCCCAATCCAGGTGGCATAGACATTGTTCCCAGAAACGGCAATCTTTGGAGAATCTGAGTTACTTATGACCATATCGCCGCTGAGCTTGATCGGAGTGTTGAATATTTGTCCCGACTGGTCGATTACAACGTGCACGGTTGCGGGAGCACTTTGGAGGCTGCCATCGCTAACCCGCAACTCAAATGTCAGAACAGTTTGTGTAGTGACAGCGGGAGCGTTGAAGGATGGATTCGCTGTGGACGCGCCTTGAAGCGTGATGGTTGGACCAGCGGTCTGGCGCCACGAAAAACTGATCTGATCTCCGTCTGGATCTGAGCTCGCGCTGCCGTCGAGCACAACCGTTGCACCAGGATTTACTGCCTGGTCCGCACCGGCATTCGCTGTTGGCGGCCGGTTCGCAGGCGCGGGAATCGGATTTACGGTGACATTCACAAATGCTGGTGAGCTGATCGGTCCACCCGCAGAAACCACGAGTTCGAAAGTCAGCACGCTGGGAGCGGAAACGTGTGGAGCAGTGAAAGTCACGATCGCACTTGCATGGTTGCTCAATGCGACCAGCGGCCCGCCAACCTGAGTCCAAAGAAACGACAGTGGATCACCATTCGGGTCTCTACTCTGCAGGCCGTTCAATTTGACGATTACGCCCTCCTCTACCGTCTGATCCATCCCAGCGTTTGCACTCGGCAGCTGTCCTACGACCGGCAGCGATTCTTGGAGCACTGCAACCGTCTGGTCGAGGATTCCTCGAACGGTACTTTGAGCGTTGGCTTCAACAATCCAGTCGTCAGAGGGTTCGCCCCCGGCCAAGCGGTCCATTCTGCCTCGTATTCTGAATAAGGCACTTACGGCACTCTGTACGTCATCGACTTTGAGGAAGGCTGTAACGCCAAGGAGGGCGTTGTGAAAGTCTTGCTTTCGCTGCGTGGCGGATGTCGCAATATCAAAGGCAGAATCTGGCAGGTCTTGTATCGTTTCATCGAAAGCTTCGATGATGCCAATTCTCATCTCCCTAATGTCAAAGTTCGTGACCTCACGAGACTCGAAATCTAGCTGCTGAAAATCATCAAAATGCTTCGAGCCTCTGAAGTTGTACTTCAATGACGCCCAGTCATTAAACCCAGCGAGAGCGGTGAAGTCCTCTACTCCGTCCCCATCGTCGTCGCCGTTGCATGCAGAGACGCCCAAATTGTTCAAATTCCGGGGTGGCAGCTTTCCCGCTTCGATGGCTCCCGAGCTGTTCCAATCGATGGCACCGTTCTGAAATGGATCGCCGACGGTTGCGACGTGGATTGGGCGTGGACCGAACGGCGCGGTCAAGAGATAACTCGGATTCAAGAGCGTCACCGGCATGCCGCCGACAGTAAAGCCGACTGTCTCATCTAGTGCCGTCTCATCAAGGGGATCGAGTGCTTCGCGGGAGTAGTCCAGAGGCGTGTAAGTCAGAATTGGCCTGCCGGCAATGATTTTCGTGGAAAACGAATAATTCATAACGCTGAGGTAGTTTGGCTTGCAGCGAATGCTGTCAGCACCGCCATGCGCCAGTCCGAGGTTGTGCCCCAATTCGTGCATAAATACCCAGGCCTGCTGCAACTCGGTTCCATTGCCTTCTCCTGCATCAGGGCCTAGCCCCACTACCAAATCATTTCCAGGCAGCCTTCCTTTGCCGAGCGCGCTTCCTCCCTCGGGCGGGGGATTTATGAACGAGTGAACAAACAGCGCGTAATGGAATGCAAAGTTCTTTGCTTTGAGAAGACTTCCACTATTTGAGCTAGCGCGCTCCGAAGGCGTCCCAAACGAGCAGCGCTTTGAACCCAGCAAAATCCGACCACAGTGTGATGGAAGAAAGGTGGCCAACATCCTCATCCAGCTGTATGTGCAAGTTAATGCCGCTGGTTCCGTCAGGATTTGTCACAGGCGCTTTTTTGAACGCTCTTACGACGTCATCAAGGGCAGCCTGCTTCGGTTGATGGCCGGTCATATAGTCTACTTCCACGTAAACGTCTTTATGCTTTGGATCAGGGCACACCGGGTCTCCTGTATCCGGGTCTGTGGTGCACGGCAGGCGAAAATCAATGACTCCGTCGCCATCGATGTCAATTCCATTCGTTTCCCAAATGTCTGGTAGTCCGTCACCATCACTGTCCAGTGCGCCGCGGAAGAAGATGTCAAAATTTCCCACGCTGTTGGAATCAATTGGAGGAGAAGTGAGCGCGGTCCAGGCAATGAAGCGACCGAAATTCGAAATCGCCACCGCCGGCAAGAAGCCGCCAGGAACAAAGCCTCGGTTCATGCTGGGATTGGTCACTGGGCCAAAGCCCTGTCCAGCATCGGCGCTGACTCTAAGGAAGACCTCTTGTCTTCCCAGCGCGACCACTCCTGCATCCCATGCCAGGAGTACCGTTTGACCGAAGGCCGCAAGGCTGCGTCGTGCGGTTCCAGGCGCCTGCGGAAGCGGACCGCTGATATTGTCTTGTGGGGGCGAGAAAGTCCCTCCAAAGTCGTCGCTTCGGCTAAAGAAAATTCTGCTGACGGTAGGACTATTGCCATTAACGGAGTCGGCGGGAAGGCTTCCGTTCCACGTAAGATAGACGTTTGCACCTGAGGCAGCAAGTTCCGGCGGGGAAGTTTGAATGTTTAAGAGGCTTACTGCTTGCGGAAGGCTGAAGGTGCGGCCACGGTCAATACTCCCGGCAACGAAGACCTTCCTCCGTACAGCCGGATCAGGTGCCTCATCGTCCCATGCGATGTAAACGTTATCTCCCCAGGCAGCGATTGCTGGTGTCGAGCCACCACGAGAACCAAACGCTACTGCTGCACCCGTCGGGGTTGCTATCTGTCGTAGGTCGAAGCCGGGGCCATTGTCGCGGCTGATTGCGAGCCAAATGCCGTTATTCGCTAGCACCGGATTGAAAACTTCGGCCCAGACCACATACACCTTTGTACCGGAAACTGCGACCCGCGGGTTTTCAGACTGGTGTCCGCCCAAAAGACAGAGGTCATTGCTCAGAACAGCCGTGGGTGACGTGGGAAGTATAGGCAGGCTGTCTCCATTGTCGGTGCTGGAGTAAAGAAGTATGTCCTGACAAGACGACGAGGCGGCATTCTGGGCCGCGAAGACAACCTGAACATTGTTGCCAGACGCTGCTACATCCGCGCGGATGTGGGTGTTGGCGCCACCGCCGGCGGCTAGAATTCTCTGGAAGTCGAATGTCTTCCCACCATCGGCGCTCTTTCTAAAGAGGACGGCTGGCTCCTCATTCGTCCACACTACATAAACGTGGTCACCTGAGGTAGCAATTCGCGGGGCGAAATCAGCGTTCGGGTTATCGCTTATTTGCTGAGGCCGGTCGAAACTTGGGTCGTACTGCTGCGAGTACGCCGATTGCAAGCCAAGCCCAGCCACAAACAAGAGCACGAGGAACCGAATAGCGATCCTAATGCGTATGCAAGCCATGGGAACCTCCACTGTTCGTCATCAGTGCGGATTAACCTTGCTGGCCGTGCATGAGTTGATTCCCGAAATTGGAACCGTGCCGAGGGTGGATTCGGTCCAGGAGTTGGTTGCCGGATAAACATCAATGGCGCCGCTCGGATTCGTGCCGGGGCTGAGATATAGCTTCAGCGTGGCCTTGGCGACGCTCCTCGCCGCTCCCGTCGTCGGCAGAGAAGACAGAAGCCGAAATTTGATGTACGTCTTGGTTGTTCCCACCGACGCCGAACCTACCGTGGCGCTTGAACCTGCCACGATCAGCACGATCCCTTGGCCGTTCAGATTGAACTGTTGCGTCGCCGAACTGCTCGACAAGAATCCATCATCGCTAACCGCGCCGGATTGGGCGGAAGCGCGGAACGGCAGCAGAAGAGGCGCCGCGGCGAAGACGGCAAGGCAAAGAATCTTGTGGGGCTGGGTCATCGAATCCTCCTAAAGCAACGTCTCAATCCCGAGACTGCTTGCCGCACCGGGCAGGTGCAGCGGCTAATGTGCGTAACGGTAAGGGGTGCGGTGGAAGCGTGCAACAGGTATCAGCGGGCTGCCCGCTAATGACCGCTCGCTTGCGTTACTTTCGTTGCGGGGACCGCGGCGTTGGAGTACAATCCCCGCAAATTCGGGCAGGATTTCGCCCTATCTCCCGAGTCGGCCTATGCCAGGTCCCGGTCCACACAATCGGGAAGAGCCTTCGGAGCCCCACGTTTCGGATCGTCTGGACTCCTGGAAAGAAATCGCTGCCTACCTCAAGCGTGACGAACGCACGGTCCGGCGCTGGGAAGAACGGGAGGGCCTGCCAGTCCACCGTCACCAGCACAAATCACGCGCCGCCATCTTTGCTTACAAGTCTGAGCTCGGCGCGTGGTGGGACAACGGGCGTAAGCGGCTGGAGGGGCAGGAACCAGCAGCGGCCGCGAGGCGAAGGGCGTGGTTCCTCTGGCCCGCGGCGGCAACGGCGACAATCCTAGTGTTCGTAGGTGGAATGTACGCACGCAACTGGCTCCGCGGCAGGAGTGCCTTGGCGCACGTCGAGTCGATTGCGGTTCTGCCGCTTGCGAACCTGTCTCAAGACGCGGCGCAGGACTATCTTGCGGATGGGCTGACGGAAGACCTGACCACCGATCTCGGGAAACTCAGCGTCTTCCGCGTTATTTCCCGGACCTCAACCATACAGTACAAGGGCACGAAGAAATCCATTCCGGAAATTGCGCGGGAGCTTCACGTAGACGCGGTGGTGGAAGGCGCGGTTCTGCGTTCCGGGGATAAAGTCCGGATTACGGCACAGTTGATCGACGCAGCGGCTGACCGGCACGTATGGGCCGAAACCTACGACCGCGACCTTCGCGACGTGTTGGCCTTGCAGGCCGATGTGGCGCACGCTATTGCCGTGCAGATTCGTGGGAAACTTTCTTCCTCCCCGCCGCCTCATGGAGCGAGCCCACTAAACCCTGAAGCTTACGAGCTTTATTTGAAGGGCCGCTATTCGCGGGATGAGGGCACCGAGGATGGGCTAAAGCTGGCCTTTGAATACTTTCGCCAGGCACTCGAAAGAGATTCGCAGTACGCACCGGCATATGCTGGACTGGCCGATTCTTACGCCCACCTCCCGTTCTATTCGGAGACCCGTCCGGAGGAAGCTTTCCCAAAGGCCAAGGCTGCCGCAACGAAAGCCCTGCAGCTGGATCAGACGCTGGCGGAAGCGCATGCTTCGATGGCCTATGTGAAAACTTACTACGATTGGGACTGGGCGGGTGCGGAGGCGGAGTTCAAGCGGGGTCTCGAACTTAACCCAAACTATGCAGATGTGCACCATTCCTACAGCAGATTCCTGGCTTCGTTGGGCCGCGTCGCGGAAGCGCGTGCTGAACTCAAGCGCGCTCAAGAACTCGATCCGCTCTCCTTATTGGTTCAAGCAAACGCCGGAGTCATCTCATACTTTGGCAGGGAGTACGACCAGGCCATTCAGGAGCTGCAGAAGATCAAGGAAGTTAACCCGAAATTTCCCGTGCCTTACTGGGGGATCGGACTCTGCTACGAACAGAAGGGCATGTACCAAGAAGCCGTTGACCAACTGCAGAAAGGCATTGCGGTCTCGGGGGGGAGAGGAGCCAATAGTATTGCCTCTCTCGCTCACGCATACGGCCTCGCTGGTCAGCACGGCGAGGCGCAGAAAATACTCGCCGAATTAGAGAAGCGCTCCAAGAAGACTTATGTGTCTTCCTACCAGATTGCGCTGGTTTATCTTGGTCAGCGCCAGAACGATAAAGCAATGGAACAGTTGGAAAACGCCTATCAAGAGCACTCCACGCTACTTACCTACCTCAAGATGGACCCGAGGTTCGACCCCTTACGGTCAGACCCACGCTTCCAGGATCTCGTGCACCGCATTGGGCTCCCGCAATAAAGCCGACAGTCCGCAGCGCTAGACTGCTTCACGTTCCAGCCGCCGCTCGCCAAGACTGGTGGTGCCCTCATTTGTGCTAACTGTCCTGAAATCTGCATGTCACGATCACTCTCATATTGGCGCCAGTACCCGATCGCATTGGGAATGACAAGTCCGGTTGTGCAAGTTGGGAGCTCCATTTGAACCTTGCCGATTGCGGGGCGGATAACGGGCAATCCTTCCATAACCCGGTTAAGTAAGGTTTGCCGACCGTGAATACATCAACCCAGACGTCTCGGAGGTCACATCCACGCTTCCACACAACAGCTCGCTCATTTGCGACGGACCGGTACTCGGAGATGTAATTACGGTCTATTCATCATCAGTTTCGCCGCGATGTCTGTCCTTGTGGCAGCGGCGCCAGCTGTGGATGCGGAGGCGACTGCTTTCCAAGTCCGCGAAGGTCCCGCTGAAATAGCTGCTGCTCCAATAGGCCTTCTTGGCGATCTCTGAAGCAACTTGCTTTGCAAGTTGAGGATCATCGGCAAAGACGACCACGCGCGCACCCTTGTCCCAGAGCGGCAGGCGGCCATCGTCATTCGCGGCAGTCGCTTCGCCCGGCTGGACGTTCACGGCGCAGGCGACCGTATCCGCTTGGAAGTCCTGCGGGGTACGGGCATCGACGAAGACGGCGGAGCGGTCAAGATTAAAGATGTAAGCGAATCCGTCGAAATCGGTCTGCACTGTGTTGCCGAGTGCGCGCCACACCGGTAAGCCAAGCTGATACCGGTAGAAATTGTCGTAGCCGGCAGCGGCCAATCCGGCGGCCACACGCTTGCTCTTGCCGCAGAAAGGGCCGTTGCAGGTGAGGACGAACTCGGCGTGCGGGTTGTTGGGGAAAAGAGCAGAGATCAGGCTCACTTCACGGTCCGCCGAGGTGTTGTTGAGGGGAGGAATGTTGACCGCGCTGGGAATGTGCGATATCGCGTATTCCAGCTCAAAGCGCACGTCGAGGACGGGGATCTGGCCGTCGGCCAAGATCTGCTGAAGCTGTTGGGTGCTTAACTCCTTTCCGGGTTGGGGCGGTTCGAGCAAGCTGGTTTGAAAGATGTTTGGGGTTGCCGGGCACTGCGCCTGAACTGGTAACAAAATACTGATGCAGATGGCTATCAAAGCCCCAAAGATCAGCGGGGGCTGTGCAAAGTGATTCTGGATATTACGCATGGTGTCCTCCTAGGCGGTCACGGTGCACCGAGGTCTTCCGCGATGCAATGTTCAGCCGATGCTTTATGAGTGATGGAGACGTGATGAGGTAAGCCATACGAGTGATGGGACTTTTGGGCTATAATCCCGGCTCAGCGTGATCACCCCATGCATCTGGGGACGCAAAATCCGAGCGTCATCCGTTTCGAGAACTACGAACTCGACCTCGCTGCCGAGGAACTACGGAAACAGGGCTCTTCTCTAAAGCTGCAGCCTCAGCCATTCAAAATCCTGGCATATCTCGCAAGCCATTCTGGCGAGCTGATCACCCGGCAAGAGCTGCGCGACCACGTTTGGCCGGGCGACACTTTCGTCGATTTCGACCTGGCCATCAATCAGGCCATAAAGCAGATCCGAGCGGTTCTCAACGACGACGCAGAACGTCCGCGGGTCATCGCGACCCTACCCCGGCGCGGGTATCGGTTCATTGCGAAGACTGCGTCCGCGGCAGCGGCTGAAGCTCCGTTACCGCAGGTCTCACCTGAAGGGCACGAAGAAAACGCGAAGCACACGGCAGTGAGCAAACCTTCGGTTCCTCATATTTCGCATGCGCGACCATGGGTGGCGCTGGGCGCCGTGGTGCTGTTGATCGCCACGGTGATCGCCTACCGCTTCGCGACGCCAAAGCGTCCGGCGGCGCAGATGCGCATCGTTGTGCTGCCCTTCCAGAACCTGACAGGGGACCCGAACCAGGAGTTTTTCGCTGATGGCATGACGGAGGAGATGATTTCACAGCTCGGCGCGATGAATCCGAACCGGCTTGGAGTTATCGCGCGCACGTCGGCAGTGAAATACAAGAACAGCGGCAAGGGCATCAACCAGATTGGGCACGAGATGGGTGTCGACTATGTGCTGGAAGGTAGCGTGCGCGAGGCCGGTTCGCATGTGCGCGTTACCGCGCAGCTTATCCGCGTGAGCGACCAGATGCACGTCTGGTCGGAGAGCTTCGACCGCGGCTTCAAAGATGTGGTCGAGTTGCAATCGGATGTGGCCCAGGCGATCGCGCGCCGTATCGACGTCGGGCTGGGCCAGCGCCGCGCCGCTCCTCCGCCCGCCACGCAAGTCAGTTGGGAGGCCTACTCCGCTTATCTCAAAGGACGCCACCTGCTGCTCGACAACAAGACCGAGGCCACCATCATGGTGGCCTTGCAGTACTTTCAGCACGCCATCGAACTCGACCCGAATTTCGCGCTTGCCTACGCCGGCCAGGCGGACGCGTATGCCGAACAGGCCGACGCTGATCTGGCTCCTGAAAAGGCCTTCGTCCTGTCGAAGCAGACTGCGTTGCGGGCACTCAGCATCAATCCGGATTTGGCGGAAGCCCACGTCTCCTTGGCCAACGCGTTGTTCTATAGCGAATGGAAGTGGGCCGACGCGGAGCGCGAATATAAGCGCGCGCTGGAGCTAAAGCCCGCGTATGAGGAAGCCCATCACTCCTACTCTCATTACCTCACGCTGGCGGGACGCCATGCGGAAGCGATTGAGGAGTCCCAACTCTTATTGCGACTGGATCCGCTTTCGTCGCACATGAACTCGCACTTGGGATTGGCCTATTTGAAGGCGGGGCGTTTCGACGAAGCGCTCGCCCAGTTCAAGAAGACCATCGCGCTCGACCCGAACTATATGCGCGTCTACGTGCACCTGGGCTTCGCGTATGAGTGGCGCAAGATGTTTCCGGAGGCGATTACCGCATACAAAAAGGGCGTGAGCCTCGCAGGCGAAACGCTGGAAGGACAAGCAGACCTGGCTCGGGCACTCATCGAAGGCAGCGAGAGGAAAGAAGGACTCTTGATTCTGCGCCGCCTGGAATCGGAAAAGAAGCGGCGTTATGTTTCGCCCGTGGATTTGGCTGGCATCTACACTGTGCTGGGCGATCATGAAAAAGCGATGACTCTGTTGGAGAATGCTTTGGAGCAGCACAATGGAAGGTTGCTGTTCATCCATCAGTATCACGAATTTGATCCGTTGCGAAATTCTCCGCGTTTTACGCGCATCTTGCAGGCGGTAGGAGCGCCGGCCGCCCTGTAACTCGTAAAGGTGCGGCAAGGACGCTTCCGTGCCTTCATCCTGCAGATTGCGGGCGGATGTCGGCAACCCTGAAGTTATGGCCAGGATGGACTGGCGACTGCCGGCCACGCGGTCCGGAAGTCCCGATCTGGGAAGTCAGCGGATGTGGATTTGGCGACTCTTGACGCGATTGCATTCTGTGCTGGTTGATGGGAAGCGTAGGTGAGCAGGGATCCGGGTAACGGATGCGAGCAAGCAGACATCCCCTACAGTGTTAGGTTGATAGCGGCGACTGTCACGAAAATGTAACGCAAGTTGCGGAAAATAGCGGCAATTGTGAAGCAAAGGGCGACAAATGAAGGAGAAAGTGGTTTGCGGAAATTTGTACCAACTTGCTGATTCCGTTCGATTAGCCACTCCTCTGGCAAGATTTGGCAAAGTAGTTCGAACGGCTTCTAACCACCCCCGATCATCTGCTTTTTTGACAGATGGTCGGAGACGGCAGGACTCTCGCGTTTTTCCTTTTTCTTCTGTCGATCCAATTGCTTACGTGAACTGAACCCGATCCGGTATCCGCTCAGAATCAGGTCCTGTCATAG
>WNGK01001471.1_pt1 | contig 43541 bp, 31 predicted proteins | sample 5400601 | NCBI WGS metagenome assembly WNGK01 (sample SAMN13153376, study PRJNA577476) | soil metagenome | isolation source: 60 cm soil or saprolite under Garry oak tree replicate 1 | place: USA:California | collected 2016-06-15 | reverse complement strand
CTCGGTTTGGATTACGTAAGTTGCAGTCCGTTCCGGATTCCCATTGCTCGCCTCGCAGCAGCGCAAGCAGCGCTCGAGAGCTAAACTCGTGGCCACGTTTGCAGACGTTACCCGATTTTTTCAAGTCGATACAGTCTCTTACTGTAATTCACGAAGTCCCGATCATCCGTAAAGATCACCAGGTCATATCGGGTTGCCACGAGCGCATATCAAAAAATCTCTTGAGGATCCCTGAATGCCTTTCGACCGACAGCGATTGTAAAAAGAAGCGGCCTCTTTGTCCGTAATTTCTTATGATCAAAATCAGGCGCGAAATCGATCTTGCCAAAAAGGCTGGCAATATCCTTCTGCCGACGACCAACAACTCGCTCAGTGCATGATTGACCCTGTCCTTCTTAGTGCGAAACCCGCCAACTTTCTGAGCTTTCCCCAGCAAACGATTGTTGATTTGTAAATTCGTAGGCATAGCTCCACACAACCGATTACACAAAGGATGTGTCAAGAATTCAACGCCGCGATGATCTCGCGAGTTGTCGATTATCGATCTTGCGCCAAGATTGCAACGCGTGGTCACGTTCAAAGACATCGAAGCGGCACGCAAACGCATTGCGGACGCGGTTTTCTATTCTCCTTGTCCGCTTTCCATCCCACTGAGCGAGACCACTGGCATGGAAATTTTCTGCAAGCTCGACAGCTTGCAGCGCACGGGAAGTTTTAAGGAACGAGGCGCGCGCAATGCGCTCGCACAACTGCCGCATGACCAGCAGAAGCGCGGAGTCATCGCCGCCTCCGCGGGCAATCATGCTCAAGCACTCGCTTATCAGGGCAGGTTGCTGGGTATTCCTGCAACAGTGGTGATGCCGAAATTCGCGCCTCTTTTAAAGATAACCAACTGCCAGAAACTTGGCGCGACAGTCGTTTTGCACGGGAAAGATTTCGGCGAAGCGAAAGCGCATGCGCACGCAATCGCCACGGAAAAGGGCCTCGCTTACATCGACGGCTACGATGATCCCTCAATCATTGCCGGCCAGGGAACAATGGGCCTCGAGATCGTCGAGCAAATTCCCGATGTCGACGCCGTGGTTGTTCCCGTAGGCGGCGCGGGCCTGATTGCTGGCGTTTCTCTGGCCGTCAAGACCTTGCGACCAAACGCAAAAATTGTCGCCGTTGAAGCGGAGAACGGGGCGAGCTTTTCCGCTGCGCTTCAAGCTGGCAAACCGACGAAGATTGCGCTGAATCCGACGCTCGCGGATGGACTCGCCATTCCACAGGTCGGCACAAACGCGTTTCAGATTGCGCGACCACGCGTCGATGTCACCGTCACGGTGACTGAGGAACAGATCGCTCTGGCGATCCTGCGTCTCGTCGAATTGGAAAAAAGCGTGATCGAAGGAGCCGCGGCCACGCCTCTTGCCGCGTGTACGTCCGGAAAGATAAAGGAGCTCGCAGGCAAACGAGTAGTTCTCTTACTTTGCGGCGGCAACATTGATCCCAACGTTCTCAGTCGCGTGATCGAACGCGGTCTGGTTACAGACGGCAGGCTTGGGCGATTCACCGCCGTGATTAGTGATCGACCTGGCGGCCTAGCTGATTTGGCAACACAAATCGCTTCCACCGGGGCAAGCATTAAACAAGTCGTACACGATCGCGCTTTCGCTAGCTCGGACGTCTCGGCCGTGAACGTTCTTTGCACGGTCGAAACCCGAAACCATCAGCATCTTGCCGAGCTGCGCGCGTTATTGAAAAGCCGCGGGGTCGAGACATACGATACCAAATAGGTAGGGCGATTGACCTCAATCGCCCGCGCCGTGCGCGATCTCGTGCATTGGAGGCGGCTCAGGTGAACCGCCCTACCTGCTTGAATGCGGATTCGCATTCCATACCGTGACGCCATGCAACCGCGCGAAGGAAAGATCGAGATCGATTCATTCGCGCGCCGTCATATTGGCCCGAACAAAGCCGAGGTGCGCGCGATGTTGCGCGAGGTTGGCTTTGAAGATCTCGATTCACTGATCGACGCTGCCGTTCCAAAAAGTATCCGATTGGATCGACAATTGAGCTTGCCCGAAGCGCGATCAGAAGCGGAAGCACTAGCCGAGCTCCGCGCGATTTCCAGGAAGAATAAGGTTGCGCGCTCGTTCATCGGAGCCGGCTACTCCGATTGCATCACACCGCCAGTCATCCAGCGAAACATTCTCGAAAACCCTGGTTGGTACACCGCTTACACGCCTTATCAGGCGGAGCTCGCGCAAGGCCGGCTTGAGGCACTCCTCAATTTTCAAACTATGATTACGGATCTCACCGCGCTTGAGATCGCTAATGCTTCCCTGCTTGACGAAGCCACTGCGGCCGCTGAAGCGATGGCGCTTTGTCATGCGGTCGTTCCGAACCGCAAAACGTTTTTTGTCGCCGACAATTGTCACCCGCAAACGATTGCCGTTCTTGAAACACGCGCTAAGCCGCTTGGGATCCAGATTAAGATTGGTGATTACTCGCGTCTCAAATTCGACGAGACCATTTTCGGCGGGCTCGTACAGTATCCCGCCACCGACGGCGCAATTTACGATTACGGCGAGTTCATTAGGCAAGCGCATAACGCCGGCGCGCTCGTCGTGGTTGCGGCAGATATTCTCGCTCTGACGTTATTGAAACCGCCTGGCGAATTTGGTGCTGATGTTGCGGTTGGTAACACGCAACGCTTCGGCGTTCCGCTCGGGTTCGGCGGCCCGCATGCGGCATACTTCGCCACGCGCGATCAATACAAACGTCATATGCCCGGCCGGCTCGTGGGCGTTTCGCACCATGCCGAAGGACTGCCTGCCTATCGACTCGCGCTGCAAACGCGCGAGCAACACATCCGCCGCGACAAAGCGACCAGCAACATTTGCACGGCACAAGTTCTTCTCGCTGTCATCGCCTCGATGTACGCAGTCTACCATGGCCCTCGTGGTTTACGCTCAATCGCCGAGCGAGTTCATCGCCTAACGAGTCAACTTGCAGATGGTCTGCGCGCGCTGGGCCTCAGCATCACACACGAGAATTTTTTCGATACGATCTGCGTGGAGGTGGAATCGAGCAGCACGCTTATCGATCACGCAAAAAAAGTGGGATGCAATTTGCGCGCGCTCGATCCCCGAGCGGTGGGCATTTCATTCGACGAAACAACGAACAGCCGCGATATCGAGCTGTTGATGTCGATTTTTCGCGGCACGACTGTGCGTGTTTTTGCCGATGACGATTTAGGCGAACCGCCGCTGCGTATTCCACAGTTCGCGCTCCGTACTTCGCATTTTCTCAGCCATCCTGTCTTCAACACACATGACACCGAGACGGAAATGCTGCGTTATCTAAAAAAACTCGAATACCGTGACCTTTCACTGACCACTTCGATGATCCCGCTCGGTTCGTGCACCATGAAATTGAACGCCACAGCGGAAATGTTTCCGATTTCGTGGCCGGAAATTTCCAAGCTGCATCCGTTCGCGCCCAGCGAACAAACCGTTGGATACATGGAGATTTGCAACCAACTCGAAGATTGGCTTGCAGAAATCACCGGTTTCGCTGCTGTATCACTGCAACCCAACGCCGGATCCCAGGGCGAATTCACTGGTTTGCTGGCGATCCGCGAGTATCACGCCTCGCGCAACGAAGCGCATCGCAATGTTTGCCTCATACCGACCTCGGCTCACGGCACGAACCCGGCCAGCGCGGTCATGGCGGGTTTTAAGGTTGTCTCGATCGCTTGTTTGAAAGATGGAGATATCGATCTTGCCGATCTGCGTGCCAAAGCAGATCAACACGCGCGCGATTTGGCCGCGTTAATGGTGACCTATCCCTCCACGCACGGTGTTTTTGAACCTACTATCCGCGAAATTTGCGAGATCGTGCACTCGCACGGTGGCCAGGTTTACATGGACGGCGCGAACATGAACGCGCAGGTCGGTCTTTGCCGCCCTGGCGATTACGGCGCGGACGTCTGTCATCTGAATTTGCATAAGACCTTCTGCATCCCCCACGGCGGCGGCGGTCCTGGGGTTGGGCCTATCGGTGTTGCCAAACATCTTGCCGTGTTTTTGCCGAGAGAATTCATCCTCGATCCTCAAACCGGCGAAATCATCTTTGGCGAAGATGAACACGGCAAGCGGCCGCCAGCTCACAATGGATCGAACTATCGCCACGGCGGCGGAAAAGTCGGCAACGTCGCTGCCGCGCCGTTCGGCAGCGCGAGTATTCTCACAATCACATGGATGTACATCTGCATGATGGGCGCGGAGGGATTAATGCGAGCAAGCAAAATCGCGATCTTGAATGCGAATTACATTGCCAAACGACTCGATCCTCATTTTCCCGTGCTTTTCAAAGGCAAACGCGGACTCGTAGCGCATGAGTGCATCATCGATCTTCGCCAATGGAAAAGCGCAGGTATTGAGGTCGAAGATGTAGCAAAACGGCTGATGGACTACGGTTTTCACGCGCCAACGGTTTCCTGGCCGGTCGCCGGGACGATGATGGTCGAGCCAACCGAGAGCGAGCCAAAACACGAGCTCGACCGTTTTTGCGAGGCGATGATCTCCATCCAGGCAGAGATTGAAGCGGTCGCCAATGGAAAGATGGATCGGGAAAACAATATGCTGAAAAACGCGCCCCACACTGCACGGCAAATCGCTTCGGAAGATTGGGACCACCCTTACACGCGCGAACAAGCAGCTTTTCCCGCGCCGTGGACGCGCGAACACAAATTCTGGCCAGCCGTCGCCAGGATCGACAATGTCTATGGCGACAGGAATTTGTTCTGTTCTTGTCCGCCAGTGGAAAATTTGTCGGAGTAGCGGGCGTATCATCCCAGTCGCGAAGACGACGAGGGATCTCTCCTGCTCGCGGGCACGGCTCGAACGGTAAGAAGACTTCCACAAAGCGTTCGTTCGTGGAGAATGTTGATGGAAGGACGTACGCAACTCGTGCTTATCTAAGGTCCTTCGCCGTCTTCGCGGCTGAGGATGACCTTCGAATGTCGAGGAGACGCGCGCGCTACGCCTCGGGCGCGAGCTCGGGAGCGGCAACGACTCGTGTGGGGACAAGCCGGAGTCCTGGACCGGTCGTTTCTTCAGCCGCCGCAGGACCGGCTTCGTGATACTCGGCGTCGCTGTTGACCTGCCACAAATCGTAAAGCTTCGTGTCCGCGAGAATATTTTCCACGCACAACATTGCAGTCATCATGGCGTGGTCCTGATTGTTGTATTTATGCATGCCGTTGCGACCGACGAGGTGCAGATTCGGATAACGACAGTCCAGCTCCTCGCGGATGGTGGCGACGTGCCGCGCGTAATCGTCGTCGTAAACGGGATATGCCTTTTTCTGGCGAACAACACAGCCATCCAAGAAGTCCCCTTCCCTGGCCAGTCCAATCTTAACCAGCTCGCGCTTGGCGAGTTCAATCAAGTCGCTATCGTGCGAATCCCACAGTCCGTCGTGTTCGAAGCAGAAATATTCGAGACCGTAGCAAACTTTGTCTGGAGCGGGCACCATTTCCGGCGACCAAGAGCGGAAGTTTTGGACCCGCCCCACTTTGACGCTGGGGTCATGAATGTAGATCCAATTATCAGCGAACATATGCCGATCTTTCAAGATCAGCATCACTGTAATGAAATCACGATACTTAAGGCTTTCGGCTGCCTGCTTTGTGCGCTCGCTCACGCTCGGCGACAATCCGCAAACTAACTCTCGCATCGGGGCGGATGAGATAATGTGTTCGGCTTCTATCGTGTGTAGGTCGCCATTTCGGTCCTTGTACTGCACTGTCCACCTGCCAGTAGCTTCTTCATAGGAACAGCAAGTTACTCTGCAGCCCATCTCAAGCTTGCCGCCCAGCGCCTTCATCTTTTCCGCGCACGCTTCCCACATCATGCCTGGACCTCTCCGCGGATAGCGAAAGGAATTGATTAGTGTCTTAATTACCTTCGTTCGGTCCCCGTTATAACGCTGCGGAATCAGCGCATTTTTGATGGCGCTGCCGAGTGAAAGTCCTTTAATGCGCTGCGCGGCCCAGTCGGCCGAAATTTCTTTGCAGCTCATGCCCCAGACTTTTTCAGTATAACTCTTGAAGAACGTGGTGAAGAGTCGTTTCCCAAACTGATTGCTTACCCACTCTTCGAAATTGCGGGGACTCCGCGCTGGAAGGAGGCGCGCTTTCATCCACGAAAGAATGCAGAGGGCGGACCTAAAGATGCCGAGTTTGAGCAGCGCCTCGAATGGTTTCAACGGATAGGAAAAAAATTTGCCGCCGTAAAAAATACGCGAGGAACGCGGGCGCACGAGCATGTCGTAGGGTAAAATTTCAGTCCACAAATCCTCCACCGCCTTGGATTTGGAAAAGAAGCGGTGTCCGCCGATGTCGAAGTGAAAGCCATTGTAGGTAACGGTGCGGGAAATACCGCCCACGTAAGCAGGATCGGCTTCCAAGACTACAACATCGACTTCCTCCTTCGAGAGAAGATAGCCGGCTGTCAAACCTGCCGGTCCGGCACCGATAATGGCCACTCTTGTTTTCATCTTCTTCTACGCAACCCAATTGCCCCGGGTGAAATTCCAGACGTACCAGCCCTGTACGCATAACCCAACCGCGCTGAACAACGCCACTGCCGCGATGCCGAATGCCCGCACGAACGCCGGCGGTGTACGAAACTGACGCAGAAAATTTAAAAGCGCCAGCACAATGAGCGCGTGCACGCAAAATTCATAGCGGAGCATGCTTTCCATATCCACGCAGGCCACTCCGCTGACTGATATGTAATAGATCGCGGCCGCACAGAAATAGATGCCCGCACGCATCGGTAATCCTGTCTGCTGCCCAATTGCGGTAGAACGCCACCGCCCGTCACGAGACGAATTCGCCGCGGCGGACCGGGCGCGCCGGACTGAGAATGAAAGTTCGGAAAGTGCGATACCGACAAAGAGGAGGGCGCCCAGCGTCATCGACATTTGGCTCGCCTCGGTCGGATTATTCAGCGCCGGAACCAGCCAGCGATAACTAGAGGGCTTAAGCACCGCCAAATAATCGGGAACGATCCCCCAGCCGGCTGCCTGTGTAAGCATATAAATGTCCCAATGGCCCCAGCGCAGTTGACAGTAAATGAAGAACCCGATGGCACCAGATGCCGCTACAAGCGTCATGCCAATCGCTGGCTTCTGCTTGCAAAGCCATGTCCGCGGCTCAAGCAACGGGCGTCGTCCGGTTCGAAAAACCCAAAGCACTGCAGGAAAAGCCGCACATACGATTCCGACAATCCGCGTCGCGGACATTACGATGCCGTGCAACGCTGCCCATATTTTCGCGGATCGCCCTTCAGCAGCGCTCCAAAAGATGAAGCCGAGCAGCGCCATCAGAAATAGCGATTCTGAATAGCCAGCAACCAGAAAGAACGCTGCCGGATGGGCGATGATTAATAATGCGCCACAAATCTGGAGCGCAGGCGAAATATTCCAGCGCCTGCAAAAGAGGAAGAAATAACTCCAGAACCCCCAGGCAGCGACCTGAGCGGTGATCAGCAGCGCAATGCCGGTATCGATGTTTAGTCCGTAGCGAAGCACTGCAGCAATCGCAGGATAAGCGGGAAAAAATGCGACATTTGATACCTCCATTATCTTGTGATCGATGGGCGGGACAATGCTCTGGTACCCGCGATCGACGATGTTCATGAACCAATAGCTGTCGTGCTGGAGGAGCGCGGAATAACGGTCCGAAACAGCCTCTTCCGGGGCAAGGAGGCCTACCGCCATCGCAATTTGCAGCAACGTCACAGCTAATCCCGCGAGCAAAGGCTTGAGCAGCCACCATGAGCGCGCCATCACATCATTATGGTAGGACGCGGCCCGACTGCTCGCGAAAGCTTTCGGAGCCGGACGCACCACAGAAGTAAGAAGCGACAAGGAACCAGGAAGTACGTAGACATCGCAAGCACTCGTGGGGCTTTCTGCAAAGACGTTCTTGGATCGCATTGTTTCCAGCTGGTTTACGCTAATTTGGATGGCAGAGTTTGACGCCGGTCGCGCGCGGTTTATTCGCGGAAACTCTTGCCACTCGTTAACTGCCGTGCATTGAGGGAACCTCGCCACGCTGCCGCCCAGCAGACGGCGCTACAACCCAGAGACTACGAGCACGATTTCGCCTTTCGGCGGATGGGCCTGGTAATGCGCGAGAAGTTCATGGGCGGCACCGCGGCGGAATTCCTCGAATTTCTTTGTCAGCTCTCGCGCGACGCACAGTTGCCGCTCTGGAATGACATCGACGCAAACGGCGAGCGTTTTCGTTAGTCGATAAGGCGAATCGAAAAAGATTGCGGTTTCGCCGCGTTCCGCCGCCACTCGCAACTCGCGCTCGCGTTGCCCACTTTTGGCTGGGAGAAATCCGCGAAAAGAAAATTTCTCAGTTGAAAATCCGGAGCCAATGAGAGCGATCAAGATCGATGATGGCCCAGGAATGACCGTAAACGCCAGTTCGCGTTTGATGCATTCGCGAATGAGGCGCGCACCGGGGTCCGACAATCCCGGCGTCCCCGCGTCCGTGATCAACGCGATGTTTTCGCCTTCCGCGAGCCGTTCAATGAGCTGCGCGGTGCGCATCGCTTCATTGTGCTCATGATAACTGATAAAGGGCTTTTTGATTCCGAAATGTTTCAGCAACATTCCAGAATGCCGCGTGTCTTCCGCTGCGACAAGATCTGCTGATTTCATAACCTCAAGCGCGCGAAAGGTGATATCGCCCAGATTACCGATCGGCGTAGCGACGACGTAAAGCATCGCACATCATCGGACCAAAATCGGTCTTTTGCCATCCAGTGGATACAACAAGATAGGGAAACCGAAGCGCTTTGTCGTCTTTTCCTCCGGGTCAGAGGCCCGGCTGAAGACAAGGGTGTTAGTGAGACGCATCATCTCCCTAATCGTGTCTAGTTTTCCAATAAAGCCGAGTGGCTACTGCAAAACGAAACTGTAACAGGAGGTATATATGAGAGCAGAAATTTGTATGTTGGCGTTGGCCCCGCTTGTGTTAGTGGGCTGCGCTGCGGAACCGACGACAGTGACAACGACGACAACCACACAGGAAGTCACGACGACAGGTCCAGCCCGGGAAGTAGTGGTGACTAGAACTCCACCGCCAGTTCGAGTTGAGACGCAGACGGTGGCGCCGGGGCCAGGATACGTCTGGACAAGCGGCTATTGGCGATGGACCGGAGCCGACTACGTGTGGGTACCAGGCAGCTGGGTTGTTCGCCCAAGACCAGGGGTCGTCTGGGTGCAAGGCCATTGGATAAGCCGTCCCGGCGGCTGGGTATGGGTTGCGGGCCACTGGCAGTAAGCAACAGGACAGCAGCAACTGGCGCTTGGTAGGAGTACAAGAATCTCCGCCATTAAATTCATGCGGCGGCGATTCCTTCGAGGCAGTCCCGCAAGATCAAGCGGGAAGCGAAGCAGGTGAAGAAAATGTCGAGCGTTTAGGGCCAAGCCTCTCAACGTTCAACGCTCAGGTCTCCCTTCCGCTACCAGCCCAGAATCTTGGCGAAAATGAGGGGAGTCACAATCGTGGCGTCCGATTCGATGACGTATTTCGGCGTCTCGACGCCAAGTTTTCCCCACGTGATCTTTTCGTTGGGCACCGCACCGGAGTACGATCCAAAGCTGGTCGTGGAATCACTGATCTGGCAGAAATAACCCCACTCCGGGACAGGGTTGCGGACCACGTCTTGATTCAGCATCGGCACAACGCAAATGGGAAAATCGCCCGCTATGCCGCCGCCGATTTGGAAAAAGCCAACCGACGAACCTTGCGATACCTGCCGATACCAATCTGCCAGTTCGATCATGTATTCGATCCCGGAGCGCACAGTATGCACATCAGGAATCGCTCCTGTGATGCAGCGGGCGGCGTAAATGTTTCCGAGCGTCGAATCTTCCCAGCCGGGGACGAACAGGGGAAGATTCTTCTGAGCGGCGGCCATCATCCAACTGTCTGCCGGGTCGATCTCGTAGAATTTCTTGAGTCGGCATTCTCTCAAAATCTTAAAAAGAAATTCGTGAGGGAAGAAACGCTCCTCGCTATTTGCGGCGGCGATCCATTCCTCAATGACGAACTTTTCGATCCGCCGGATAGCCTCCTCTTCTGGGATGCACGTATCCGTCACGAGAGTGATCATCATTTTTCCGCCGCCATTGAGATGCGCGATGTAGGCGTCCGCGGCGTCTTTGAGCACCGCCGCGTTGAAGTGCCGGTAATGGCGGTCAATGAACTGACTTATGTTGGCCGTCTTCACTTCATCAACTTTGCAATCTGTACTTTTTTGCTTCGATGCAAGAAACTTATAGCGCGGCAGTCAAGCGTTAACCGTATTTTTTTTGCCAAAAGTTGCTACGATAGAGCGGCAAGTATCCGAGACGCCAATGTGGCTGGCATTATTCCGAAGAAAAGAACTGCCGCGGCAAGCACAGTGATCGTAATTTGTTGAAGGAAATTAGATCCGAAGGGTTCGAGTTTCAGAGATTCTTCGGTCGATGGTTGATCGACAAAAATCACTTTTAGCACAATCAGATAATAGTAGAGCGAGACGAAGCTACCAAACAGCGCTAACACGACTAGCCAGAGCAAGCCGTGATTCCCGCCAGCGCGCAGTGCAGCGCTGAACAGGTAAAACTTTCCAAAAAATCCCGCCAATGGCGGTATGCCAGCCAGGGAAAGCATAAAGATCCCCATGCAACCGGCGAGCAGCGGCGAGCGCGCGCTTAGCCCCGAAAAATTCCGCAAATCGTCGCCGTCGGTCTGGCGGCGTACCACAGCGACGACGCCGAATGCGCCCACGAGCGTGATGGCATAAACGACGGTGTAGAACAGCGTCGCCGAAAATCCCTCCCGGCCTCCGGCGATGAGCCCGAGCAGCGTGTAGCCGGCGTGGGCGACAGCGGAGTAGGCGAGCAGCCGCCGCACATTGGTCTGCACCAGCGCAACGAGATTGCCGATCAAGATCGACAGCGCGGCCAGCGCAGCGAGTACGGGCGCCCAGCCGGCAACCATCGCATGCCACGCGGCGTTGCCATGTATTGGGGCGAAGCCGACGAGAACGATTTTCCCAAGCACGACGAACGAAGCGACTTTCGAGCCGGAAGCGATAAACGCCGCGCTCGGGACAGGCGCGCCTTGATAGGCGTCGGGTGCCCAAAAATGAAATGGCGCAGCGGCGACTTTGAACGCAAACCCAATGAGCGTCATGACAATGCCGGCTGCGAGCAACGGCGGCACAGGCGCAACGGCAAGCTTCTGCGCGATTGCAGCGAGGCCGGTTGTGCCTGACATGCCATAGGTAAAGCTGATTCCAAAAAGTGTGAACGCGCTTGCCGTACTGCCAAAGAGGAAATACTTCAGGCCTGCTTCTGCTGAGCGCACATCAGTCTTGTCGAATCCAGCCATGACGTAAAGCGACAGGCCGAGCAGCTCGAGTCCAATGAAAATCATGAGCAACTCCTCGCTGCCAACGAGGAGCATCAGACCAACTGTTGCGAGCAGAAGAATCGCAAGGTATTCGCCCAGATTCCGCAGGGATTTCTCCGACGGCGCCAGACACACCGTAAAAAAAGCAATCGCGATGCAGATGATTTTGAAAAACGACGTCAGCGGCGTGATCACAAGCATTCCGCCGAAAAGCGTCACGTTGGAGGGCAGCAGCAGCGCTGCGCCGGTTGCAAGCACAAGTCCAAGGGCAGCGACGAACGGGCAAACCGAAGCCGCCCGCTTGCTTGTTAGGCCGACTGCGAGGACGACCAGCGCAGTGATGACAACGATTGCTTCCGGCGAAGCTAGCTTGAGTAGTTCCAAGTAGTTCACGTCGACCTTATCGCGCAGAGTGTTTCGGGTAGCACACCCGGCTCGCGTGTTGGCGACTGCCTCCTCGCGATTGCGTGTTTTTCCTGTGACTTCCTATTCCTCGCTGCATCGAAATCTCGGAGAAAGATTGTTTTGGCGCGACGCCAAAACCAACACGCGAGACGCGCGCGCTACCGAATCCGATTCGGCTCCAACGCGTCCTCATTTTAAGAACCTCATCGCTTCGACAGCCGGCTGAATGCGATCGAGCAAGAGTTTGGGATAAAGCCCGACTGCAAGCGTGGCGAACATCAGGAGGCAAGCGCCCCATTTTTCCGCGGCCGTGATGCGCTGCTGCTCGTTGGAATCCGTGTCCAGCAACACGCGGCCTTCCTGAATGCGGACGCTCGAGGTTGGCTCGCCGAAGAAGGATTGCTTCACTGCACGCAAAGTGAACGCAGCCACCAGCACCATGCCCACGCCCGCCACCCAAACTGCGACCGGATACGTTTTCCATGCGCCAATGAGAATCATGATTTCCGCTGCGAATCCGCTGAAACCGGGAATACCCATCGATGCGGCCGAAGCGACAACAAACGTGAACGCAGCGAAAGGCAGGGCGCGACTCAAATTCATCCCAGAGAGCGCATCGAGCTCGCGCGTGTGAGTGCGTCGATAAATCATGCGTCCAGCAACTGCGAAGAGCAGTGCCGCGATCACGCCGTGCGAAAACATTTGCAGCACTGCTCCGGACACGCCGAGTGCATTCGCCGTAGCCAGACCAAGCAGCACGAAGCCCATGTGGCTGACGCTCGAATAACCGATAACGAATTTTAGATCCTGCTGACGGAGCGCCACCGCTGCTGCATAGACAATTCCAATGACGGCGAAGACGGCGATCCATTTGCTCCACACGTGGAATCCTTCCGGAAAGAGATTCATCGCTACGCGCAGACCAGCGTAAGAACCGAGTTTCATCACGATGCCGGCTAGCAACATCGAGCCCGCGGTGGGCGCGGCTACGTGCCCGGTCGGCGCCCAGGTGTGCAATGGCCAAATGCCGGCAAGCACAGCAAAGCCAAGGAACAGCACAGGAAATGCCCACGATTGGAGTTGTGCCGGAAACTGGAATCGGGCGAGCTCATTCAGATCTAACGAGCCAGCGGTCACGTAGGCAGCAAGGATTCCGGCGAAAACGAACATGCCGCCAAAGAAGGAGTAGAGTGTCAACTTCATCGCTCCGTATTCCTTGTTCGTCGATCCGAAGATCGCGATGAGGAAATACTTTGGAACGATCACCAGTTCGTAGAACGCGAAGAGCAAAAACAAGTCGGCACTGAGGAAAACGCCATAGCAACCACCGACCACTAACAGCAGCCAAAAGAAAAATTCGTTCTGCCGGTAATCGACATCCCACGAAAAGAGCACCGTGCTCACTGCAGAGATGCCCGTGACCAGAATCATCGTCAGGCTCACGCCATCGATCGCGAGATGGTAATTAATCCCGAGCATCGGCACCCATGGCAAACGTACGATAGTCGTGAGATGTCCGGGACTGACAATCGGCGTTTGAAAAAATACGATCAGACTGATCGCGAAACCCACGGAAGCGGTTAGCAACGCGACCCAACGCGAAAACGCGGATGGCATGAAAAGCAGCAGCACTGCCCCGGCAAAGGTAAGGTAAATCGTCCAGGCGATCATCAGCGTTCGCCCGTCCGATAGCGCGCCGGCTTTTCGCGAACGTGAAATCCAATTTCGCGCTGCGGCCTTTCCGGCGGCGCCATCAGCTGTCGAATCGCCTCAAGGATTGCGTTGATTTCCTCATCATGTTTCCCAACGCGTTTTTCGAGTTTCTGGAAGTTCCGCGCCAACTGACGATTCGTTTCCAGCACCTGGCGCAGCTTCACAAAGGCGCGCATGATCGCGATGTTGACTTTCGCGGCGCGATCGCTGCTCAACACGCTCGACAGCATGGCGACGCCCTGCTCGGTGAAGGCGTAAGGGCGATAACGTTTGCCGCGGTATTTGCGTGAACTCATCACAAATTGTGATGAGTCCCGATTCTGTTTGCCCTTACCTCGACTGGTTTGGAGCATCACAGATTGTGATACCAGCCTCATCTCGTCAGCCGAGAGTCGAAACATAAAGTCACCCGGGAACCGGTTGGCGTTTCGTTTAACCGCCTGATTTAGAGCCCGGGCTTCCACCCCGTAAAGGGCCGCTAGATCGTAATCGAGCATCACTTTCTGGCCGCGAATCACGAAGATCGCTTGTGTGATAAGCTCTATTGGAATGATTTCCTTACTCATTGGGAGTCATTCTCAGGCAAACCAGCGTGCCATTTCCGCCACGGTTGTGTTAAAAACGTTCAGCACGAATTGCGGCGCGACGCCGATTACGAACATGAGCAGTGTCACCGGGACGATGGCGATCTTTTCGCTTCGCAGAAGATCGGGAAAGGCGCTGCAGCTTTCTGCCAGCGGACCGCTAAAGAGTGCTTGCATTGCGCGCGCCAACACCATCGCTGTAACGAGCAGGCCAATCACCGCAACAGCCGTGAAATGACGAAAACATGGCGACGCTCATCCAGCCGCAAAGAAGTGGCGTGCGCTGCATCAATCCTCCAAAGTCGTCGATACCGCGCAGGCCGCGCCGTTGCTCGAGTAGGCCGACCAAGTAAAACAACGCAGCGGCCGTGATGCCGTGGTTAAAAATCTGCATGAATGCGCCGCTCAAAGCCGCATGCGTATCGATGTTGGCGACAACGGGCGAAGCAGCGACCGCGAACAAACCGAGCATGCAGTAGCCCAGATGGTTGACTGACAAGTAGGCAACCATCCGTTTCAAGTCGCGCTGAGCCCATGCAGCCAGCGGGGCAAAAACAATTGAGCAGACAGCGAGCGTAAGCAGCCAGGGTCCGATGATTTTGATTTCCTTTGGGAAAAGCGGAAGCAACAGCCGCACGAAACCGTAAACGCCCATTTTTGAAAGCACACCAGTTAACACCATCGACACGCCAGTCGGTGCGCTTTCGTATGCGTCGGGCAGCCAGGTGTGAAATGGGAAGAGCGGCACTTTGACTGCGAGCCCGAGAAAAATTCCGGCAAACGCCAACCAGGCGACCTTACCCGTCAGCAGTCCGTCCTTACCGAGACTGGCGAGCGCTGCAAAATCGAATGTGCCTTTTGCCAAATAAATGCCGAGGAAAGAAAGCAGCATCGCCACGCTTCCGAGGAACGTGTAAAGGAAAAACTTGGTCGCGGCGCGGTCGCGATTTTCGCCACCCCAGATTTTGATGAGCAGGAACGCGGGGACCAGACTCATCTCGTAGAACAAGAACCAGAGAACAAAATTTTGTGCCGTGAACGTGCCGTAGAGGGCCGATTGCATGATCAAGATCAGACCGCAGAAGCCGCGATCCATCTGCTGGGCGAGAAGCGCGAAGGGAATAATGAGCGAAGTAAGAAACACCAGCAGCAAGCTCAAACCGTCGATGCCGACGAGGTATTCGGCGCCGATTGCTGGGATCCATGCGTGGCGCTCGACCAGTTGAAGGCCGGCCGCGTTGGTATCGAAGTTTCGCCAGAGCATGAACGTATAAAACGCAGCCAGCGCGTTAAACAGCAGCGCGATCGCTCGCGCATTTCTCGGGTGGCCGATAAAGAGCGCAAACGCGCCAACCAGCGGAATAACGATGAGCCCGCTGATCAAGCCAACCATGCGTACAAAAGCAGCAGCGCCAGCATGCCGATTGCGATGACGCCGAGATAAGTTTGGATTTGTCCCGAGTGTAATCCGGATATCGCGCGCCCGACGCGCCGAGCGCCAATCGTAGATTCATCGACTCCAGCGTTAATGCCGCGCTCGTCGAAGCCCTTTGTGAAAATTCCAAAAACTTGGCCGAGTCCCCCGAAGGCGCGGACCAGACCGTCCCAGAAATAGCGATCCATCCAGTCGGACAGACGTGCGGCCACCCAACTGAACGCGATCACCGTGTGCCCGTAAAGTTCGTCCAGCCACATTTTGTTCTCGAGGAACCGGAACAATTTTGGTTGCGCGAATTCGAGCGGGTCGATATCGGCAGGACGATGTCCATCTTGCGCGCCAGCTTTACGATACATCCAGGCCCCGAGCGCGACGCCCGCGCCCACTAGTGTAAGCGAAAGAAACAGCATCGGCTGAATCAGGCGCGCGACGTCAAAGCGTACGGGCTCGCCAATTAAGTAGTCATGCAGCCAGGGCCATCCGGGCGTTAGCACGGCACTGAAGAAAATTGCGCAAATCGCGAGTACGATCAGCGGCACTGTCATCACACGCAGGCTTTCGTGCGTATCTTGGGAGGCGGCGCGTCGGTCGCCGAAGAAGACGTAGATGATTTGCCGCGTCATATAGAGCGCAGTCAGGACGACCCCTGCAAGCAAAAGATAATAGGGCACGTGGGAAGCCGGCCAATGCGCGGTGACGTGCAATATTTCCTCCTTCGTCCAACCGCCGGAAAAAAAGAGCGGAACACCGCTGAGCGCCATCATGCCGATTGCGTAGGTTGAAAAGGTGACTGGCATGAGCCGATGCAGGCCACCCATTTTCCGGATGTCATGTTCTCCATGGCAGCCGTGAATGACCGATCCCGCGCCAAGGAACAGAAGCGCTTTGAAAAAACCGTGGGCGAGAAGATGCATGATTCCGGCCGCAGCACCGCCCACGCCGAGCGAAACCATCATCAAACCGAGTTGTGAGACAGTTGAATAGGCAAGAATACGTTTGATATCTGCCTGAGCGATTGCGATGAGCGCAGCCATCAGCGCTGTGGTTACGCCGATCCATACGACGACGGTGAGCGACGATGTCACGCCGTTGATCGCGCCTAACGAGAAAAGCGGATACACACGCGCGACGAGAAATACGCCAGCGGCAACCATGGTGGCGGCGTGGATCAACGCGCTAACCGGCGTGGGCCCCTCCATTGCATCCGGCAACCAGACGTGCAGCGGGAATTGGCCCGATTTTCCCATCGCGCCGCAGAAAATCAGCAATGCGATGAACGTGGCGCTCGCACCGAGCATGGCGAGTCCGGCGTTTTCAATGCAACCATGCCCTGCATCGTAGAACAGAAGTGTGCCGCTGCTGTGATAGAGCCAAAGCATGCCGAGGAAAAATCCCATGTCTCCGATACGCGTGGTGATAAATGCTTTTTTTGCTGCTGCCGCTGCGCTCGGACGCTCGATCCAAAAGCCAATGAGCAAATACGAAGCGAGCCCAACTAGCTCCCAGCAGATAAAAAGAAGAAGCAAACTGTTCGAAACAACCAGCCCGAGCATCGCGCCAGAGAAAAACGAGAGATATGCGAAAAATCGGGTGAAATTTTTGTCGCCGGCCATGTAACCGGCGCTGAAGATAAAGATGCAAAGTCCAACGAGTGCGATCATCATCAGCATAACGGCCGCGAGCGGATCCAGAACCCATCCGATGCGCAGCACGTTTTCGCCAAAGGTGAACCAGGTGATATTTTGAACAATGCGAAACCCGGGGGTTTGCAGTGTCGGCAAGAACGCGAAGATCGACAATGCCAGCGCGGCGATTTGGCCGATGATCGCGAGAGCGACCGCTGCCGAACGGCGCGAGTTGTTCAGAGATAAAATCAACAATGAGGCGGCCAGCGGGATTGCGGGGATCAGCCAGAGAGAATCGAAGATCGAGCGATTCATTTTTCGATCGCGATCAGGAGCGAGAGCATGACCAAGAGTCTCTGCTGAGTTGGGTGGTGTTGGACGTTGGACGTTGGGCGTTGAGCGTTGAGCGTTTGCTTCTCTTGCATCACTTCATCCTTTAAGCTGGTCGAGCTGATCGACGTTGGTCGTGCGATAGTGCCGATAAACAGCGATAACCAACGCGAGACCGACTGCGGCTTCAGCGGCTGCAACGGCGATGGAGAAAATTGCAACCATTACACCTGTGGGTTGGAGCGATTGCGGATTGAAGCGCCAGAATGCAATGAAATTCAAATTCGCTGCGGCGAGCATCATCTCGATTCCAATCAGGATAAAGATGGCATGGCGCCGGCTCAGGGCTGCAAGCAGCCCGATAGAAAACAGTGCGGCGGAGATGATGAGGAAGAATTGAAGGGTCGGGCTCATTGCGCGGCGAATTGCATTGGGTAGCGCACGCGTCCCGCGTGCAAATGCCAGTCCGGCTCGGACTTTAGGCGTCGCGCCGAAACAGTCTTTTCTTTTGATTCGATCCGCAGCCAAGACTGCGAACCTGCAACGAAAGTTGGCGATCGCGAGGACGCGCCCGCCAATATCCGAGATGCGGGCGCTACCCAAACGGGCAATCTGCGCGTCACCGCCTTTCCTCCATCACGAGAATGAGAGCACCAATCAATGCCGCGGTGAGAAGAAGCCCGATGCATTGTAGCGGCCAGACGTAATTCGTCATGAGCGCTTCACCAATTCGCCGGACGGTGAGCGCTGAAATTCGTGGCGCGGCGACGGAAAGCGATGGCGTCTCGAGAATTGTCCAGATCAAGCCACCGAAAACGGCGACTGCCACGAGAACGCCGCCCCAGTTAGTACCACGATCTTTTCCAACGTCGCGCCGCGTCAGAAGAATCGTAAAGACGATTAACACCGCGACTGCGCCGATGTACACGAACACCAGCACCAGACCGACGAACTCCGCGCCGAGCAAGAAAAAGAACGCGGCGACGCCAATAAGCGCCACCGCGAAACTGAGCGCCGCGTGCATGAGCTTTTGCAGTGTGGCGGCAGCCAGCGCGGCGGCCAGTGTCAGGATCGCGATGATGATAAAGGCAACGCTGTTCATTCGGCGAAACGGTAAGTGCGCGGCGCAAATTTCCTTCGCGTGTCGAGCAAGATCGAAAGGACGGTGTAGACGATCCCAATCACCACAAGCGACCAAAGCCATCCCCGTAAGCCGCGCCCGGCATAATGCCAGATGGCTGCTGCGATGACGCAGGTGAACGCCATCGGCAACATGAATTTCCAGGCGAAGTTCATGATCTGATCAACGCGTGTGCGCGGCAAAGTTCCACGAAGCCAGATATAAACGAATAGTAGCGCGCTCAACTTCGCGAAAAACCAGACGTAGGATGGAATGAATCCGAGCGCGCGCATCGGCGAATGCCAGCCACCGAGAAACAAGGTTGCGGCCAGACCGGTAATGGCGAACATGCCGATATATTCCGCCATGAAAAACGTCGCATATTTGAACCCGGAATATTCGGTCATGTGACCGGCGACAATTTCCGATTCGCCTTCCGGTACATCGAACGGGGTGCGATTCGACTCCACAAGGCCGGATACAAAAAATAAAATAAACGCAGTTGCGCCCCACGGTGTGAAAACGAACCAGCGGGGTACCAGCCAGACGGCGTAGCCATCCTGCGCCGCAACGATCGCGTCCGGGTTAAGCGAGCCGACGACCATCACGACCGGCAAAACCGTGATAATGAGCGGCAGCTCGTAGCTGATCATTTGTGCGATCGCGCGCATCGCGCCAAGCATCGAAAACTTGTTGTTACTCCCCCAACCAGCCATGAAGACGGCGAGCTCCGTTGTCGATCCGACGGCGAAGAAAAATAGGACGCCGCCATCAATCGTGAACGGCGTCATGTTGCGCCCATAGGGGATTACGCCAAGAGCAAGAAACGCCGCTGCCGCAATGAGAATTGGCGCCAGGAAGTGCACGATCTTATCCGCGCGCGCCGGCACGATGTCTTCCTTTATCAGCATCTTGATGCCGTCCGCCACCGGCTGCAAAAGCCCGAATGGTCCGACGCGATTCGGGCCGTAGCGATTTTGAATCCGGCCGAGAATCTTCCGCTCCAGCACCGACATGAGCGCAAACAGCGTGAGGAACACAGCGAGCAGCGCGAAAATATTGATCAGACTTGAGGCGATCTGAATCGCCCAACCGGGCGCGCCCGTCAGCCACGACAGCAGCCACTGCTTGGCGTTAATAAAGATCTGGTCGATAGACTTGCTCACGTTTGAAGAAGAAAACCGATGATTGATGGGTTAATCAAGATAGAACGCGCAGATAACCTTCGCCTTGAAACCGGCTCGCAATCAACCGGTCCAGGAATGTTTGCCTTAATCATGCGGACGCTTTTGGCTTTGCAGGGAGCTTTTGCCTCAGTACGTTCGGCGTGCGCCATGCGAACGCTGGTCTTGTTGATTGCCGCTCTTTTTGCGAGTGCCAATTTGATCCGAGGAGAGATCAAAACTCCGGAGAACGCTCCGATTGAAATCACTTCTACCGGGCAAACGACATATGAAAACGGGCTGGCAACGGCGCGCGATAATGTCGCGATTCACGTTGGCAATACAGACATTTACGCCGATTACGCGCAATATAATTCCACCACCCACGATGTGGAGTTGAGAGGCCACGTGCGAATCTACCGCGATGTGAGTCTGTATATTGCCGAGAGTGGCGTTTACAATACTGAAACAAAAAAGATCCGGGCGATAAATGGGCGAACCGAATCGCAGCCTTATTTCCTGAGCGGCGCGGATGTGAGCTCAATTTCCGAGAATGGTTATCTCATACGAAACGGGATTTTTACGACCCACGATTCGCCCAGACCCGATTTCCATCTTCGCGCGCGAAAGATTCGTGTTTATGAGAAGGATCGTGTGATTTTCCAGTACGTCACGGCGTACGTTGGGAACGTGCCAGTTTTTTGGTGGCCTTACCTGTACCAGTCCCTTAACGACGCATTTAGTTTTACGGTTTCACCGGCGTATTTGAGTTCATGGGGGCCGTCGCTCCTTACTCAGGTGACATTTCCAATCACAGAGGATATCAAGGGACGTGTGCGACTTGATTATCGGGGCCGTCGCGGCCTGGCCTTGGGTTTTGAATCGAGTATAGATTACGGCAAGGACAATGACAGCTCGGCGCGGATTAAAACGTATTACCTCCAGGATCAAAATCCGTTGCTTAATGAAACCGCGACTCCGCGAAAAGATGTTCCCACCGGACGATACCGACTTAGCTTGGAAGATCGGACGAACTTTTCCGATGATATCTACGGCATCGCCAATCTCACCAAGCTTAGCGATCCATTTGTTATGCAGGACTTCTATCAAGGGGAGTTTCGCATCAATCCTGTTCCGGACAATGTCATCGCACTGACGAAGACCGACCCTTTTTATACTCTGACGGGGATCGCGCGTTTTCAGGCAAACGAGTTCTTCAGTACAACAGAACGTTTACCGGAAGTGGTATTGGATGTTAAGCGTCACGCACTTTTCGGGGGACCTATTTTTTATGAAGGTGAGACGGGGTTTGCTAATTTGCGCCTGCAATTCCCTCAGGATTCAGGCTTCGAAAACTATGGCACCACGCGTTTCGACACCTTCCATCAACTAACTTATCCAAACACGTACTTTGGATGGCTTTCCATCGTGCCGCGGGTCGGCTTTCGCGGCACCTATTATGGTAAGACATGGGACTTGGGGTCGACAACATTCATGCCGCCCTCAAATCCGCTCGTGCCTGACTTCATTCTCCCGCCACCCACGCTGGCTAACCCAGTCAAGTTCGACGGAGACACATTTCGCACCGTCTTTAACACAGGTACAGAAGCCTCTTTCAAGATCTCGCAAGAATGGGAGAACGTACAAAGCCGCGCTTTTGGGTTGGATGGACTGATGCATGTTATCCAACCATTCACGAACTTTTCCTATGTCTCCGAAAACGGGCCGAACCCCACGTCAATTTTGGGGCTTGATCGATTTGAACCGTCCACTCAACTCCGGGCAATCGACTTCCCACAGTTCACGTCGATCGATTCCATCGATAGCTGGACCGTCTGGCGACTCGGTGTTCGCAATCGTCTGGAAACCCGGCGCGATGACCAAACGATCACCTGGTTTGAACTCGATAGCTTCCTTGACGTGAACTTCGATAATCCGTACGACCGCACGGACTACTCGAACTTCAACAATAACATCCGCTTTACACCGCTGCCTTGGATGTCCCTCTCGGTCAATTCTCAAGTGCCGGCCTTTGCCAAAGGGTTTACGGAAGTCGATACGACCATGAGCGTTCAACCGATGGCGAATGTGCAATTGAGCGTCGCGCATCGCTATTTGAACAGCAACCCCTTCTTCGACAATAGCAGTTTGTTTGTTGTCGGAGGATATTATCGCATCAACGATAACTGGAGTTTGGGAGTCCAGGAACAATATGAAGGGGCAACCGGCGTTCTCGAGCAGCAGCGCTATTCCATTTACCGGGATCTGTCGAGTTGGGTGGCCTCCTTTGGTGGCGTAATACGAGATAATGCAGGGTCGAGGGAATATGGCGTTATTTTCACCTTAACGCTCAAGGCATTCCCGAAGTTCGGATTCGATGTAAACTTCGATCCTTCTTCCGAAGGAGAATGAACGAAAGTGGGCGGATAATGCCAATCCTCCTGAGTGAATTCTGCCACTTGTGCTGCGGCTGATTCGCTCGCACGATTCTTCAATCATGGACCTTGCAATCATCGGTTCCGGTTATGTTGGCCTTGTGACAGGCGCCTGTTTCGCTGATGTCGGCCATAATGTCATTTGCGTCGATAACGACGCGCAAAAGATCAAACAACTGCAAGCTGGCGAGGTGCCGATCTATGAACCGGGACTGGAAGAAGTAATTCATCGCAATGTTTCAGCGCACCGATTGCGTTTCACCGGCAGCATTCAGGAAGGCGTAGATGATTCGCAAATCATCTTTATCGCAGTCCCTACTCCCCAGCAGCCGGATGGCGATGTCGATCTCAGCTTTCTCGAGAAAGTTTCGCGCGAAATCGCGGGAGTCTTAACCGCTTACCGCGTGATTGTTGACAAGAGCACAGTTCCCGTGAAAACAGGCGAAAAAGTGGCCGAATCAATCAAAAGGTACAACCGCCACGGCGCAAACTTCGACGTGGTCAGCAATCCTGAATTTTTGCGCGAAGGCTGTGCGGTAGCCGATCTAATGCGGCCGGATCGCATCGTGATTGGAGCGCAAAACGAACATGCCATTGATCTCATGAAAAAAGTTTATGAGCCATTTATGGCGCCGATCTTGGTGACCGACATTAGCAGCGCCGAGCTCATCAAACACTGTGCGAACTCATTTCTCGCGCTGAAAATTTCATATATCAACGCCGTCTCGGCGATTTGCGAGGCGAGTGGCGCGGATGTCGAAAGAGTCGCAGACGGAATAGGGATGGATCATCGCATTGGCCGTCATTTTCTTAATGCTGGAATTGGATATGGCGGTTCCTGTTTTCCCAAGGATATTGCTGCCTTCATAACCATCAGCGAGCGGCTCGGTGTTCCGTTCAATTTACTCAAGGAAGTGCAACGCATAAACAACACCCAAAAAGAGCGTTTTCTGAAGGCGATCCGGGACACACTTTGGGTCTTGCGCGAGAAGCGAATTGCAGTCTGGGGTCTCACATTCAAGCCAGATACAGACGACCTTCGTTCGTCGGTCGCAATAGAGCTGGTGACAGACTTGCTGCGCGAAGGAGCGGATGTCGTTGCCTACGACCCGAAAGGAATGCAAAAAGCCCGCGCCATAAAAGCGATTGGCGCCGCGAAACTTGCTTCATCGGCGCTCGAAGCAGTCAGTGACGCCGAAGCGCTGATCATCGCCACGGAATGGAACGAATTTTCCAACGTGGACCTCGCGGTGGTAAAAGAGAAAATGAGAACGCCGATCGTTTTCGACGGGCGAAACGTGTTAGACCCCGAAACGATGAGGCGACTGGGGTTTCATTACCATTCGATCGGACGCGCCAGCGTAAAGCCGCAATAGCTTTGTGCCGGAGGATATATGGCGCAGCTCTCTGCTCGCCAAATCGCGCTGACGGCGTCGCGTATGTGGCGAAAAGAAAGGCGCTTTGCCGACTCCATCATCTCAGGACTTCTTGCGAAGGCGAAGCTTCCTCCTTCTGATCGGGCGTTCGCCTTGGAACTGTTTTACGGCGTGTTGCGCAATTTGACGTTGCTGGATTTTTGGATCAGCTGTCTGCGTACTGCGCCGGTCGATATCGATCTTCGCGATGTTCTACGACTCGGCTTGTATCAACTTTTATTCCTCAAAACAGCGCCACATGCAGCAGTCCATGAGACCGTGGAGCTCGTGCCGAAAAGGGAGCGAACGATCATCAATGGCATGCTCCGATCCGCTGCACGGCGGCAGAGCGAGCTGCTCGGGCGCGCCAACGCGCAGCCACTGTTCGTTCGAACATCGCATCCGCAGTTTCTTGTCACGCGCTGGCAGCGGCACTTCGGCGCCAAACACACAGAAGAGTTGTGCCAATGGAATAATCTGCCTGCGCCAGTGTATGGCCGAATTAATCGGCTAAGAATTGATCGCGAAGAGTTCCTCTGGCTTTATCCCGAATCCCGGCCGCTCAGTCATAATTCTGAGTTTGTCGAATTTGATGCATTGCTGACGAGCGCTCTCAGGCGAGGCCATTGCTACATTCAGGATCCAAGCACGATCATTGCGTGCCAGATGCTGGATCCCAAGCCCGCAGAGAAAGTCCTCGACGCGTGCGCGGCGCCGGGCGGAAAAACCGGTTACGTTGCGCAACTTATGACAAACCAGGGAACAATCGTGGCATGCGATCGTGACCCAGAGCGGCTGCAAATCCTGACAGAGAATATGGCGCGCCTCGGTGTCAGGATTGTGCGCACTGTGCGTCACGACTGGACGCGCGATCACGTCCCCTCGGAAATCGCTTCTGCGGCGCCGTTCGATCGCATCCTAGTTGATGCGCCATGCACCAACACCGGCGTAATGCGAAGGCGCGTCGACCTGAAGTGGCGACTACAACCAGAGGATTTCGGGCGAATGCAGCGGCAGCAGACCCAGATTATTCGAGAGCTCGTCCCACTATTAAAACCGAAGGGCCTGCTTGTTTACAGCACATGCAGCCTTGAGCCGGAAGAAAACCGACAAGTCGAGCAACGACTTCTTGGCCGCTCGTCGGTCCTGCGCCCGGGAGGAGAAAAGTATTCGCTTCCTTTTCGAGATGATTTTGATGGTGCTTTTGCGGCGAAACTTGTTCGCAGCGCGTAGTGCCGCCTCTGAGTTGCATCCGGCGTGGCTGGTGGAATGCTAAGCGCCTATGCACGACGCCCGGTTCGATAAGCTCGCGAAACTCCTGGTGGAATATTCCATTCGGCTCAAGCGCAATGAAACGGTTCTGATCGAGGTCTTCGACGTCCCGGATGAAATGACGATTGCGCTTATTCGGCAGACGCGGAAGGCGGGAGGCATCCCTTTTGTGCAGACCCAGCATTCCCGAGTCAACCGCGCCCTTGCGATCGAAGCATCCGATCGGCAACTGAATCTTTTGGCGAGCCATGAGCTGGCGCGAATGAAAAAAATGAAAGCATATATCGCCGTCCGGGGCAGCAACAACGTCACGGAATTATCCGATGTGCCACCAAGCCAGATGAAATTAATCGGCCAAAAAATGCGCCCAGTGCAGAACCAGCGAGTTAAGAAAACAAAGTGGGTAGTCTTGCGCTGGCCAACGCCGTCCATGGCGCAGCTTGCCGGGATGAGCACTGAGGCCTTTGAAGACTTCTATTTCGACGTCTGCACAGTGGACTATCGCAAACTGCAGCCCGGCATGAAGGCTCTCCAGCGGTTAATGAAAAAGACGGACCGTGTCGAAATCAAAGGTCGCGGCACCGATCTCCGTTTCAGTATCAAGGGAATTCCGTCCGTTATCTGCGGTGGGGACCGCAACATTCCCGATGGCGAAGTTTTCAGCTGCCCAGTAAAAGATTCCGTAGAGGGTCACGTGACGTTTAATGCGCCAAGTATATATCAGGGGATCGGTTTCGATGGTATCCATCTCGAATTCAAGAACGGAAAAATTGTCGACGCGACGAGCAACGAGACGAAAAAGCTGAATAAGATTCTCGACTCAGATCCCGGTGGCCGTTACATCGGCGAATTTTCGCTTGGCTTTAATCCCCGGGTGTTACAACCAATGCGCGATATATTGTTCGACGAAAAAATCGCCGGCTCGTTCCATCTCACTCCGGGGCAAGCGTACGACGAAGCCGACAACGGGAACCGGAGCCAGGTCCACTGGGACATGGTAAGCATCCAACGTCCGGAATACGGCGGTGGGGAAATCTACTTCGATGGCAAATTGATTCGCCGCGACGGAGAGTTTCTGCCGAAGCAGCTGCATTCGCTAAATTGGAGCCAATCTCGCAAAGGAGCCTGAACAATTGAGCGGATCACGCTCCCAAAAACGGCAACGCTAATCGTGATGCTGCGGGCGATCTTTTCCGCCGAAAAGAATCGCGTCTCGTCAGGCTCGCTTCGCTCTGCCTAGAAGATTCAGCTGCATCATGGCAATGTCGCCGCTCTCATTGAGCTCCAGATTCGCGATTTCAAACATTGGCGCTCCTTCGGCCGGGCTTGGTCCGGCACCAGGCAACTGGACGGCCACCTGCTTGGAATTCGAATTTAGGATTACAGATGCGATTTCGAGCGACGGCGAAAACTCAAGCGTCGTAATCTGGAATGGGACCGTGATAAGAACAGATGCCCGCCCCTGTTGTGACGGGGTGAGTTGAACCGGCGCGGTCTCAGAATTAGGAACCACCTGCAATCCCGCGACTGCGAATGACGGCAAACCACCTGCACTCGGTCTCTGCTGTTGAGACGGAACCATCCGAATAGTGCCAAGCGCTCCTGCCACGGGCTGAATCTTTGCGATTTCGAAGCCGACCTGCAAGTTCAATGGGGACTGAGCCTGCTGGGACGAAGGCAAACGCATCATGACGAGCTTCGATATGGGACGCACTTTCAAGACGCCCATTTTGAAACTGGGCGTCAACTGCATGGCTGCGATCTCGAAAGAGAAAGTGAGCTGCACGGATGTTTGCATCGCGGCAGCGGGTTGTTGCGGTTTCGCCACTGGCGGCGCTGGGGCTTTGTTTATCGGAGCAGTTGGGGTTTGGGTTGTTTCAGGCATGGTTACGGGTGTGGTTTTTTGCGGAAATACGGGCTCAGTGGAAATCGCAGTTGGGAAATCAGATGCAGTTACGGTAGCCGCCTTAGCCTCTGGGGATTGATTCGCCGTCGAGACGCTTTCGTAGGGCACGGGTTGCTCCTGCGTGGTCGCTTCAACCGCAAGCTCTGTTGACGCTACCACGACAGGCAATTCAGCTTCTCCATCTCCAAGTATCCCGCTGGGCTCCTCCAGAGACAATGCCTCTTCTTTTGCGCCTCGGGTAATGTCACTCACTTCTGGCGTGGGCACTATGCCTTCCTGCGCACTTTCCAAAATCTCATTGGGCTTTTGCGGTGCTATGGTAGAAAGTTCGGTCAATTCGCCGATTGCTGAAACCTCGGCCATCTCTGTCGTCTGCGGAATTGCCGACCGCAAGCTCTCTGCTGGCTGTTCGACAATTGACCCCACCGATGATTCAAATGATGATCCAGTCAGGGGTGCCAATTCACGATCAGGCTCTCCATTGCGATAAGCAGGAGCTGGTGACGCTTTCACTCCCAACTCTTTCTGTTGATCAATGCTACTGCTCAATTTACCGGAAGGTATGGCGGTCTGTCGCAATGAAGGTTTCGATGCTTCTAATCTCAGCGAAATCTGCCGGGGCCCTCCAGAAAAGCCATTGAGCTGCCCATTACCCTTCGGCGCTGGTGCTACGCCAGTCTTAAACATGCTGGGGCCAGCGACAGACCTCGACCGCGAGTAATTCGGGCGGTTGGATGCATGACGGCGAAGTGCAGGCACGATCACCCATGCCAGCAGAAATAGGGCCGCTAGAAGCAATCCACCGACAAGCCACATTCTCCGGCTCTGCATTCCCGCAATGCTGAACGGCCAGATATTGCCAGGCGCTGTGGTGACAGCAGCCTTGCTGGACGCATTTGTTTGACCGGCGGCTGCCTGATCATTTTGTTCCGTGGAGGCAGATGAAGCCTTTGGCGCCTCGGCGGGTGCAGTTGTTGATTCGCCGGGACTAGGGGAGGATGCCACGGCCGCAGTCGCGAGCGGCTGTTCTGGCTGAACGCCTGTTCCCGTCGCCGACTCGTCCGAGGCCGAAACAGAAGGCTGTTCAGCTGTTGCTCCAGCACCCGTGATTTCCATTCCGGCATTTGGGCCGCTTGCCGCCGGGGCCAAAGAACCAAACGGTTCGCCCTTCGATGCCTCGCCCTGCTTGTTTGCAGCAAAAACGCTCTCTGGAATAGGACTTGGCTCGACTGCCGGAGCACCCCCTGCCTGAGACGCAGCGACGTTGGTGTCGAAGGTGGGGGCAGGCACAGCCGCAATTTCCGGGCTTTGCATCCAACCAACATCATAAAAAGCGTCAGCAAAAACGCTGTTGAGCGCCGGCGAATAAATCTTGCTAGCTGAGGCAGTCCAATCCGCGGCCTTTTCCGGATTGTTATGCTTAAATTCCCACGCCGCCTGGGCATAATAAAGCGCCGGCGTATCTCCCGTAAATTGAAACTCTTCCATCATCGCGTGCGCCCGACTTTCTTTTCCGTCGAGCAAAAGCGTCATATAAATTTTGAATTTAATAAGCTCTGCCGCCTGATTCTTATCGCCCCCCGGGGTTCGCTCATACAACGCCTCGAAACGCTCCCGCGCCTTTGCGTAGTCCTTTTTCTTAAAGGGAACTTGCGCGAGGTTGTATTGTGCTTCGCGAAGTTTCGGATCTATCTTGGCTGCCTTTTTAAACGCGGCTTCGGCTTGGTCAAACTGCTTCTGCTGCATCAGAATCTCGCCACGCAAATTGAGGGTCGCCGGCTGATTCGGATCCGCCTGATCCGCTTCGTCGACTAATTTACGGGCCGCTGCGAAATCGCGCTGCCGCAGCGCCTGCTGAGCTTGTTCGAATTTTGAACGCGCCGTAGCCTTCGTTTTTTCCGAGCGCTCGGCAGCTGTCATTAGCGGCAATGAAGGCCTCGTTTCGCCAGCTGGCTTTTCTAGCCAGCCGACTTCGTAAAGAGATTCCGCGAAAAGTTTGTTCAGTTGCGGTGAAAAATTCTTCTCTGCTGCTGCGAGCCGATCTTTCGCTTCCTTTTGATCCTTCTGTTGGAGTGCGACGGCTGCTTTCACATAGTCAACGGCAGGGGTATCGGGTGAAAGCTCCAGCTTGGCCAGAATGGAATCGACCTTGTTCTGTTTCCCTTCGAGCAAGTAAGTCAGAAGAATTTTGTACTGGATCAACTGCGAAGCTTCTTTTGCCAAATCGGACTTACCGCTGGAAAACAGCTTCTCAAAACGATTCCGCGCCTCTGTCCAATCTTTCTTGAGAAACGGGATCTCCGCCAGATTGAAGCGCGCATTCCAAAACTTGGGGTCGATCCGAGCTGCGTCCTGCAATGCTTCCTCCGCCTTATCATAGCTGCCTTGCCGCATCAGGATAACGCCCCGCAGGTTTTTCGACGCCGCAAGATCAGGTTGACGGGCATCAATGGCATCGAGTCCCTTTAGCGCTTCGGTAAAATTGTTGGCATCGAACGCGCGGTACGCGGCGTTGTACATATCCTCCAACTCCGATTTGGTGGGGGCGACATTTTCCGCTGCGAACGAGGTAAGCGCCAGCACAGCGAACGCAGCAATCTTGCAGATTCTCATGAAATACGGATTGAAGCGCTAATCAGCGCCCCTGACAAGTGCAAAGTTGCATTCAACTAGATGATTTTCAGGTTGCTTCGGAAAAACACCCAAATTGCTGCGCGTGGTAAGGCACGTGCTGCGATCTCTGTGGACATTCCAGGTAGATCAATTCAAATTCGCCACGATTCGCAATCCTTCCAGAGTGAGGTGTGGACAAACCGCATCGATCTCCGGTAACCGCCCCGCGATTAATTGCGCATAGCCGCCTGTCGCAACTATGCGCACTCTCTTGCGCGGAAACTGCTCTGCCTTAATCTGTGCAAGAATTTCGCGAATTAATCCCCGATACCCAAACACCGCGCCCGAGAGCATCGCCTGGACCGTCGATTTACCGATCGCGCGCCGTGGCTCTCTCAAGGAAAGCTCCGGCAACAGCGCCGTTCGTTGATAGAGAAAGTTAGTCATCGCCTCAAGGCCCGGCGCAATCACACCGCCGATGTAAGTGCGCCGATCCGAAACGATGTCAAAAGTCACTGCTGTGCCGAAATCCACCACGATAGCGGGAAATCCATAAAGTACTGTGACTGCCGCAGCGTTTGCCAGTCGATCCGCACCGATCGATTGCGGTTTGGGATAATCAATCCCAATACCCAGCTTCAGCTTCCAATTTAGCCAGAGCACCCTCACTTTTCCCGCAGCCTTCGAAATCGCCGAGTTTTTTGTCGGTACCACCGAAGAGACGACCACCTGCCGCACTTTTCGCTTTCCAAGAAACCCCGCGACTACGCTGCTTGAAAGTCTGCCAGTGGCGATCCGCACAGGAGCCGAGACCCGACTTGTAGATGCAAACGCAAGCTTCGCGTACGAATTACTGATATCGACCAATAAATAATCGGACTCACGCGCCACGACCAAGATGCAGACACCGAACGCCACGCGACGTCAAGCATCTGTCCCATTCGTCCGATTCGTCCTAGAGCCACGTCGCCTAGCTGGTTCGTGCTTGCTTGCGGCCCACTTTCGCACCGCGTACCGTCTGTCTTGTGAGAAAACTGGTGCATCGTCCGCGTCGCCTGCGGCGTTCCCCTGCTCTGCGGAACCTCGTCCGCGAGACACAATTGAGTGTCCACGATTTTATTCTGCCGTTGTTCATAAGTGAAAAATTAGAGCAGCGGCGTCCAGTCGCCAGCATGCCGGGAGTTTTTCAACTGCCTGTGAAAGAGATTGTTGATGAAGCGCGGCACGCTCAGGATCTCGGGCTGCAGGCCGTCCTGCTTTTCGGAATTCCGGAAAAGAAAGACGAGCAAGCCAGCGGCGCTTACGCCGAAAGCGGAATCGTCCAAAAAGCGCTGCGAGCCATTAAATCAAAGTGTCCGGATCTTGTCACCATCACTGACGTCTGTCTGTGCGAATACATGAGCCACGGGCACTGCGGCGTCACACGCATCGACGGAGACCATTTCCACGTCCTCAACGACGAGAGCGTGGAGCTCTTGGTCAAGACGGCGCTCTCTCACGCAGCAGCGGGCGCAGACTTGGTCGCGCCGAGCGACATGATGGACGGCCGCATCGGCGCTATTCGCGAGGCGCTTGACGCCGGAGGCTTCGATCAAACTGGGATCATGAGTTACGCCGCCAAATTTGCGTCGGCGTTTTACGAACCATTTCGCGAGGCAGCTGAGAGCCCGCCGCAGTTTGGCGATCGCCGTTCTTATCAAATGGATATCGCCAACGCAGACGAAGCGCTGCGCGAGGTGGCCTTGGATGTCGAGGAAGGAGCGGACATTCTGATGGTCAAACCTGCGTTGCCATATATCGACATCTTGTGGCGCGTCCATGAACGCTTTGGAAAACCGACTGCTGTTTATCATGTCAGCGGCGAGTATGCGATGGTCAAAGCCGCTGCAGAGAAAGGGCTCTTAGATGAACGCGCGGCCGTCCTCGAGGTTATGACTGCGCTCAAACGCGCGGGCGCAGATATTATTGTCACGTATTGGGCACGCGAACTTGCAAAATGGCTGCGGGGGTAACAAGCACTCCGGGCGAAACCGCGCGACATGCCCGGCTAAAGCGGCTCGCCTTCCTCTGGGCTCAAGCACGCGGTTATTCCGCCTGCGCACTGGAAGTGAGTTTGCCCGGGTGTCGCTATCGCGCAGATGTTGCTGCCTACCGGCCCGACCGGAACGAGTCTGGAACGACTGCGATCTTTGAATGCAAACAGGCGCTTGTCGATCTTCGCCGTGATAATGGCTCAAGCGCGGCAACACGCGAGCGGCTGGAGAAGGTTAACCACCGCCGACAGATTCTGGAAGAAAATTTGCGCGTCCATTACCCGCAGTTACGGATCGCCGATTCATTATTCTCCGAATTCGACTACCACGATTTCGCGGCAATCAAACATCGCGGCTATACACGTGTCTCTCGCGAGCTGAAGGCGCTGCAAAATCGCCTTTTCGATAGCACGAAATTCGAGAAACTCGTCCGCTACCACTGCGCGAATTTGTTTTTCCTCATTCTGCCCGAAGAGTTGTTCCGCGACTCCGAGATTCCGGTCGGCTGGGGCGCTCTGGTGGAATCGGACGGCTCGCTCACGCTAATGCGCAAACCGACTTGGCACCAAGCAACAGCCGACAATCGCATTCGCTTCCTGCACCGAATCGCGGCAGCGGGAACGCGAGCATTCAATCGGCAACTGGAAATCACCTTCGACGGCATAGCCGCCGAACGTTGCCGATTTACCTGTAACCGGAATCGTTGACCCGGGCTTTCTGAAACCTCCTATGCCGGCACAAGTAAATTGTGCCCAGTCATCTCCTTTGGCTGCGGCAGGCCGAGCAAAAATAAAAGCGTCGGCGCAACATCCGCCAGGATCCCGTCTTTGCAGCGAAATTGCGCCGCATCCTTGGCCACGTAAATGAAATGCACAAGATTGCTGGTATGCGCGGTGTTGGGTGAGCCATTCGGATTGCGCATCTGCTCGCAGTTGCCGTGGTCAGCGGTGATGAGGCACTTACCGCCAAGATCGAGAAGTTTCGGGATAATTCGCGCTATGCATTCGTCTACGGTCTCCACAGCTTTGATCCCTGCCTCTAACACTCCCGTATGCCCAACCATATCCGGATTAGCGAAATTGAGGATAATCAGATCGTAATTCCTCATCGTCGCGAGCAATTCGGTGGTCACTTCTCGTGCGCTCATTTCCGGCTGAAGATCGTAGGTAGCGACTTTTGGCGACGGCACGAGTTTGCGGTCCTCGCCATGAAAAGGGCGCTCGATCCCTCCGTTAAAAAAGTAAGTCACATGCGCATATTTCTCGGTCTCCGCGATCCGCAATTGAGATTTACCAGCCGCGCTAACGACTTCGCCCAGGATCTTGGGAAGCTCTTCCGGCGCAAAAATAAACGGCGAGGAATAGCGGACATCGTATTGGGTAAAGCTCACAAAACGCACTTGCGGCCACACCTCGCGGTCGAAGCCATCGAAATCCTTCATCAAAAAGGCTTGAGACAATTGCCTGGCGCGATCGGCACGGAAGTTGAAAAACAAAACTGAATCGCCGTCGCGCACGCGCTGCTCATTCACATGGGAAAAAATCAACGGCGGCATGAATTCATCCGTCTTGCCAAGCGAGTACTGGCGATCTACCGCGGCGGAGGGTGATAATTTGCAGAGCTCACCGCGACCAAGAACGATTGCATCCCAGGCTTTTTTTGTGCGGTCCCACCGCCGGTCGCGGTCCATCGCGAAATAGCGGCCAATCACCGTGACAATCTCGGCGCCGCTTTTCTCGAGTTCTTTCTCGCAAGTTTCTAGATAGTCGGCGCCCCCGGTCGGCGACGTGTCGCGGCCGTCTGTGAAAGCGTGGACGAAGATTTCTGCAACGCCGGCTTCACAAGCTGCGTTTGCAAGCGCGACCATGTGCGAATAATGGCTGTGCACGCCGCCGTCGGAAACCAGTCCGAGCAAGTGAAGCCGATGACCGCGCGCACGTGCAAAGGTTTCCTGCAATACTTGATTGCTCGTTAGTTCGCCTTGTTCGATCGCCTTGTTAATTCGCGTCAGGTCTTGATAAACGATTCTGCCGGCTCCCAGGTTTAGATGGCCAACTTCCGAGTTCCCCATTTGTCCTTCGGGCAAGCCAACGTCAACGCCACTGGCGCTTAATTTAGAACCTGGATAATCCCGGTAGAGCTTCTCGTGAAACGGAGTAGACGCGAGGAGAGTTGCGTCACCATTTTCCTTGCGCTGGTCCCGGCCCCCCGGATTGATGCCCCAGCCGTCTCGAATGATGAGCATCACCGGACCGGCCATATGTCGCGCAGTTTGCCGATGAATGAGAAGATCGACAAGCGGTTCTTTCGTTGACAAGAGAACAGACGCGCGCCTACATCGGCGTCGTGAAGTGGCGCAACCAGTTGTTGGCGCTTTTTTGTCTCCTCGTCTTTGCCGGAGTCGGTGTTCTTTATTTTCAACACTGGGTCATCCGGAAACCCTTTGGAATTATTTTGTTCGTTGGAGAAGGACTTTCACCTGCTCGGCTGGCCCCGACCCGCGCCTATGCTGCTGGGGCTGGCACACGCCTGAACCTGGATTCGATGGAACATGCAGCTTTGGTGATGAACTACTCGAAGGACTTCGCCGCTCCGGACCAGGCGGCCGCGGCAACTGCAATTGCAACCGGTGAGAGAGTGACCAATCGCGCTGTCGCAATCAATGGCGACGGGAAGCCGATCAAGAGCATCGTTGAATTAGCGCGGGAACGCGGACGAGCCACAGGGCTCGTGACAGACACAAAACTCACTGATCCCACGAACGCCGCTTTTTACGCGCACCCGAGCGAGCCAAGCGATGTCGATAAGATCGCAGGTGAGTTTGTGGATCGAGGAAACATCGATATCGCGATGGGTGGCGGCGCAGCACAATTTCTTCCAGTCACAAAAAGCGGAGAGAGACAGGACAGGCGCGATCTCCTACTCGAGCTCCGCGGCAATGGATTCGATATTGTTCGAACGCGAGCCGAGCTGGAATCTGTTCCCGCATGGCGCCGGCCGAAACTCTTCGGCATTTTTAGTAATGGAGAACTCGCGTTCGCGAACCAGGTAGAAGAGAAAAGCCAGCAGCCGAGCCTTTCGGATATGGTGCGGCGAGCAATCCAATTACTTCAATACAACGCCGGCGGCTATTTGCTGGTGGTTGATGCGGGGCTAATGCGCAAAGCAGCGCAGGAAAACAACGGGGAGAGAACCCTCGGCCAAACGGTTGAGCTGGACCGCGCAGTTGGCATTGCACGAAGTTATGGGGGACCACGAGCGACTATCATAGTCTGCGGTGATGCTGCAATCGGTGGACTTAGTTTGAATGGATTTCCTTTTCGCAAAGATAGCGGCATTGCCTTGCTGGGATTTAATTCATCTGGCCAGCCCTGGATTACCTGGGCAACCGGTCCAAACGGCACCAAATCGTACGGCGCGGCAAAAATCCCAGGCAAACAAGATGAGAATCAGAGCAAACAACCGGAAAGCGAACAACCGGAGCCGGCGGCGTTCTATACAAAATCCGCCTTGGTCACTGTTGAAGACGTCGTTGCGTTTGGCAGCGGCCCTGGAACGGACGCATTGGAAGGTGTAGTGGACAGCACAGCTGTTTTCAAATCTCTGCGCGACGAGCTTTGATCACCGCGAGTTCCGCCGACAAGACATTGGCTTGAAGCCGAACGCCATACCGCGCACTCGCCTTTTATTGCATATGCAACAAAAGTTAGTCACTGCTGCTCGAGCTACTTCGGCGTTTCGCGATAAGGCAACGACAACTCATAAAGCGCAATTTCTTGCTGAAGCACGGCGGCTAGAGAGTTGTCGCCCTGGGTCCGCGCCAGTTGCATCGCAGCCCGCGCAATTTCAATAGCTTTTCCAAATTGCCCACTCTCTGCATATGCTGCTGCCAATGTGCGCAACACAAGCGTGTTGATGCCGCCTGAAAGTTGATTAGCTTGCCCGGCAAGTTCAATCGCCTTGGTCCCGTTCCGGAACGACGCGTTGGAACAAGTGGCCAGCAGCCACGCCAGATTATTTAAGGCGGAAATGGACTGTGGAGAAATCTCCAACGCTTTTTCGTAATGTTGAATAGCTTCTGCTGTCTGACTTTTTTCATCTAGGGCAATGGCCAGGTTTGTGTGGGCATCCGCATTTTGAGGTTGGATCAACAACGCAGCGCGGCAATGCGAGATCGCAGCGTCGAGGTCGCCTTTCTCAAGAAAGGCATGGCTAAGACTGTGGTGGGCAAGGAAGTAATCAGGTCGTATTGCCAGTGCCTGTTGGTAATGGACAATCGCGTCATCAATTCGTTCCTTTTGAAGAAGGGCGTTGCCCAGAGCGACCTGAGCATCTGGATCCTTTGGCGCGATCCTTACAGCCTCGGTGCAATGGGCGATTGCCTCGTCCACTCGACCTTTTTGTAGAAGAGCGATGCCAAGATTGTAATCAGCGTCCCAAAAATCCGGCTGCATCTCCAAAGTTGCGCGATAATGCCCGATCGCCTCGTCGGTCTGACCTTTCTGGAAAAGGACAATGCCCAAATTATTATGAGCCATCCAGCAGCCCGCATTTCTTGCGAGCGTTGTCCGCCATAGTGCTTCGATGTCAGCATACATTGTGGCTTGTCGCCAAGTTAGCACCGCTAACACGGGAACCACACACAGCGTCGCGCTAAGAGCTAAAGGCCGACTCTGCTTAAGCACGTCGGCCAAACTGACTACGCCTGCCGAGACGAGTGCGATTGGGCCGATACAGGCCAGGTACTGGTAATGGTCCGCCACAAACGTGTAGCGAAACGTGTAAAGCATGATAAAGCCGAGGACTGGGCTGAGTGTCGCGACGAAAAATGCGGCCCCGACCTCGATGCCGCGCCCCACGTAATGCCGCACATAATGGATCGCCGCACATAACACGATTCCCGCCAGCAGCCATGCGTAATCCAGCGGATGCGCCGCCGAGACGTTCCATTTTGGATAAATGAAGCTCAGATTGGATGGCCAGATGAGTTTGCTTAGATAGAACCACAGCGCGCGGCTCGCGATGAGGATGCGCTCAATCGGACCCAGGGCGAAAAGCGCTCCGCGTGTACCTTGGTGGTAGCGTTCCCACCAGACTGCCAGCAAACCCATGCCGATGCCCAGGATAAGAAACGGAACGACCTGGCTCAGGCGTTGCTTGTTAATCGACTTTTTCTGCAACCAGAGAATCAAAAGCAACGCCGCAGGCAGAGTACAGGCAGTTGTCTTGGCCGACAGCGCTAGCGCGTAAAGGATCAACGCCAATCCATAAAAGCGCCATGGCCGCTTCGTCCGTTCGTCAACAAACGCGATCCATGCAAGGAGGGTCAATAGAAAGAAAAGACCCATCAGCACATTTTTGCGTTCCGTGATCCAGGCAACTGATTCCACCTGTACCGGATGTAGAGCGAAGATCGCTCCCGCCAGCCACGCGCCCGGCACATGCAAGCGCGCCAGCAACCGCCACACCAGCAGCGCGTTGGCAATATGAAGCAGAAGATTGACCCAATGATAACCGGTTGGATTCAGTCCCCAAAGCGCATGCTCGATTCGAAACGTGGTATAAACCAACGGGAAATACTGCGAAGGCGAGTCCAGCGAAAACCAAATCCGCCGCAAACCATCGGGCGCAGTCAGCAGCTCGTTATTTGTAACATAATCATCATCGTCCCACAGAAATCCGCCATTCCATGCCGGCCGATACGCAAAGATCGTCACGGCTGCCAGCAGCAGGGCAAAAATGCATGCACGACCGCGCAGAGAAAAAAGCCGCTTAACGATTTCGTGCATAAACGACCCGGGAATCATGCGAATTGCTGCGAAAAAAGCGGCGCCAAGTCGCCGCACTCCACAGCGCTTCGCGCGAAATTCTGACCTCTGATTTCTGGCTTCTGATCTCTGAATTTATTCGCGTCAATTGGTGTGATTCGCGGGCACCTGAAAACTCGGCATATTTCTACGCGTTGCGTTGCAACCGGCCGTTTCTCATTGAAATAGCACCTTTCGTGACTCATAAGATCGATAACAACGGCAAACTCTTGCGTTTTGGTTGGTGGGCTCTTGCAGCAATCGTTTTTGGTCTCGTTATTCTGATCAGAATTCGACTCCTCGGAATTCCGCTGGAACGCGACGAAGGCGAATACGCCTATGCCGGCCAACTGATGTTGCAAGGCATCCCTCCATACAAGTTCGCTTACAACATGAAGTTCCCGGGAACCTATGCCGCGTATGCCGTCATCATGTCAATCTTCGGCCAAACGATCACCGGAATTCATTTGGGGTTGCTCCTCGTCAACGCTGCCTCAATCGTGCTGATTTTTTTTCTCGGGCGACGATTAGTGAATTACACGGCTGGAATCGCGGCCGCTGTTAGCTACGCGGTTCTTTCTGTAAGTCCATCCGTGTTGGGCTTCGCTGGTCATGCGACGCATTTTGTAATGCTGCCGGTCCTTGGCGGGACGTTGCTTTTGCTCCACGATCCCAGTCGGCAACGGCTGGGGCGCTTGTTCGCGATCGGGTTGCTCTTCGGTCTGGCGCTTCTGATGAAGCAGCCCGCAGTTTTTTTCATTCTGTTCGGAGCGATCTATCTCATCTCCACAGATGTTCGCAGCGGATTCAAGCTAAAGGGAATCCTCCTGCGAAGTCTGATCTTCATCGCCGGTGCAATTTTTCCTTTCGGGATCACGTGTCTGACTTTATCACGCGCAGGTGTATTCGAGCAGTTCTGGTTTTGGACGATCGATTACGCTGGCCAATATGGCGGCTTAGTCCCACTTGGCCAGGCACCGCAGATTTTCTTTGATAGTGTGACGGAAGTGATTGGAGCCGGCTGGGCGCTCTGGGTGCTTGCTGGAGTTGGAGTAGTTGTGGGTTTGTGGGATCACCGAATGCGTGGCAGCATAGTTTTTCTGCTGAGCTTTCTCTTCTGCGCGGCATTGGCGCTCTGCCCGGGATTCTATTTTCGATACCATTATTTTATTTTCGTTCTTCCTGCGGTTTCGCTCCTTGCCGGTGTTGCGATCAGCAAACTGTCGGATCTTCTGGCTGGTCGGATGATGGCGGTTAGATTCCTCCCGCTTATTCTGCTTGGCGCGGCCCTGAGCTTGCCAATTGTTCGGGACAAAAAATTCTTCTTTGCTGCTTCTCCCGTTGAAGCCTGTCGAATGATTTATCCTGAGAGTCCATTCCCAGAGTCCATCAGGATTGCGGAGTACGTGCGCGACCACACATCTCCCGATGATACAATCGCAGTATTGGGATCGGAGCCGCAGATTTATTTTTACTCACAACGCCATTCTGCGACCGGATATATTTACACCTACGGCTTAATGGAACAGCAAAAGTATGCGCGACAGATGCAGGAGAAAATGGTCGGCGAGATCGAACGCGCGCGTCCAAAATATCTGATCTCTGTGGTAATGAACGATTCCTGGTTGCAGCGGCCTCGATCTGAACGGCTGATCTTTACCTGGGCAAATGAATACACGGCGCAAAATTATGCCGCAGCCGGTTTTGTAAACATTACGCCTACGGAAACGGACTACTTCTTTGGAGATGTTCCGCCGTCGGTCGGGAATCTAAAAGATTATATTTTGATTTACAAACGGAACCCTTAAGCCGGCTAGCGCCGCACGTGCACCGTATTAATTCTCAATCACTCGCTCTCCCCAAAACAAGCCGCCGCTGGTTGTCTGCCGGCGTTTGCATCTGTCTTGCGTTGCTTACGTGCATTGTTTTTGGTCAAACTCTTTGGCATGACTTCATTAACTATGACGATCCGCGTTACGTCTATGAAAATACCAAGATAACAAGCGGTCTTAACACCGCCGGCATTGCCTGGGCATTCACGCACATTCATTCCATGAACTGGCATCCGCTGACGACGATCTCGCACATGCTGGATTGCCAGCTGTACGGGTTGAAGCCGGGAGGCCATCATTTTACGAATGTTCTCCTGCACATAACCGCAGGGATCTTTCTTTTTCTCGCGCTCCAACATATGACCGGTGCGCTTCGGCGGAGCGCTTTTGTTGCAGCGGTGTTTGCTATTCACCCGTTGCGCGTGGAATCGGTCGCTTGGGTGGCAGAACGCAAGGATGTGCTGAGCGGTGTTTTCTTCATGTTGACCTTGCTCGCATACGCCCAGTACGCGCGCGCTCCATCGATCAGGCGCTACCTGGCGGTCGCCCTGGCGTTTGCTCTTGGTCTCATGTCCAAACCAATGTTGGTGACACTGCCGTTCGTGCTTTTTCTCCTGGATTATTGGCCGCTCGGGAGAATCAGAGGTCAGAGTTCAGACGTCAGAGGTCAGAAGAAGGTGGCAATGCTGATCTTGGAAAAGGTTCCACTAATCACGCTTTCTGCCGTTGCCGGTACCGGCCCGAATCAACAATGCCGTAGTAACATATGTTGTCTATATCTGGCAGATGCTCTGGCCGGTGAAACTGGCGGTGTTCTACCCGCATCCAGAGAACCGCCTCTCGCTTTCGGAAATCATCCTGGCGTTTGCTCTTCTTATCGCCGCCACAACAGCCGCGTTTGTTTTGCGAAAAAAGGGGCCTTATCTAGTCACTGGCTGGTTGTGGTATCTCGGGATGCTGGTGCCAGTGATCGGATTGGTGCAGGTCGGATGGCAGGGGCACGCCGATCGATATACTTATCTGCCCCAGATTGGTCTTTATATTCTGCTGACTTGGACCGTTGCTGACTTGACCGCGCGGTGGCGTCGCCAACGCGAAATTTTGAGCGCTAGTGCGGCCGTTATCATTGGTGTCTTAAGTTGGCGGGCCTGGGTCCAAACGTCTTATTGGCGCGACAGCGAAACGCTATTTACTCATGCGCTTGCAGTTACCTCAAACAACGATGTTGCCGAAAATAACCTTGGCATCGTGTTCTTGCGAAAAGGTAACCTGGATGGAGCCATCTCTCTGCTGCAAGCAGCCGTGGATCTCCGGCCTGAAAATAGTCCTGCCCATGAAAATCTTGCCAAGGCTCTGCTCCAAAAGGGCCAAGTGGCCGATGCACTGGTTCACTACCGCAAATTACTCGAGCTACAGCCTGACAACATAGAGGTGCACAATATTGTGGGCACGGTCCTGATCCAGCAAGGTCGTATCGGGGAGGGCGTCGAAGAATGGCAGAAGGTGCTGGCCATTCAGCAGGATAACGGAAATGCCATGAGCAACCTGGCGTGGGTATTTGCAACTTCGCCAGACGACTCGCTTCGAGACGGTGCGCAAGCGGTCCAACTGGCCGAGCAGGCCCTGCGAATTTCTGGAGGCAGAATCCCCTTGATCTTTCGCACCCTGGCAGCCGCCTACGCAGAGAAAGGCATGTTCTCCCAGGCGATTCAAACTGCGCAGCGCGGCCTTGAATTAGCCAATAGCCAAGGCAACTCTAGTCTGGCTACCGAGCTCCAGGGCAATATTGCTCTTTACCAAGCAGGGAGCCCCCTGCGCGATCCTAGCCTAACAAATGGCAGCTCGGCACCGTAAGAACATGGCAAGGAGAGGGGGTTTCCCAACCGCCGCGGGGCGCTTAAGAAAGCGCTCCTCCTTGTGGCTCGTATCGCTCGCGTGCCTTGTCCTGGTCGCGATCACCTGGCTGGTTTTCGGGCAAACCCTTCGGCATGATTTCGTTAATTTCGACGATGATTTGTACGTCTATAACGCCCCGGCTATTCAGGCTGGACTAACGATAAAAGGGACAGTGCTAGCATTTACTAGCCCACACGCACGCAACTGGCATCCACTAACGACTATTTCGCACATGCTGGACTGTCAGCTATACGGTTTGAAGGCCGGAGGCCATCACGCTACCAACGTCGTCTTGCATATCATCGCAGTGCTCCTGCTGTTTCGGGTGCTGCGGCAAATGACCGGCGCGGTATGGAAGAGTGCGGTTATCGCAGCATTATTTGCGGTTCACCCACTCCATGTCGAATCGGTGGCATGGGTGAGCGAGCGAAAAGACGTTCTGAGCGCAGTCTTCTTTTTCCTGATGCTGGACGCATACGTTCGTTATGCACGCGCAGGGTCTATAACGCGCTATCTGGTGGTCGCTGTCCTGTTCGCGGCCGGGCTCATGTCCAAGCCCATGCTGGTAAGCGCGCCCGTCGTCCTTCTCCTTTTGGATTACTGGCCACTACGTCGTTTTGAACAACCCTCCTCAACACAAAGAAAGGCCAAAATCTTAAAATCAGGTAATCAAAGGTGCATAATACAACGTCTTCTCCTGGAAAAGATTCCCTTGCTCGTTCTCTCTGCGTGTGCCTGTGTCATCACATTTGTTCTGCAAAAACGCGCTACTGGCGCGATCCCGCCGTTGCCGTTCCTCTGGCGCGTGCAAAACGCGGTCGCGAGTTATGTGATTTACATCTGGGAAACATTGTGGCCGACGCGCCTCGCAGTTTTCTACCCTCATCCAAATAACACCCTGGCGATTTGGGAGGTCATTCTCGCGATCGGATTTCTGCTCGCCGTCACTGTGGCGGCAATCGTTTTCAGACGTGAACGACCTTACCTGTTCACGGGCTGGTTCTGGTATCTCGGTATGCTGGCCCCAGTGATTGGCCTCGTTCAGGTTGGAGAACAAGGCCATGCCGACCGCTATACCTACCTCCCCCATATCGGTCTGTTCCTGGTCGCAGTTTGGCTCGCTGCTGACGTGACAGCAGTTCGCCAGTCCAGATCACGGTTTGCTATAGCTACCGCGGTCGCGGTAGTAATCATCACTGTCTTGGTATGGGCAGCATTCATTCAGACTTCCTACTGGTGCAACAGCGAGACTCTTTGGACCCATGCTCTTGCCGTGACTTCTGACAACGACGTTGCCCACAATAATCTCGGGTACCTGTGCGTCGACCGCGGTGAACTGGACAAAGCGATCTCGCATTTTGAGGCCGCGTTAAGGATTAGGTCTGGTAATCCGGATACCCACTACGACGTAGGCTCAGCTTTTGTGCAAATGAACCTCGCCGACGCTCTGGCCCGAAAAGGACAATCCGATGAAGCCATGGTTCACTACGAAGAGGCAATAAAATTGCAGCCGAATTATGCAGATGCCTATTACAACCGCGGAAACGTTCTTTTTGCAAAAGGCCGCATCGACGAAGCAATCACGGATTGGGAGAAAACTCTCCAAATACAGCCCAATGACGCGGATGCCCACACCTGCCTTGGTAACGCTCTTCTGCGGCAGGGTTCGCTCAAGGAGGCGATCGCTCATTACGAAAAGGCATTGGCCTTAGCTCCCGAAGATCCCCATTCTCGCAACAACATTGCCTGGGTGCTGGCGACATCCTCGGATGCCTCAATCCGTGACGGCGCCAGAGCAGTCGAGTTCGCACGGGAAGCAGTGGAGCTTTCAGGGAGTAGAGATCCCAACTTTCTCCGCACGCTTGCCGCTGCTTGCGCGGAGAGCGGCCGGTTCTCTGAGGCAATTGCGGCCGCCAAACAAGCTATGGTGATAGCTAGCATGCAGGGGAACTCTGGGCTGGCGAACGGCCTGGAAAGCGAAATTGCTGCTTACCGCCTACGTATTCCGCTCCGGCAATGAACGGAAAACATCCTGCTTGGGAGCGTGTCGGCTGGGGACCAGTCGTCAGTTCGGCAGACCGGATGCCCGCCTGCCATGACGGGGTGACGCCTGTCTTCCAAAGAGCTACCTCGAATCCTTGTGGTACGGCTGACCTGACTCGTAGAGCGCGATCTCCTTTCGAAGAACGTCGCTCAACGCGGAGTTTCCCTGGTTATCGGCTGCTTGCAATGCCTCATGAGCCCTCTCCTTAGCCTCAGCAAATCGCCCAGCTTCAGCATATGCGGCGGAGAGGATGCGTAGGATGATAGGCCGACGCCCACCTGAGAGCCGATTAGCCTGCTCAGCCAGCAGAACCGCTTCCTGTCCGCTTCTAAGCGATGGGTCCGACGAAGTCGCTAACAGCCAGGCCAAGTTACTTTGAGCGGCCACATTGTTCGGCGCGACACGGAGTGCATCCCTGTATTGCGCAATCGCGT
>WNGK01000694.1_pt1 | contig 43622 bp, 38 predicted proteins | sample 5400601 | NCBI WGS metagenome assembly WNGK01 (sample SAMN13153376, study PRJNA577476) | soil metagenome | isolation source: 60 cm soil or saprolite under Garry oak tree replicate 1 | place: USA:California | collected 2016-06-15 | reverse complement strand
GGCGTAGAATATCGATCGCGCCCCTTCGAGCCTGTGGAGCCCATTTCAGAGGCCGGGGATTGGACTTCCCTGGCTTATTGGGTGGCTCTAGATGTTTGAGTTAACCCTATCAATGGGAATTTATTGTTGCGAGGTCCCTTAGGCGGCGATTTCTGTCGTAATCTTTCAAACAAATCGATGGCGGCTTCATCTGGTCTCCCCCGAAAATCGATAAGGGAATATCGTCGACCCGTTTTTCTCGGCAAACGTTTCTACCAGGTAACCATGTAGAGCGAGTTGCAGTTTTCGACGCGACGGCACAGTTGTCTGCAGGGCCACGATCGCGCCTTGGTTCACTTATAAAAGGGCGCAACATACGGGTTATGTTCTTGAGAACATAAGATGAACACTTAGTTGGCGAGCTTCCTGTCGAACATCCTGCCTTTCGTACCTTTCTTCTTGGAATAGGCAAGACCCCAGTCGTAGGTCTTGCGTCCCCACAGGATGGTGTCGATCGAAGGGTAGAACGCGCGCATGCCGTAATCGACTGTGCGCGGTCGGCGATTTAGCCATTCGACATCGCCGTCTGGCCTGGCGATGTAACCGTCGGCGCTGATTGCGACGTAGACGATGATCTTTCGCCGTGCTTTCATGACACAATCTCCGACTCGCTCGCGAATTGACGCTGAAACCGCTGCGAATTCTGCGGATACGACGGGCGCAGCGCACGCAGCCACACTACCAATAGTGGCGTGCTGAAACAACCGGATAAGCAGAAGGCAGCTAGAAGCGCGGCGTGGCCCTGCGAGAAACAAAAGCAGATTCCTCGCCTCTCGCCGCTGGGCCGGCTGCGAAGACACGACGACAACAGACACCACGCGGCGCTGAAGCGTTTCCCTTCCACGGTGCTGTCCGCATTTGTGAGCGGTCCCGCGCTGTTTTACACGGCGGCCATACGGCGAATCAGATCTTCCTGCTCCGCTTTGCTTTCTGCACCGATGGTCATGGCGTCGAGCACACCGAGATTTAATGCGTATTTGAGCGCTTCATCCTGACGATTGCGCAGGTCGCCTTCGCCGAGAATCTTCATGCCAACAATTCCCTTTCCGCTGGCCTTCATCTCGCGTAGGACGCTCACTACGGTTGCGGGATCGGCGTCCATGTGCGAGCCAATGGGATTGATGCGGACTAGGTCGACTTCTACCCATGGTGACTTGGCTGCGGCGCGCAAGGCCTCGATGCTGTGGCAGGAGCAGCCATGGGCGCGGATGATTCCTTTTTCTTTCGCCTCCGAAAGAACGTCCATGACCGGTTGGTAGCGGCTGGTCCAGTCGCCTTCGGTGAGGCAGTGCATCAGGCAAACGTCCAGGTAATCGACTCCCAATTCGCGGCGGAAACGGTCGAGGTCGGCGCGAGCAGACTGGGCGTCGCGTGCCCAAGTTTTCGTGAGGAGGGTTACTTTGTCTCGATGAACGTGCTTGAGCGCTTCCCCGACGTGGGGATGACTTCCATAGGAATCCGCGGAATCGAAGAAGCGCAGGCCCTGGTCATAGCCGTTGAGCAGCAGGCCGGAAAGCCCTTGAATGCCGAGCCCCGTTTGATGCGAGCGGTGGCCGACGCCGACGGTGCCGGTTCCCATGGCGAGGCGGCTGGTCTTGATGCCGGTTTTGCCGAGAATAATGGTGTCGGCGGCGTTGAACTTTGTGGGCAGGCTCGGGATCGGAAACGGGAGTGCGGAAAGTCCCTTCGAGCCGAGCCAGGCTCCTAAGCCGGTCGCAGTGCGGAGAATAAATTCGCGGCGTCGCATAGGTCCTCCTGCGAGGGTTTGGAGATATGGTAGCTCTTTCTTGGACGTCGCGGCGAGTTTGTAGTGATCGTGGCGGAAGTTACGGGTGGCGTCTAATTGGCATTTGACTACGGTGGCGCTGCACGCAAGGTCCCCTTTCGACTTCGCTCAGGGCAGTCTTTCGCTCCGCCTGAAAAACGGCAACGCTCAGGATGCCGCCGACAGGGATAGATCGTTCGAGTCCAAACTCTGCGACAGCCCGGAGTTGGTTTGCGGTTGAGTAGGTGTCGGCATATAGTCGTCCTGAACATTGCTGGGTTGTTGGAAGGTTCTCTGCCGAGGGTACAGATCCATCTCGAGGAAACGCTATGCGAATGCTTCTGAACTGGATTCTTAGCGCGTTGGCTGTGTGGATCGTCTCGCGAGTTGTGCCGGGGATTTATGTGAGCGGCCCGGTGGCGGCGCTAATCGCCGCACTGGTGATTGGATTCATCAATGCAACCATTGGCCTGCTGTTAAAGATTCTTACCTTCCCTTTGACCTTGCTCACGCTGGGACTGTTTTGGTTCGTCATCAATGCCTTGATGCTTGAGTTTGCTTCGGCGCTGGTTCCGGGCTTTCAAGTTCGCGGATTCTTTGCCGCTTTCGTGGGCGCGATCGTTTTAAGTTTGGTGAATATGTTGCTGAAGTGGCTGGCGTTTCCGCTGGATGCGCGACGCGATTAGCAGCAAGAAGTCAGCCCTCAGCATTTAGCCACGACCTGCCGGCGGATATTTTTCTTCCGACGTGCGCAATCCTCTATTGGCGCGGAGATCATGGTTTCGTGCTTCCCCGCTTGCTGGGCTTGATTGACTCCCAATCTTTGTCGCTCAGGGCGCGGCCGAGGTTGCTGAATTCTCCGGCGCCTTGCAGAAATTCTCCTCCATCCATGCGGATGACTTCTCCATTGATGTAGCAGGAGCCGTCGCTTACCAGAAATGCGGCCAGATTGGCCAACTCTTCGACGGTGCCGAAGCGGTGGAGCGGGTTGCGATCGAGAGCGAGTTTTTCAAGGTCAGGACGCGGCAAGAGCCGGGAGAAGGCTCCTTGCGTGGGAATGGGACCGGGGGCAATCGCGTTCATGCGAATGCCGCGATTGCCCCACTCGACGGCGAGGCTGCGAGTGAGAGCCTCGACTCCGGCTTTGGAGATGGCGGAGGGGACAACGTAAGCAGATCCCGAAGGCGCGTAGGTCGCGGATATGCTGAGTACAGTTCCACGGTGGCCAGCGTTGACCCAGCGGCGTCCGCAGGCCATGGTTGCATGGAGCGCGCCCATGAGCACGATGCCGATTACGGAATCGAACGCGCGGGGGGAAAGATCTTCGGTGCGGGCGATGAAGTTTCCGGCAGCGTTGTTGACGAGTACATCGAGCGGGGCATATTTCCAGATAGCGTCGATCATCGCTTCGACGGCGTCGAGATTGCGGACGTCGCATGGAAGGGCTTGAATTGTGCCTCCGGTGGCGGCGGCGAGTTCGGCTGCGGTCTCTTTGAGGACGGATTCGCGGCGGCCGCAGATGCAGACAGTTGCACCGAGTTCGAGGAAGCGCTGAGCCATGCCTTTGCCGAGGCCCGTGCCTCCTCCGGTGATGAGGATGCGTTTGCCGTGGAGAAGATTTTTCTCGAACATGAGTGCTCCGTGCGGGTGCCGTTAGCGAATAAAAGATGTCGAGATTGTAGCGACGATTTCAAATTGACGCTGGAGCTAAGGTCGATCCTATACGAGTGCCTGCCGCAGCGGCTAAAGCCGCCGTCCTCTGGAGAGAACTATCGGCACGACTGAAGTCGTGCCCTTCCCGATTCGTCAGCGCGCTGGTAACGCCTCGCAGATCAGAAGACATCGCAGGCGATGCGGAATCCGTAATCGGCGTACTGGAATTCGGGCGGGATGCTGGAACGGGCGGAGCAGCGCGCAACCTTGATCTGATGGCGCCAGGAACCTCCGCGGGAAGCCTTGCGCTGGCCGAGCTCGAGGCCGCGTGGATTGCGCTGGGGCGACATCGAATAATAGTTGGGATCGTACCAGTCGCTGCACCACTCGTGGACGTTGTCGCAAATGTCATAGAGGCCGAAAAAGTTGGGGGAGTAACCGGCGACTGGCTCCGGGCCGTTTTGCCAGCGAGTGGCATAATCGGGACGAGACTGCGGCGGCTCGTCGCCCCAGGGGAATTGTTTCTGTTCTTCGTCACCTCGGGCAGCGCGCTCCCACTCGGCTTCGGTGGGCAGACGGTACGCGCGGCCGGTCTGAGTTCGCAGCCATTCGCAATATTGTGCGGCATGAAACCAGGAAACGCCGGTCACAGGCTGATCGGGATGATTGAAATTCGCATCGTTCCAGAAAGGTGGCGGCAGAGTTGAGGTGGCGCGCCGGAACAGTTCATATTCCGCGTTCGTGATCTGGGTGGCTGCCAGCAGGAAAGCATCGACCCAGACACGGTGGACGGGACGTTCGCAGTCTTGACCGGCGTCGCAGCCCATGAGGAACCAGCCTTCGGGGATGGGGACCAAAGATGGTTCTAACCAGATGGAAACAGCAGATTGCGATCGAGAAGCCGACATTTTGCCTGGGATGGCCGCTGGTCTCTTGCCGAGGTTAAAGTTTACCAGCGCCGGATGGCGAAACGGAAATCGAAAACCGGAAGAGGCGCTGGTTGGTGTTGCAGATTTTCAGAACGGATGCGAAGCCGGGCCTACTGACTGCGCAGCATGCGGACGACTTCGGCGACCTGGTTTTCCTGAAAGAGGCGAATCGCGGCGATGCCTGCGGCGCCAGCATCGAGGCAGGAGCGAGCGTTATTTAGCGTGATGCCACCCAGGGCGAGGACGGGGATGTCAGCGCGGCAAGCTTCACGCAGGGTTTCGAGACCGGCGGGCAGAGAGCCGGGTGCGTCTTTTTTTTCGAAGACGGGGCCAAAGACAGCGAAGTTGGCACCATTTGTTGCCGCGCGGGCGGCATCTGAGGGAGAGTGACAGGACACCCCGATGATCGGTTCAGATCGATGGCTTTCGCGGGCAGGAGTGCCCGCGCCACACGACCATATCTTGCGGACGCTGAATGGGGACACGTCGTCGGAGCGCAGCTGTACGCCGTCGGCATCCACTGCCAGTGCTATGTCGGTGCGGGAGTTGATGAGAAGAATAGTTCTTGGGTTCAGGTCTCCGTTTCTGAGGTCTGATTTGTCGGTTCTCAACCTTGATTCGTCGCGAATGATGCGGATGGCCTCTTGCGCCAGCCATTCCAGTTCGCGGGCAGAAAAATCTCTTTCGCGGAGTTGAATGTATGCGACCGCTGCACGGGCGGCTTCTCGGATCTTCTCCAGCAGGCGCCCTCGGCGCGCGGATTCGTCGCCGGCGAAGGCTTTGCGGTCGGTGATGTAACAGAGTAGGGGGCGGCGAGGCATTAGATGCCCAGTCTAATGCAGTGGCAGCCCGCGGCCAGATTTCAGCGCGAAAGCTCCCCTCGCAAGAGCGGTCTTTCTCTTTCCTCCTTAGCTTTTGTTGGCTGTCGGCTTTCGACTCGCCTTTAGTGGTAGCGGAAGGCCGGAACACGCCGGACGGACCCGGGCCGTACTGGGCGTACTAGAGTCAAACCATGATGGTTACGGCCTGGTCTTCGCAATTTCGGGCACGACTTCGGGTTTCTTGGGCTGTTCGAGGTGGTAGGCGGTCAGACCTTCGCGAAGGAATGCGAACGCGTCCTCCGGAGAGTCCACGATTTTGAATAGATCAAGGTCTTCTGGTGCGATGGTGCCAGCGTCGACAAAAGCCTGGAAGTTGATGATGCGGTTCCAGTATTTGCTGCCGTAAATCACGACCAGAATCTTTTTGGCCAGCTTGTCGGTTTGCGCAAGCGTGAGGATTTCAAACAGCTCGTCCATGGTGCCGAAGCCGCCGGGAAAGATGACCAGGGCTTTCGAAAGATAGGCGAACCAAAACTTGCGCATGAAGAAGTAGTGGAACTCGAAGTTCAACGACGGGGTGATGTAGGGATTCGGATCCTGCTCGAAGGGCAGATGAATATTCAAGCCGATGGTCTTGCCGCCGGCCTCGTGGGCCCCTAGATTGGCGGCTTCCATGATTCCTGGTCCGCCCCCGGTGGTGACGACAAAGCGGTGACGGCGGGCAGGTATCTGAGAGGACCACTTCGTCAACAGAAAGGCCAAGCGGCGGGCGTCTTCGTAATATTGAGCCATGTCTACGGCAGCCACGGCGCGCTTCACTTGCAGTTCCTGCTGGTGGAGCGGGGCTTTCGCTTCATTCTTTTCTATGGCGGTCAAGCTCTTCTTGGCTTCGGCGTGACCGGAAAAGCGGGCGGAACCGAAGAATACGACGGTATCCTGGATTTGCTCACGACGAAACCGCGACAACGGTTCCTGGTATTCCGACAGTATGCGAAGAATGCGCCCGTCGGGACTGTTCAGAAAAGCCTGATTCCGATAGGCAAGGGGCGCTGACTTCAGTTTTTCAGTCATGCAAAAATTCTCGTTCGGCAAACTTGCCGGCCGTCTTCCGCGACTTTCAGAATACTGCAGCGACAACGACAGCGGCAGTGGGAATCCGGATGCAGCACATTACTTTGGGGCTACTTGTTTTCGTGGTAGTGAAGAGCCTCCCAGAAGCCGATCCAGATGTCCAGCAGTCCCAAGCCGCTGCAAAGACCGCGGAAGAAGCCGCTGGAGACGAAGGTGCGAAGGTTGGGAAACATGAGCAGGAGAGAGTTGTCAGTCCATTCCGGCGTCCAAGGCAAGATGACAAGCAACACTCCAGCGACCGCACTGATCAGGACAAATAGAAAGACGGAAACACGGTGCAGCCAGAGTTGAAGTCCAGTGTGTTTCTGGCCGAGCGGAAGCGGCGGATCAAGGATCGCAGTGTGAGTTCCGGAAGTTTGCGCTGGGCCGGGCGTAGACGGATCGTCAGCCCGGTTTTCGCGGGGATCGGGCTCGGCCATTAAGCGCCCCTCTGCGGTCGAAAGGACGGGAATGCGTTCGGGCGAGATTTCGAGTGCGCTTCAACGGCTGGCAGGCAAAAGTTGGGGATGAAAGCCATCAAACTATTCTACGACTTCAGGACCTTGATGCGCTCGGCGACATCGCGATAATCAATGTTGCTGCCGTAGACCTGAGTGAAGTGCTTGAGAGCAGAAGGTTTGTCGCCCGAAGTCTCGTAGGCGGCTCCCAACTCGTAGTGCAGGGCGACGCGCGTATCTCCGTCGATGCTGGGAACGCTGAGAGCCTTGTCGTACCAGCGGATGGCGGCTTCTGGAACTCCCTTATCGAGGAAGCACTGGGCCAGCCAGGTGTAGGTCTGCATGATCTGCGAAAAGGCGTGACCGCGCTCCACCGACTGGCAAGCCTTCTGCAATTCGCCGATGGCCTCATCGAGAAGTCCCATTTCACGGAACGCGATCCCCAGATTGTAGTGTGTCTCCGGATCTTCGTCCGCGGAAGCAAGATCGGCTTCCAGATCCTGTTTGAGTTCGCCGAACATCTCAGCCAGATCCACGCCCGCATCCTCGGCGAATGGAGAGGATTTGGCTGCGCCCACCGGCATCGAATGGGCGGTAGAAGGTTTTGGCGGTGGCACGGTTGCAGCTCTGGCCGGTGCTGTCCCTGCTGCTGCTGCCGCAGCCATAGGAGCGCTGGCAGGCGGGGCGACTGCTGGCGGCGCGGCTGGTGGCGGCGCTTGGGGTGCAACGGCGGAAACAGGTTCAGGTTCAGCGACCGGAGCGCCCTTCAAGAAATCATCGCCCAGCGAAGCTTCCAGGTCGGCGACGAGCTCACCCAAGGCCGGCGCCTCAGCGGAAGGGTGCTCAACCGGAGCGGCCGACTCGAGGTGAGGTTCGATTGTTTTAGCGCGTTGCTGCCTCTGATGCTGGTCAGCTAAGGTCGCGTCGGCATCGTGCTCGACCGCGCCCGGGAGAAAGCTGTCGCCCAGGGAAGACTCGAGATCGGAGACAAATTCCTTCAGAACGCCCGGCTGTTTGACTCTGACTTCGGGTTCAACTTCCGCTGCCGACGCGGCTACTTCGGGTGCGGGTTCCAAAGCCGACGGAGTTACTTCGCTGGCGGGCGCGTCCTCGAGAGAAACGGTGATCTCTTCTGCGCGCAGGTCCGCGCTGGGGATGTCCTCGGCTGCAATTTCCTCGATGGAATCGGGAACACCTAATTCTTCTTCGTCGGCAGGGGCCTGACTAGCGGCCTCGATTTCGGCGCGCAGGGTAGCCAGCAAAGCCCGGTCATGAGTCAGAGTCTGCAGCTTGGCGAATGCTGCCGATGCCTGATCAGACATGCCGTGGCCAAGATAGAAACGTACCTCCTCGACGGTCTCTTCCGACTTCTCGTCGTGAGTGTCGGGGCTGGCATCGGCGGCGGGGAGATCGTGGTCGCCCACAGCGTCGCTGATTTCAACCGCAGCGATCTCTGCGGCCGGCGGGTCTTCTTCAACCGTAACCGAGTCTTCCCATTCTGAAAGCAAATCGAGTTCGTCCACTGCCGGAGCAGATTCATTCGAGGGCTCTGCGGGCTCCGCAACGATGGCAAATTCAGTTTCAGCGCTGCTGCGTGCATGGGCAGCTTCATGAACCGGTGCCGGTGCGAATGCCGGCCACGGGACTGCGGCGGCTTGCGCCGCCGCAGTTCCCTCAGGCGTTATCTCCGTTAACAAAACGTCTTCTGCCACAGCTGCCTTCGAGGTTGAGGATCGCTGTTCATAACGTTCCGCAAGCTCGCCGTAACCGGTGGCTTCTTCGGGATATCCCGCGTCCGAGTAGATATTTTGCAGGGTATGACAGCAGACCGCAGCTTCAGCGAATCGGCCGGCGCGAGTATGCAGAGCGGCGAGACGCTGGTTCAAACGCAAATCGTTGGGAGCCTGCGGCAGCACTGCTACGAGAGGTCCCAAAGCTTTAGCAGGAATGTTGTACGAGATAAAGAGTTCGGCGTCGGTGAGCGCGGAGCGGACAGCCAGCGCGACTTCATCGGAATAGTGCTGGTGAACGGGAGGAGTGGTGGCCTCCAACTCGTCCACGATAACGGCAGCTTCTTCCGGAGTGATGAGGTTTACACCCGCGGCAGTCCCTCCGAGCTGTGCTACCACCTGCTGGTAGTTCGCCATGTGTAAGGGGTTCTGAGGCTCCACGGTTGCCAGCTTCTGATACAGATCACGGGCGCGTGGCAGGTTGCCGGACTGGACAGAAGCGTGCGCCAACAATTCGTATACCTCGGTGACGTGAGTGTTGTCTCCGGCCTTAAGGAAAAGAGCCAGCAATTTCTCCAGAGAAGCAGGGTTTTCGCGGACATGACCGATGATGGAGTGCAGGCTCTCCAGCGCCTTCGCTGAGTTTGTGGAGAGCAGCCGCTCGGAGTGTTGATCGTAGACCAGCAGCGCGTTCTCATATTGGCCGGCCTGCATCAGAGCGTCGGCGAAACCTGAGATCGCGGCCAGGTCGTTGTGAACAGTCAAAAGCTTATGGGCCAGCGTGCCGGCATCGGAGAGGCGCCCCACATGCAGGTAAGCCTTGAGCAGGTCACGCAGGCCCTCTGGTTTGGAGTCAATATCGCCGACTTTTTGCAGACAAGTGATAGCCGCTTCGGCATCGCCTGATTCGAGCAGATTCCGACCGTGCATCAGCAGCGCATAACTGTTGGCGGGATCGAGGGTCAGCATGCGCTGCAGCACCTCCTCGGCGCCGGCCAGCGACCCCTTTGACCGCATGGTTTCAGCGACTGCGGAAAAAATCTGCCAAGCCTCGGTCTTCTTGCCCGAGCGGACATACACTTCCGCCAACCGGACGCGCATGGCCGTGTTCTCCGGATCCATTTCTAGGATCTTCTGAAAAATGCGGACTGCGTTTTCCAGCTCGCCGGCTTTCAGGAATTCGTCGGCCACCTGCAGATACTGAGCGCGGGCATCATTGAAGAGACCCTGTTGAGTGTAAAGCTCTGCCAGCTTCAGCACGCACTCAAGCGAAGGCTTGAGCTTGCTGATCTTCTTGTACATGGCGATAGCCTTGACCGTGAATCCCTGGGTGGCATAGGCATCGCCCACACTCTTAAAACAGGCCGTGGCCTTGTCGTTATCGCCCATGCGGGCGTAGAGGTCTCCAACGGTGTTACTCACCGTGAGATCCTTGGTATCATTCTTGAGGATCTTGTCGTACTCAGCGATGGCATTTTGCAGCTTGCCCTGCTGGACATACTTCTCCGCAGCGCTGAGGACCTTTTGTTTGTTGAACCCGAAACCGAACGCCATATAGGTACGAACTCCAGCCCCTGGTCTTATCGCGGAAGCTACGAACCATTCCGGGGAAGCATCCCCGGGAAAACGTCTACGGCAATCCCGGATGCGGTCGAGATGGCCGATCGGACAAGGCCAATTGTACGGCTGGACATGGCAAATCGCATGGTTACTAAGGGTTACCAAAAGGGAGTGTACAAGTGGGTTACGAAAGGAACATGTGGCACGTAAGCATGCGACTCCGCCAAGATGGCCTGGTAAGGACAAGGATGGAGACTAGCTAATCAGCAATGCACCCCATGAATTACGGAGTCTCAGGCGAAAAACACGGATCCGATGGCTGTTTCCAGAGAGATTCTGGACGATTCACAGGCAATCCGCGGCCATTCCATGCGCTAGGAGTTGCGTGAATGCTGCAAATTGCTGAGTCGAGAAAGATCCCAACTTCGGTTGGGCTTGGCTTCCCGGGAGAGTGTACCTTGGAAACCAAGAAATTCTAGACCTAAGACGCAAGGAACAAGTTCTCAAAATGACATGGATCAGAACCATTCCGGCTTCAGAAGCTGATGAGAAACTCCGCCAGGCCATTGCTGACCAGAGGCTCGTGTATCCCAAGGAATATGCGGATCCGGTGCATCCGGACGAAAGTGGCGGGTCGTTAATCGTGGGATCGCACACGCTAATTCCCGACGCGCTCTATCACGCCTTCAGTACGTTTGGAGTGCTCCTGTCGCCCGACCTTCCGCTCAATCGGCGGCAGCACGAGATGATCACCACGGTGGTCTCGGTGACGAACCGGTGCAAGTATTGAATCGAGTCACACGCAGAGTTTCTGCGTAGGGTGACACTGGACAAAGAGCTGGTCGCGGCGCTTGAAAAGGACTACACGACCGCGCCGATCACATCGCAGGAGCGGGTGATGCTTGACTACGTAGTCATGGTGACCCGGGACGCAACGAAGGTGCGGAAGGATGACATAGAAGCATTGCGCACGGCCGGATTCGATGACCGCGGCATTCTGCAGATTACTCTGATTGCTTCCTGGTTCAACTACATCAATCGGGTGGCGGATGCGCTGGGCGTGGGGAGAGAGTAACGTTCATACCAGCAGGATCGCCTCCGAGTGGTCATTCATCCCCAAAGGTCGCTTTTATTTGTTCTTTTCGCTCCCAACCTTGTGACGAAGATAGGCCTCGATTTCCGTCCTGCCTGCGTGTCTCGCCCAGTCGGCCGGGGTAGCCTGCCACAGGATATCCTTCAAATCGAGTCGCGCACCGCGTTCGACGAGAAGTCGGACGAGTTCACTATGGCCGGCCCCAGCGGCCTGATGCAACGGTGTCGTATGGGAATGGCCCCCGACCGGGTTATATCGATTGGGATTTTCGCCCGCGTCCAGCAACAGGCGAACGATCTCGACATGACCAAACTGCGCGGCCAGCGCGAACGCCAAGTGGCGATCCTCACTGTTGGTACCCGGAAGCAACCGGCAGGCCTCCTCGATGCGTCCCCGAGCCGCCGCCACAGGCAGATCAATCCGACCGCCGCGCCCGATCAAAGCGTTCAGCGCTTCCAACTCGCCATGCAAGGCCGTAGCGTGGATCGCGCTGTTGGGATCCGCTCCGTAATCGCAAAGGAGATGGATTAACGGAAGTTGCATGCCACATTCCCGCGGCACACTGCCAGTCGAGACAAGCATGAGCGTCTCGTTCAATGCTGGTTCTCCGCCAGCATCAAGAATGACGTTGGCCACCCGAACAATGTTGTCCGGCAAAATGCCGTGGCGAACCGGATTCTCTGCTACAAATTCCAAAAGTGTCGGATTCCGAAAATAGTTCCCGCCTTCGAAGGTGACGTGCTGATGCACAAGGTTCGGATGTTGATGCAGGTGGGCACGCAACCCAGCCACGTCACCTCGATCGAGGAGTTCCACCGCGCGGCGAAATGTTGCGTCTTCAATTCGCTCATGATGAGGCAAATTCAGTTGATCTGAGAGCGCTGGTCTTTCAATATGCGCTTTCAATCTCGCCCAGCTCGGAAATCCATACTCGCGAGCGATTGCGAGCTGTGCACCACTTAGGCTTAGGTGGGAGTCGAAGATTGCAACGTCCGTGGCCCTACCGAAACGCGGGTGAAATTCCCTGATCCGCTGGGCTGCTCCTGGAGTGCGGGCGGTATGCTCCTTCAGCAAGTCCTTCGCTTGATACTTGAGATGATCGAGATTCGGATTCGAGGGGAGGCGTCTTACTGGCATGACGAACTTCCTTTCGTATGCCCGAGGTCCGCATCTATGGGCAGAAAGTTAGTTCGTGAAAAAGAATTGTTGCGATCAGGTGGACTTCTGTCCTTTCCGCGGACCGGATGCGCCCTTTGCGCTGCCGTGATGTTATCACCAGGGCAGAAAAGTCGGCACCACGGTCACACCAGCCCAACGTCCAGCAGGTCCTAGGTTTGCGCCCAATTCAGAGCTTTTTTGCAGGATAGCCCCCTTGCTTCAGGGTTCCGGCGCGTAGTGTCTGACTCCTACACATGTTATGGGTCCTTACGGGCCTTCCGCTCGATAATCTGGAAAAATATTCATTGAAAATTAACCCCCCGTCAACACTCCTGAAACGTTTCGGCAACCAATTTCTCTTAGACTCCTCTTGTCCCGATTTACTGCACGCCATTTCCCAAGTACTGCGCGGTTCGCCCGGGTCATCGCGGTCGAAGATCCCATCCTCGGAAAGGGCCTTGCCGCGATGGTCTCGGGTCTGAATTTGAACAACGAGGTGTTCGGATTCTACCAGGGCAGTTCCCAGTTTCCGATCAGCGCGAGTACTACAAGCCGACGGACACCTTTTGGACTTCGGTGGAACTGGGACGCGAGAAATGAAGTAGCCCGGAAACCTAACCGTGACCTCAAAGATTGCGTGCGTCCCACCTTCGCCAGCCGCGAGGTCGAATCTTGACCGAAAGATAAGCGCAACAGTGTTGACCGCACCGATTGACGCCTCGGGTGGTCGGTCGTGCGGAAGCTATCCCGCTTCCCCACGGCCTGAGTGACAGCCGCGACTCTTCCGGATAATCGGCTGACCGAACAGCGCCGGAGATCGGTGCTCCTTCTCCCCTAGGATTGTTGAGTAACGTTTCCCGTCTGTAGGCGGCTAAACTTGCATACAGAGGCAAGGCTCAGCTGGATTTCTCGCCGCCCCCCTTATGGCCGAATCGTTAGCAGAATTCTTCTTGGCGAACTTCCGTGCGCACCGCAACGAACCCGCGTATGGGCAGCGGTGCGGGTACCGGATGGAGTGGTGGTCCTATGGCCAAGTCGTGGATGGGGCTTTTCGCTTCGCCCGGGAATTAGAGGCGCGTGCAATCGGTAAAGGCGACCGCGTCATGTTTTGGGGCGAGAATTGTGCTCAGTGGGTCGCGGCTTTTTTCGGATGCGCGCTGCGCGGGGCGATTGTCGTCCCGATGGATAATGGGGCATCCGCCGATTTCGCGACACGGGTTCTGTGCCGGGTCGAGGGCAAACTGTTGGTTTGTTCAAAACGGCACGCTCACGGGCAGGCCGGGGGGATCGGTCCTGCGCCGCCTACTTTGGTTCTGGAAGATTTCGCGCAAGAGCTCGGTCATCATTCTCGATTGCCCGTTCCGAACGCCGCTGTTGGTCGGGACGACATCTTGCAAATCGTGTTTACATCAGGCACGACAGCCGACCCCAAGGGGGTGGTGATCACGCACGGCAATGTGCTGGCCAACATCGAGCCTTTCCAGCAGCGGACGGGTGCTTACCTCAAGTATGAGCGGTGGGTGCATCCCATTCGATTCTTGAACCTGCTGCCGCTGAGCCATATCTTCGGACAGTTTCTTGGGATGTTTTTGCCACCGCTGCTCGGAGGTGCGGTCATTTTCCAGGAGGAGCTCAAGCCATCGCAGATCGTCCGCACCATTCGGCGGGAGCGAATTTCAGTGTTGGTCAGCGTGCCGCGAGTGTTGCAGTCGCTGAAGGATAAAGTGGAACGCGATCTGGAAGATGAGGGGAAACTGGATAACTTTCGCGGCCGTTTCCGCTTGGCCGAGGGCAAACACTTTCTGCGCCGGTGGTGGATGTTCCGGCATATCCATCGCCGGTTCGGCTGGAAATTCTGGGCTTTCATTTCGGGCGGCGCGGCGCTTGATGGGAATACTGAAGAGTTCTGGGGACGCCTGGGCTACGCCGTGATCCAGGGATACGGATTGACGGAAACAACTTCGTTGATCAGTGTGAACCATCCTTTCCGGCGGGGTAAGGGATCGATCGGGAAAGTGCTTCCTGGGCGTGAAATCAAGCTGGCTGAGGATGGTGAGATTCTGGTGCGTGGGGCGGGAGTGGCTGCCGGCTACTGGGATGGACGCGCCCAACAGACAGTTGGCGACGAGCACGGCTGGTATCGCACCGGCGACATTGGCGCACTGGATGTAGCCGGCAACCTCTATTTCAAGGGACGCAAGAAAGATGTGATCGTCACTCCGTCCGGGATGAATGTTTATCCCGAGGATCTCGAGGCCGCGATGCGGCGCCAACCTGAAGTGAAGGATTGCGTCGTGGTTGGGATCGAGCGAGACGGAAATGCCGAGCCCTGTGCGGTGGTTATTCCGCGCGACGACGCTGGTTTGGAAGCGGCAGTGCAGCGTGCAAATCAGTCTTTGGCGGAATATCAACGCGTGCACAGATGGATCGAGTGGCGGCAACAAGACTTTCCCCGCACCTCCACGCAAAAGCCGCGGCGGAATTTGATTCAGCAGGCAGCCCAGGCGCAGATCTCGCAACCGCCGGTGCAATCCGACAGTGCCGGCAGAGCCGAAATTAGCCCGTTGGCCGAGCTCATCGCGGGTATCACAGGACGTACCGGAGCCAGGGTGAGTGCTGAATCGAATCTCGATTCAGACTTGGGCCTGGGCTCGCTGGATCGTATGGAATTGCTGGGCGCTTTGGAAGATCGCTATCAGGTTGATCTCAGTGAAACCGGCTTCGGGGCGGCACACACGGTGGGGGATTTGGAGCGAATGTTGCGCGCCCAGGCGGCGGAAAGGCTCGTGCATCACTATCCGCGTTGGGCCCTGCGCTGGCCGCTGACCTGGCTGCGATTTCTTGCACATTACCTGCTGATGAGGCCCGCCATTGTACTGCTGGGTTGGCCTCGAATCGAAGGGCGCGAGAATTTACAGGGATCGAGCGGGCCTGTTCTCGTGGTCTCAAATCATGTTGCTGGTGTAGACGTGGGATTCATACAGACCGCTCTGCCGGTACGTTTCCGTCATCGGCTGATTACAGCTGCGGGCGGCGAGGCGCTCGAAGCCCTGCGCACGCCTGCGTCCGATAAAGGATTGCTCGGAAGAATTTACGACCGTGTGCAATGGACTCTCGGAGTTTCGCTGCTCAATCTGTTTCCGCTTCCACGTCAAGCCGGTTTCCGCCAAAGTTTTGCTTATGCCGGAGAGGCGGTGGATCGCGGCCATAGCGTGCTGGTTTTTCCGGAAGGCCGTCACACGGTGGATGGAAACATAAATCCGTTTCGCGCAGGAATTGGGCTGCTGACGAAGAATCTCGGCATTCCCGTTCTCCCCATGCGGATCGATGGGCTGTGGGAAGTCAAACAAGCAGGCAGACGATTTGCCGCGCCTTGGAAAATTCGCATCCGTATGGGCAGGCCTTTACGCTTCGAGCAGGATATCGATCCCGAGCAAATCGCGCGGCAGCTGCAGAGAGCGGTGGAAGAACTTTAGCAACTGAAGTCGCGAAGTAGCGAAGTAAGGTCCGTCATCTCCGACAGCTCATCGTACTGCCGGAGATGGGGGTTTTACCATCTCCGAACGGCGAATCAGGGAGCGCAGACCCGAACCCGATCAATCAATTACTCTTCGTCGAAACGGCGGAGATAATTCTTATGGATTCTCTCGCCCCGGAAAAGGCTCCTCTGGTGGATGTCTGGACGAAAAAAACGTTGACGTCTCTGCTGACACCTGGCGGCTGGGTGCTGCTCGGCATGGCCATCATCCTGCATACCGGCGTCGTCAGCATCCCGTTGCCGGTCGTCACCTTTCTTTATTACGGGGCTTTTACAGCAGGACTTCTGCTCGCCTGGCGATTCCATTCCAGCCGCATCTTCTTCGCGCTGCTCCTGCTATTTCTTGCCCAGAAAGCACTCACGTTTTTTCTCGCCGGACATATTCCTGAAGCCGGGACGGGCCGTATGGCGCTTGAGAGCATCGGTCTGCTATTGCCGGTGAATTTCATTCTTCTCTCGCTGGCCATCGAGCGAGGATTCAGCTGGTCCAGCAACACTCCGGCTGGTCTCCTGCTGTTTGTGGAATCCACGGTGGTTGCCGTCTTGTGTCGGCCCGGCCCGCGAGACCCGGTATCGGTTCCCTCTCATGCATTGCATCACGCGGTCACGACTGTTCCATTGCCGACATCTGCATGGCTTGCATTTTCTGCGGCGATCATCGTCCTGCTCGCCCGCTTCTTGCTTTTTCGAAAACCCGCGGAAAGCGCGCTGCTCTGGTCTCTGGCGGCTGCCTTTCTGGCCTTGCACTTCGGAGGCGCAGGAAAGGTATCTCTTGCGTACTACGCAGCCGGCACCCTTATACTCGCGATCTCCATCGTCGAAACCTCGTACCTGCTGGCCTATCACGACGAGTTAACCGGTCTGCCTTCCCGGCGCGCCTTCAACGACACGCTCGAGCGCCTCGAGACACCCTATTCCATCGCCATGGTCGACATTGATCACTTCAAGCGATTCAATGACACCTACGGACATGACACGGGCGACGAGGTCCTACGGCTTGTGGCCGCCAGGCTGGCTCGGGTCACTGGTGATGGAGACGCTTATCGTTGCGGCGGAGAAGAATTTGCTATCGTGTTTCCCGGCAAGACGACGCCAGAGGTCCTCGACCACCTCGAGCATCTAAGGACAATCATCGAACAGTGCACATTTCGCACACGCATCGCCGACCGGCGCCAAATGCATCGGGGAGCCGACCGACGCAACCCGCTCAGTCGGGGACGGGCTCATACCGGTCCCGCCATACGCCGGCTCGCTGCGGGCAGTAACTCCTCGCCTCTCTCTATCACTGTGAGCATTGGTGTTGCCACCTCTGCTCGGGCGATGCCGAATACCGATCAGGTAATTCGGGCTGCGGATAAAGCCTTGTATCGAGCCAAGTCGAACGGCCGGAACCGCGTTGAACCGGCGTTGGTCTCGCGCCGGCCGGCTCGCGCTAAAGCCGCCGACATCGCGTGAAACCAGAAGTACCGAAGACGTTAAGCAGAAATCGAGTGACATCTCTGCAGCGGAAAAATACCGCCGAAGGAAATCAAATGCTAGATCGGTTCACGCCTATCGGCTGAAACGTTTGCCCGGACCATCAATTCAGGGCGGGATTTGCGATGGTCCGGGCGCGCACGTTTAGCAACCACCACGGGCTGTGCGGTCAGCCCGCAGGGTTGGGTGGGGTTGCGCGTTTCCGTCCGCTGCCTCCGCACGCGGGACACTTAACGCGGATAAATGCAGCCTTGAGACTTGCCGCCAATGTCCACCGGCTTCGCAAGGTATCCAGTACCGCCGCAGTCTGGGCAGCTCTCCGGATCCATCGCCCCCCTCGTGTGGCTGGATTTTCAACGACGTTTCGCTGAAAGCCGCAACAAACTCGTTCACGTTACGAATCACGAACAAAACTCTGGCCGACGCCGCTAAGCGGTATTGCTGAATCGGGCCAGCACTCAGAGCAAAAAAGAGCCTAATACCAGGATGGCCCAACGATGCCACGGCTGAGACCGTCGCACTTCTTAAAACAATCACGCAACAATGGTTTTGTGGTGCACCTGACCCGGATAATGGAGGGGATGTCGCAGGTCTCGGCGGCGATGACGTAGCCGGCTATGAAGCCGATGACTGATGCCGAAACCCTGTCCTCGTTCGGCAGACAGCGAGTCTAGTTCTTGGCCTGCGCCTTCTGCTGTTCAGCGTTGTAGGCCTTCCAGGCCTGGTCGACTACGTAGGCGTGGACAGCGTCGGCCTCTTTGGTCGTCATCTTCGCGTTAGGGAAGGCGAACTTTGGAGGATTGGCGAAGCCGGGCATTCCTTTGTCCCAGTGAGTGCCTGCGAGGACGATGGCGTACCACTGCTTGTGCACTTCGGGCGGGGCGTAGCGGAGATCGGGGACGGCGCCGTTGCGCACCCAGGCGCCGCTGCCGTCGATGTCGGGGGAGTGGCAACCGTCGCAGACGAATCTTCTGTAGATGTGCTTGCCCTCTTGAATGGTTTCGGCGCTGGCGGTTTGTGGCGGAGGCTTGGGCACGGGCGGAACGATGTCGGGCGGCGTGGGGAATGGCGTGGTGGCTCCGAGTTTGAAGGCGAGCAGACGGGCCGGACCGCGCTTGGATTCGGGCGTGGCCATGGTCCAGGCGGGGGCGAAAAGGCGCGAGCCTGAGCCCCATCCTACGGGGGTGAGCACGTATTGCTCTCCGTTTACAGTGTAGGTGACAGGAACGGAGTCGATGGCAGAGCCGGTTTTGACGGACCAGACTTTTGCTCCGGTGTCGGCGGTGTAGGCGGCGAATTCTCCGCTGCCCTGTCCCTGGAAAACCAAATTTCCGGCGGTGGAGAGCACGCCTCCATTGGTGGCGATGGGTTCTTCTACTGACCATCGAGTGGATTGGGAAACCGGGTCCCATGCGATCAGTCTGCCTTGGGAGCCTTTCATCCATTCGTTGCCGCCGTCGGGATCTGCTTGCATGGGGGATTGACGATCGGTGGCAGGAATATAGATCAGGCCGCTGAGCGAGCTGTAGCTCATGGGCCACCAGTTGTGAACGGTCCACTGTTTGCCCCCGCCGGCAGAGGCGGGGACTTCGATGGCGCGTCCGAGGTGGAGATCGTAGGAATTTGCCCAGGATAGTTTGACCAGCGGATTGGCGGAGAGAAGTTTACCGGTCTTGGCATCGAGGATGTAGAAGAAGCCGTTTTTGGGGACGGTCATGGCGACGTGCCGTTTCTCACCGTCGATGACGAGGTCGGCCATGACGATGTGATTGTTTTCGGTCTGCTGGCCGGGAGAGCTGGTTTGGAAGTGCCAGGCATATTCTCCCGTGTCGGCGTTGACGGCGATGATGCATCCGGCGAAGAGGCGGTCGCCGGACGTTTTGATGTTCTCGAACTCGCCGTAGTCGACTCCCGCGCCGGCGGTGCCGAAGATGACCTGATCGGTGACGGGGTCGTAGGTGATGGCGGTCCAGACGTCGCCGCCGCCGATCTTCCAGGAATCCTTTCCTGACCAGGTCTTTGCGGCCATCTCAAGAGCTTTGGTCTCGAAGGGCTTGGCGGGGTCTCCAGGGACGGTCCAGAAGCGCCAGACTTCTTTGCCAGTGTCGGCATCGTAGGCGGCGAGCGCGCCGCGAACACCGTCGTCGGAGCCGTTGTAGCCCATCAGGATTTTTCCCTTGGCAACGTGCGGCGCACCGGTGATCCCGGTTTGATTGGGCTGACAGACGGTGGCCTGCCACACTTGTGTGCCGGAAGTGGCGTCGATGGCGATGAGGCGGCAGTCTCCGGTGCCGATGTAAACTTTGCCATTCCACACCGCGACGCCCGCGTTGGTGCGTGCGGAGTATGAGCCGTTGATGGCCTGATCAAGGCGTATTTTCGGATCGAACATCCAGAGCTGCTTGCCGGACGCGGCGTCAACGGCGTAGACCTTCGACAGCGGGGCGCTCACATAGGCGATTCCATCCACGATTATGGGCTCAGAGACTATGCCCATACCGCTGTCGATGTCGAGAGACCAGGCCAAGCCTAGGCCGGAAACGTTCTTGGCGGTAATTTGCTTGAGCGGGCTAAAGTGCTGGGCGTCGAAGGTGCGTCCGTTGAGCAGCCAGTTGTTGCCTTCTGTGGCGTCGGAGGCTACTCGCGACTCGGTTACGTCACCTGCCTTGGTCGGGCTGTCGGCTGACGAGCGAAGGGCCAGGATAGCTGCAATAGGGAGACATATCGTGGTTACACACATGAACTGCCAATTTTTCATGATGCGGCACCCATGGGGAAGCTGAATTTTCGCGAAATGTAATTTCCTGCGCAAAGAATGTGTCACGGCCGGCATTATCCAGACCGACCACCGAAGATAAGTGACCCGAGGTGACCCTCGCAAATGGCTAATTGGGGCGAAAGGCCAAGATCTTTTTACCCAGATTCTATTTTTTAACACGTTTTTCACATTTCTCGCCTATTCTTCTTGGAACCAAAAAGAATTTGTTCGTTTCCCAGTCGAGTTTGCGGACCAGCCGTGGGCGTATCACCAGAACATCCGTGTCGAACGAGAATGGTTTCAAGATATGCAACACCCTGAAAGTTGGAGTAGGCGCTATTTTCAACAGGAGGCTCAGCGATGCGTAAGTCTCTATACGTGTTCTCTCTAATCGCGCTGATGTGCAGCACTATGTGGGTAATGCCACTCGACGCGCAGGAACGTAGTGGTTGGATCACGGGCAGTGTGGCGGATTCCGGCGGTGGAATTCTGCCGGGCGCGCGCGTGGAATTGCAGCCGGCGAAGAGCGAAACGCGGACACTTTTGGGGTTCCCAAACTGATTCTGCACGCGAACAGCTACGAGTGGTGTTTTCTTCCTGAAGCTGGAAAGACGTTTACGGATTCAGGACATGGCACATGCCTCTGATCGGGGAGATAAACATCTAGTCAGGCTTTTTCGGCGTCAGGTCACAGGCTTTCCTGACTTCTGCGAGATCAAGCCCGGCCGGTGAAAACTCCGCGATGCGAGGACCGTTGCGGGTTCTGAGTTCCACTTTGAAAACTTGGGCGCCGATCAGCTCGCGGGTCGTGCCTTTGTCCATCAAAAGAAAGTGACCGCGCACCCAGTTCCAGCCATGATGGCTGTGGCTGTTGTCGACGCGGACCAGAACCTCCATCTGGGGCTGTCCCCAGAAGCCCGGACGATTAGGCGGACCGAGCCTTACGCCAGGATTGAACTCGCTCTGGTGAAATTTTGCATTCTCGCAGAAGAGTTCGACCCGGGGCCTATAGTCGGGATCCTCGCGGAAGGAATTGTCGGCGAGGAGTTCGAAGCGGACCCTTTTCGCTGCGGTCATTTTGTCTTCGGATTTGAACTCCACCCATTTCCCGCCGGCGTTCATACCATCATTCTCATCTTCGTAAGGGCTCATGGCGCCGCCTTGAGCAAAGGCAGAAACGGCTGCCAGGCAACTGATGATCGAGCAGAGGATAAATGCGATTCCAGGAGACGGTTTGGATGCGGCAAAGAAATGCGTCTTCAAGGCTCCTCCGAAAATTGATACGTCCACTATATTGAACCCGGCAAGTGGGCGAAAAGTTGCTTGGAATGTTCCACGAAATAGCCCTACCAGCGGGAACTGGTCGGGATGGCCCAATCTGCCCGACCAGAAAATGCTATTTCGTAGTAATTTTCAAGTCGATGTAAACCTGTGAGCGGTCATCGAACTGGCTGACTGACTTGACGTCGCTTTTGCGTCCCTCGTATTGGGCGTAGACCTCGTAATCCACGCTGGTGGTGAGGGCAGGAAACCGATAGGTACCGTCAGGACCCACGATGTAAGTCTTTACGGCGCGAGTGCGATTGTTGGTCAGGTAGACGACGGCATTGGGGAGGGGATTGTCCTGACGGTCTAGAACTTTTCCGAGGAGCAGGCGACCGACTGGTTTGTTTTTTTGAGCCGAGGCTAATCCGGTGATCGCTCCTACGGCGAACAGCAAAGCACAAACCACGGCGGAGGCCTTCTTCCCGGAGAGTTTTCTGCTCGTGAGAATCTCGCAAGTCATGGTTTTGTTCCCGGCAGGACGGAAGGGTTACCAAACCGTCTCGATTCGAAAGCCAGCCAATGAACAGTCTACCTGGTTAGATGCAAGCCGATGTCGACCCGCTCGTCATTCTCAACATGGACGGGAATCTCACGAACCAGATGCCAGGGCTTTCCGTCCGGAGATTTGAAGTCCTTAAGGTCGGCCCAGACCACATAATCCGCCTTGCCCGCGCGGACGCGCTGGGCGAACTCGCCGGTATGATTGGAATAAAGCTCCCACTTCGGCCGTTTGTCCTGAGCGCGGCGAATCTTGACCTTGACGCCGTAAATGGGATGATCGTCAGGACCCCAGACGGTGCCAAAGATGAGCGCGTACGGCTGGTCCGGCCTAAGTTGTGTGGGCGTCGCCGGGATGCCGATGGCAATCCGGGCATGGGTGAGCAATGCCGGAAAGAATAATACGATCAGGAGGAAAAAGCAGAGAGAAGAGAACCGCAGGGGGGACTTAGGAATAGTCACCGTCTTCGCTTTCCTCTTCATCATCGTCGTCTTCCTCGTAACCCTCACCCACAGTCTTGAGCTCCAAGGGATTGGTGGTCACGATTTCGAAATCAGTTCCGCATTCGGTACAAGATACGACCTCACCCTCGTCGACTTCTTCTTCATCAATGTTGAGATTATTTTCACACTCTGGACAAAGGACCATAATTGCCTCCACTCCTAATTAAGCCCCCTGATAATATTTAGATTCTCTCTCGCCGGAGGTCAAGCGCCGGGGGGCCGGATGCTCGATTCTTCCGCCAGTCCGGAATCGATGGTTCTCTTATTAGTCTCGCATACGAAACCGAGGTCAGCGTAATGATTCATATGTTGAAGCGGGGGTTGCTTATTGCGCTCACAATCTGGGCCGCCGTCTCAGCGCAGGCACAGGGGAGCGCAAGCACCGGGAAACACGACGGTGCGCCGGCGGATGGGCGGATCGCGGCCGCCCTGGGGCAGGTTTCCTCCGAACGCATTCAGGCTGATATCGAAAAGTTGGTGAGTTTTCACACCAGAGTCACTCTGTCGGCCCAGGATCAGGCTTCGATTGCGATGGGGCGGGGGATCGGAGCGGCGCGGGAGTGGATCAAGTCCGAATTCGAGCGGTATTCGAGGGAGTGCGGCGGATGCCTGGAGGTTAAAGCCGATTCGTTCACCGAGGCGCCGGGAGAGCGCATCCCGAAGCCTACGGAGATCACGAACCTTTACGCCGTGCTGAAGGGAACGGACCCGGAAAACGCGAAACGTATTGTGCTGGTCACAGGCCATTATGATTCGCGCAACAGCGACACTCTCGACATCGAGAAAGCTGCGCCCGGGGCCAATGATGATGCCAGCGGGACTGCCGTGAGTCTGGAATGTGCGCGGGTGCTTAGCAAGCTGAAGTTTCCGGCGACCATCATCTTTCTAACGGTGGCGGGAGAAGAGCAAGGGCTGAACGGCAGCCATCACTTCGCGAAGTCAGCGAAGGATCAGGGTTGGAACGTCGAGGCGGTGTTGAACAACGACATTGTGGGCGGTGACAAGAGTGCAGAGCAGGACCGCACGGTGGTGCGCGTATTTTCCGAGGGCTTGCCGGCGGCGGCCTCCGAGCGGGATATTCGGCGCATCCGCGGACTGGGCGGAGAGAATGATTCGGCGTCGCGTCAACTGGCGCGATATGTCACGGAAGTGGGGCGCAGCTATGAAATCGGTGTGAAACCGGTGATGATATTTCGCCTGGACCGTTATTTACGCGGTGGCGACCATTCTTCATTCAACCAACAGGGATTCGCGGCGGTACGCTTTACCGAGTGGCGCGAGGATTTCCACCATCAGCATCAGGATGTGCGCACCGAGAATGGCGTTGAATATGGCGATCTGCCGAAGTTCGTCGATTTTGAATACGTAGGACGCGTAGCGCGACTGAATGCCGCGACACTGGCATCGCTGGCTTCGGCGCCGGCGCCCCCCGCGAATGTGCGCTTGCAGACCAAAGACTTGGAGAATGATTCCTCGCTTACGTGGGAAGCCTCCCCGGGGGGCTTGGCGACGGAATACGAGGTCGTATCGCGGGCGACGACGAGCCCGGAATGGGAGCATGTCCAAAATGTTGGCCAGGCTGCGCGCGCAACCTTGAAGATCTCGAAGGATAATGTGATTTTCGCGGTCCGGACGATCGACAAAGACGGGCACCGCAGTTTGCCCGTGGCACCAGTGCCGGAACCTTAGGCCTGAGGATCCGCCGCCGCGAAGCTTGCGGAGCACAACCTGATAAGATAGACAGAGTCATCCTCGGCGGCTTTTGAGGTTATTCCCTGCTGGCAACTAACCCCGACAGTAGCAACTGAATGTATCGCGGACGCACAATGTCGTTGAGCTTTCCGCCGTTCACGCGGTGGGTCAAACGGCTGATCATCATTTGCGCTGCTGTCTATTTCCTCAAAGTCGTGTTTGAAAGAATAGCGCCTCAGATAGAAGGGGCGTTGGAACTCTATCTTGGTTTGGTTCCTGCGGCGGTCGTGCACTATGGATTCATTTGGCAGCTCGTCACCTATTCTTTCCTCCACGCCGGCTTGACCCACCTGTTACTCAATATGCTGACGCTCTGGATGTTTGGATCTCAGGAGGAACAGGACTGGGGATCGCGCAAGTTTCTCGAGTTCTATTTTTTCTGCGTGATTGGAGCGGCGCTGGTAACCGTGGGCGTCTCCTACACGGGCCTGCCCGGCCTTTCGCCCTTGAGCCCTACCATTGGCGCTTCGGGCGGGATATACGGCCTGCTGATCGCGTTCGGAATGCTTTACGGTGACCGAGAAGTCCTTCTGTTTCCGTTTCCGTTCTCGATCAAAGCGAAATACCTGGTGGGCATTATTATCTTTGTGGTCGTGGTCGCAACCTTCCAGCCGTCCCAGGGCGGAGTCGCCAACTTTGCTCATCTGGGCGGATTATTCTTCGGGTTCATTTACGTGAAATTCGTGCGGGGCCGCGGGCTCCTGTTCGGCCTTTCGGAACGCTACTTCAGCACGCGCAACCGGTACTACCGCTGGAAGCGCAAGCAAGCGGCGAAGAAGTTTGAGGTCTACATGCGCCAGCATGACCGCAAGGTTGAGTTCGATGAGCACGGCAACTACATCCCCCCGGATGAGGCAGACTCGCACAAGACCAATGGCGGGTCGAAGTCGGGCTGGGTGAATTAGAACTGACGGGGCGGAGGCCGCGAGATTCGTCGAGGCGCCGCGTGCTAGGTCGTGCCTATCCGCGGCCAGAGGTTCGAAGCAAGGTCTCTACGGCAGCAAGTTCTGAAATTCTTCCGAGACTGTTCGCGGCAGTTCCTCCCGCTTCGACTTTCCTTTGAATCCTAAGTCGTGGCCTGTGCCTGCTACGGGTAACAACTTCGTTTTGGCGGGGATCAGCTTTAGCGCTTGCTCGATTTCTTGAAGCGAGCCGAAGGGATCGCGCGTGCCCTGCACGAAGAGCGCGGGCGTTTTCAAATTGAGGAAGTGTTGCGTGCGCGGCCGTTCGGGTTTTCCCGGCGGGTGCAGCGGATAGGACAGCAGGAGGAGCCCTGCCGCGAGATCGGGTTCGTCCGCGCTGAGCATGCTGGCCTGGCGTCCTCCGTAGGAATGGCCCCCGACGAACAGAGGACCTGGCACTATTGTTTTCAGCGCGGCGACGGCATTTTTCAGGCCTGCGCGATCACGCTTGGCGTCGCCCGGACCGGGTGGTCCGAAGGACCTGGCCTGGCGGTACGGCAAGTCGTAGCGCAGTACTGTGAAGCCCGCATCCGCAAAGACCCCGGACAACGCGGTCAGCAGCGGGGATTGGCAGTTCGATCCGGCGCCGTGCGTGAGGACGAGACCATCGCCCGAGGGTTTCCCAGGACGGTGGAGAAATCCACGAACGGGTGGATCGGCGGTGAGATCGGTGAATATTTCCGGATTGGAGATGGTGGACATCTCGGAGAAGGTTCAGCCCTCCGCCGGGAGAACGCCATTGCTGGCCAGAGCAGCAGTGGCGTCCCGAGCAGTCTTCGCCAGACGAACATAGGCCAGGATTGCCAGCACGGTAAAGACAGCCGCCTGCGCGAGATGGATCCAGAACCAGACATCCGCGCCATTTTCCGCGAGCAGCCCGCGGGTCGCGTCACGCGGCCAGATCAAGGTGAAGAAGATCAGCAGGCCGAAGAAATGCACCGGGATATTCGGCACAATCGAATTGGCCAGGTGAGCCGTCGTGCCGAACATTACTCCTACGAAAAAATACACGAGAAGCTTCGGCCACAGGAATCCTTGCGTTGGGCCATGAACCAGCGAAAACAAAATCGAAGAGATGATGACGGCGGCGGGAGCGCGAAACTGCCTTTCGAGAATTACCTGGCAGTAGCCGCGGAACGCGGGTTCTTCCGTCAACGGGGCGGCCAGGGACGCCATCCCGATCGTTAGCACCACGGTTTCGCAACGGATCGTTGGAGAAGTCCGGGACCGCATTTCCCGGCATTTTCACGAGTTGTGACAAAACGATCCAGTACCCAGCCAGGGCGACCAGGGAGAGACCCCCCGCGACTTGCGCCCAAGCAAATACCGAGCCCGGCACCGGGTTGGCCCGCAAACACAAGCGCCGCGCCGCGGATGTACTGCGCGGCCACCACCTGCCGCCGAGATACTGCCACATCAGCCACAACAGAACCGCCATCACCGGGACCGACCACGGGATCCCCGGGGTGCTTGCGAGGTTAACTGTGGCCAGCGTCGCCCAGACGCCGGCGCCGAAAACGGTAATTCCGAAGCCCAAGAGAGCGGACGAAGCCAGCGCGCGCATTTGACTTGAGACGTGCTCCATATAGTTTGCCTCACGATCTCACCTGATGCTCCAAAACCCCGCTGACTCAAGTTCTCGGTCGAGCACGTGCTCCGATGCTAAAGCCCTGTTTCCTCCAACCTTTCGTGCACTTTCAGAACTTGGATTTCGTGGCCCAGTTTGGCCCACCAGCGATGCACTTTGGGATCTTCATGAGCGTTGCGCAGGGCTTCCTCAGACTTCCAATAGCGCAGCAGCACGTATTGCTGATTGAGTGAGTCGCGGAAAAGGAAATCGCGACTGTAGCCGGAGGTTTCGAGAACAGACTTGAGTTCGCGCAGCGTGGCGAGAGCTTCCTGCTCTTCGCCAGGCAAGAGCTCGAAGATGGCGAGCGAGAGAATTTCCTGAGACATTTGTAAAGCCGAACCTTGCGCATCCCGCCATTGAACGGGCTGCGCCGCACCACCCGTTGAATCATGAACGCGGCGGCCCTAAAGCCCCGCGTAATTCTATACTTTACGCGGTGCTGAAACCCCGTTCTTCCACGGCACGGTTCACGTTCGGGAGTCTTCCGCAGGCTGCAAAGTCGCTCTCCCCAGGACTGAAGAGGGTTCGCAAGCCACGCCAGTTTAACGTTTTCGTGAAGGCGTGTGCAAAGATTTCTTGCGGCTTGCGGAAGTAACTGGTGGGAGTGCGGCCGGAGTAGCGGAAGCTTCCTCGGCGGTGACTGTGTGCAAGCGAAGGAAGTTCGTGGATCCCGAAGCCTGGCGAGTGCCAGCGACAACTCCCAACACGTCGCCGGACTTCAGCAGGCCGTGGCGCAGAAGGTCGCGTTCTGCCGTGTTGACCATCTGCTCGGCAGACAGCGCCTGGCGGCAGCGCATGGGCTGGACTCCCCAGAAAAGGTGGGTGCGGCGGGCCACGGACTCAACATGGGTAAACGCGTAAATGACCGCTGGAGGACGGTATTTGGAAATCATGCGGGCGGTGTTGCCGCTTTCGGTAAAGACGGCGATGGCGCCCATGGGAAGGTCTTCGGCCGCGTGGGCAATGGATTCGCAGATGGTTTCGGCGATGGAAAGACCGCGACGGTCGCGGCGTCGGGGCTGCGTGAACTCGGCCATGTTGCTCTCCGCTTCGATGATAATGCGTGACATGATGGCCACCGCCTCCCGCGGATACCGTCCGCTGGCGGTTTCGGCGGATAACATCACGGCGTCGGTTCCGTCGAAGACGGCGTTAGCTACGTCGCTGGCTTCGGCGCGCGTGGGGCGTGGGTTCTCAATCATCGACTCGAGCATTTGCGTGGCCGTGATCACCGGCTTGCGCCAGGCGGCGGCACGGCGGATGACATGCTTCTGAATCACCGGAACTTTTTCCGGCGGAACTTCCACGCCCAGATCACCGCGCGCCACCATGACGCCGTCCGCGACTTCAAGGATTTCCTCGAGATGGTCAATGGCCTGCGGTTTTTCAAGCTTTGCGATCACAGGGACGTCGCTGGCGTGGCGCGTGATGATTTGTTTTCCCATTCGCACGTCGGACGCGGACCGCACGAACGAAAGCGCCACCATGTCTACTCCGTGTTTCAGCCCGAACTCGAGATCTTTGCCGTCTTTTTCGGTCAGCGCCGGGATAGAGAGTGCGGCACCGGGCAGGTTGATGCCCTGCTGTTCAGCCAGAAGTCCGCCGTTTACAACGTCGCAAACTACCTCTTTGCCGCGAACGGTGCGGACGCGCAGCTCTATCAGTCCGTCGGAAAGCAAGATTCGATCGCCGGGTTTAACTTCGTCCGCCAGACCGATGAAGGTGGTGGAAATGCGGGTCGCAGTGCCGGCGATGTCGCGCGGCGTGATCATCACGACCGACCCGGTGTCAATTAACACAGGCTCGTGACGCCCCAGGCGGCCGGTGCGGATCTTGGGGCCTTGCAGGTCCTGAAGTATGCAGATCGTGCGACTTTCTTTTGCTGCAGCGCGGCGTAGACGCTCGATATTGCGGGCATGCTCTTCGTGAGATCCGTGGGAAAAATTCAGGCGGGCGACGTCCATGCCGAGGCGCAGCAGGTCGCGTATGGCGGCCTCAGAGTGACAGGCTGGGCCGATCGTGCAGATGATTTTGGCGCGGCGTCCCACGGAAGCGGGGTTGCGTGATGCGGTATCGGATGGCAACTGTGGCTCTGACTTGTTCAATAGCTTCCCAATCAAAGCTTGGATTTTGAGATTGACAGGACCGATTCAAACAACTTCGCGACCGGGACGGATTACTATGCAGATCCAAATATCGGCAACTTCCCCAATCTTGAACAGAATTATGGATAACTAAAGACGCCCACCAGGGCTAAAGCCCGCATTTTAACCGGCATCTTACGCGGAGCTGAAGCGCCGCTTTTCCCCGGTATTGCCTGTTCCCGGCGCATTGTGGCCCCGGCAAGTGGTTAAGGCGCCCCATCCTTCTGCGAGGACATTTGCAGCTCTTTCCCCAGCATGGCGCGAGGGAACAGCATGGCGTTGAATTCCGCGCCCACGAGCACGACCAGAGAGATCATGTACATCCAGACGAGCAGAGCGATGGCCACTCCTAGCGAGCCGTAGATGACACTGTAATCGGCGTAGTGTTGGAGGTACCAGCCGAATAGGGCGGTTGACGTGAACCACAAAGCGGTGGCCAGTGTGGCGCCGGGAATTACGCTGTGCCAAGGTTGAGTGCGCGGGACCGCGTTGTGATAGATGAGCGCAATCACCGCAATGCTGGTGAGCGTTGCGATCACCCACCGGGTGGCCGTCCAGAGAACCAGAATGTAAGCGCTGAACTCGTGCCCGATGTAGAACAGGATGCGGGTCTCGATACGGCTGCCAAAGGCCACGAGCAGGGTAGCGAATGTCATGGGAAGGCCGGCGAGAATGACCAGCTCGAATGCGATCAGCCGCTCCTTCACCAATCCCCAAGTTTTGGGAAGTTCGTAACAGCGGCGGAAGCCTTCCATCCAGGAGATCATTACGCCAGAAGCGGTCCAGAGGGTAAGCAGTGAGGTGAAGAAGAGCAAACCAACGGAACGCTGAGTGGCGCCTCTGAGATAGATCATGGCGGTGTTGCTGCCCGCAGGCAGAATCCGCGACAGGGCGTAGGAAATTTCCCGCACATACGGTTGGCCCTTGCTCGACGTGGCCAGGACCGAACCCAGAACCAGTAAGGTGGGAAAAAACGTAAGAATGGAAGAATATGCGGAAGCTTTTGCAATGGCGAACGCGTCATGCTGAAAGGCACGCCAGAAGGCCAGCCGCAGAAGGCGCAGAAAACGCATCATCGCTGACCCTAGAGTATGGCGGGGGGCCTCCGCCCGCAAAGAAGGAAGAGCACCGGGTTCCTCAATGTGCAATCGCTTAGGGTTAGCGTGCATCGGCTATTGGATGGCAAAAAAGGTTTCGGGGGCGATACGGTCCGCCCCCGATTCGCGCTTTTCCGGCCTACTCCGCGGCCAATTCCTCGGTCTCGCCCTCGTGCCGCATCATTTCGAGGGCCCGTTCGGCCTCTTCATAGGCAGCGGAAACTTCTGCCTGCACCTTGGCCGCGGCCTCTTCCATTTCTGGCGAGAGGCGTACGTTGCGGTAATACTCCATGCCGGTGCCGGCAGGGATGAGGCGTCCCACGATGACGTTCTCTTTGAGGCCGCGCAGGTGGTCAACCCTGCCGTTGATTGACGCCTCAGTAAGAACGCGCGTGGTTTCCTGGAACGACGCCGCCGAAATAAAGGAGTCAGTCGAGAGCGACGCTTTGGTGATTCCCAGCAGGAGCGGTCGTCCGGTGGCCGGCTTGCCGCCCTGGGAAATCACGCGCTCATTCTCTTCGTGGAACGCGAATTTATCAAGCTGTTCCTCCAGCAAGAATCGCGTGTCCCCTACATCCTCGACCTTCACCCAGCGCATCATCTGGCGGACTATCACTTCGATGTGTTTGTCGCTGATGTTGACGCCCTGGAGCCTGTAGACTTCCTGGATTTCGTTCACCAGGTAAGACTGCAGCTCCTTTTCCCCGAGCACGGCGAGGATATCGTGCGGGTTGAGCGGCCCGTCCATGAGGGGTTCACCCGCCTTGACGCGCTCGCCTTCCTGCACGTTGATATGGACACCACGCGGCACTGAGTATTCTTTCTCCGTGCCGTTGTCGGCCACCACGTAGATCTTGCGCTGGCCCTTGGCAACCTCGCCGAATTTGACCGTACCATCGATTTCGCTGATGACCGCGGTCTCATGCGGCTTGCGGGCCTCGAACAACTCGACCACGCGCGGCAAACCACCGGTGATGTCTTTCGTTTTGGTGGTCTCGCGCGGGATCTTGGCCAACACGTCGCCCGGCGACACCGCGTCGCCGTCCTGCACCATCAGGTGAGAACGTGAGGGCATAAGGTAGCGCTTGCTGCTTTTGCCCTTGATCACAATGGCCGGTTGGCGCTTCTCGTCGGGTGAATCGGCCACCACGTGCCTGGACAAACCGGTGACCTCGTCCACTTCTTCGTGAAGCGTGACACCTTCCTGCAAGTCCTTGAACTGCACTGTGCCGCCGAACTCGGTGAGGATGGCGAAAGTGTATGGATCCCATTCGACCATCACCTGCCCGAGCTTTACGGCATCGCCGTCATTGACCTTAAGCTTGGCGCCGTACACCACTGAGTAGCGCTCACGTTCGCGGTTCTTTTCGTCGACCACCGCGATGGAACCTTGGCGGTTCATCACCACCAGATCGCCCGACTTGGCCTTGACCGTCTGCAAGCCGATGAAACGCACGACACCGTTGTTCTTGGCCTCGAGACGCGACTGTTCGGAAACCCGCGAAGCGGTACCGCCGATGTGGAAGGTACGCATCGTGAGCTGCGTTCCGGGCTCGCCGATGGACTGGGCCGCGATAACGCCGGTGGCTTCACCCAACTCGACCAGACGTCCCGACGCCAGGTTGCGGCCGTAGCACATGACGCAAACCCCGCGCTTGGACTCGCAGGTGAGCACGGAGCGGATCTTTACCCGCTCGATGCCCGCGGCCTGAATCGCCCCAGCGAGCTCCTCGGTGATCTCGTTGTTGATATCCACGATGACGTTGCCATCGTAGTCTTTAATCTTTTCGAGCGACACGCGGCCTACGATGCGGTCGCGCAACGGCTCGATAATTTCTCCCGCTTCGACAATGCCCTGCACGTAGATGCCATCCACGGTGCCGCAATCGTACTCGCTGATGATGACGTCCTGAGCAACGTCGACCAGGCGACGGGTGAGGTAACCGGAGTCAGCCGTCTTAAGGGCCGTGTCCGCCAAACCTTTACGGGCGCCGTGGGTCGAGACGAAGTACTCCAGCACGGTCAACCCTTCGCGGAAGTTTGCCGTGATCGGCGATTCGATGATTTCGCCCGAAGGCTTGGCCATCAATCCGCGCATACCGGAGAGCTGGCGAATCTGCTGTTTCGATCCGCGCGCGCCGGAGTCGGCCATGACGTAAATCGGATTGAGATCGCCTTCCTTGTCACGCCGCTGCATCTCGCCGAACATCTCGTCGGCCACCTTTTCGGTGATGCCGGACCAGATTTCGATGACCTTGTTGTACCGTTCACCGTTGGTGATGGCGCCATCCAGATATTGCTGTTGAACGGCAACCACCTGCTTTTCGGCCTCGCGGACGAGAGTCTTCTTGCTGTCCGGAATAACCATGTCATCGATGCCGATGGAGAGGCCGGCCTTAGTGGCAAAGCGGAAGCCCAGCTCCTTCACTTCGTCGAGCATCTTGACCGTGGTTTCAAGTCCGAAGCGCAAATAGCCGTAGTTGACCAAAGCGCCCACGCCCTTTTTCTTCAGCAGACCGTTGATGTAGGGCATGGCCTCGGGCAAATGGTCGTTCAGAATGGCGCGGCCCACGGTGGTGTTCAGGAAAGTGCGATCCACCTGAACCGGCTCGGTGTGGATGATGTCCTGATCATCATAGGCTGTGGTCAGGTCAATCAATTCGCCGCTGTAACGCAGGCGAATGGGGGTGAGGGTTTCAACCGCACCCGCCTCCAGCGCCATGAGCACTTCGTCGATGTTGGCGAAGGCGCGGCCTTCCCCTTTCGCCCCGGGCTTGCCCTTAGTCAGGTAGTACAACCCTAAGACCATGTCCTGGGTGGGCACGGTGATGGGCTGACCCGATGCCGGCGAAAGAATATTGTGCGACGCCAGCATGAGTACGCTGGCTTCGACTTGCGCTTCGGGAGAAAGCGGAATGTGAACCGCCATCTGGTCGCCGTCGAAGTCGGCGTTGAATGCCGTGCAAACCAGCGGATGGATTTTGATGGCCTTGCCTTCCACCAGTACCGGCTCGAAAGCTTGAATGCCGAGACGGTGTAGCGTCGGAGCGCGGTTCAGCAGCACCGGATGGTCTTTGATGACCTCTTCCAGGATGTCCCACACGATGGGCTCCTGCTGCTCCACCATTTCTTTAGCCTGCTTGATGGTGGTGACATTGCCAGTTTGTTCGAGCCGGTGGTAGATAAACGGCTTGAACAACTCGAGCGCCATTTTCTTGGGCAATCCGCACTGGTGCAGCTTGAGTTCGGGACCAACCACGATCACGGAACGTCCGGAGTAGTCCACGCGCTTGCCCAGAAGGTTCTGGCGGAAACGTCCCTGCTTGCCCTTCAGGGTGTCGGAGAGCGATTTGAGCGGGCGGTTGTTGGCGCCACGCAGCACGCGGCCCCGGCGACCGTTATCGAACAGAGCGTCAACCGCTTCCTGCAGCATGCGCTTCTCATTGCGCACGATCACTTCTGGTGCGTGCAGGTCCATCAACTTCTTCAAACGGTTGTTGCGGTTGATTACGCGACGGTAGAGATCGTTGAGATCGGAAGTCGCGAAACGGCCGCCATCCAATGGAACCAGAGGACGGAGCTCAGGTGGTATGACCGGAATGACATCCAGGATCATCCAGTGAGGCTTGTTGCCGCTCTTGCGGAAGGCCTCGACCACCTTGAGGCGCTTAGCGTACTTGAGCCGCTTCTGCAGCGAGCTCTCGTTCTTCATCTTCTCGCGCAGCTCAACAGACAGGCCTTCGATATCGATCCGCTTGAGAAGCTCTTTGATTGCTTCCGCACCCATCATGGCCTTGAATCCGGCCGGACGGTATTGTTGGTCGAGTTCGCGGAACTTGGCTTCGTCCTTGATGACTTCGCGATCTTTCACCGGAGCATCGCCGGGTTCGACTACGACGTAGGCTTCGAAGTAGAGGACCGACTCGAGGTCGCGCAAGGAAATGTCGAGCAGGTGTCCAATGCGGCTGGGCAGGCCCTTGAAGAACCAAACATGCGAGCAGGGCGAAGCCAGCTCAATGTGACCCAGTCGCTCACGGCGCACCTTGGAGAGCGTAACCTCCACGCCACATTTGTCGCAGATCACGCCGCGGTGCTTCATGCGCTTGTACTTGCCGCACAAGCACTCCCAGTCGGTGACTGGGCCGAAGATGCGGGCGCAGAACAAGCCGTCCCGCTCCGGCTTGAATGTGCGGTAGTTGATGGTCTCAGGTTTGGTCACTTCCCCGTGCGACCAGCTACGGATTTTTTCCGGGGAAGCCAGACTGATGCGAATCGCATCGAAGTCGGCAATCACATTTGCCATTTCGAATGGGCTCGAACGAAACAAGGTGTTCCTCCGCTTCCTGCGGTCGTGCGCCACCGCGAGCGGCTCTCAAAATCAGTTCCTGGTTCCGATTCTCAGCGCTCAGTAGAACCGGTTCAACTCTTGCCTTTCATGCGGCATCGAGAGCTCACGCCGCAGTGGGTGGGCTTCTTTTCGGTTGCCTTGATCAGTTCCACATCGAGGCAGAGCGACTGCAGCTCGCGGATCAGCACGTTGAACGATTCGGGCACGCCCGGCTCCATGGCAGCTTCGCCCTTGACGATGGCCTCGTAGATCTTGGTACGGCCGTATACGTCGTCGGACTTCGCCGTCAGCAGCTCCTGCAAGATGAACGCAGCGCCATAAGCCTCAAGGGCCCAGACTTCCATTTCTCCAAAGCGCTGTCCCCCGAACTGCGCCTTGCCTCCCAGCGGCTGCTGGGTGATAAGCGAGTACGGTCCGATGGAGCGTGCGTGAATCTTGTCGTCCACCAGGTGCGACAGCTTCAGCATGTAGATGTAGCCAACCGCAACCGGCTGTTCGAACTGATCGCCAGTCATGCCATCATACAAACTGGTCTTGCCCGAGGTCGGCAGGCCGGAGCGCTCCAGCAGCGCTTTGATCTCGCCTTCGCGAGATCCGTCAAACACCGGCGAACCCATGAAAACACCCTCCGTCAAAGTTGGAGCAACCGATTCCAGCTCTTCGTCGCTCATGTCGGCGATGATGTCGGCGAGCTTTGTGTCCTTGAACAGCACCTTCAACTCGCGCCGAATAGCTTCTGTACGAGTGTTCTCAGCCAGCAGTTGTTTGATCTTCTCGCCCAACGCAAAGCCTGCCCAACCGAGGTGAGTTTCGAGAATCTGGCCCACGTTCATACGGCTGGGTACGCCCAGAGGATTGAGCACGATCTCTACCGGAGTTCCGTCCTCGAGGTACGGCATATCCTCTTCGGGCAGAATGCGGGCAATCACGCCTTTGTTTCCGTGACGGCCGGCCATCTTGTCGCCCACGCTCAGCTTGCGCTTCATGGCGATGTAGACCTTGACCAGCTTGATCACGCCTGGCGGAAGTTCGTCGCCCTTGGTGAGTTTCTCCTTCTTCTCGTTGACAATCTTCTTGAGCACGTCGATCTGACGCGAGGTCATTTCCTCGATCTCGTCGATCTGCTCGTTCACCCGCGGGTCTTTGTCGGCGTACTTGATACGCTTCAAGTTGCGGGTTGAGATGCGCTCAATGGCATCGCGATCAAGCACTGCACCTTTGGTCAGCAAGCGCTTATTGGTGCGCTCGTCGTGTAGGTCGGCCTGCACTTCCTTGCCGCCCAGGATGTTTTCCAGACGCTTCAACCGCTCATCGGTGAGGATTCGAATCTCGTCCGAGAGGTTCTTCTCCAGTTTGGCGATCTGCGTGGCCTCGATGAACTTGGCACGCTCGTCTTTCTCCTGGCCCTTACGGGAGAAGATTTTCACGTCAACGATAATGCCTTCAATGCCCGGCGGGCAGTAAAGCGATGCGTCGCGCACGTCGCCGGCTTTTTCGCCGAAGATTGCGCGTAGCAGCTTCTCTTCCGGTGTCAGCTGGGTTTCGCCCTTGGGCGTGACCTTGCCCACCAGGATGTCGCCCTGCTTGATGCTGGCGCCGATGCGGATCACGCCGGCTTCATCAAGGTTACGCAACATGGACTCGCTAACGTTGGGAATGTCGCGCGTGACCTCTTCTGGACCGAGCTTGGTGTCGCGGGCTTCAATCTCGTACTCCTCGATGTGCAGCGAGGTGTAGTAGTCGTCCTTTACCATTTTCTCGGAGACCAGAATCGCATCTTCGAAGTTGTAGCCGCGCCAGGGCATGAAGGCCACGAGCACATTGCGTCCCAGGGCCAACTCACCCAGGTCGGTGCAAGGGCCGTCGGCAATGACCTGCCCCTTGATCACGCGCTGTCCCTTGTGAACCACCGGCTTTTGGTTGATGCAGGTGTTCTGGTTGGAGCGCTTGAACTTAGTGAGCTGGTAGATATCGCTGCCAACTTCACGCGATAGCTGCATGGGATGGTGTTCGCCTTCGACGCGCACGATGATGCGCTCGGAGTCGACCGAGTCCACGATGCCGTTGCGCCGGGCCAATACCACTGCGCCGGAATCGCGCGCCGTTACGCCTTCCATACCAGTGCCCACGATGGGAGCCTGTGCGCGCAGCAAAGGCACGGACTGGCGTTGCATGTTCGCGCCCATCAATGCACGGTTGGCGTCGTCATGCTCGAGGAATGGAACCAGGGACGCTGCCACCGAAACCAGCTGTTTCGGGCTGACGTCGATGTAGTCCACTTCGTCCCGGTTAACCAGCACGAAGTTGCCGGCCTTGCGTGCGTTGACCAGTTCGGCGGTGATGCGCCCCTTCTCGTCGAGGTTGACGTTGGCCTGCGCGATGGTGTGACGATCCTCTTCCCATGCGGATAGATAGAACGAGAAGGGCTCAATCTCGACGGGCTTCTTGCGACGTTCCCGCAGATCGGCGTTGACCTTTTCAATTTCATGCTTCTCCAGGTGATCGCCGACCTTGTAGTCGCTGTCGCCGGTGTTGACCACGGTGACATAGTCAACTACGCGGCCGCTCTTGATCTTGCGGTAAGGCGACTCGATGAAGCCGTAGTCGTTGATACGCGCGTAGCAACTCAACGACGAGATCAGTCCGATGTTTGGACCTTCCGGGGTCTCAATCGGGCAGATACGTCCGTAATGGGTGGGATGCACGTCGCGCACTTCGAATCCAGCACGTTCGCGCGACAGACCGCCCGGCCCAAGAGCCGAGAGACGCCGCTTGTGCGTGATCTCGGAGAGCGGGTTGGTCTGGTCCATGAACTGCGATAGCTGAGACGATCCGAAAAATTCGCGGATCGCAGCCATCACCGGCTTGGCATTGACCAGGTCGTGCGGCATAGCCGTCGACATCTCCTGGTAGACGCTCATCTTTTCCTTGATGGCGCGTTCCATGCGGACCAGGCCGATGCGGAACTGGTTTTCCATCAGTTCGCCTACAGCGCGAACCCGGCGGTTACCCAGGTGATCGATGTCATCCACCGAGCCAATGTTCTTGCGCAGCTTCAGGAGGTAACCGATGGTGCCGTAGAAATCATCAGGATCGAGGGTGCGCTTGTCGAGGCTGGTCGCGTCCTGGTTCTCGAACAGCTTGATGTTGAACTTCAAGCGGCCCACCCGCGAGAAATCGTACTTCCGCGGATCGAAGAACATGCCGTGGAACAGGGCTGTGGCGGTGTCCAGCGTCGGCGGATCGCCGGGGCGCAGTTTGCGATAGATTTCGATTAAGGCTTCCTGCGGAGTCTTTACCGAGTCGCGCTTCAGGGTCTGGCTGATAACTGTGCCCACGTCGTCGCGCTCCGGGAAGAAGACGTTCATCTCGACCACGCCCGAGTCGAGGATCTTGGAGACCTTGTCTGCGGTCAGCTCGCTATTGGCCTCCAGCAGAACTTCGCCGGTGGTCGTGTCGACTATATCGCCAGCCGCCCATGCTCCTTCGAGATCGGTCAGATCGACTTCAATTTCGGTGACCTTCGCCTTTTGGACGTCCTTCAGAATCTGGGCGTTGATCTTGCGCCCCGAGTGAGCGATTTCCTCGCCCGACTTGTTCTTGATACTGTGGGCCAGCTTCATGCTCAGCAGGTTGGTTGGCTTCTCGCTGGCCGGGTCAAGCGTCCAGAATAGCCTCTTGTCGCGGACAACCAGGCGATCAACGGTGTAGAAGGTGCGGAGGATGTCTTCGCTGGAACGCAGGCCAAGCGCGCGCAGGAAGATCGTCCCCAGAAATTTGCGCTTGCGATCGATGCGGACGTAGAGAACGTTCTTCTGGTCGTACTCGAATTCGACCCACGAACCGCGGTACGGAATGATCTTGCCCAGGAAGTAGGTGCGGTTGTTGGCGGTCTCGAAGAACACGCCCGGAGAGCGGTGCAACTGGCTTACAATGACGCGCTCGGTTCCGTTGATGATGAAGGTGCCGTTCTGCGTCATCAGCGGAACGTCACCGAAGAAAACTTCCTGTTCTTTAATGTCGCGGATAGAACGGTTGCCGGTCTCCGCGTCCTTATCGAAGATGGTCAGCCGCATGGTGACCTTGAGCGGCGCGGAGTAGGTCATGCCGCGCTCTTCGCACTCGGCCACGTCATACTTCAATTGCAGTCCCACTGGGTCACCGCACTTATTGCAGAAGTCTGGAGTGTTGGCGTTGTACGTTCCGCACTTCGAGCACAGCACTTCCCCCGGATGAAACGGGTCGGTGATAACGGTATTGCCGCAATTTTTACAAGTGGTGCGCAGGTGATGCAGCCCCTTGAGGTGGCCGCACTTGCACTCCCAGTTACCAATGGCGTAATCCACAAACTCAAGTTGTGATACGTTGCGGAAGTCGGTGATCGGAAATACCGACTGAAACACCGCCTGCAAGCCGCCGTCTTCGCGCTCGCTGGGCAGCTTGTCCATTTGGAGGAAGCGGTCGTAGGAACGCTTCTGCACCTCAATCAGATTCGGGATCTGAATGGTGGCCGGAATTTTTGAAAAATCAAAACGTTTGCGGAAGGTATTGTTCTTCATCGTCCAGAAACTCCCAATCTCTCGCGCAGCGAGGGCCGCGGCAAACCTGCGGAATGTGGGGCGCTTGTCGCGCCGCGGCGGTTACCCGTTCGTGGAACTCGTCAACGCAGAACCTAAAAAGACGACGGGGCGCCTGCGGGGACAGGTCTTCCCGCAGACGCCGTCGAAGGCGTTTCGTCCTTCTTGATTTGAATTCTTTCGCGCCAGTTTTTCTTCGGCCTGTTTCCGTCCCGCCTGCCTGCGGGACAGCGCCCAAAACTTGCCTCGAAGCTTACGCTCGCCTGCCAGTTCGGAATGCAGGATCGCGCCCGGATTGTGCAGCCAGAGAAAGCGACATTATATAGATGCTAACATCGCCGCCCCGGCTTCACAACTTAAAAACTCGAACATTTTCTGAGACTTGCACAGGATCTGGTGCGAGTCCGCGCTACGAGGGCACGGTGCTGCCAGACCTTCGCATACAACCCTCAGGACGACGCCAGCGGGACTCTTCGCTCTCGCCCGCAGATCCTTCGACTCGGCTACCTCTTTGTGGCCTCGCTGGTTAGCGGCGCGCGGCTCAGACGCCGCGCACACTCCGCTACTTCACTTCAACAGTCGCGCCGGCATCCGTGAACTTCTTCTTAATGGTCTCCGCTTCCTCCTTGGAAACGCCCTCTTTGACGTTCTTGGGCGCTCCGTCCACCAGTTCCTTGGCTTCTTTCAAGCCCAGGCTGGTGACTTCGCGGACGGCCTTGATCACGTTGATCTTGTTAGCGCCCACCTCTTTCAGGACGACGGTAAACTCTGTCTTTTCTTCGGCTGGAGCGGCCCCGGCTGCCGTGCCGCCGCCACCACCGGCGATCATCACCGGAGCCGCGGCTGCCGCCGACACACCCAGGCGCTCTTCCAGCTTCTTTACCAGCTGTGCCGCTTCCATCAGCGACAAGCCTACGATTGATTCTTCCAACTGTTGCAGGTCCGCCATTGTGATTTCTCCAATTTTTCCGGTAACGACGCCGTTACGCGCGTCATTACTGAGTTATCAGTTTGTTGATTTCGTTATCGATAGGCCGGGTTTCCAGTGCGACCAGGTCAATTTCCGCCGCGCCAGACGACGCAAGCGGCCAGACCGCGCAACCCCCGACTTGTGATAACCAAATCTGTTCGGGCAGCTTTCGCTACCCCGAAACTCTTTAGCCAGCAAGGACGAGTGCTACACCCCCGCTGCAGCGCTATCCGCAAATTTCTTCTGCTGCACGCCCTGATCCACAACGACCGCTAGATTGCGTCCGACTGCGTTCATCACAGTGACCAAGCGCTGCGCCGGAGCGTTGATCAGGAACAATAGCTTCGACATCAACTCGCCCTTCGAAGGCATGGAAGCCAACGATTCGATCTCCTTGATGGAGATCACGCGGCCCTCGACCACGCCTACCTTGAAGGTGAATTCCGGCGTGTCCTTGGCGTACTTGGAGAGCGCTTTTGCCATGGCCACCGGGTCGCCGGAGGTATAGGCAATGGAGGTGACACCGCCGAGGCCCTTGAGCGCCTCTTCAACCTTGGTCCCCTTAGCCGCGAGTTGGGCGAGCGTGTTTTTTACGACCTTGTACTTCGCGCCCGCGCCGCGCAACGTCTTGCGCAGCTCGTAGTCCTGGGCGACAGTGAGCTTGCTGTAAGTCGCCACCACCATGCTGGACACATTCTTCAGGTCGGCGTTCAGCTTTTCGACTTGTTCTTTCTTCTTTGCTTTCGTGACTGGCATTGCTTAAATCCTCTTGATCTTTTTCAGTTACGAGCAGTACCGCTATTCCGTGTGACCGGCGCTTGGCCATCCCGCCGACCTCTAGGTCGGTCACTTACGCCTTGGCTGCGGCCTCGATCGGCGCGGTATCCAACAAGATGCCGGGCCCCATGGTCGAACTCAGGGTGCAGCCCTTGATGTACTTGCCCTTGGCCACTGAGGGCTTGGCTTTGATCACGCTGGTGATCACCACGGTAGCGTTTTCGATAAGTTTGTCCGGGGTAAAGGAAATCTTACCCACGGGCACATGCACCAGCGCGGTTTTGTCGGTGCGGAATTCCACTTTACCGGCTTTCACTTCCTGCACCGCCTTGCCCACGTCAAAAGTGACGGTACCGGTTTTCGGGTTGGGCATCAGGCCCTTGGGACCAAGAATTTTCCCCAGGCGCCCCACGGATTTCATCACATCTGGCGTGGCGATCAGAGCATCGAAGTCAGTCCAGTTTTCTTTGGTGATCTTTTCCACCATCTCTTCACCGCCCACGTAATCGGCGCCCGCCGCCTCCGCTTCTTTCACTTTGTCACCGCTGGCAATGACCAGGACCTTCTTCGATTTACCCAGACCATGCGGCAGAACCACCGTGCCGCGCACCATCTGGTCGGCGTGTTTGGGATCCACGCCCAGACGCAGCGTGATCTCGACCGTTTCATCGAACTTGGCGAATTTAACCTTCTGCAAGAGGGGAACCGCGTCCTCGAGAACGTACGGACGCCTTTCGACGGCTTCTCTTGCTTTGGTGATGTGCTTTCCTGCTTTTCTCATTGCGCTTTCCCTCGTCTCCCACCACTCGCCGTTTCTCTTGGTGAGCCGTGGTGATTTCGACTGCAAACGTAGCAAGCTAGGGTCTCCACAAATCTTCCCACTACCCTACAACCTCAAGACCCATCGATCGCGCAGTGCCGCGAATGCTCTTGATCGCGGTCTCGACTGAGGCAGCATTCAAATCCGGCATTTTCTGCTTTGCGATCTCTTCCACTTGCTTGGCGGTAACTTTCCCAACCTTGTCCTTGTTGGGTGTGCCCGATCCCTTCGCGATACCCGCAGCTCGCTTAAGCAGAATCGAAGCCGGCGGAGTCTTGGTGATGAAGGTGAAAGAGCGATCGCTGTAAACGGTCACCACGACCGGGACGATCAGCCCTTCCAATTCCTTCTGGTTGGTGCGGGCGTTGAATTGTTTGCAGAACTCCATGATGTTGATCTGCGCCTGACCAAGCGCCGGTCCTACTGGAGGAGCCGGAGTGGCTTTGCCCGCGGCAATCTGTAACTTGACGGAACCTGTAGCTTTTTTTGCCATAGTCTTCTCGCCGGTCTGTCCTCCGCCGGTCTATCCTCCGCCGGTCTATCTTCGCCGATCTATCCTTCGCCGATCTATCCTTCGCCGATCTATCCTTCGCTTACGCCACTTTCTCCACCTGGTTGAACTCCAACTCAACCGGGGTCGAGCGGCCGAAAATTGTTACCATCACTTTCAAGGTCTCGCGATCTTCGTTCACTTCATCCACTATGCCGGTGAAACTGGCGAAAGGACCTTCGGTGATGCGCACCGACTCGTTCTTCTCAAACTTGACCTTAAGCTTGGGCTTCTCGCGGCTGTCGGCTACTTTGTAAACAATGTGCTGAACTTCCTCGTCGGAGAGCGGCGTCGGCTGCTGGCCCGTACCCACAAATCCCGTGACGCGCGGCGTGGACTTCACCACGTGCCATACGTGATCGTCCATGTCCATTTCGACCAGCACGTAGCCGGGATAGAACATGCGCTCGGAGGTGTACTTCTTCCCCCCACGGACTTCAGTGACAGACTCGGTCGGAATCAGCACTTTGCCAATCTTGTCCTGCAGGCCGAAGGCTTGTACGCGCGACTCCAGTGACTCCTTCACCTTGCGCTCGAACCCGGAATAGGAGTGGATGATGTACCACTTCATGTTCGGATTGCGCGGCGCCTCAACTACAGGCGTGCCATCGGCGTTAGGAGCCGGCTGCGACCCTTCGTCCGCTCCGCCTGCTCCGGCTTCTTTTTTCTCTTCGTCCTGCATAGAGTGCGCCAAACCTTCAGCTCCAGTCGTTCCGATAATCGTCGTTTCCGGTTTTCAGCGGGTCTTAAAATAGTCGAACAGAAATTTGACTCCGCTGGCGATGAGGTTATCGATAATCGCGAAGTAGACGGCGAAAATGAATACCGTAATCACCACCACGGCGGTGGTCGCTCGGACCTCTTTCCATGAGGGCGCGGTCACCTTGCGCATTTCGGTGCGCACGTCGTTATAGAAAGTTCTTACGCGCTCAGGCCAGGATTTGATGCGGTCGCCAAAATTCCCGCCGGCCGCTGCGATTGAATTCGCCATCTTCTTCGTCTCAACTCCCATTGCTCACCGAGCCCTCTGCGTACTCTCCAAATCTGGCAGGGGCGGAGGGATTCGAACCCCCAAGTCCGGTTTTGGAGACCGGCAGTTTAACCGTTGAGCTTACGCCCCTAAATAGTGGTCAGTTGCCAGTGGCTAGTCGCTGAACACCGACCAGTGAACACTAGCCACTACTTCACTTCTTTGTGCGGCGTATGCTTGCGGCAACGGCGGCAGAACTTCTTCAGCTCCAACCGTTCCGTCATCGTCTTCCGGTTCTTGGTCTTCGAATAATTCCGCTCTTTGCAATCACCGCACTGCAACGTAATGATCTCTCGGGGCATGAAAACAGCTCCTAGCGCTTAAGCTTCTAACTCTAAACCCGTTGTCATCCTGAGGCGACACGCTTTACGTTCGCCGAAGGAACTGGGCGCACGTTCGGCGCGCTTCCTTATTGCACAATCTCGCTGATGGTTCCCGCGCCCACCGTGTGCCCACCTTCGCGGATGGCAAATCGCAGGCCCTTCTCCATCGCCACCGGCGTGATCAGCTCAATCACCAGGCTCACGTTGTCTCCCGGCATCACCATTT